>Ga0075347_1000012_pt1 | contig 103457 bp, 86 predicted proteins | sample RushSE_CattailNL_5_FD_120084 | JGI IMG/M metagenome (GOLD analysis project Ga0075347, IMG submission 120084) | Natural and restored wetland microbial communities from the San Francisco Bay, California, USA, that impact long-term carbon... | ecosystem: Environmental > Terrestrial > Soil >...
CTGACGCAGCATGGCAACGATCTGTTCGGGACTGTGACGCTTCTTCATCGAGGAATCCTTTCCGGCTCAATCGCCGGCTGGATTCTCTCAGATTCAGTGGATCAGGATTTGGGGAGGGGGTCAATGGTGCCAGTTGCTTTAACAGGCTGCTGCAAAAGTCATTTGGGAGGGCGAGGCTCCTGCCGAGCCGCGAACGAAAGGGCGTTTGCGGCTCGGCAGGAGCCTCGCCCTCCCGTTCATTGGCTCGGTGCTGCGGGATTGTGGGGTTTTGCGTCATCCTGTTAAGGCACCCCGATTGGTGAAATGGAGCAAGAATCTGCTTGCTGTGCTAAAAAAGAAAGAAGGACGCCCATCAGGACGCCCTTCTTTGTTTTTATTAAGCTCCGCAGCGCGATTGCGGTTGTTTCGAGGCACTCACCTTTGCCTGGTACATCGGAGCGGCTTGGGTGAGTAAGGCCGGTTCACGTGATCCCGGCCAACTAAGCGATACAAGTTCTAACAGTTCGAACGGATTCTTACTTCTTCTTCTTAGCAGCCTTTTTCTTGGTTGCCTTCTTAGCGGCCTTCTTCTTGGTTGCCTTCTTCTTAGTTGCCTTCTTCTTTGCCATGGCGTTTGTCCTTTCGGTGTGCGCTCGGAGCTTGTATCAACAATGTAACGCTACGGTGAGTGTTGTGTCAATAAAAATTCACCGCGCAACTCGTATCGGCGGTGATCCTCGCTCGGCTTTAGTATTCTTCCGATTTTTTTTCTGCAGATGGACAGGCAACTGTCATCGGCAGTTTCGAGCACGCGACAATAAACAACACCCACGACACGATCGCGGGCGTTGCAGAGGGTTTGCTGATGTCAAAATGACGGGCACGGATCAGTCAGTTGAAGGCTCACGCTTGTAGGTCGCGGCGACTTTTTCCTGCAGATGAGCAGGCAGCGGGTCGTAGTGATTGAGCTCCATCGTGAAGGTTCCCTGCCCCGCGGTCATCGATTTGAGCTGGCTCTGATAGCTGCCGACTTCCGCCAGCGGCACCAGCGCATCGATCAGCGCCATGTCGCCGGGGAGGATGTCCGTGCCCTGGATTCGGCCTCGTTTGCCCGCCAGATCGCCGGTAATATCGCCCATAAATCGGCATGGAACCGTTACTTCGAGGTGTACAACCGGTTCCAGCAGCACCGGGCCGGCGCTGTTTATCGCGTCGAGAAAAGCGTGACGCGCCGCGGTGACAAACGCGATTTCTTTTGAGTCCACCGGGTGGTGCTTGCCGTCGTAGACACTCACACGCAGGTCCTGCAGCGGGCAACCGGCGATGAATCCTCCCTCGAGTCCCTGCCTCACACCCTTTTCTACCGCCGTCATCAGCCCGTTGGGGATGCTCCCGCCGAAGGTGTCGTCCACAAACTCAAACCCCGCGCCGCGTTCTAAGGGTTCCACCCGGAGGTAGACCTCGCCGAACTGACCCGCTCCGCCGGTCTGCTTCTTGTGGCGGTGGTGGCCCTGGGCTTTTTTCGAGATCGTCTCCCGATAAGCGATCTTTGGCGGATGGGTGTCTACCTCAACGTGGTAGCGGGTCTTGAGCTTCTCCAGCAGCACGCGCAGGTGCAGCTCGCCCATCCCGTGGATCACCGTCTCGTGGGTCACGCTGTCGCGGGTGATCTTCAGCGTCGGGTCCTCTTCCATCATCTTGGAGAAGGCGTCGGCGATCTTCTGCTCGTCGCCGCGACGCTTGGGCGCGATCGCAAGCCCGGACATCGGCTCGGGAAGCTGGATCGGCCGAAGGTGCAGGTTGTCCTCGTCGTGCGAGTCGTGCAGCACCGCGTCGTAGTGGATGTCGTCGACCTTCGCTACCGCCGCAAGGTCGCCGGGGATCGCGTGGTCGATCTCCACGTGCTCTTTGCCCTGCAGCTTGAACAGGTGGCCGACCCTGAAGGGCTTTTTGCTCTCGCCGGCTCTCACGTCGTCGATGTAGAGCAGGCTCTCGGGCGTCACCGTGCCCTGGTGGACGCGGAAGCAGGCGAGCTTGCCCGCGTAGGGGTCCACTCGGACGGCAAAAACGTGTGCGATGACGTGCTTGCCGGCGTCGGGCTCGAAGTGCAGCTCGTGGTCAAAGTCGCTTCCACGTACGAACGGCCGAGGGTTGCCCTCCAGCGGGCTGGGCGCCAGGTTCGCCAGCAGGTCCAGCAGTTCATCGATGCCTACCGCCTCGCTGCCGTCGTGCGGTTTGGAAGCGACAAAGCACACCGGGACCAGGTGCCCCTCACGCAGAGCCTTCTCGAAAGGGTCGTGCAGCTGCTCGGGCGTGATTTCTCCTTGTTCGAGGTAGAGCTCCATGAGCTTCTCGTCGACCTCGACGACCTGGTCGATGATCGCGGTGTGGAACTCGGCCACCGGGCCCAGGTCGGACATACCCTCTTTCTGCCGGAAGCAGTCGATGACGCCCTTGCCGCCACGGGTCGGCAGGTTGATCGGCAGGACCACGCTGCCAAAGGCCTCGGTCAGCGAGGAGAGCAGGTCGCTGAGGTCGATGTTCTGCGCGTCGATCTTGTTGATGATGATCATCCGGCAGAGCCTGCGTCGCTCGGCCCGCTGCATCATGCGGCGGGTGACGCTCTCAATGCCGCTCTGCGCGTCGATGACCACGGCCACGGTCTCGACGGCCGGGAAAACGGAGACCGCCTGGCCGGTGAAGTCCGGCGAGCCGGGGGTGTCGATGAGGTTGATGTGTCGGTCTCGAAAATCCATGTGGACGATGTGGCTGTAGAGCGAGTGGCCGTGCTCGCGCTCCTCGTCGGTGAAGTCACAAATCGTCTGGCCCCGCTCGGACGCGCCGGCGTGACCGATGGTGCCGGCGTGTTCGAGGAGGGTCTGAACGAGCGTGGACTTGCCGCAGCCGGCGTGGCCGACGAGGGCAAGGTTACGGATATCCGCGGTGGTATAGGTGGAGGTGAGTACCGCCATAAGGACGCTCCTTTCGACAGGATGTCGCCGGCGCGTGGAGAAGGGATGGGTGGCCGCGCCGGCAGGGCCGCCGCCTTCAAACATAGCATGGGATTGCCGGTGCGCCTAAGGATTTTTTGATGGATGTAGCACTTGAATCCTTGTTTTGGCCGATCCATAGAATGCAGGGAAGCAAGGAATCACCCGAAGGGCCGCCAATGGCTTTCTTCAACCGTTCAAAACCGCGACCGCTGTCGGACGCCCCGCGAGTCGTTGAGCTTGGCGGGCAACTACTGGGCATTGCCCGTAAGCACCCCGACGCCAAGGGGTTGAAGGACAAGCTGGCCGACTGGGCGATGCAGGACGACGCGTTCAAGGTGCAGCTGTTTCGCTTTGTTGACAGCTTTCCCACACTGCCCGACGCCGAATCGGTCCATCGGCACCTGGTCGAGTACCTCAGCGAGTCGCCCGCACCGGGTATGAAGGTGCCGACGCTTCCGCCGGGTTTGGGGCTAGGTCTCATGGCCGGCGGGCTGATGAAGGGCGCGCTCAGCAAGACCCTCGCCGCGCAGATCACCGCGATGGCCCAGCGCTTTATCGCCGGCACCGACGCCGCCAGTGCCATCCCGCTGCTGCGCAAGCGATGGGGCGAGGGCGTGGGCTTCTCTGTTGACCTCTTAGGCGAAGCCTGCCTCAGCGAAAACGAGGCGCAGGCCTACCGCCAGCGCTACCTCGACCTGATCACCACCCTCGCGGCTGAAGTCCAGCACTGGCCAACTAGCGAAAGGCTCGAGCGAGATCACCTCGGCCCGGTCCCGCGAGCCAACGTCTCCATCAAGGTCTCTTCGCTCGTCGCCATGTTCGAGCCCCTGGACTTCGCCGGCTCGCTGGACCGCTGCTACGAATCACTCAAGCCCCTGCTCCAGGCCGCGGCCAGGCACAATGTCCTGATCAACTTCGACGTCGAGCAGAGCACGCTCAAGGAACTCAATCTCGCGCTGTTTAAGCGGTGCTGCGAGCAGATCGACTTCCAGGCCGGGCTCGCGATGCAGGCCTACCTGCGGTCCGGGGACGACGACGCCCAGGGCGTCATCGACTGGGCGAAGAAGATCGGCCGGCAGATCACCGTACGCCTGGTCAAGGGCGCGTACTGGGACTACGAAGTCATCCACGCGCAGGAGCAGGGCTGGCCCTGCCCGGTGTGGACCCGCAAGTGTGAATCGGACGCCTGCTTTGAGCGTATGGCCGAGCGCTTTATCGAACACACCCCGACCGACCCGGGGCGGGGCGGGGTCAAGCTCGCGCTGGGCTCGCACAACCTGCGGTCGATCGCCGCGAGCCTGGTCGCGCTTGAACAGCGGGGCCTGCCGACCCGCGCGATCGAGCTGCAGATGCTCTACGGCATGGGCAACGGCCCCAAGCACGCCGCGCTCGAGATGGGCCTGCGCCTGCGCGAGTACGTGCCCGTCGGACAGATGATCCCCGGCATGGCCTACCTCGTCCGACGCCTGCTGGAGAACACCTCCAATGAGTCCTGGCTGATGAAGGGCTTTGATCAGCAGCTCGATGTCGCGGAACTGTTCGCCGATCCGCAGCAGGTTGTCAACAGTGAAACGAAAGAAGCCGCGACGCCACACGTCGCAGGCGAACGACTCCTCGGCACCGCCGGCGTCGACGACAACAAACCCTTCACTAATGAGCCGATGCGGGACTTTTCCAAGTTGGCGCACCGCCAAGCCTTCGCAGCCGCCCTCGCAGCGACGCAGGTCCCCCGCGTAGCGAACGACAGTACCATCGAACAGGCGCAGCAGGCCGTCGCCACAGCGCTGGCCGCCTTCCCGAGCTGGCGCGACACCGACCCGCTCATGCGTGCCGGCATGCTCATCAAGGCTGCTGCGTTGATGCAGGCCCGGCGTGATGAGCTGGCGGGCATCATCCTGCGTGAGGTGGGTAAGCCCTGGCGCGAGGCGGATGCGGATGTCTGCGAGGCGATCGACTTCTGCCACTACTACGCCCGTCTTGCCCCGCGCCTCTTTGCTCAGCTGCCGCTGGGGCAATTCCTGGGCGAGCGCAACGACCTGTTTCATCAGCCGCGCGGCGTCGCAGTCGTGATCAGCCCGTGGAACTTCCCCCTGGCGATCTGCGCCGGCATGACCGTGGCGGCGCTGGTCACGGGCAACACAGCCATCATCAAGCCCGCCGAGCAGTCGCCCGGGATCGCGTCGATCCTTGCCGACATCCTCTGGCGGGCCGGCGTCCCGCGTGATGTGCTTCACTTTTTGCCGGGCTTAGGCCAGACCGTCGGCGCTGCGCTCGTGCGCGATCCGCGCATCAGCCTGATCGCCTTCACCGGCAGCAAGGCCGTGGGACTGGACATCATCCAGGCCGCCGCTTTCACGCCCGACAGCCAGCCGAACGTCAAGCACGTCGTCTGCGAGATGGGCGGCAAGAACGCGATCATCATCGATAGCTCGGCCGACCTCGACGAGGCCGTCGTCGGCGTGCGCCAGTCCGCCTTCGGCTACGCGGGCCAGAAATGCTCCGCCTGCTCGCGCGTCATCTGCCTCGACGACGTCCACGACCGCTTCCTCGAGCGGCTGGTCCACGCGACCAAGGCCCTCTACGTCGGCGACCCGATGCACCCGGGCACGGACGTCGGCCCGGTCATCGACCCCGACGCGGCCGACAAGATCCAACGCTATATCGAGCTGGGCAAACACGAGGGCAGGCTCGAACTCGCCATGCAGCCCGTTGCACCGCAGTCGCTGGGCAAGCCGCTCGTCGGCCCGCACATCTTCAGCGGCATCACGCCCGAGCACCGGCTGGCCAACGAAGAAGTCTTCGGCCCGGTCCTCGCCGTCATGCGTGCGTCGTCTTTCGATCAGGCGCTCTCCATCGCCAACGGCACGCCCTACAAACTCACCGGCGGGCTGTTCAGCCGAACCCCCAGCCACATCGAGCGCGCCCGGCGTGAGTTTCGGGTCGGCAACCTCTACCTCAACCGTGGCTGCACCGGCGCGCTGGTCGGCCGACAACCCTTCGGCGGCTTTGGCATGTCGGGCCTGGGCTCCAAGGCCGGCGGTGAGCAGTATCTCTATCAGTTCGTCCAGCCACGCTGCGTTACCGAGAACACGATGCGCCGCGGCTTCGCGCCGGGCCTGACGGATTGATCACTCGTCCAGCACCTTGATCTCGATGTTGCGGAACTCGCAGGGGTGGCTCTCGGACTGGAGGGAGATGCTGCCCTTTTCAAGCAGGGTGCCGTCGTCGAGTTGCGGCTGTTCGTATTCGAAGACGACTTCGCCGTTGACGCGGTGGATGATCTTCTTGCTGCCGTGGACCTCGACCTCGAGCTTGACCCACTGTTCGCCGCGGAAGGTCTTGGAGCTGGACTTGTTGCAGTGGGCGCGGACGAGTTTGCCGTCCTGCACGTATTGAGTGCCGGGCGAGCAGACGTTGGCGGTGGGACGCGATTCGGGCCTGTCCTCGGCCTGTCCGAGGAGCTGGCATTCGATGGAGTTGGGGAAGTCCTGATTTTTGCCCATCGAGTCGGCGGATTGGCCGTGGAGCATGACGCCGGAGTTCATGTAGGCCCATGAGCCGGGGTTGCCATCGATCTGTTTATCGCCGAGGAAGCGGTATTCGAGCCGGAGGATATAGCTGGCGTATTCGGTGTTGCAGAAGAGGTGTCCGAACTGCTTGTCGAACTTTTCGTAGTTTTCGTAGTTGACCTGGATGACGCCATCGACGACGCGGAAGGTCTGCTTGGGGTCGTTGCCGAGCTCTTCGCCTCGGATCTTGGGTGTCCAGCCGTTGAGGTCCTTGCCGTTGAAGAGGCAGACGAAGCCCTCGTCGGTCTTTTCCTTGTCCTGGGCCTTGGCGACGCGTGTAACTTGCAGGTAGCCGGCGGACAGCAGCAGGGCGAAGATCAAAGCGGTGATATAGCGGGCGGCCTTATGCATGTGAGTTTTCCTTGAAGTCAGCACGATTGTACCTGACGCCGCCGAGGTTACTGCGATACGCAAGATCTGCAGCGACGATGCAAGCCGACGCTCATCGATCCAGCGTTTTGATGCGGATATTGCGGAACTGTACGGGTGCGCCCTCGGCCTGCAGTGCGATGTAGCCCTCGCTTAGCCGTATCTCCCCGCCGCGGGCTTCGATCAGCTTCCTCGCGGCGTAGTCGTCACGCTTGTCGTCGGCATCGAGCTGTGGGTTCTCTAGCTCAAACACGTCCTGGCCATTGACCCGGAAGACCATCTTTTCGTATCCGTGCACCTCGATCTCCATCGCGATCCACGGGTCGCCCTGGAAGGTCGGCGAAGTCGAGCTGATGCAGTGGCGGCGATCGAGCTTGCCCTCGTAGACGACGTTTGTTCCGGGGGTACACACGTTGGCGGTGGTGCGTTTGCGCGGGTCGCCGTTGGGCACGCCGAGGGTCTGCGCTTCGATGGAGCTGGGGAACTCCTGCTCAAGCGTCATCGACTGGGGCGACTGGCTGTGGAGCATGATGCCCGAATTGATCCAGGTGTATTTGGGTGAGTCCGGGCACTGCCCTTCGACCATGAAGCGGTAGTCCATGCGCAGGACGTAGTGGGAGTAGGGCGTGTCGTAGAAGATGTGGCCGAACTTACCGTTAAATGTTTCGTAGTTGTCGTACTTGACCTTGAGGATGCCGTCCTCGACGACGAAGGTGTCCTTGTAATTTTCGCCGAGCTTCTCGCCGGCGATCTTGATGGTCCACCCCGAGAGGTCTTTACCATTGAAGATCGGGACGAAGCCATCGGCATCAGGGGGTGGTGTTTGTATATGAATTGTCGAAGCGGACAGATTTCTACAACCGGCGTGGGTAAGTAGCACGACGAACAGCAGGACTGTGCTAATGGATTGCCTGTACATCCATACTCCTTGAGAGCTTACGCCGTGCTTGCGCCGCCGGCGTAGGTGCCCTCGGGCTTGAAATCTGCGGGCCTGGGCTTGCCGTGCCACAGCAGGTAGAGCACGCGCTTGAGGTCGTCGAAGGCCATCATGATGCAGGGGAGAACGATCAGGACCATCGCAGTCGCGCTGATGAGCCCGCCTGCAATCGAGATCGCCATGGGGATCAGGAACCGCGCCTGGAACGAGGTCTCGAGGATCAGGGGCGTGAGCCCGAGCACGGTGGTGATGGTCGTGAGCATGATCGCGCGGAAGCGTGCGGCACCCGAGGCGACCAGCGCGTCATAGACACTTAGCCCCTCGCCGCGCTTGAGGTTGAAAAACTGCACGAGGATCAGGGAGTCGTTAACCACGATGCCCGAGAGCGCAACGAAACCGATCAGCGAGAGGAACGTGAGCTCGAAGCCCAGCGCGATGTGTCCCCAGATCAGCCCGATGGTCGCGAACGGGATCACGCACATCACCAGGATCGGCTGGAAGTAGCTCTGGAACAGCCACGCGAGGATCACATAGATCATCGCCATCGCCGCCATGAAACCGTAGGGCAGCGACCCAAACGCGTCGGCCATCTGCTGCTGACGCCCGGCGAACTCGATCTCCAGCCCCGGGTGGTTCGCAGCGATGAGGTCGAGCTTGCTGGGCAGCGGCTTGCCGTCGGAATCCTTGAGCATTCTGCCCTTCTCATCGCGCGGGGGCTGACGCAGCTCGGCGACGATCTGTTCGGGGCTGGCGCTGGCGTCGGCGGCGGCGGTCACCGTTACCGATCGCTTGCGGTCCACACGGTTGATGCTCGCGTAGGTCGAGCTGTCCTCGATCTTCACCAGCTCACGCATCGGCAGCACTTCACCCGTCGGCCCGACCAGCCAGGCGTTCTGCATCTGCGCCAGGGAGTCGCGTGCCTCCTCCGCAAGCCGCACACGCACGTCGATGTCCTCCTCACGCTCGGCAAACGTGTGCGCATCCAGTCCGAACAGGAACCCACGCAGCTGCGTCGTGATCTCCCGGCTGGACATCCCCAGGATCGCCGCGTCGGGCTGCACGTGCACCTTACGCTCGGACTGTCCGAGGTTCGCATCGTCCGCGACGTCGTAAAGCTCGTCATAAGTCAGCAGCAGCTTCTTCACTTCAACGGTTGCCTCACGCAGCACCCTGGGGTCGGCGCAGATCAGGCGGATCGTCACGTCCGGCCCGCCCGGCCCGCCTGCCTGCTGCATGTAACCGATGCGCTCCACCTCGTCGATCCGCCCCTGCAGCGATTTACGGATCGAGCTGGTTACCTGCGAACTGGTCCGTACACGCTCGTCCACCGCCTTGAGCTCGACGAACACCTGCGCGATGTGCGACGCCGACGCGTTGCTTGTGCCCGTCTCGAGGTTGTTGCTCCCGCCGATCAGCGATTCCATCGACTTGACCTCGGGCTCCCTGAGCACAGCCTCTTCGATCCGCGCAACGATATCGCGCGTTGCACTGACCGGCGTGCCGATGGGCATTCGCACATCAATGACGAACGACTCGGCATCATCGCTGGGCATGAAGTTGAAAGGCAGGCGCTCGCTCGCGACCATTCCAACCGAAACGATCAACAGCGCCATCGCGCCGGCCATCGTGAAGTAGCGCGTGTGGATGAGCGCCGCCTGCATCCGGCTGAAGGCGGGGATGATCCGCTGGTTCATCAGCCGGTCACGCCGGGTCTCGTACGCCCGCAGCAGGCGCGAAACCTTGTTGGGCTCCCCGGCGTCGCGCTTTGACAGCGAGTGGCCCATGTGCGAGGGCAGGATCAGCAGCGACTCGATGAGCGACATCGCCAGCGCGCAGGCCACGACCAGCGGCAGTGCGCCCAGCAGTGTGCCGATCTGTCCCTTGATGAACGTCAGCGGCAGGAACGCGACGATGCTCGTCAGCACCGTCGCGACGACCGGCCAGAACACCTCGTTGGTCCCGCTGATGGCCGAGTGCGTCGGTGTCTGTCCCGAGTCGTCGTGGTGGGACTGGATGTTCTCGGAGACCACGATCGCGTCGTCGACCAGCAGGCCGAGCACGACGATGAGCCCGAACATGGTCAGCAGGTTGAGCGTGAGGTCCATCGCGCCCATGAGGATGAGCGTGCCGCAGATCGCGGTGACCAGCCCGACGCCGACCCAGAATGCCGCGCGCCAGTTGAGGAAGATCAGCAGCGTCGCGAAGACCAGCATCGCGCCGTAGATCGCGTTTCGGCTCAGGAGGTCCAGTCGGCCCTCGACAAAGCGTGCGAGGTCGGTGGTCGCGTGCAGCTGCGCACCGTTTGGTAATGGGTGCAGGCCCTGGGCGCCGATCTCCCAGGCCTTCTGGCGGTCGGACTTCCTGCCCCCGCCCGGCCCGGCCAGCATCAGGCGCTCCATCGCGCCGGGCTCGAACGGCCGACCGCTGCGGCCATCGACATACGCCCGCACCATCTGAGCCATGTGCACGATGTCCTGCGCTCCGACCTTGAAGATCGTCAGGCTTGTCGCGGGCTGGTTGTTGAAGCGTGCCTGCAGGTCGCTGTCGACAAATCCCTCGTTGACTTTTGCTACGTCGCCGACGGTGATGACCGTGCCATCGACGGTGGTCTGCAGCGGGATGCCGCGGATCGCGTCGGCCCGCTCGTCCACGCCGATGGTGCGCAGCGAGACGTTGCCCGTCTCGTGCTTGATCGTCCCGCCGGGGATCTCGAGCATCCAGTCGCGGACGGTCTGGCTGATGCGTGGCAGCGACAGGCCGTACTCGAGCATCGCCACCGGGTCCACGTCGATGCCGATCTCGTAGTCGCGTGTGCCACCGATGAGGATCTCGCCCATGCCCGGCAGGGAGCGCAGGTCGTCGCGCACGCCGCGGATGGCGTGTTTCATCGCCACCTGGTCCTCGATGCCCGACAGCACGACACGGATCACCGGCAGGCGCGGCTCGATGAGCTGGGTGGTGATCTCCTCGGACTCCTCGGGCAGGTCCTGCAGGGCATCGATCTCGCGGTCGATGTCGTCCATCGCCTTCTCGACATCAACGCCCTCCTTGAACTTGACGGTGATCCCGCCTCCGCCCTCCGCGACGGTGGTCAGCAACTCGTCGATCTCATCGATACCGCGCAGCGCGTCTTCGACCTTGATCGCAAGCGACGACTCGACTTCTTCGGGGGCTGCGCCGGGGTAGGGCAGAGTGATCGTCGCGGTGTCCGGGTCGGTCTCTGGGAAGAACTGCTTGCGGAGCTTGGTGCCCGCGACAAGGCCTCCGATGATCACCGCCATCATCAGCAGGTTGACGACCACGGGCTTGCGCACGCCGAACTCGGCCAGCCCCAGGCTCATGGCGTGCCCCCGGCCGGTACTTCGGGCTCGCCGCCGTTGCGAGTGGACTGCGGGCCGGTGCTTTCTGCCCGATCGTTCGCGATCACCGGCTCGACGCGCTGGCCATCGAGAATCGACATCGATGCGCTGAGCACGACCAGCTCGCCAGCCTCCAGAGGCGACGCGAGCACGACCCACTGCGTGTCCGGCAGGCCGAACCGCTCGAACGTGCCCTCGATCTCGAACGCGACCTCGACCGTTCGGCCGACGATCTGGTTGTTGACCACCGTGCGGATGCGTCCCTCCTGGATCGCGCGGGCGGGAAGGATGACGCGGTCGCTGGGCTCGGACGTGTCGAGCCTGGCGAGCGTGAACGCGCCGACGGGCAGCGTGCTGGGCGCTTGTCCCTGGGCGAAGCTTTGAAGCGAGGTCTGCGACTGGTCGAGTTCGCAGTAGATCGTGAAGGTGCGGGTCGGGCCGTCGACCGGGCCGATGCGTGAGACGCTTGCGGACCAGGGCGGGCAGTCGTCGGGCTGGCTGCGGGTGTGGAGGGTGACGCTGTTTTCAAGCGTGACGTAGCTGCGTGCGGAGGCGGGCAGCTGCAGGGGGACCTCGACCTTGCGCGGGTCGATGATGCGGGCGACCCTTGCGCCGGGCGCGAGGTTTTCGCCGACCTCGACATCCAGCGACTGGATGATGCCGTCGATCGGGCTGGTGATGGTGGCGCGCTCGAGGTTGGCGGTGGCGTTGTCGCGGTCGGCCTCGGCCACGGCGATCTGCGCCTCAAGCCCCGTGCGCCGCGGCGCGATCGCATCAAGCTGCTGCTGAGTCGCCAGCACGGTGCGTTCGGCCATGATCAGCGCACGCTTGGCACGGTCCACATCCGCCGGCGCCGCCGAGCCCGATGCCAGGCGGTCGGCCTGCCGCTTGTAATCGACCTGCGCAAGCTCGGCGTCCTGCTGCTCAAGTTCGAGCCGGTCCTTGAGACGACTCTGCTCGACCGCGAGCAGGGTGATCGATGCATTAGCCTCGGCGATGCGCTTCTCCGCGGCGCGCTGTGCGTTGGCAAAATCGGTCTTATCCAGCTCAGCGATGATCTGCCCCGCGGTGACGACCCGACCTTCGTCGATGTCGCTGGGGATCTCTTTGACAGTCGCGCTGACGCGCGCGGGGACGTTGGCTGAACTTTGGGCCTGCACCGTGCCGTAGCCGCGCCACTGCCTTGCGACCGGGGCGGGCTCGACGCGTACGACCTGCACGCGCACGGTCTGTGTTTCGATACCGCTTGTGCTGACCGCGGGCTTGGTCGCGATCAGGTAGCTGGTGAGCTTGGCCGCGCCGGCAAGCAGCGCCAGCCCGAGGACCGAGCGGAACATGAGAGCCAGGGTCTTGGGCGAGGGTTTATTCATCGCTGCGAAGTCAGGGTGGGTCGGGTCGTACAGTGTACCAATCGTAGGCCCCCACGCGGATATCCCGCCACGTATTTGCAGGGCTGAGAAGATGAAGTAACGTGTCAGAAAGGGCGGTGGATCAGCCGGTATTGCGCAGACCCGCGGCGATGGCCTGGACGCTTTGGCGCAGCAGGTCGCCGTGCGGGTCGGCCCCGCGTCGCATCAGCTCGATCTGGATGAGGTTGAGCGGGTCGAGGTACGGGTTACGGACCTTGACCGATCGCTGGAGCCATTCGATGCCCGAGAGCAGGTCCTCTTTGCCGGTGATATAGAGGATGGCCGATCGCGTTCGCTCGTACTCGGCCTCGATGATCTTGAAAAGGCGCAGGGCCTGATCGTCACCGACCAGCTCGGCGTAGTGTCTTGCGATCTGCATGTCGCACTTGGTCAGCGCGAGCTCGGCGTTGTGGATCATGCCACGGAACATCGGGAAGCCCTGGAACATCGCGCGCTGCATCGCCGGGTCGATCGTCGCCAGCCCGCTGCCCAGCCCGTACCAGCCGGTGAGCAGGTGGCGGTTCTGCGTCCACGCGAAGGTGTAGGGGATCGCGCGGAGGTCCTTGAGTTCGCGTGCGCCTCGGCGTCGGCTTGGGCGCGAGCCGATGGGCAGTGTCTCGATCGTGTTGATCGGCGTGGCCCTGTCGAAGTAGGCCAGGAACGCGCGGTCATCACGCAGCGAGCGGTAGCACGCGGTGGACTCTTGCGATGCGCTCGAGAGCGCCTGCATCCACTTGGGGTCGATCGTGTCGGAGGACTCGGCCGAGACCAGCAGCGTCGCCCAGGCGACCTGCTCGACGTGGCGGAAGGCGACCTCCGGGTCGTCGTAGCGTTCGCTGAGGACCTCGCCCTGCTCGGTGATGCGGACCTTGTAGCCCACCGCTTCGGGCGGCAGCGAGAGCACGCCGCGCGCCGCCGGGCCTCCGCCGCGTCCGAGCGCGCCGCCCCGGCCGTGGAAGAGGACAAGCCCGATGCCGTGTTTGCCCGCGGTGGCGGCGAGCCGGCGCTGGGCGTCGTAGAGGCCCCAGTTGGAGGCGAGGTAGCCGCCGTCCTTGCAGGAGTCGGAGTAGCCGACCATGCACATCTGCCGGCCGCCGGTCGCGTCAACGTGTGCGCGGTAGGCGGTGTTTTTCAGGAGCGTGTCGAGGGTCTTCTCGGCGTGTGCCAGGTCGTCGATGGTTTCAAACAGCGGGGCGATGGGCAATAGCGCGCTTGGCGAGTCATTGCCGACCCTCGCCGCGGCGAACCGGCCCAGCCAGCTCATCGCCAGCACGTCGCTGGGCTGGTGCGTCATCGAGATGATCAGCGCGCCCAGCGCCTCGGTGCCCAGGTGCTCGGCAGCCTGCTCCAACAGCACGAACAAGTCGACGGTGTTGCGCGTCGGCTCGGTGAGCGAGGGGATATCCAGTGTGCCAGCACCCTTGGGGATCGCGCCGGTCAGCAGTGCCTGCTTGGCGGGCTCGTCGAGGTTGGTGTAATCGATCGAGGGCTCGAGCTTGCTCAGGACCTCGGCGATGGCGCTGTGCAGTTGTCGTGAGTCTTCGCGGATGTCCAGCCTGGCAAAGTGCAGGCCGAAGACCGTGACGCGGTCGCGCCAGCCCTGCAGAGCGCCGTCGGCCAGCTCGTTGTGGCCGTTGTCACGCAGCGAGCGGCTGATGGTGTCCAGGTCGGCGGAGAGTTCCGCGGCGTTGCGATACGCCAGCCCGTCGGAGCCCGAGAGCGGGTCGGTCTCACCGGCGGCGATCAGGCGCATGCGGATGACACGCAGGGCCCGGCGGTAGGTCTCGTGCGCGTTGACCTGGTCGATCGCGCCCGCCAACTCGGGCCAGCGATTGAGCGCGTTGTCGATGATCGCGCGCACCGGCCCGCCGACCGGGTGGTGCTTGTCGGAGATGCTCAGGATGCGGGCGAGCAGTCGGCACTGCTCGATGTGCTTGGCGATGATCGCTCGCCGGAGTCGGCCCAGGGTCTCGCGTGTGACCGCCGGGGTGACGAACGGGTTGCCGTCACGGTCCCCGCCGATCCACGAGCCAAAGCGCACAAACAGCGGGAGCGTCGGAGTGTCCTTGGGGTAGGCCAGCTCAAGGGCGCGTCGCGTGGAGTAGTAGAGCTTGGGCACCATCTCCCAGAGCGAGTCGATGACGAACAGCGAGCGGTCGACTTCCTCGAGCACGCTGGGTTTGCTTGGCCGAAGCGTGTCGGTCTCCCAGAGGCAGTCGAGGTCGGAGCGGATACGACGCACCAGCTCATCGCGTTCGCGGTGGAGCAGGTCCGTGCGGTCCAGCTGCAGCACGTCCGCGCGCAGGCGCCGCAGGGTCAGGCGGGTTGTCCGCCGCTTGGCCTCGGTGGGGTGCGCGGTGAAGACCAGGTCGATATCGAGCTGGTCGAGCATGGCCTGCATCTGCTGGGCGCTGATACCGCTTTGTGCCAGGCGGGTGATTGCTGCGCCCAGCGACTGATCGCGCGGCGCGGGCCAGAGCTGCTGCTCGCGCTCGCGCAGCACGCGCACGCGGTGGCGGTCCTCGGCCAGGTTCGCCAGGTCAAAAAAGCACGCCAGCGCCCGCATCAATTCGCCCATCTCCGTCTCGGTCAGCGAGGCGATGCGTTTTTGCAGCAGTTGGTCGGCCTCGCGGTCGCCCTCACGCCGGGCCTTGGCCAGGGCGCGGACCTCTTCGACCAGTTCGTACAGCCCGGGGCTGCCGTGGGTCTTGAGCACCTTGCCCAGCTCGTAACCGAGCATGCGGACGTCGCGTCGCAGGGGGAAATCCTGCGGCGAGTCCGTCGAGGTCTGTGTGGGGGTCATGGTCATGTCGGCCCGGTCAGGAGCAGGGGACTTCGTGCAGCCGGCCAGTTTGCACATCATAAGTGAACCCACGGATCACCGTGTCGGCGGGGATCCAGGGGTGGGCGCGAAGCCTTTCAACCTGCTCGCGGACGTGGCTGTTGAGTTCGGTGAAGGCGTGGAAGTCGGCCGGGGCGTGCTCGGGCTTGCCGTATTTCGAGGTGAGCTGCTCCCGCAGGCCGTGGTCGGTGCAGCCCATCATGCCGCAGCCGGTGTGGTTGATGACCATGATCTCGCGCGTGCCCAGGACATTGGTCGAGACGATGGCCGAGCGCAGGACATCGTCGGTGACGGTACCGCCGGCGTTGCGGAGGATGTGCGCGTCGCCATAGTTAAGGCCAAGCGCGGTCTGGATATTGATGCGCGCGTCCATGCAGGCGATGACCAGCAGCTTGCGGATCGGCGGGGCGGACAGCGCGGCACCGGTGAACGTGCGGGTAAAGCCCTCGTTGTGGGTCAGGATCTGGTCGATTGCGGTATTCAAAGTGGGCATAGTGTAGCGGCCTCGGTCCTGCTTTTCTTTGTGTGCGACAGCGGTGATTTACGAAACAGCCATCGCCAGGACGAGCAGAGTCGCAGGCCCGAGAGTTTGAAAAAACTGCGTGACACAGCGGACAGGGGGGTCGGTTTTACCGCCGGCCACGCAGCTTTGCGATCTCGCGCCCAACTCGGCGCTTGACCTTGTCGGCGACCAGGCTCACGTTGGCGTAGAGGTCCAGGCCCTTACGCTTGTGGTGCAGGATCTTTCCATTATGCAGTTCGACCGCGACATGGCAGAACTGGTCCATCCCTCCACGCGGCCCGTTGGCGTCCTCTAGCAGAATCGTCACCCGGCGAACACGCTGGGCGTGCTGATCCAGTGCTGCGGTCAGACGCTCACGGACATGCGTGCGGATCGCGGCGGTCAGGCTGGTGCTGCGGCTGTTAATGCTCATCTGCATGAGGGTACTCCTTATAAAGACGATATTAAGAACATAACTTCACGAATTATATTACGCATATTTGTCCAAGTCAAGGTGCATTTGTCTTGTTTTTAATCAAAAAATGACTATTTAAGGACTTACGGCCGCGTTTCGCCACGCACCATATTGATTAGATCTGCGACGCGGCGGTGGCCCTCGACGGGGTGACGAAGGGCGCGGTTCTCAAGGATCTGGTACCGGTTTCGCCGGCCTTCTTTGGTCCGCACTAACACGTCCGCCTGCTCCAATTCATGCACGATCTTCTGCACCGCACGCTCCGTAATCCCCACACGCTCGGCGACTTCTCGAAGAAGCAGGTCCGGCTGAAGCGCGAGGCAAATCAAGACGTGCGAGTGGTTCGTGAGAAAAGTCCAGCTCACAGATTTAACCCCGTTCTGTTCGGTGCTTTTCAAAGGCATAGCGGCATCATACACCACGTAGGTCTTTGAGTACATGAATTTTGATTCAGCCTCGCTCAAGCGTCGCCGGCGGACTGATGCGCGTCCGGGCCTCGACGGCATCGCGGATCGCTTCATGTGATGTGCGCCCCAGCGCGGTGAGGTGTCCCATCTTTCGTCCGGGCTTGGCCTGAGCCTTGCCGTAGAGGTGGAGGAACGGGCCACTATTACTTGCACTGCTCGGGATCGAGTTCCAGGGCGGCTGCGCCCCGGCCGGGCTTGCAGGCCAAAGATCACCCAGCAGATTCACCATCGCCGCAGGCTTCTTAAGCTCCACCGGCAGCGGCGGCAGGCCCATCACACACGCGACCTGCTGATCGAACTGGCTGAAGGTGTAGGCATCGATCGTCAGGTGCCCGGAGTTGTGCGGCCGGGGCGCGAGTTCATTGACAAGCATTCGGCCGTCGCGCGTCTGAAAAAACTCGACGCACAGCACACCCACAACGTCCAGCGACTGCATCACATGCCGGGCGATATCGATCGCTTCTGCCTCGACTGATTTGGGCGCTCCTGAGGGAACGACCGACACATCGAGGATGTGGTTGCGGTGGGTGTTCGCGATCGGGCCGTAGCACACCGCCTGGCCATCGATCCCGCGCGCCGCGACGATCGATACCTCCTGCTCAAAATCAATGAAACCCTCGTAGATGCAAGGCCGCCGACCGAGGTCTTCCCAAGCGTAGATCAGCTCGTTCTCATCGCCGCTGTGCAGGACGCGCTGGCCCTTGCCGTCGTACCCGCCGCAGGACGTCTTGAGCACCGCCGGTGCGCCGATGCGCCGCGCGGCCTCACGCAGCTCGTCCAGCGACCGGACCTTCGCAAAGGGCCCGACCGGGATGCCGTTCTCCGAGAGGAACGTCTTCTCGCGGATACGGTCCTGCGCCACGCGCAGCACGTGCTGGCCGGGCCGAACCGGGCGGTGTTTCGCGCAGGCCTCGGCCGTTGCCGCCGGGACATTCTCAAACTCGTACGTCACCGCATCGACGGACAAGGCAAAGCGCTCGACCGCATCGAGATCGTCGTACGCCGCGATCGTCTTCTCGTCGCACACCTGCGTTGCCGGCTCACCATCGACCGGGCAGAAGACGTGCGTCCGCACCCCGGCGCGCTTCGCCGCGTGGCAGAACATCTGCCCAAGCTGGCCTCCGCCGAGCATGCCGATAGTGGGTTGTTTTGTGTCTGCCATCGTGCGGCAAGAGTGTACCGGCTAAAGCACCGCCGGTTGGTCCACATCGCTGTGGTACTTCAGCAGCTGCTCGACGCGGTTGTGTTCGTCGCAGATCACGACGTTGGCCTCGTGCTTGTCGCACTCCTCGGGCGTCAGCAGGCCGTAGGTCAGGATGATGACCTTGTGCCCGGGCTGGACGAGCTTGGCCGCGGCCCCGTTGATCTCGATCTTCCCGCTGCCGGGCTCGCCCCGGATGATGTAGGTCTCGAACCGCGCGGCGTTGTCGATGTCCAGCACCCAGACCGCCTCGTTGGGACGCATCCCCGCGGCAATGAGAAGGTCCGCGTCGATCGTCACCGACCCGACGTAGTCCACATCGCACCGGGTCACGGTGGCGCGATGGATCTTGCTGAGCATCATCTTTCGCAGCATGGCGGTATTCCCCGGCCTCTGGGCCTGGTCAGGACTCCATATTGTAGGCCCTGGGCCCCTATCGGTCGAGAAGCATCGGGAGGAGAGGCGTTCAAGCCAGACGGCGTGCCACACGGGGCCTATAACCCGCCCATGCCAAACAAAAACCCGCAAAACCTGCCGTCCAAGACCTGCCCGGTCTGCCAGCGCGATTTCGTTTGGCGTAAGAAGTGGGCACGCGACTGGCAAAACGTGAAGTACTGCTCCAAGGCCTGCGCGAAAGAGGGCGTCGGTTCACCCGCCAAGGCCGCCCAGGATTAATCGCAACGCTTTACGGCGCCAACCTTTTCACCTGCCAGCCCTCGGCGTCGCGCATGTAGACCAGCCGGTCGTGCAGGCGCGAGCGCTGGCCCTGCCAGAACTCGACCGTCGCGGGGATGACGCGGTAGCCGCCCCAGTCTGCGGGCAGCGGGATCGCGTCGACCTTCTCATACTTTTGGCCGGCCTGCTGGAACGCATCTTCAAGCGATGCGCGGTCCTTGATCGTGCGGGACTGGCTGCTCGCGATCGCGCCGAGTTGGCTGGCGCGGGGTCGCGTCCGCCAATACGCCTCTGCCTCGGCCCGGTCAATCTTCTTGATCGGCCCGCGGATGCGCACCTGGCGGAAGAGCACGTCCCAGTAGAACACCAGCGTGACCTCGTGGTGGGAATCGATCTGCCGCGCCTTGGCGCTGTCGTAGTTGGTGTAGAAGGTAAAGCCGCGTGCGTCGGCGTCCTTGAGCAGCACGATACGTGCGTCGGGCCGACCGTCCCGGTCCACCGTCGCCAGCGTCATCGCGTTGGGCTCAAGGATTTTTGCAGCGACCGCCTCGCCGAACCACTTGCGGAACTGGTCGATCGGTTCCGCGGCCAGATCGCCGACGTCAAACGGCGGAACGTTGTCGTAGCTCTGGCGCAGGTCGGAGATGGACATGGCTAAATCATATCTTTCATGCGTTTTTTTAGCGCTCGCACTTTTGCGTCCGCGCTTTTGCGTCCGTCCGCAAGGGCGGGGTTGGAACTTAATCATCGCGACAGCCCCGCCCTTGCGGGCAGGTGCTAAGAGGCGGGCGCCAAGGTCAATCCAGTGTTGCGCCTGCTTTGCCTGACTTGATCGCCTTGGGCTTGGCCTTGCGCGTGATATCGAGCATGCGGCTGAGCGCGACCAGCGCGTGGCGGCGGGCCTCGGGGTGCACGCTGATGCGGTTGACGACTTTTCCTTCCGCGAGGTTGTCCAGCACCCAGAGCAGGTGCGGCAGGTCGATGCGGAACATCGTCGTGCACAGGCACTGGCAGCTCGAGAGGATGCGGGCCTCGACGCCGCGCGTTTTCGCTTCGTTGACCAGGCGATTGACCAGGTGGACCTCGGTGGCGATGGCCCATCGGCTGCCGGGCTTGGCGCTGCGCAGCGCCTGGATGATGCCCTCGGTCGAGCCGGTCATGTCGGCCTTCTGGCACAGCTCGTACGCGCACTCGGGGTGGGCGATCACCGTCACGTCAGGCCACTGGGCGCGGACCTCGTCGATGTGCTCGGGACGAAACAGCTTATGCACCGAGCAGTGGCCCTTCCAGAGGATGAAGGTCGAGTCGAGGATCTGCTGCGCGTCGTTGCCGCCCAGGTCCTGCTTGGGGTCCCACAGGCACATCTGCGTGACGGGATCGAAGCCCGCGGCCGCGCCGGTGTTTCGGCCAAGGTGCTGGTCGGGCAGGAACAGGATCTTGACCTCTTCGCCTTGTACAAGCGGAGTATCGCCGCCACGCAGCGCCCATTGGAAGATCGCGTCGCAGTTGGAGGAGGTACACACCGCGCCGCCGTGCATCCCGCAGAAGGCCTTGATCGCCGCCGTCGAGTTCATGTAGCAGACGGGGATCACGCGCACCTTCTGGCCCGCGTCGGCGAAGACCGCGTGAAGCTGCTCCCAGCAGTCCACCGTCTGGTCGTAGTCCGCCATGTCCGCCATCGAGCAGCCCGCGCCAAGGTCCGGCAGGATCACCTGCACGTCTGTCGCGTCCCCGGCCTCGGCAGAGGGCGTGAGGATGTCCGCGGTCTCGGCCATGAAGTGCACGCCGCAGAAAACGACGTACCTCGCGCCGACCTCGCTCACCTTCTGCGCGGCGAGCTGGCTGAGCTTGAACGAGTCGCCGTCGAAATCAGCGAACTGGATCACGTCGTCCTGCTGGTAGTGGTGGCCGAGGATGACCAGGTCCGAGCCCAGCTCGCGCTTGCGCGCGGCGATGGCGTCTTTGAGCGCGGCATCGCTCATGGAGGTGTACTTTTCAGGAAGGCTGGGCTGCCAGAGCATCGGTGGTCAACTCCATCGGTGACTCTGGATTATAGGCGATTGGTTGAAGTCTCACGCAGAGGCGCTGAGGCGCTGAGCAAGGCATTTTTAGCCGCAGATCCACTCGGATTGGCATAGATTCAAGGCCAATCGTTTGATCTGAATGGCGGCAATTTTTACGCAGTTTTTGTATCCGTGTTCATCTGTGGCTAAAAACTCACCGCGGCAATCTCACTTGGTCCCCGAGAGCCTGCGGACCGTGTGATCGAAGCCGCGGACCATGGCGGAGATGAAGGCCCAGACGATCGTGGCGTACCCGCCGGCGCAGACCAGGCCGGAGATGATGACCGACGCCCGGCCGAGGATCGGGTCGCTGAACTGCGAGACCCAGTTGTGCGGGTCCACGAGCATGAAGATGTTGGTCGCGGGGCTGAATCCGTTGAGGATCGGCCCGATGAGCGGGATCGAGGCCGAGGCGCTCAGCCCGCAGAACCCGAAGACCAGTGCGCCCAGCCCGACGATCGAGACCGAGGGAACGATTGCGCCCAGCACGCCCTTGGCCCGCAGCGAGCTGTGCATGCCGATCGCCACGCACACCGCGATGAAAGGCAGCAGCATCGTCAGCAGCACGAAGGGCGACTCGATATAGAGAAGGGGCGCATCGATACGGACTCCCGACGGCCCGCCGAAGCCGAAGGACGTCTCGTGGATGCTGACCGTCGCCTGGGGCCAGCCAAAGATCATGTCGCCCAAGGCGCTATACAAAGCGACGACGGCGAGACTGATGACCGGCAGGGCGATCATGACGCTGAGGTATCGCACCAGCCCGCGCAGCTTGCCCCAGATGTAGTAGCGGGGCGTGATCGGCGTGGTGAGCATGATGTCGAGCGTGCCGTCCTCGCGCTCCTTGGAGACGCTGCCGGCGGCCATGTAGAGCGCAACGAGCGTGATGACCGCGACCTCGGTGATCAGCAGGGCGGTGAGCGCCTGGCGGAACCACTCGGGCGCGGTCGTTATGCCATCAAGATCATCGACGGCCTGGGGCTTGCCGGCCCATGAGGCGTCGAAGTGGTAGTAGTACATGAGCGCACCGAGCCCGGCGAGCCCGAGCACGATGAAGCCGTAGCGTGCGATGATGCCGCCGACGAGTTTGCCTCGGGTGTTGGCCTCGCGCCATGCGACGGGGTTGCCGGTGCCCAGCGAGCGGGCCTTGTGTCGGCGGGGTGCGCCGTTGCCGGCCAAACGCAGCTTGGACTTGAGCCAGATGACGAGCTTGCTGTCGCCCGTGCCGATGCGTCGGACCCACAGCGAGCAGAACAGCACCATCGATAGCGAGAGCCCGGCCGAGAGTGTTGCGAACGCCGCGAAGGGCTGGCCGAGGTAGAAGCGCACCAGTCCCGGGTACGCCGCGAGCTGCTCGGGCCCGGGCGGGGAATAGTTGGCGCGGTTGATCACCGACTCGAGCACCAGCAGCGGGTGGACGGCGGTAAGCACGGTGGTGTGCCCGTAGCCGCTGCCCATATTGCGCAGCAGCACCATGTCCAGCGCGCCGACGACCACCAGATAGGCCGCGATCGAGATCACGAAGACGAACACCGCCTTGCGTCCGCCGGCGCGCATGACCGAGAGCAGCACCGCGACCGCGCCGACGAACAGCGCTGTCAGCGCCGCGACCGTGAAGGCGACGAAGATCGAGCTCACCGGAACGCCGCCGAAGATCAGCATGACCGCGAACAGCGGCAGCCCGCTGAACAGGAGCGCGAGGATGAAGAACAGCCGGCCGATGAGCGAGCCCAGTACGATCTGCAGGTTCGACAGCGGGGTGGTCAGGAGGATGGCGTAGGTCTTGCCGGACTGTTCGGAGGCGATGGCGCCGGCCATGAAGATCGGCGCGATGAGGCAGACGAGCACGACCTGACCCATGGCGACAACGCGGAAGACCTGTGACCCGGCCTGGGCCAGCTCCTTGAGGTCGCCCGACCCGCCCAGCCCGCCGCCGCCGATCAGGCCGATGAGCACGATGCCCATCAGGACCAGCAGATAGCACAGCCGGACGACCGCGTGCTGGTTGCGCCGCGATGCGCCCTGGACGATCCGGACCACCTGGGGGTTGCCCGGAATCAAGCGCCAAAGCCATGAAGTAAGCGCCTGCATAGGTTGAGCATCATAGCTGAATCCGAGGCGTACAAGGCGAGCGCCGACTTGAGCCTTGGCCGCTATCCTGTTGCGGTGTTCATCCTCAAATCCTCCAACCTGGTCAAGGCCTACGGCGGGCGCACGGTCGTCGACCACGTTTCGTTCGCGGTCGAGGAAGGCGAGATCGTCGGCCTGCTGGGTCGCAACGGCGCGGGCAAGACGACCAGCTTCCGCATGACCATGGGCATGATCGAGCCCGACGCCGGGCAGGTGCTGTTCAACGGCCACGACGTATCGAAGCTGGCGATGTACCAGCGTGCCCAGCGGGGGATGGGCTACCTCGCGCAGGAGCCGAGCATCTTCCAGCGTCTGACGGTCGAGCAGAACCTGATGGCGATCTTGGAGACGCGCCGGATGAAGAAGGCCGAGCGCAGGAAGCGTGCCGAGCAGTTGATGGAGCAGTTTGATCTGTTGAAGATCCGCAAGAACATCGCCGCGCGCTGCTCGGGGGGCGAGAAGCGTAAGCTGGAGATCGCGCGGGCGCTGGTGACCGAGCCTTCGCTGATCTTGCTCGACGAGCCGTTCGCGGGGGTCGACCCGGTGGCGGTCGAGGGGCTGCAGGACGAGATCCGCCGGCTGCGTGACCAGTTCGAGATCTCGATGCTGATCACCGACCACAACGTGCACCACATCCTCGCGGTGTGCGACCGGGTGTACGTGATCGCCAACGGCAAGGTCTTCGCCGAGGGCACGCCCAAGCAGATCATCAACGACGAGATGGTGCGCAAGGAGTACCTGGGCTCGCTGTTCAAGGGCGACGAGTTCGATTGAGCGTTGAGCGTCTGGCGTTCAGGGTCCAGCGTCTCGCGTCAAACCTCCGGTGGGTGAGGACTGATCGGGTTCGTCGGCCTCAACCGATCCCGATACACTATGCAGTTCGCTCCTCCCGACCCGACGCTAGACGCCAGGCCCTGAACGCTAGACGCTACTCATGCACGACTACACCGACAACACCCGCGGCATCCGACTCCAGAAGGCCATGGCCGAGGCTGGCTTTGCTTCTCGCCGCGCGTGTGAAGAGCTGATCGAGCAGGGGCGTGTCACCGTCAACGGGCAGCGGATCGACGCGCTGCCCGCATGGGTTGATCCGGACAGCGACACCATCGCGATCGACGGCGAGGCGCTGCCCCGCACCCCGCGCAGCCGGCGAGGCAAAGAAAATTCATCCGTCGGCAAAACCTACGTCGTCGTCAACAAGCCGCGCGGCGTGATCTCCACCAACGACGACCCCGAGGGCCGCGCACGCGTCATCGACCTCATCGACGACACGGTCCTCAACCGCAAGCGGCTGTACCCCGTCGGCCGGCTCGACGCGGACTCGACCGGCATGATCCTGCTGACCGACGACGGCGAGCTCACGCACCGTTTGACCCACCCCAGCTACGAGGCGACCAAGGAGTACCGCGTCACCGTACGAGGCCGGGTCAGCGTCGAGGACCTGGACAAACTCAAGAAGGGCATCTACCTCGCCAGCCCCGACGAGATCGCCAAGACCAAGTCGAGGCCGGGCGAGGAATCGCCCGGCTCGCAGGGGCCTAAGCGCTCTGACGCCAAGAAGGCTTCGGTCGATGCCGTGCGCATTCTCCGCGTCGAGACCGACCGCTCGCGTGGCGACCGGACGATGCTCGCGATCACGCTGCACGAAGGCCAGAACCGTGAGATCCGACGCGTCCTCGCACGCTTGGGCTTCAAGGTCCGCAAGCTCAAGCGCGTGGCGATCGGCCCGATCCAGCTCAAGACCCTACGCAGCGGCGGCTGGCGCGAGCTCACCGCCCCCGAGGTGCGCAAGCTTCGCAAATCAGTCGGGCTCAAGTAGGGTCAAAAAAGCACCACCCGGGAGGGTGGTGCCTGTGGTTGGACTTATTTACCGATGCTCGGCACCACCCTCGTGGCGGTGCGATGAAGCCGTCTTAAACCTGGTCGGTGATCTCAAAGCCCTTGCGGTATTCACGGCTGACAAGTTTGTTGGCCTTGTCCGCGCCTTCGCCGACGAACAGCATCTTCTTGCTGTCGAAGTTGAGTTTGCGGCCGTAGGTCCACTTGACCGACTCTTCGACGCCGCCTTTCTTTCGGATATCACCGTAGCGGGCGATGGATTCTTTGAGGTCTTCGTCGTGGCCGAAGCGTTCCATGGCTTCTTCGTGGGCGACCTGATCGCCGGTGCGGTAGCAGATGTTGGAGGCGTGCGCCAGGGCCGAGGAGTACGCTGCGGACTCGACTTCGCTGGTGAGGACCGAGGCGTCGTTTTTCTTGATCGCCGTGATGAACTCTCCGTAGTGGCTGCCGCCTCCACCCTTCCATGAGGCGAGTTCGCTGCCGTCGGGCGCGAGGACCTTGCCACCGCCGCGTCCGCCGCGGAACTCGCCTTTCTCGCAGGTCACGATGATGCCCACGCCCACGCCCTTGTAATCGGGTCGCTTGATGTTGATGGTTTCGCAGGTGATCGGCACGTCGCCGTACATCATGCGGACCAGGAGCATGTTGGGGGTGTTGCCCGCGTCGTCCCATGCGAAACGGCCGCCCATACACTCGACGCTGTCGGGCAGGGCCATGGGGTCGTTCAGTGCCCAGCGGGTGAGGTCGGTTTCGTGCGGGCCCTGGTTGCCCAGGTCGCCGTCGCCGGTGTTGTAGTCCCAGTGCCAGTCGTAGTGGAACTTTTCGCGGTAGATCGGTTCGTCCTTCGCCGGCCCAAGCCACATGTTGTAGTCCAGTGTCGCGGGCGGGGCCAGCGGCGTATCGCGCTTGCCGATCGACGCGCGGTTGCGGTAGGTCAGCACGCGGATGGCAGTGACCTTGCCCCACTCGCCCTGGTGCAGGCGTTCGAAGAAGGGGCGCAGCCCCGTGTCGCTGCGGTTCTGGAAACCCGAGGAGACGATGCGCTTGTATTTGCGCGCCGCCTCGGTCATCTTCACACCCTCGTAGATCGTGTGCGACACCGGCTTCTCGATGTACACGTGCTTGCCCGCCTGGCAGGACAGGATCGTGACCAGCGCGTGCCAGTGGTTCGGGGTTGCCGAGACGACCGCGTCGATGTCCTTGCGCTCGAGCAGCTTGCGGAAGTCGGTCGTGGCGAAGGCATCGGGGAATTCCTGGCTGACCGAACCCAGGTGCTTCGTGTCTACGTCGCACAGACCGGCGATGGTGACGTTGGGGTCTTTCTTGAATGAACCCAGCAGTTGGTTCGCCCGTCCACCAAGGGCGATAAAGCCCAGACGGACCTTCTCGTTAGCGCCAAGCACTTTCGCGCTCGGGTACAGGGCCAGTGCGCCCGCGGTGGCCGCGGCGCTCTTTACGAATGTTCGGCGGGAGATCTTGTGCATCGTTTGCTCCTGATAGGGGTCTGATGTCGGTCGGTACGATTATTCGGTAGGTTCACTCGCGGGGGCCTTAGGTTCCGCCCAGAACTTGTATTTCCCGGCGATGTCCGCGTCCTGAGGCGTGCCCTCGAAAAAGACGAAGCGGTACCTGAGGATCAACTGCTGACCCTCCTGCAGCGTGTAGTCGCCGGTGCCCTTGGGTTTCTTTTCAAAGTCGTGGATGCCGAACGGGTTGGCCGCGACCAGGCCGTAGTCCCGCGCGTGCCACCAGGTCGGGTGCCGGAGGTTTTCCGGCGAGTCGAAGATTGCCACGCCGCAGGTCTTGCCGTCGATCTGCCCCCAGTAGGCGACCCACTTGGCGCGCTTGCCCCAGACGTCGAGGTCCTTGTCTCCCGCGCTGTTGATGGCGTGTCCGGTCGCGACTTCGCCCTTAAGCCGAATCGCCGGGTGCACACGCATCGCCATCATGCCTTCTTTAGTGTCGCCGAAGACAAGGGGCTTGTCGGGCTGCGCCGTGATGACGGTGATGTAGTCGATCACGCGCGACTTGTCGGAATAGTGCGAGACGCGGATCGTGGTCCGGTCACTGCCGATCTCTTTGCCGTCGGGCGCCAGCCATTTGTTCCGGGTTGAGATATCCGCCGACAGCCCGCCGGTGATCTGAGCTTCGGGCTCGGCCGAAGTTATGGTGGTCCCTTTGTTTTTACCCTCGGCCCATAAGTCGTAGCCGTTGACGCTGCCGTGCGCGAACCACATCGAGCGGTGGTGCGGGTGGTCGGTCTGCTCACCTTTGATGCCTTGAACCATCGGGTAGTTGCGCGTCATCTTCGCGCCGGTCGGCCCGACGATCGGATACAGGTAAGGCTTGGGCGTGTCGGTGTAGACGTACTCTGTAAAAACTTCGCCGTCGATCAGAACGCTGATCTTGCCCTGCTTCTTCTCCAGGCTCAAGCCGCCCAGGGGTGTCGGCGTCGCCTGGGCAATCGCGTCGTGTCTGGCAAGTAAACAAGCCGCCACGATCAGCACCGCGCTTGCAATTTGCCTGGCCCGTCTTTCGATCATGCCCGACGCCTCTATTAGTTCCCGCTGAAGCTTTGCCGAAGCACTTGCATGCTCTGCCGCGCGATCGTCGGCGCATCCGGTGTATAGTCGAAGACCTCCACACTGACCCATCCATCGTACCCGGTCTGCTGCAAAACATGTGCAATCGGCGGGAAATCGACCTCACCCTGGCCCGGGCCGCGGAGGTTGGGGTCATTGGCGTGGAAGTGGGCGGTGTAGTCTCGGCAGTCGCGGACGATGTCCACGATCGGCCTGGGCTCGCTCGACATCGCCTTGACATCGAGGTGAAGCCGGCACGCCGGGTGCGCAACGCGCTTGATCATTTCGATCGTCTCGGCGGCGGTGGTCAGGAAGTTGGTTTCCTTGGGCCCGAGCGGCTCGAGCGCGAGCGTCACACCCAGCGGGCCCGCCACTTCGCATACCGAGCGCAAGACATCCGCCGCGCGTTCCGCAGCTTCGTCGTAGTTTTCGCCCTCTGTGAGGTTGCGCTGCTTGGGGCTGCCCCAGACCATGACGCTGCCTCCCATCGCGGCGCACAGCCTCGCGAGGTGCTGCACAAATAAGGCGGTGCGCGCACGAACCGCGTCATCCGGCGTGGTCAGGTGCATCCCCTCGGGCCTGACCAGCAGCCAGTGCAGCCCCGCAACATCAAGGCCGTGGCTACGCACACGCTCGCCGATCTTTAACGCTTCTTTTTCCGTCAGCTCGCGCGGGTCGCTCTTGAGCGTGAACGGCGCGATCTCGACCCCGTCGTAGCCCGCGGCCTTGATGTCGGCCAGGGCGTCATCCAGCGGCCAGTCGCCGTAGGTTTCGTTGCAGATCGCAAATCGCGGCATGAGATTCCTCTGGACACATCGCAGACGAATGTGCTCAGGATACTTTACACCGAACAGGCGATTACAAGCTGATGTGCCTAACCCGCTTACGCGGCAGAAGCCGGGCGAGTCCTCGCAAGTGAAGCCATCGACGCATACTCCTCATACGCAAGGCGCAGCGCATCGCGTAGATTGCCGCCGGTCACCTCGTAGAGATTATTGATGTCCACCCACGGCCTGATCTCCGGAGCCAGCTGGTCGATCAATCGATGCAGCAGCTCGGGTGAAGGCAGGGGCTTGGCAACCGTCTCAAAGCCCGGCGTCCTGCGGTGCGTCGTGATCAGCACAATGCCGGCGTTTCTTGAACGCCAGCGCACCCACCACCGCGCCCAGATCGGAAGCAGGTCGTACCCATCCAGCAGCAGGGCGTCCGTGGGCTTGGCCCGAGCGATGGTGCGCGCCCATGATGCGGGCAGGCGGTGCGCATCTTCCTGATTGATAAACAGCGGCAGCGGCGCAAAGCCATGCGCCATCAATCGCTCGCCCAGCGCGTCGAGCATCGCCGACTTCCCGCACCCGTGCGCCCCGAAGATCGCGCCGCGGTTGCCGCATCGCTCCAGCCTGCTAATGACCTCGTCCAGGCTGTGATCAAACTCGACATAATTCAGCCGATCGATCCGCTGTGCATTGAAGGGGTTGTCGCATGGACGGATCGCGTTCTTCAAAGACGAACCTCCTCGCCGGTCGGCGAAAGCGTTATCGGCAATTCTGCATGCGCGTTACCACGCTTGACCACCGCCTCAACTTTCCACGACAGCGTAATCAATTTGCCCGAGAAGCTGTAAGGCCCCTCGATGCCCTCGAACATGAAGTCCTGTGACTCGCTTGGGCCCGCCGGATCAAAGACATATTCCGCCGCAACGCCCGCGTCCTGCGTCCCCCTGCCCGACGTCTCCCAATACAGACGCACCGTCACGCTGCCCGGCGACTCGTCGAGATCCCACGACACCGTGCCGATGATCGGCTCTCCGGGCACAAAGCGTCCGTCTCCACGGTCCAATCTGAGATTCAGCCCAGGCATCGTGTTCTATTCACCCTTGTAAACGCGGAAACGCAGTCACCATCCCAAACTAACCCTGACGGATCGACATCGGCAAAACCGTCAGGTCGTAATCATCTTTCGGGTCAGGCCAGCCCGATACCTTGGCGCTTACCCGCAGCTTCCACACCACCTGGTTATTGCTTGATTTAAAGCTGTGCATCGTCTCCAGGGGGACCGTCAGCACCGCTTCGCCCTGGTCCGTGGCCGTGCTGTAGCTCGAGGGCTGCGAGGCGGCGGGGTCGCTTGTCGTTTCTTCGATGTTGCCAAATACCAGTGATTCATGGAAGGCCTGCGTGTCCGTGGACGTGTTTGTGCCTCGGCGATAAGTCGCGCGCTCTTCGCCGATCAGCTTGATCGTGACCGAGTCGATCCTGCCTCGGCCGCTGCCGACCTGCCAGCGCAGCCGTGTGCTGCTGCCCAGGGGGATGTCCCTGCGATCCAATTCAATCAGGATGCGCGGGGCGAAGATCAGCAGGAACTGTCGTACCGCAAGCCCCAGGGCACCCAGGCCGACCAGCACAAACGGGATCATAAAGATGCTGAGGAAAATCTCCGGGTCGCCTTCAATAAAGCTGTAAACAGCCTGATAAACAAAGACGCTCGTGATGCCATTCCAGAAAAGTGCGAAGATCGTCACGCCGATGAATTTCCCGATGCGAGCACCCCTCGGGCTAAGCACCACAGGCATGCCGTCGTGATCCCCGCCGGTTTCGGGCAGCCCATCATCGGGCTTGAGCTTGTGTTTCCTGCCGCCGCTGCGCGTACTGGTCGAGGGATTATTGAATCTCACAAAGAACAGGCACCCAAGTCCCACCGCCAGGAAAGGCAGGGGGAACAGGCCCCACAAATTGCTCAGCGTCAGCCCGCGCTTGAGGACCGCCTGGGACGGGTTGCCGGGGTTCACAAAGCACTTGGCCTGGCTGGCGACGGGGTACTGGTCGGCGGCGGCGCGCTTGCCGTCGTAACCCGACGACGATCCGATCTGTGAGAAGCTGTAGCGATTGCTTCCGTAGCGCTGGCCGTTGACCTCATAGAAATAGAGGATGTCAATGCGGTAGGTCGTGCTGTCGCTGCCGCTGTAGGAAAGGACCTCGCTGCGCTCGATGGTGCAGGGCAACTCATTCCATCCCCTTGCGTCGTAGGCGCGGTAGAGCGGGAGGATGGTAAGCAAGATCAGCGTGGCGCCGCCAGCGCCTGTGAATGCCAGGCCGAAGATCAGCCGGAAAATTGTTCCGCTGATGCCTTCCTTGCCCCGCCCGCGCGAGGCGCGTGCTTTATCGCCTTCGCTATCGCCGCGCTTGGGCCACCATGTTGTGATGATGATGACCAGCGGGATACCCGAGAACAGCGAGAGCCAGACCGCCATGAACGCGAAGATGCCCAGGGAATTGAGCCCGCCGGTATTGAGCACGGCCTGTGAAGGCTCGTCGGGGCTGACATACACCGTGGCGACCGAGCCGGCGGGATATTTCAGGACGGTCTCCTGCGCGTCCTGGTAATCGTTTGTCGCGGGGTCGGCGTCCGAGATTTTTTTTGAGCTGTATTGCCTGCCCCCGTGCGTGTAGGTGTACTCGACCATTGGCACGTAGGGGTTTTCGTTGTCGGCGGCGTTGATCTCGACCTTGCTGCTGAGGACCGTGCCGTCGCGCTCGACCCAGGCCTGCTGATCGATGCCGACCTGCGACTTGCTGATCATCAGGGTGGCAACTACGCAACCGACGACGACAAAGATGGACAGGAACAAGGTCGTGCCGAGCTTGCCGACGAATGTTGCAGGCTTGCCTTGCGAGCGCCTGCCGCCGAGTTGGATTTTGAAGCCCATCGTCGCGCGACATCATAGCGATTTAGCGACAAAAAAAGCCCGCGGATTGAGTCCGTGGGCTTCGAGAGAGTCGCGATGGCAGGCGGTAGTTACTTCGCCTTGGCGTAGAGCTCGCTGACCTTGGTCCAGTTGATGATGTCGAAGAAGGCGGTGATGTAGTCGGGCCGGCGGTTCTGGTAGTTGAGGTAGTAGGCGTGTTCCCAGACGTCCAGGCCGAGGATCGGTGTGCAGCCCGAGCAGCCATCGAGCGGCATGAGCGGGTTGTCCTGGTTCGGGGTCGAGCAGACGCAGAGCTTGGCGCCCTTGACGCCCAGCCATGCCCAGCCCGAGCCGAAGCGGTTGGCCGCGGCATCAGTGAAGGTCTTCTTGAACGCGTCCATGCCGCCAAGGTCCTTGTCGATCGCCGCGGCAAGCTCGGCCGAGGGGGCGCCGCCCTTGCCCTTGGGCGCGAGGATCGTCCAGAACAGCGAATGGTTCGCGTGTCCGCCGCCGTTGTTGCGCACCGCGGCCAGCTTGTCGGCCGGCAGTTTGTTCAGGGTCTTGCACAGCTCCCAGATGTCGCTGGGAACACTCAGGCCCTCGACCGCGGCATTGAGCTTGGCGACGTAGGCGGCGTGGTGCTTGCCGTGGTGGATCTGCATGGTCCGCTCGTCGATCACGGGCTCCAGTGCGTTGGCGGGGTAGGGAAGATCGGGCAGGGTGTATGACATGTCTATGTCCTTTTTTTATTGAGGTTGGGCGGGTCAGATCGGGGGTCAATCGCCACACCGCTAAGCCGCTGGCAGTACTTACTTTAGGTGGCTGAATAGGGTGGGTCAAATCGCTGTAAATCCGATTTAGGCGAACCTTGAGAACGAATTGCACGTTAAATATTGAAATCAGCCCGTAAAAAAGTGTATTAAAAAAACATTCAAAATAGTCTTGAACGAAATGGATGTTTTTATTAGATTATAATTATTCTAAAAAGATGAAACAAATTGTCGCGGTCCAGCGTTCTAATGAATAGCACAGCCTCTGCCCTCCAGGGCGGGCCCTACGGAAAGGAGCCCCGTATGCAGAAGACCCTCCAAGCCAAGCCGACCCAGCCCCGCAAGACGCGTGATGGGATCAAGTTCGCAGGCCGGCGACGCATGTCCGCGCAGGACAAGGCCGACCTCAACTACGTCCTGAACAACAAGTACGAGTACGTCGAGTCGGACTTCTTCGACCTTCCTCCGGCCAAGGCGGTCGCGCGGCTGTTCGACGATGCGCCCGAGATCGAAAAGCCCGACACCGCCTGGTACCACCCCGTCATCAACGCCAACGAAGCGATGGCGCGTCAGTCACGCAGCGCCGGCGGCGTGCTGCTCTCGGCCAAGCAGGAGCAGGCGCTCTTCCTTCAGTACAACTACTGCCGCTTCAGGGTCTGCCAGATCCGTGAAGAGCTGATCGATGCCGCGGCGATCGATGTGGACCTGGCCCGTGAAATGCTTGACTGGTACCGCAAGGCCGAGGCCCTGCGCGATCAGATCGCGCAGACCAATCTCGCGCTGGTGCTTGCGATGGCGAAGCGCACGCGGATGAGCGAGGTCGACTTCGGCGACCTGGTGAGCGAGGGCAACATGGCGCTTCTGCGGGCGATCGACAAGTTCGATGCGGGCCGGGGCTTTAAGTTCTCGACCTACGCCTGCCGCGCGATCCTCAAGGGTTTCAGCCGGATGGGCATGAAGCTCAGCAAGTACCGCCAGTACTTCCCCACGGCGTACGACCCCGAGTTCGAGCGTTCGGACTACATGCAAGTCAAGCGATCGACCGAGGAAGAAGACTGCGCCGACGAGGTCAAGCAGATTGTCGAGACCAACCGTGCCGAGCTCACGAAGATCGAGCAGCAGGTGATCAAGCACCGCTTTAGCCTGGTGGCGCCGGACGTGCGTAACGAGCCCGAGCCCCGCATCACGCGAGAAGACGGCAAGCCGCTCACCCTGCAGCAGGTCGGTCAGATCATCGGCGTGACCAAGGAGCGCGTGCGTCAGATCCAGAACGCAGCGATGCAGAAGATCCGCGAGCAGCTCGAGACGGGCTACCTCGCCTGACCATGACCCAAGCGTCCCCGGCCGTGTGGCCGGGTTTGTACCCCCCTCAACCCGCGGCCGTAAGTGTTGGCTGCGGGTTGTTTTTTTACGTTTACTTTCTCAGCTCGATCAGCGCATTGGCGAAGGCCTGGCCGATCTGTGCGTGGGTCTTTGCACAGCCGAGGTAGTGGTAGCCCGCGTTCGATGCGCCGCGCTCGACCAGGGCTTTCTCCTCTGGGCTGATCAGCTCGGACTCATATTTTTCGAGGTAGGCCTTCTGCGCCGCTTCGTCCATGCTGCCGTCGGCGTTGGGCGAGTTTTTGTTCTTCGTCTGTAGAAGCCGGGCCATATTTTTTACCTGCTCGCGTTTATCGATGATCGCCGCGAGCTTGAGGTCCCAGTAGGGCGCGGTCTCAACAGCCACGACGTTGCCCTTGAACTCGGGCCGCATTGCAGGGGCGGCCATCGCCTCGCGGAAATACCGCTGGCCCTTGTTCTTGACATTCGGAGAGATCGGCCCGTCGACACCCATCACGCCGATGACAAACGGCATCTTCGGGGCGTCGATTTCATGGCGTACGTCCTTGATAAACGTGGCGAGCAGGTCGCTGTACAGGTCGTAGCCGCCTGGCTGTTCGCGGTTGGGGTAGACGTTGGAGTCGGCCATGTCGTTCCAGCCCTGGAACCAGACGAAACCCGCGACTTCAAAGCCCGCGCTCGGGTCGTAGGCGGGGCAGTACGTCTTGGGGTCCGCGAGCACCTTCTTTACGTGGTCGATCATCAGGCGATAGTAGTGGCCGGTCTTCGCGTCTTTCTCTTGCTTGGCCTGATCGAGGTCGATGCCCTTCTTTTTGAGGTTCTCGATCTCGACATCGTTGAAGACGTAAGGCCCGGCGCTGGGCGGACGGAAGTCGGTGTGCAGCGACTTGCCGCCCCAGGCGCACTTGATCAGCAGGATCGGGCCGTCGTAGTCATCCTGCATGGTCAGGCCGAAGGTGAACTCCGGGCCGATCTTTTCGCCCAGGACGGTGGGGGTTTGCCGCGCGCCAAAGCCCGCGGTGAGTCTGCCGTTGGTCACGCCGTTGTTTTCTTTGAACCCGTTGAGGTCGGAGACCCAGACGTGTTCGGCGACCACAGGCTTGCCCTGGGCATCAACCATCTTCTTGTAGAGAGGCAGTGTTGCCGGGTCGTCGCCGATGTAGTCGATCGTGCGGATCATGGCGTGGCCCTGCATGTTGGATTGGCCGGCCAGGATGTAGATGCGAAGCGGCTTGCCCGCCGCATGCGCGGTGGGGGCGGGCAGGGTCAGGCCCAGGAGCATGGCGAAAACGATGGCGATGTCAGCGAGGCGGGCGCGCATGGGGTCTTTCCCTTTTGAAATGGAGATCCAGAGTTGTATTGAGGCCGACGCGGGTTACGGCGCGGGGATTACGCGGATCTTCGTCTCGTACTTGCCGGGGAACTGGTAGTTGGCCCAGTTCTGCTGCATGGCAAAGCCGAGGTAGAGCGTGCCGGCGTTCTTGGCGACGAAGCTGCACTTGCTGCCGACCATGAACTCCTCGCCGCTCTCGCCGACGCGGCCGGCCAGGCCCCCGAAGGGTACCGTCGCGTTGTACATCCCGTTCTGCGCCACGCCGTCGGGGGTCGAGACCGAGTTGTTGCCCCAGGGGGTGAGCGTGATGCGTCCGTCGGCGGTGATGTTCACACGGTCGCCGCGCTTGAGCTTGATCCCCGTGTTCTTGTATTTCATGCCGGCAAAATCCGAGCCCTGCACGTCGACCGCCTTGCGGATCTCGGGCTTCTCGGAGGTGACCGTCTGCGCGGTCTTGATGTCTTCAAGGTTGACTTCAAGGCTTCCGAACTTCGAGCGGATATTGAATTTCTGCTGCTGGATCTTGCCCGCGATGGTGAAGTCTTCGGTGACGATGCTGTCGTTGCGCAGGAGCGAGATCTGCACCGACTCTTCATCGCCGAAATCGTCTTTACTCGAAAGCAGTTCTTCGGTGATGGATGCGATGCGTATGCGGCGTTCTGCGTCGGGATCGTTTGCGTGTTTCTGCAGCTCGGCGACCAGACCGGCGCCGTACTCGATGAGTTGCGCCTGGGCCTTATCACGCTGAGCGGCTTCGGGTGAGCCGAGCTGGTCGATCAGCGCATTGATCTTTGCGTCGATTTTTTGCAGTGAGCCCAGTCCCGGCGAGAAGCTCTGGATCGATTCGAGGGGCACGACCAGGTCGCCGAACTCGGTCTTGATGGCGATGGATTGTGTTTCGAGCTTGCCGGTGATGATCGTGCCGTCCATGAGGTGGAAGCGGAGCGTGCCGGGGGGGACGGGTTCGGCTGCCGGGATCGGGGTCGGGGTTTCGTCGGCCTCGGCGGGGGTGTTGTCGTTGGTATTTTCGATGGGTGCTTCGGGCCCCTCGACTTCCGCAACGAGCTGTACTGCGGGCAAAGGCCCTTCGAAGACCTGGATATCCTCGGCCTGGACTGCGAATCCGTCCGCCTGGAACTGAGCGTTTACGGTCAACGCAAGCATCCACAAAGCAATCATTGCGAGCATCATTTGAAGGCGGACATTAGAGCGCATCTTGTTACTTTCACTTAGGGGTTGGTCTTGGCTGACAGGTCGTAGCTGGTCAGCACTTGGTAGGTCAGTTGGATGAGGTGATTGCCGGCGCGCATGAGCGTGGCGTGCTCGGCGATATCCTCGTTGTACTCGGTCACTTTCCCGTTGGACAGGTCCACGCTGCAAAGGCGCTTGTTACCTGCGATCAGGCAAGTTTTATCGGTGAAGATCGGTGTCCCCGACTCATCACCGGGGTGCGGGGTCCACCAGACGCGTTCGCCGGTTTTGAGGTCCAGTGCGACCAGCTCGCTGCCGAGCATGTAGAGGTATCGATCGTCGATGTGGACGAGGGTCGCGTCGTCTTCGCACTCGATCTGCCAGGCGAGCGTGGCCTCCTGCTCGTTGAAGGCGTGGATGTGATTGGCTCGCGTATCCTTGGCGTAGACCATGCCGTTGCGTGCGATGACCTCACCGTTATGCAGCGACATCGAGTTGGTGTATCGGCGGCCCAGCCTGCGCATCGCGTTGATCTGGCTTTCGCGGATACGCTGCGTGAAGGCCCACGCGATGGAGTTGTCCTTGGGGTTGAGCGCCAGCAGCGCGCCGTTGTTGGTCTGGACGAAGAGATATTGCTCGCCGAGGGTCAGCCGGGGAGACATCTCGGCGGGGGCGCCCATGCGTTCGTCGTTGACCGGTGTGCCGAGCTTTTGTGTCGAGAGCACCTTGCCGTTATCCAGCGAGATCACGGTGAGATTGATGTCGATGTTGCCGGTGTTGGTGATGGCGTAGATGCGGTCGCCGGTGACGACGGGCCGGCCCTGGACGTAGTGTCCGGTTCCGTTTTTCTTCCAGTCCCATTTCACTTCGCCGCTGTCGGCGTTGTAGGCGGTCAGGTCGGAGCGGATGGGGTTTTCTGCTTGGGGTGATACAGCCAGCAGGGTGTCGCCGACGCAGACGACCTGCTGGTGGAAACCGGACTGGAGGTTGTACATCCTGTTCATGATCTTTTGGGCGAACTGGTTGGCGTCTCCGACGCGCCAGATATCGTTGCCGGTCGCCGGGTCGATCCGCGCGACACTGCCCATGCAGAGGGTGAACAGCCTGCCGTCGTTGACTTCCATGACCGGCGCGATGACCTGCTCGAACACGCCGGTCAATCGGTTTCTCACCGCGGTGCTCTGCAGGCCCTCGTAGACGTTCTTATTTAACATCGGCATTGAAAACCGCAGGTTTTCATCGGTCGGCAGCGTCAGGGGCGTGGCCTTGGCGATCGGCAGCGGTGCAAGGGCGGGTTCGGCGTCGTGCGATTGAGAGAGCTGCTTTGCGAGGTCGGTCAGCCGAATGGAGTTGCCACCGAGCACAACTTGTGTGTCGGCATGTCGGAACGCCACGTACTCGGCCAGGGGATCGAAGGCCTCCCACTGTTGGGCGCGCGCCAGTGCGATCAGCCTCCGGGCAGTGAGGTCGGGGTCGTCGCTGGGCGTCGCGGCGTGTTCGGCTGCGAAGCGGTAGATCGACACGGCCTCTTCAAACTTGCCTTGCTCAAATCGCAGGTCGCCCAGTGAGATCGCCGCCTGCGCTGCCGCATCACACAGGAGGTACGTCGAAAGCACTTCTTTGTAGGCGGCCGCCTTCGCGTCCAGCGAGGTCAATTCGCTTGCCTGTTCGAGCTTTGACTTTGCCGCGCGATCATTCAGCCGGCGGAAGGTCTTGCGCCCCTCTTCCGGCATCGAGAGAATCAGCGAGGTTTTCAGCGACGCCAGTGGCCTCAGGATCCCGACCTGATCAACGACCAGGCGCGGGTCATCGGACTTTAAGGACTCGATGGTCTGGATCGCCTTGACCCAGTCGCCGGCCTGCATGAGCTTGATCGCTTCCCCAGCCGGGGTCTCTTCGATCTTCGTTCCACCGGCCGCGACGCTGAACCCGCTGATGAGGTTGCTCGGCCCCTGCTGGGACTGCGGCATGGCGATCATGGGTCCCATGCGGATCATTGGGCCGTTGTGCCGGAGCAGTTGCGGCGGAAGAACATCAAACTCAATCTGTTCCGCTTGAACCCCGTGGGCGAGTCCCCCGCCTAGCAAGCACGCCAAAAGCAGGATTCGAGTCCGGGTGCCTCGGCGGGCGGGGGCGGCTTGGCGGATGTGTTTCATGGGTTTGCACCGAAAAACGGGGCTTGGATCGGCCAGAGCCTGCCATCATAAGACGGAGGGGGCGTCCTGAAGGTTCCCAATCACGATCAAGCTCAAAAAAACCGCCAGGGGTTCCGGAAAATCCATAAATGAACCTTTTATAAGTCAAGCTTAACCATTAAACTATAACCTTATATGACTATAGGAGAGAAAGCCAACCGTTCTTTGTACAAGGTCTTGAGGCGCGTTCACGTCGTGGCCGTGGGGCTGGTCTTATGGGCCGGCAGTGCGAGCGCGATCGAGATCGTGCTTGGCCCCGCGGACCAGTTGGCGCTGGACCAGCCGCGCGTGACCTTCGGGCTCACGGATGAGTCGACGGACCCGCCGAGCCTGATCGGGCCGGCCTTCTATAACTCGGCGCTCCTCGACACCGGGGCCAACGGTGTTCTGCTCGCGTCACTGGCCTATTACTTTGGAGAGGACTACGGCCAGCCGCTGTTCAACGGCTCGCCGGCGCAGTACGAAGAGCTCGGCGTCGCAGGCTCAACGATGCTCGATGTCCACGACCTGCACGCGCTTCGCATCAGCGACTCGGCCAACGTTGAACGCTTGATCAACCCCAGCCTGCGCGCCTTTGGCAGCGACACGCTGAACATCGGCAGCTACGCCGCGATCCTGGGCATGCCCGCGATGACCGGCTACGCCATCGAGATCGACCTGCGACCCAACCTCTCTCTTGACTTCCAGGGCGTCTACTTCCACGACTCGGCGTCTGACGCGGTCTTCGAGAGCGCATCGACGCTCAACGTCGACATGCGCATCATCGACCCCGAATACACCGACATGACGCTGCCCGAGGCGCTGCGCCCGACCTTCGCGGGACTGCCCGTCTTCGACCACGTCAACATGTTCCACACCGGCGGGGCCAATAGCGGCGGCGGCACCGAGAGCGCGCTCGACTACACCTTCCTCATGGACACCGGCGCGCAGACCGTCATCATCAGCCAGTCCATGGCCGCGGACATGGGAATCGATTTCTCCAACACCCTGGCGAATGGAGGAGATATCGTCGACTTCCTTGAGGTCGGCGGGATCGGCGGCACGGTCAACATGCCCCTGGTCGTCGTGGACAAGCTCGTCCTGCCTGCCCAGGGTGGTATCGAACTGGCGTGGACCGACCTCATCGTTGGCGTACTCGATATCGATGGCGCGCCCTTCGACGCGGTCTTCGGCATGAACATGCTCACCACCGGCTACCTCAACGCGGTGTTCGGTACGGGCGGCAGCAACGACTCTCTGATCAATACCGGCTTTGACGACAAGGACCTGGTCATCTCGCTGATCAATGACGGCACGATCCTGACCCTCGACGATCTGATTGATACCGCTTTCACGTTTTCACGCGACGATTTCGATCTGCTGGTCGACAGCGAGATCCTGCCGGACACAAGCAATCTGGTTGACGTGTACAACGCGGTGTATGACCTGGACGCCGAGTTCAATTCGCTGGGCGGGCTTGGAGATCCGTTGTTCGACAAGGTTGTGTTTGATTTCACTCCGACCGACGGCACGGCCGTGATGCGTCTGGACTTTGCTCAGGCGATCGAGGTCCCCGAGCCGGGCACGCTGATGCTGATGGCTGCGGCGGGGACGGTGTTGTGCTGGCGGCGTCGCAATCGCGCATGAGCGACTGAATCATTAATTGTCAGTCTGCTGGCCGATAGCGCAGCGGTGAGTGATCTCTCGGTCATCCCGAACTTGTCTGCGCCTGCCGGGCTGTGCGAGCTGGTGATGGATCGCGAGCACCTTCGGCGGGTGGTCTACGACGGGATGCTCTCGGCGAGGGTGTCGGTCGATATCGCGACGGCGGACCTCAAGGCGGTTCTTATCCCCGAGCCGGGCAAGACGACTTCGCGCTCGCGCAAGACCCCGCCGTCGATCCTCGATCGTCTGTTCCGAATGGCGCAGCGAGGCGTCGAGGTGCGTGTGCTCCACGCAGGCGTGCCCTCCGGCCCGGCGCTGCTGGAACTGAAAAAACTCATCAAGCGGCACGGCCCGCTGCCGGGCAACTTCACCCTGCGCCGCTGTCCGCGCCTGCACGCCAAGGCGGTGATCATCGATGCCGACCGCATGTACCTGGGCAGCGCGAACCTGACCGGCGCGGGCCTGGGCGCGAAGGCGGAGGTCAACCGCAACCACGAGCTGGGTGTGTGGACACAAAGCACGCCCCTGATCGATGCGGTGAGCCAGTACTTCAACAGCCTGTGGGAGGGTAGCCGTTGCCAAGGGTGTGGCCGACGGGATGTGTGCCCGGTGCCGCTGGAGGAGCCGCGGCTCTGACGAGTCCTGCGATTGTTATCCCACGGGCCGGGCAAGCCTGTTCGCTTCAATGCAACGGATGGCCGAGTCTACATCTAGTACGCGGCATGACGAAACCGTATAATGGCACTTGACCGTTTCATATCGGCGTCTATCTTGGTGCCACCTTTGAAGGAAACCTGTGATGAAAAAAGCCTTTACTCTGATTGAATTGCTCGTGGTGATCTCGATCATCGCGCTTCTGATCGCCATCCTGCTTCCGGCGCTGGCTTCGGCGCGTAAATCGGCGCGGCTGTCTCAGTGCCTGACGAACGTGCGCAGCCTCGCCCAGGCCACGTACGCCTTCGCGGCCGACAACAAGGGCTACATCATGAAAACCAACAAAACATACAACTCATGGACCCTTGTCGTCCAGGAATACATGGACGACGGTCCGCGTGAGGTAAGTGGCGTCAAGCTGGGTTACTTCCCGACCAACTTCTGCCCCGAGGCACCGTCAGACAGGACGGATAGCCAAATGCTGGCACTCTCGGGCGGGCAATCGGGCAGCGCTTCCACACCTTGGTACTGGGCTTGGGGCAATAGCCCGGGTGGTGCGGGGATCTGGTCCGGCAGCTATGGGATTAATGACTGGGTTACTTACGGGGGCCCCCTCGGTCACCCCAACAAGACGCCGAAGCTCCCACGCGTGATTGCAAAGGTGAAAGACCCCACGAAGTTCCCGATGTACAGCGATGCGGGCTGGATGGGCTTCGCGCCGATGTCCGACGTTACTGTTGACACGAAGCCGAGCTCATTTGTGGGGATAGGCACCAGCCCGGTCGATATCAACACGCTGAGTAAGGAAGGGTTGCAGCGGCTTATGGTCGACCGCCACGATCAGCGTACGAACCTTTCGTATGTCGATGGCCACGCCGAGACCGTTCCATTCGAAAACCTCTGGGACCAGCAGTGGCACCTGAAGTATGACCCCAATTCGGCGCCCTGAGAGCGAGGCGCCGCGGCGGTTGTGCAGTTCCCGATTCCTTGTCTCTTGACGCCGAATTTCTTTCCGGTGAGCCCGTACTTCAACAGCCTGTGAGAGAGCAGCCGTTGCGCGGGGTGTGGCAGGCGGGAGGTGCGCCCGGTACCGCTGGAGGAGCCGCGGCTCTGATCGGCATAAAAATAACTCCATAGGGTTATTTTTATGATTTTTTGATCGGATTTCTAGCCAGATGTAGTAATTCATTTGTTGGAGGCATTAAGTAATGAGGATCACTTATGCCTGTCACCCCCGACCTGATCATGTCTGTGGTCATGAAAAGCCGTCCCCGGCTTCATGGCTACGCATGGGTCGTGACGGGAGATCCGGACTTGGCCGAGGACGTGCTTCAGGACGTCAGCCTGCTTGCGCTGGAGAAGGCCGACCAGATCAACGATGAGCAGCACCTGAGCGGCTGGATTCACGAGACGATCCGGCGTCAGGGCCTCGCTGCAAGGCGGGCGCGGTTTGGTCAGGCTATTCAGCTCAGCAACGAAGTGCTGAGCATGCTTGCCGAGGTGCGCGTGGATCAGCTGCACGGCGGTCAGTCCGTGCAGATGCGTGCGCTGCGCAACTGTATTCAACTCTTAGGCGACAAGACGCGTGACACGCTGCTGCTGCGCTACGGCAAGGGCATGAAGCCCGCGGAGATCGCCGAGTCGACGCATCGCCCGGTGCGATCGGTCTACCAGGTGATCACGCGCGCCCACACGCTGCTGCGTGAGTGCATCACAAACAAGCTCGGCTCGCAAGGGGGCGCGGAATGACCGCCGAACCCCGAGAGAAATTCGATCGCGACGATATCGAGGCCTACCTGCTTGGGCAGTTGCCCGAAGACCGGATCGCACTGCTTGATGAAGTGCTGCGCACAGACGCTGCGCTGCTTCTTGAATTTGCGTGGTCGATTCAGGTGATGTCGCTGGTTCGGCAGGAGTTCGCGGGACGCGAGCAGTACCAGGCGGTGCACCGCAGCGAGCCCCTGCTTGAAGACTTCAAAGCACTGCTCCAACAGATGGCGGATATGGAAAAGCGGGCCCACGCCACGCTGGTCGATCGCACACCTGTGCACCGTCAACTCTTGCCGCAGTTGCGACTCGATGAAGTGCGTGAAGCGCTGGGCGTGCTCGCGTCGCTGCCCGTGGTCTGGGGCGCGGTGGCGGCGGTCCTGGCCCTGACGTTTACGCTCGTGTTTGTTTCTTACCGAGCAGGCGATTCCTCTCCGGCTCTTGTTCAGCATCCGGTCTCGCCCTCGCCCTCGGACAGGCCCGCATGGGTCGCGACACTCACCGGGCAGACCGACGCGGTCTGGGAAAAACGCCCCGCCAAAGAACTTTACGCCGGCCAGCGCCTCACGCTCAACGAGGGTTTTGCCCAGATCACGACCCATCGCGGCGCGAAGGCGATCCTGGAAGCACCCTGCACGATCGAATTGACCAAGAGTGACAATGAATTTCTGCTGGTCAGCGGGAAGCTCGTGGGGCTATGCCACACCAAGCTAAGCACGGGTTTCGTGGTGAAGACCCCGTATGCGGACATCACTGATCTGGGCACGGAGTTCGGCGTCACGGTGACACCCGCCGGCGTAGAGGCCAGCGTCTTTGTCGGCGAAGTGGCGGTCAAGACGCCTGACGCCCCGTCGAAGCTCATCACTCAAAGCCAGACCGCCAAGGTGATGCTTGATCGGGGCCAGCCTGAGGTTGTAGTTGTAGACACAGTCGCCCAGGGATATTTCCAGCGACTGCCACGCGAACCGCTGATTTCCGCGGCGAGGATTAACGACCCTCGCTTCAAGGTGGAGGTTGTTCCGCAAGGCATGTTCGAAGATGTAAAGTCGTGTACCGATCGCGACTACGAGCTTAACGGTGTCGATGAAAAGGGACTGCCTCGGGCTCTGATCGGCGGTGACCTGGTCCGCATGCCCGCCAACGCCCGGCCTGAATTTACGCCCGACATCAACGACATCTCTGTTCAGATCGACCTCGCCAAGCCCGCAGACATCTACATCGTTCTGCAGCAGCAATCCGAAGTTCCGCAGTGGATTCTTGAGGACTACACCAAGACCGACATGGTCGTGGGGATCGACTGGTCAGGGAACTACAAGAATATTTCGGCGCAGAACGCGGTGCTTGGCGTCGGTCCGGGCGCTTCGATCGATTCATTTGCTGACGTCTGGCAACGCAAAGAGCCCGCGGCAGGGACTCTGACGACCGGTGCGCTGCCAGAGTTGAAGGGGATCTATTACATCGTCGCGCAGGAACACGCTTCGGAAGAATAGTCAATCTCGGATAGAACAAGTCATTGAGAAGGAGGAATAAGCATCGAAAACAAACTCATGTCTCAAGCCCGCGGCGACAGCCGCAGCAATCGTGCGTTGATTTTTCAAAACCCTTCATTTCATAGGAGAAACAGGATGAGTAAGACCATGACCCAGTTCGCAACCCCTCTCGCCGCCGTGCTCGCGCTCGGCATGTTCAACAGCGCCCAAGCGGCGATCACATACGTCGATGTCGTATCAGGCGTCAGCGGCAATACCTTTGCGACCGGCGGCTCGCTGGGAGACACCTCCTGGGTCGGGGCCGATTCAGCGAGCATCAACAACACGCAGTGGGCCCAGCGCGCTCAAGCCCACACGAACAGCGGCACTATTTATCAAGCCATCACGAGCGCAGACACGCTGCCCGAACTTAACACGCAGGTCACCGGGCTTGCCGATGGCACATACGACGTGTGGGCCTTCTATTGGGACCAGATCACAAGCACCACTCAGAACTGGATGATCGAGGCCGGCCTCGTTTCAGGCGCCCTGACGCGATACAGTTCGCCCGGTCAGCCCGCAGTTACCGGCGCAACCACCACGGGTGTCTCCTTCGCGGGAGACCTGACCTTCACCGGGAGCGTTTCTACGATCGTCACGAACCTCGGCACCAATTTTGACCAGGAACAGCGCATGTACGGCGTCTACCTGGGACAAACGATTGTGTCAGGCGGATCGGCGATCAATGTGTTTGTCGATAACTCGCTCGCGGGCGGATCCAACAGCCGCACCTGGTACGACGGTGTCGGCTACGAACTGGTCGAAGTCCCCGAGCCCACATCGCTCGCGCTGCTGGGTCTTGGCGGCTTGACCGTGTTGCGTCGTCGTCGTTAATAAACCCTGATTTCTCCTGCAGCGGTGCCGTGTCTCGGAAGAGGCTCGGTACCTTTCAGATGATCTATGAAGAGTCGGTAGAAACGTCCGTCGGCCTGTCAGCAGGCTACATGCCAGGTCAAGTGTTGCGTTTTTCAGCCCCCTCAAGCGGCATGCAACAAGCCACCCGTCTTCAAACCAGGAGTTCTCCACATGCGTCGCGCCTTCACCCTTATCGAACTGCTCGTCGTTATCTCCATCATCGCGTTGCTCATCGCGATCCTGCTGCCGGCGCTTGGGGCGGCCCGCGAGTCCGCAACGCGCATCCAGTGCCTGTCCAACGTCAGGCAGATGGCGATCACCGTCACCGCGTACTCGGTCGACAACAAGGGCTGGGTCCCCGATCCCGCGGTGGTGGGCACTTCGCCCTACGCCTCGGATCGCTATCTCCTGAACTCCTTTGAGTACGAAACGTGGAGACAATTAGAGCAGTACGGCCACTCGGTTGAGCTGATGACCTGCCCCGCACGCGATTACAAAATCGAGGTCGGGGTGCTGAACACGCGGCTGGTGCACGGCTACATGTACCTGGGCGGGATCGGCAAATACAAGGCAACTCCTGCGCCGGCCTCCTTCACCGGCGAAGGCTACTGGTATATCGGGGGGGTTCTTGCGAATAAGGTGAGACATGCCAGCCCGGTCAGGGATGATCAGATGATCAGAGAACGTGCCCTGGCCACCGACCTCACCATGTTGACCGGTACCGCATGGACCGTGCCCACGACAACATGGGACGTCTCCCTGCCTTCGCATAAGTCTGTCAATAAAACCTACGCCTCGGTATCCTCGAGCGACGGTATCAGTCCCGAAGGCGGCAACCACGCCTTCGGTGACGGCTCTGGCGAGTGGGTCTCCTTCGGCGACATGTACCTGCTGCACTCTTGGGCGACCAACCGCAAGGCCTACTGGTATCAGAAAGAACTGCCTCAGGCGCTCCTGGATGCGAACATCTTAAACGTGGACGGCAAACCGGCGCAGTAATCAACGGGAGCAGCACAGGCCTTGCACCGGATTGTCGTTGACGACACGCACGACGGGAACTGCGCGACCCGGTGGGCACCTTGCCCTCCGGGTCGCGTTTTGAGTCTGCGGTCTAAAACTGGACCACCAGCGCGCCGTAGTAGATCAGGTCGTTGTTGCCCGGGTCGTTGGGGGTCGACGAGTCGTACTCGTTTTCCAAGCCGACCTTGAGCGAGAGCCCCTTGGCCAGGTCGAGTTTGTAGTTCAATTCGAGCTTGGACTCGACGCGGAAGTTGGCGGTGTCCTGTAGCGAGGGGAAGTAGGTTGATTCGGCGGCGATGGCGGTGCGCTGGGTGATATTCCACTGGACGACGGATCCGCCGAAGAGCGCCTCGGGGGTGAACTCGTCGATGTGTCCGAACTCGTAGGTGCCTCCGCAGCCGATGCGGGTATTCACTTCGATGTTTTCGGTTTTGGCCAGGGTGTAGCCGCCGCCGCCGAACGTTGAGGCGCGGTTTTCCCACTCGCGGTTGTTGTCGTACTTGTGCTGGCCTTTGAGGAAAAAGAACCAGGGCTTATCGGGTACGAGCCAGTCCTTGGTGAGGTTGGTCTCGACCTGATTACGGGTCTGGGCGCCGTCGGTGACGGCGTAGTGCCAGCGGGAGTTGAAGAGCCAGCGGTCGTGGTCGTCTTCGTACCTCGAGTCTATCTTGGCGTAGTACTGCTGCTGGTCGGTGGTTCCGCTGGCGCCGTTAAGGCCGAGCGCCAGCTTGTGTTTCCACTGCGATTGTAAAAGATCGAATGTAGAACTATCGCTGCGCTGCGCGGCCTGGATCGCGTCCTCGCGGGCCTGTTCGAGCGGGGCTTCGGTGCCCTCCGATGAACCGGACTCTGGCGGAGTGGGGCTCGGCTGTGCGGGCTGGTCGGTTGTTGAATCGCCCGTTACGACCTGCGTGATTCGTGTTCTCTGGATCACGATCTGCCCGAGCACGGCGTGTTCGAGGGTGAGCGATGATTCGTCCTGCGTGATGACCTGTCCGGAGAGCTTGTCGCCGTTGGTCAGCAGGACGTGATCGGCGTGCGCGGAGGCGCTGATCGCGCAGCCGGCAAGCAGAAGGGTCGTTGATTTGATTTTTCCCCTGGCGCTTTTCACTACAGGCCTCTCCACTCTCCACGCACGGAGTTGTGGTGTCTTCCTGCTATGCGTATCGGCGTCGGAGAAAAAGTCCTTGCGTGAATCGAACCGTTTTAAAAAGATAACTATGCGCGGACCTGCGCGCGGATGCGGCTTAGTGGGTTTGTAAGGCGCCTGGGGTATTTAGACCGTGATCGGGCGGTCTTTTTCCGGGTCCGGTAGCCAGCGAGCGGCGATCTGTGACGCGGCAAGGTCCGGGTTGGCGTGCTGCACGGCGGCGGCGACCAGGCCCATGAACATCGGCGCGGGATCGAGCGGTCGGCTGAGCAGCTCGGGGTGGAACTGCGCTCCGATGAAGTAGGGGTGCCCGCCGTGCTGGTTGAAGTAGGGGTTGCCCTCGGCGTTGGAGGCGCCGGTCTGGGGCAACTCGAGGACCTGCATGATGGGCTGCTCGGGGTGTCGGCCGGAGAAGATCAGGCCGTGGGACTCGAGCGTTTCGATGTAGGTCGGGTCGACTTCAAAACGGTGGCGGAAGCGTTCGCGGATGGTGAAGCTCTTGTGTCGGTCGTGGATGCCGGCGCGGGAGTTGTAGTAGAGGTTGGCCGCGAGGGTGGTGGGCTTGATGAGCACGTCCTTGCCGCCCAGGCGCATGTTTCCGCCCAGGCCTTCGATCTTTTTCTGCTCGGGCAGGATATCGATGACCCGGTGCTGTCCCTCCGGTGCGAACTCGCTGGACACCGCCTCCTTGAGCCCGCAGACATTGCGTGCGAACTCGATGACGGCCATCTGGAAGCCCAGGCAGATGCCCAGGTAGGGCAGCTTCTGCTCGCGGCAGTATTTGACGCAGGCGATCTTGGCCTCGGTCCCGCGGTGGCCAAAGCCCCCGGGCACGATCACGCCGTTGACCGACTCGAGCTGCCTGCTGACCGCGATATTGTTTTCCTTGGTCACGTCGATCCAGTCCAGCTCGATGTCGGCGTTGAGCGCTGCGGCGCAGTGCTCGATGGCCTTGTCGATCGAGGCGTAGGCGTCGCGCAGCGAGGCGTACTTGCCCGTCACGCCGATACGGGCCTTGTGCCTGCGCGGCGAGGTGACCTGCCGCACGAAGCCGAGCCAGCGCTCACGCTCGCGGTCCTCGTGCGCGACGTTGACGCGCTCGTGCAGGTCCAGCAGCGTGAGGATGTGGCGGTCCACGCCGGCGTCGCGCATCTCCGTCGGGATCATGTAGATCGACGGGCGGTCGTGCATCGAGAACACGCGCTCGACCGGGACGTTTGAGAACATCGCTACCTTTTCCTTGGCGCCCTGCATCACCGGGTTCTGGCAACGGCAGGCGATCAGGTGCGGCTGGATCCCCGCCTCCATCAGCTTCTTGAGGCCAAGCTGCGCCGCCTTGGACTTCTGCTCGCCCAGCGCAGGCGGCTCGATGATGTACGTCAGCGCGACGTAGCACACGCTGCCCTCGCCCTCTTCAAAAGCGAGCTGACGCAGCGCTTCGATGTAGAACGCGTTCTCGTGGTCGCCCACGGTTCCGCCGACCTCGATGAACACGACGTCGGCCCGCTGGCGCACCGCCAGCTCTCGCAGCTTGTATTTCACCTCGCCGGTGACGTGTGGGATCATCTGCACGTCGCGCCCGAGGTAGCCGCCGCTGCGTTCCTTATCGAGCACCGCCCGGAAGATCTGGCCGGAGGTTGTGTAGTTGTCGCGTGTCAGGTTCTGGTCGAGCATGCGCTCGTAGGTGCCCAGGTCCATGTCGGTCTCGAGCCCGTCGTCGAGCACGAACACCTCGCCGTGGCGGTAGGGGTTGAGCGTGCCCGAGTCGATGTTGAGGTAGCCCTCCATCTTGATCGGCGCGACGCGCAGGCCCTTGTCCTTGAGCAGCTTGGCCAGGGAGGACGAGAAGATCCCCTTGCCCAGGCCGGACATCACGGTGCCCAGCACAGCGACATATTTATGCCGGCCACGGACATAGCCCGGGGGGATGGGGTTGAAGAATTCGGATTCTTGGGTCTGATGTCCGGCCTGTTCAAGCAGGCTCTGGGTAGGGTCGACACCAGCAGGGGGCTTCGAGTGGGGCATAGCCCACTGTACCGCGCCCGGTGGACCGGGACAAGAGGCCAAAATGGCCTGAAAAAGCATGTCGAGCGTGTTTAGTCAGGCCGCCGTAATCCCAGAAAAACGTCAGCCAATGAACAGATCGCTGTTGTTATTTCGCATGATTGAATCGTGCGACAAAGGCCTCGTACTGCTCGGGCGTATCGATGCCCGGCTCCGGGGCGTGGGCGGGGATCACCGCGATGGCGTGGCCGTGCTCAAGCACGCGTAGCTGTTCGAGTTTTTCCATCTCTTCCAGCGGTGTTGGCGACAGAGTCGGGTACACGTCCTGCAGGAACGATCGGCGGTAGGCGTACAGGCCCGGGTGCTTCCAGTAGGCCTGCTGCGGCGAGGCGCTGCGTCCGCCTGCATCACGGTCATAGGGGATCAGTGCGCGGGAGAAGTACATCGCCCGGCCGCGCGCATCGCGCACGAGCTTGACGACGTTGGGGTTGGCCGGGTCTTCACCCTCACGAAAGCGCGAGCAGAGCGTGGCCATCGGCGCTACGGGGTCGGCTGCGAGACCGGCGACAAGCTTGTCGATCACTGCCGGGTCGATCTCGGGCTCGTCGCCCTGCACGTTGACGATGATGTCGTGTTTGGCGTTGATGAGCCGCAGCGCCTCGGCGATGCGTGACGTGCCGTTGGGGTGTGGGCCGGTGAGGATTGCTTCGCCCCCGAAGGCTTTGACCGCATCGATGATGGGCTGGTCCTCGGTGGCGACGACGATGCGGTCCAGGGATGCGGCGTTCCGGGCGTTCTCGACCACGTGCTGGATGAGCGTCTTGCCGGTCAGCGCGAGCAGGGGCTTGCCCGGCAGCCGTGTCGAGGCCATGCGTGCGGGGATGATGGCGAGTGCCCGGCTCACTTGAGCTCATTCACGAGCTGACGGACCTGGTCCATCTTCTCGCGGATGTCCTTGTAGTTGATGTCGTATTGCAGCAGCTCGGACGCCAGCGACTGCGCCTTCTTGGCGGCTTCCACGTCGCGGTTTTTCCCCGCCTGGGTCAGGTAGACGCACATCAATTCGTAGCGCAGTTCCTTGCCCACCACGTCGTCGGGCTCGGGGTGCAGCTCGATGCCCTTCTCCAGGGTGCTCGTTGCTTCATCGGTCCACTGCTTGTGGATGAAGCATCGGCCCAGGAACAGGTGTGCCGCGGCCCGGCTCTTGGGCTCGCTGGTGGCCTGCTGGAAGTTGCCGATCGCGTCGTCAAAAAGGCCGGCCTGGTACTGGCGTTTGCCCAGCTCGAACTTGAGCTTGAGGTCCGTCGGGTAGTTCGCCGCACGCTCGCCGTATTCCTTGAGCTCGAACACCAGGCGTTTCTTGAGGGCCTCGGAGAGCTTCTGCCTCGCGGACTCGTCGCCGGCCTTGGCCTTGTCGCCGAGCTGGCGCAGCACCCGGCCGAACTGTTTGATGCGGATGTCGCCGGCCTTGACCTTGTAGCGGTACTGGCCGTTGTGCTCGTGCGCCTTGAGCAGCAGGTCGATCGCCTCCTGCTCGTTTTTGAGGTCCTCGCTGCGTGTCAGGGCTTCGACCAGTTTCTGCAGCCGATCGACGTCTTCGGGGTTCTCCTCGTACAGCTCGCGCATCGAAGCGATGAGCTTGTCGGTCTGTGATCCGGAGGTGTCCAGCTGCTGCTGGATGCGTTCCTGTTCCTGGGCGTTCTTGATGTTCTTGCGGAAGCCCTCGCCCTCGCCCTGTGAGGACTGCTTGGTGTAGTTCTGGGCGGTGAGGTCGCGTATGCGTTCGCGCAGCGAGTCCTCTTCCTTGAGGTTCATGGCGCGGCGGGCGGCTTCGAGCCCGAGGTCGTACGCCTCGATCTTCTCCATCGCGTCGATGATCCGCATGTAGGCGCGGCGGTTGGGCCTGTTGTTGGGGTTGGCGTTGTACTGCAGCGCGAGGCCGGCGACCCAGTAGGCGACCTCGGCCAGGTTCGCTTCTTCGCCTTCGCGTCGATCGGCTTCGACCGCGGCTTCAATGGTGTCCACCATGTAGTCGACGTTGTTCCAGTCGGTCGCCCAGTTCTTTTCTGCACGCAGCATCTTGTCGACCAGGCTCGGGCCGACGGCCTTGGCCTTCAAGGGCTTGCCGCCGCTGACGCTGCGTCGCTTGGCGATCTCGTGCAGTTGTTCGTGGCGGTCGAGGTTGTCGGGGTTGTGTCGCAGCCCGCCGATGTAGCACTCGACGGCGTAGTCGAAGTTTTTCGAGTCCGCGGCGGTGTCGCCGTAGTCAAAAAACTTGTTCGCGTTGCGGAGCGAGCGGTTGAAGCCCTGGCCGTCGTCGCCGGGGTTGCTCTCGCCTGCGCCGCTGGCTCCTCCCTTGCCGTCGTCGGACTTCTTGCCAAAACCAAATAAAGCCAAACCACACCTCGATTCTTTCAACACGCACCGGGCCGGAGCGCGATCGACCCGGCGGTCGGGGCGTTCGCGGGAGGGGGCCAGGCAGTATCGCATTATAAGCCGTTTGCCACGAGTCGCTTGGGTGGGTATCGTCGCCAAGCTCAAATCCTACAGGTATACAGCCATGACCCGACTAGCGATACACGGTGCGGCGGGGCGGATGGGCCGACGGCTCATCGCTCTGGCGGCGCAGGACAAGCAACTGGACCCCGTCGCGGCGATCGAGCACGCCACGCACCCGGACCTTGGCAAGGACGCGGGCGACCTCGCGGGTGTCGGTCCGCTGGGTGTGAGCCTGATGGCGGACCCGCAGGCCTCTGCATGCGATGTGCTGATCGATTTTTCGTTGCCCGAGGGCTTCCGTCGCGCGCTGGCCGCTTGTGTCGCTGGCAAGACGCCGATCGTCGTCGGGACCACCGGCCTGACTGACGCCGACCAGCAGGCCTTGGACGCCGCCGCGAAGTCGATCCCCGTCCTGCAGGCGACCAATTTCTCGCTGGTGGTGAATGTGCTCTGGAAGCTCGCTGCACAGGCCGCGACACTGCTCGAGGGCTACGACATCGAGGTGCTCGAGGCCCACCACCGCATGAAGAAGGATGCGCCCTCGGGCACCGCCATGACCCTGGCGCACAAGCTCTGCGAGGCGACCGGCCGCGACCCCGAGAAGGACCTGGTCTACACCCGCTGCGGACACGAGGCCCTGCGCCAACCCAACGAGATCACCGTCCAGACCCTGCGCATCGGCGACGACCCCGGGCAGCACACCGCCTACTTCGCCGGCATTGGTGAACGGCTGGAAATCCGCCACGTCTCGACCAGCCGCGACAGCTACGCCCTGGGTGCCCTGCGAGCCGCGAAGTGGCTTGCCGGCAAGCCCGCGGGCCGGTACGACATGGCGGACGTGCTGGGGCTGTGAGTTTGTCGCAACTCGCGTTAACGCCAAGACGCAGAGCCGACAAGACGCCAAGTCAGGGCAACTACATTAGAATCCTATAATCTCAGTCAACATAGGGGAGTTTTCCTTACGATGGGTGATCTCCTCTTTTCTTGGCGTCTTGGCGGCTCTGCGTCTTGGCGTTGAAAAATCGAAACCGGAACTCAGCCATGACCCAGACCCAAAGCACCGCCGTCTCGACCTCGCCCGCCTACGCCACCGGCACGGGCCAACTGCGTTCCTTCATGCAGCGGCACTACACCAACTTCAACTCACGCGAGACTCTCGCTGCGGCACAGGCCTACGAGGCCCACCTCGACGCCGGCGGAAAAATGATGGTCACGCTCTCGGGCGCGATGTCCACCGCCGGGATCGGCCGCGTGCTGGCCCGACTCATCCGCGAGGACAAGGTCCACGCCATCACCTGCACCGGCGCCAACCTCGAGGAAGACATCTTCCTCCTGCTGGCGGGCAAGGAGTACGAGTGGTGCACTAACTGGCGCGCCCTCAGCGACGCCGACGAGCAGGCCCTGTACGACCGCGGCATGAACCGCGTCACCGATACCTGCATCCCCGAGGACGTCATGCGCCACGTCGAGCAGCGCCTCTACGACCTCTACGACAAGGCGATCAAGAACGGCACCCGCCAGTTCCCCTACGAGTACTACTGGGATGTCCTGCGTCAGAGCGACCTCGCCCAGCACTACCAGATGCCGGCCGAGGACTCGTGGATGCTCGCGGCGATGCAGAAAAATATCCCGATCTTCACCCCCGGCTGGGAAGACTCGACCCAGGGCAACATGTTCACCGGCTGGGCCATCAAGCGCGGCGTCGAGAACCACGGCTCGGTCATCCGCTTCGGCACCGAGGCCATGGTCCTGCTCGCCAACTGGTACCGCACCGCCTGCAACATCGGCACGGAAAAGCCCAGCATCGGCTTCTTCCAGATCGGTGGCGGCATCGCGGGCGACTTCCCCATCTGTGCCGTGCCCATGATGATCCAGGACCTCGAATGGGACGACACCCCGTTCTGGGGCTACTTCTGCCAGGTCTGCGACGCCCCGACCAGCTACGGCGGGTACAGCGGCGCGGTCCCCAACGAGAAGATCACCTGGGGCAAACTCACCGCAGAGACCCCCAAGTTCATGATCCAGTCCGACGCATCCATCGTCGCGCCGCTGATCTTCGGCTACGTGCTGGGGGACTGATCCGGTATTAACCTGTTCGCCATATTCGCACTGATTTAGCGGCGGCCCGAAAGGGCCGCGCTTTTATTTCATCACGACTTGCCCGGCCTGGCGGGCCGCCGCTAAGAGAACAATTCATATGCTTGTGCTAAAAAGAGGCTGATGTAAAAACAACGCCCGGTGTTTGCCGGGCGTTGTCGTTGGGTTTTGTTGTCTGAATCAGATCAGGAGCCGAAGGTTCCGATGTTGTAGTCCTGCGGGTTTTCATTCAGGCCGGGGAAGAGGATGTCTTCCTGTTCGGACTGGATGATGATGGTCGGGCGTACGAGGATGAGCAGGGTGCGTTCGTCCGACGCGGTGGAGGTGTTGGTGAACAGGCGGTTGACCACGGGGATCTTGGAGAGGACGGGGACGCCGACCTCGGTCTCGACTTCACCGACCAGTCGCTGGCCACCGGTGAGCAGGGTGCCGCGGTCGGGGACCGAGACGGTGCTGCGTACCTGTGTGATCTGGATCTCGGGGACCTGGATGGTGCCGCCGACGGTGATGACGGTGGGGTTGCCGGTGCCGTTGTTGATGGTGCCCGCGCCGCCGACGGAGAAGTCGGACAGGGCGACGAGGTTCGCCAGCGAAGGACGCAGGGTCAGGGTGACGTAGCGTCGGTCCGAGGAGATGGTGCCTTCGACGTCGAGGACGATACCGGTGGTGATGACCGAGACCGTCGGGTCAAAGCCGATGGCATCTGGAATCGGTTCGAGGTCAGAGACGAACGCGGTCTGGGTGGCGACCATGACGTAGGCACGCTGACCGTTGAAGAAGGTCACGCGGGGTGCGGTGAGGGCGACCGAGTGCTCGTTGGCCTGGGTGGCCTGGAGCAGGAAGTCGACCTGGATGTCGTCGAGGAACTGGGCACCGATGCCGAAGGCGTTTTCGGCCGAGTCGGAGAAGCGGTTGCCAACGGAGGTGCTGGGGCGACCAGCCAGGGCGTTGGAGTTGTTGCCGACGACGATGGGTGACCAGTTGCCGGGGTTCTGGTGGGCATCATTGATGCCGTCGGCGTCGGTATCCAGGTCGAAGGCGTTGAAGGTCACATCCAAGTCGAGACGGAACTCGTCGAGGAAGTTGCGCTCGACGGTGAGGAAACGAGCTTCGACGGAGATCTGCACCGCGCGGGTTTCACGCAGGCGTCCGAGCAGCCCCATGATCTGGCGGTGGTTGTCGCCGGTCGTCTTGATAATCATGTTGCCGTTGAGCTCGGTGAGGGTGGATTCTTCGTCCAGCCACTCATCGGGGTCGCCGACGGTCGTGCGGATCAGCTCGGTGATCTGGTCGACCAGTTCCTGCCGGGTGGGGAGCTCTTCAGACTGTTGGCTATCGTTCGAGTCGCCGAACAGGCCGCCGCCGCCGCCACCGCCGCCGCCGCCGCGCCCGCCACCGCCGCCACCGCCGCCGTTGGAGCCGCCGGAGCTGGTGTTGGACAGTGCGTCGTTGAGGTCAAAGCCCGGGGCGTTGGTGAAGTTGGGGACCTGTACGAGCAGGTCGCGGATGTCGTAGACGCGGGTTTCGGTTTCGGTCTTGAGGTCACGCAGCGTCGAGATCTTGATAATGCCTTCGCTGATGCTGAAGCCGGCCTTGTCGTCGTCGAAGGCGTCTGCGGAGACCTGGTCGAGGACCAGACGCAGGAGCTGCTCGGCGGGGACGCGGTTGAGCGAGATGGTGACCAGCGAGTCCTGGTCGATGCCGACCAGTTCGAGGGCCGGCCAGTTGACGGCGATGTTCGCACCGGTGGTGTCGCGGATGAATGCGATGACCTGGTCGAGCGAGAGGTTGTCGTTGCTGAGGGTGACGATCTTGCGGAGCGCGGCCTGTGCGGCGCGGTTGGTTTCCGATTCGCCGTTGTCCGTGTCCAGCCCACGCATGCGCATCGCGGTCAGCTCGGGCCACTCGCCGGGGTAGACCATGATGTCGTCGTAGGGCGTGGTCGCTTCGATGTTGATCAGGCTCTGCTTGGCGTTCGCGACGTCACGCAGGCGTCGCAGCTCGTCGTTCTTCACAACGATCGCGGTGTCCTGGATCATGTCGCGCAGGCCACGGAGCACGGGGTTGTTCGGATCGGAGAACAGCGCGGTGTCCAGCTCGGCGAGGGCTTCGTCGTACTTGCCTTCGAGCTGGAGGGCGCGGGCCGAACGCAGGCGGTTTTGGATTTCCTCTGCTTTACGCTCGCGGGTTTCTTCGGCGATCTGAGCTTCCCGGACCTTGCGATCGGCTTCGATCTTGATCGCCTCCTGGGCTTCAACGCGGCGGCGGGTTTCCTGGATCTGGTTCTGCAGGAAGGTCGCGCGGGCGGTGCGCTCGTTGTACTCGGCGGTGTCAAACAGGCCCTTGCTGGTCGTCAGGATTGTGCGGGCCTGGATCGCCTGGTCGTTCGCGGCCAGGAAATCGAGGTTGTCCAGCGCTTGGCCTGCCTTTTCCATCGCCGATTCATACTCGGCGACGGCACGCTTACGGTCGATGATCAGGTCTTCGTTGCTGCGGTCGATCAGCGAGAGCGGGCGGACCTGGTCGTTGAGCTTGCCCTGGGCCTCGGAGAGCTTGGTCTTGTAGCTCTCGTTTTCGGGGTCCAGCAGGGTCGCGTCTTCGTAGAGCTTGACGGCGGCGGCGAGCTGGCCGTTGCGAAGGGCGGTGTCGCCTTCCGCAGCCTTTTCGGCGGCGGTGTTGGCGCGGGCCTGCGACATGAGGTCGCTGACCGGGGCGCCCTTGATGACCGGCTGTTCCTGCTGCTCGTTGATCTTGCGCTGCATGGCGGCGAGCTTGGCTTCGGCCTCTGCGGCGCGGGCCTGGGCGTCGGCCAGCTGTGCCTTGAGCTCGGCGGCCTTGGCGGCTTCGGCGGGGTTGGGCTCGGGCTTGGGTTGAGGATCGACCACGGCGACCGGCTCGGGCTTGACCTGTTCCTGGGCCTTGGCAAGCGCTTCGTTGCTCGCGCGGACTTCGGCGATCAGGGCCAGCTTCTTGCTCACCGATTCGCTGTCGAAGAAGCCCAGCTCGACGCCGGAGTTCTTGACCGAGGTCAGCTTGGCTTGGGCGGCGTCGAGGTTGGAGTTGATGATGTCCTGCTCGGCCAGGGCGATGAGCTTGCGGGCCGAGGTGACGTCGCCGTTCAGGCGGCGCTCGATGCCGGCAATGCGTGCGGCGGCGGTTGCCTTCTGCTGATCGTCTGCGTCGAGGTCCGCGGCGACCTGCTGGTAGAGCGAGAGGGCCTCGGCCGGGCTCTTCGCGGCCAGGACGTCGGCCTGACGCAGCAGCGAGGCGGCGTCGGGCTTGACGACTTCGGGCTCGGGCAGCGGGGCGGGCTGGGGCTCAGGATTGGCCTCGGGCTCGACCACGGGCTTAGGCGCGGGCGTATCGGGTGCGTTGAGCTGCTGGTCGATTTCGAACAGCGTGTTGTAGAAGGTCGGCTGCAGGTCGCGGGGCAGCTGCAGCGGGTCGACCTTGCGGAGTGTGTCCTGGGCCTGCTTCAGCTCACCGGCCTTGAACAACTCCATGCCGGAGTTGTAAAGCTCTTGAGCGGTTGGCTGAGCGGCCTGGCCATAGGCGGGTTGGGTGATCAGCGCGGCGGGCAGGCCGAGGCTGAGGACGGAGACGAGAGCGATATTACGGATGCGCAAGGCAAGGCCTCCCATTATCGGATGGTCATCAGCGAATGTCGGTTTGCGTTACGACAGTCGCGTCATACACATAGTCGGGTTGCGGTCAAAAGGCTGGGGTTCTTTGCAGGGTGAGCCCCGTTCCACCAAGGCTCGGTACAAAACGCACATGGACGCGGTTCGTCGGTGACAGACCGTTCCATTTGCGAAGTGTAAAGCCGGGGGTTGTCTGCTGCAAGTAGAGTTTTCCAAGTACTTTGCCGCATCATCCGTGTGGATGACGGCGTCGGGTGAAACCCGATCAGGCCTTGGCCGGGGTCCGGGCGGCCAGGCGGCGGGGTGGGCTTGGCGCAGGACCCAAGACTTTGCTATACTGCTCGGCTCGCCACGCCCGGCAGCTGTCGCCCGGCGTGACCCACGCATCCTCCATCGATTGCAACAAAGAGGCCGACCATGGCACACAAAAAGGGACAAGGCTCGACCAAGAACGGGCGCGACTCGAACGCACAGTACCGCGGTATCAAGCTCTACGGCGGCCAGACCGCCAAGGCCGGCTCGATCATCGTCCGCCAGTGCGGCACCAAGTTCCACCCCGGCTTCAACGTCGCCAAGGGCAAGGACGACACCCTCTTCGCGCTGACCCCCGGCGTCGTCGAGTTCCAGGGCCGTCGCGTCCACGTCCGTGACGCCAACTAATCAGCTTTTTGCCGCTGAATAACGTGAAGCCCACGGATCTCATCCGTGGGCTTCTTCTATCTCTAAGGTCACACTATGTTCATCGACTCGGCCAACATCCTGGTGCGCTCGGGCAAGGGCGGCGACGGCTGCGTCGCCTTCCACCGTGAGAAGTTCGTCGCCAAGGGCGGGCCCAGCGGCGGTGACGGCGGCGATGGCGGTTCGGTCATCCTTGTCGCCGACTCGTCGGTCGAGACGCTGATGGACTTCGCAGGCCGACACCACTGGTTCGCCAAGCCCGGCGACCAGGGGATGGCCAAGGGCATGCACGGCAAGAGCTCGCCCGACCTCGAGGTGCGCCTGCCCGTCGGCACGCTGGTCTATGAAAATCCGCCCGAAGCCGTCGTGCCCGATGAGAAGGACCCCGACGATCCGCAGGCGATGTTCGAAGAGTATTTCATGACCGGGCAGGAGCGTGCCCATCTCGCGCAGGTCCGCGCGCCGCAGCCCGGCGAGGAGCCCTCGGGCCCGCTGCTCTGCGACCTGGACACGCCCGGCAAGCGCGTGGTCATCGCCAAGGGCGGGCGCGGCGGCTTTGGAAACAAGCATTTTGCAACGCCCACCAACCAGGCCCCGCGCGAAGCGAAGCCCGGCGAGCCCTCGATCGAGTTGTACCTGCGCCTCGAGCTCAAGCTCATTGCCGACATCGGGCTGCTGGGGAAACCCAACGCCGGTAAGAGCACGTTTCTCTCGCGCATCAGCGCCGCCCGGCCCAAGGTCGCCGACTACCCCTTCACCACGCTGACGCCTCAGCTTGGAATCGCAGAGTTGCCCGGCGGCTCGCGCGGTTCAAGGCGTCTGGTGGTCGCCGACATCCCCGGGCTCATCGAAGGCGCGCACGAGGGCCACGGCCTGGGCACGCGCTTCCTCAAGCACGTCGAACGCACACGCGTGCTGCTGCACCTTGTCGAGGTCGAGCCCAGCGACGGCAGCGACCCGGTCGAGAACTACCGCATCATCCGCAACGAACTGGCGCGATACAGCGATGTGCTGGCGAACAAGCCCGAGGTCGTCGTGCTGACCAAGACCGATCTTTTGGGAGGCGAGGACGATGCGCGGGCTGCGATCGAGCTGATCGGCGGGGCGATCGGTGTGCCGACGCTGACGATGAGCTCGGCCACGGGCGCGGGGCTTGAGCAGGTGCTCGAGGCGTGCTGGAAGCTTGTTTCTCAGGACAAGCCCGAGCGCCCGGCGTGGGAAGACCTGCCGCAGCGGGATCAACCCGATCCGGCGGAATAGGCCGGGCTTCCCCGCATCTTCATGGCCGCCGGGGTATCATCCGTTGTGAGATGTGGCGACCGCCGCCGCATCGATTTTCGCCCCGTGCCTCAACCCTGCCTGCTGCCATGAGCCAAGTCAATCTCCTCGCGGTCAGTGTCGGAAATACTCGCACACGCCTGGGCGCTTTTGTCAGGGGCGAGCTCTGTGAAGTTGCCACCTTCCGCAACGACCAGATGGACCGCATCGGGCAGGCGATCGAAGAAGCGTTCAAGCCGCTGCAGGACATCGAAGACGCTCAGGTCATCATGTCCAGCGTGAACCCCGCGGCGAGTGACAAGGTACTCGCCCTCCTGCGCGACAAACTCGATCGCACGGTCTGCCGTGTCGAGCAGGACCTGCGTATCCCCATCGGCCGGCAGCTCGACCCCGAGGCGATTGTGGGTGAGGATCGGCTGCTCAACGCCGCCGCCGCGTTCGACAAGCTCGGGCAGGCGTGTGTCGTCGTTGATGCCGGCACCGCAATGACCGTGGACTACATCGACGGCGCGGGCACGTTCCACGGCGGGGCGATTGTGCCCGGCGCCCAGCTCATGCTCGATGCGCTCACCCAGCGCACCGCGCTGCTGCCCGAGGTCGAGTTCCAGAAGCCCGACGAGATCATCGGCCACAACACCACCCAGGCCATGCTCACCGGCGTGTTCTACGGCATCCGCGGCATCGTCCGCTCCATCACCGAGGTCTACGCCGAGCACACCGGACAGTACCCCGTCGTCATCGCCACCGGCGGCGACGCGCAGGTGCTCTTCCGCGACGACGAGTTCATCAGCCGCGTCGTCCCCGACCTGGGCCTGCACGGCATCGCCGTGACCCTGCGCAAACACCTCGAACAGGGCGAGACCTCGGCGTAGTCGGGATTCAATTTCGAACTCGCAGGGCGCCACGAAGCAAGGCATTTTTGCCACAGATTCATACGGATGTACACGGATCTGCGGGCGGATCTGGTTTGATCTGGTTTAATCGGTGTGCGTCTGTGGTTAAATATATTCTCATCGGTGCGAACTCGCGGTGAATAACGAACCCCCATTCAGCGAAGAACAAAAGCGCACGCTCAAGAAAGTGCGCCTGCGCTGGCTTATTGCGCTGCTGACGAATGCGCCGCTGCCGTTCATCACGCTGCCGCTGACCGGCAGCGCGTGGCTGGAGCAGGCGCCGCCGCAGGAGGCGAAGCAGGCGATGCTCGTCGCGGCGCTCTTGGGTGCCGCCGCCATCATCGGGGGGCTTTACTCACGCAATCAGGCTTACAAGGCTTACTGGCGCGGCGATGTGGTTGAGCCCGCGGGCTACCTGCGCGGCAACACGCTGTTCTTTGTCGCGGTCAACGCCGGCGCTGCTGCGATGTTTGTCATCAGCCTGATCAACGCCTACCCCGCGCCGACGTTCTTTGCCGCGCCGATCTTCGTGGGCCTGCTCGTCTTCAACTTCCCCGGCGGCAAACCCATGCTCCCCGCGCCGCCACGCATCGGCATCGACCGCGATGGAGATTCACGGTGACCCGCGTCACGCTCGCTACCGCCAACACCCCGGGGGCCGTCGCCATCCTTGAATTGCATGGCCCGGGTGTGCGCTCTGTCTTGCAGAGGCTGACCGGACGCGAGCGTTGGCAGGTCCGCCGAGCGTCGCTCTGCGGCTTTTGCAGCATCGACGAGGGTCTGGCGATCCTGATCGACGAACATCGTGCCCAGCTCATGCCCCACGGCGGGCCACGCGTCGTGCAGATACTCGTCGAGCATTTGACCACGCAGCTGGGCTGCACGTACGAGCCGAGCCCCGACCCGCGCGTGATGTATCCCGAGGCCAACTCGCCGATCCAGGCCGACATGCTCCACGCGATCGCGCGTGCCGCGAGCCCGGCGTCGATCGATCTGCTCGCGGCGCAGCCCGCGGTCTGGGCCTCGCTGCTGAAGCACAAGGGCTTGGCGCACGATCGGCGTCTAGAGATCCTTGAACGATCGGACACACTCGACAAGCTCATCTCGCCGCCGACGGTCGTCGTCGCAGGCCCGGCCAACGCGGGCAAGTCCACGCTTACCAACACGCTCATGGGTCGCATGGCCAGCATCGTCTCGGACCTGCCCGGCACGACGCGCGACTGGGTCGGCGGGCTGGTCGAGTTGAATGCACGAGGTGCCGCCATCGCCGTGCACTGGATCGACACGCCGGGCCTGCGCGAGAGCGACGACGCGATCGAGCAGCGTGCGATTGCGCTTGCGCGGCAGCAGATCGAGCACGCGGACGTGCTCATCGCGATGCGTAGCTCAGATCAGTCCTGGCCGGCGCACGCGGCGCTCATGCGTGAGCCCGACCTCTGGGTCGTGAACAAGGTGGATGATGCCGGCGTGCCCGAAGTTAGCGAGGGCCTGCGACGCGAGTTGCCTCTGCGGATCAGCGCGGAACTGGGCAACAACCTTTTCCGCCTGCAGTCGCTCGTCATCGAACGCCTTGGTTTATCTGTGCTCACACCAGACCTGCCCTGGGCGTTCTCATCGACGCTCAAGGCCTGGTGCAGCGGTGAACCGATAGCCCTCGACTATGCCGCGATGGCTGATTGATCAGCCTTCTGCGCTCTCGCCACCGATGCTCTTGCGCATCGACGTGTCGGCGTTGATGTTGTTCATGCGGTAGTAGTCCATCACGCCCAGGTTGCCGTTGCGTAACGCCTCGGCCATGGCCTTGGGCACCTCCGCCTGCGCGAGCACCACCAGCGCCTGGTTCTTCTGCTCCTCGGCGCGGTGCTCCTGCTCCTGCGCGACGGCCAGCGCGCGACGCTTTTCAGCCTCGGCCTGGTAGCGGACCTTGTCTGCCTCGGCCTGGTCGGCCTGGAGCTTGGCGCCGATGTTCTCGCCCACGTCGATGTCGGCTATGTCGATCGAGAGGATCTCAAAGGCCGTGCCCGCGTCAAGCCCGCGCTGAAGAACTACTTTGGAGATCTGGTCGGGGTTCTCAAGCACCTTCTTGTGTGAGATCGCCGAGCCGATGGTCGTGACGATGCCCTCGCCGACTCGCGCGATGATCGTTTCTTCCGTCGCGCCGCCGATCAGACGGGGCAGGTACGAACGCACCGTCACGCGTGCCCGGGCCTTGAGCTGGATGCCGTCCTGGGCCACGGCGTCGATGGTGTTTCGTCCCTGGGTCGGGCTCGGGCAGTCGATGACCTTGGGGTTCACCGAGGTCTGCACGGCCTCGAGGATATCGCGGCCGGCCAGGTCGATGGCGCACGCGGTGGACCAGGGCAGATCGATCTTCGCGCGGTCTGCGGCGATCAGGGCGTTGACCACGCGCGGGATGTTGCCCTTGGACAGGTAGTGTGCTTCGAGCTGCGCGACCGAGATCGGGATGCCGGCCTTGACCGCCTGGATGCGCGTGTTCACGATCGTGTTGGGGTTCACCTTCCTGAACCACATCCCGATGAGGTCGAAGAACGACACCGGCGCGCCCGACACGCGGGCCTGCAGCCAGAGGTTGAAGAACTTGGACAGGATCAGGAACAGCACCAAACAGACAATGACCGCGATGACGATCACGACAGCGAGGATGATCGGGCCGATGTCTGCGGCGAGCAGGGGGGTGGCATATGGCATGGGTCGCTCCTTGGACCGGATCAGAGAGTGGTCCGATGACGGGATGTTATCACGCCCGGATCGTGCCGGCGCGCTGCTTTGCCGTATGATCTCTCTTCTGGAACTGTCCTAAGGGTTTTTCTCATGCGTGCGATCGTGACCGGCCAGGTCGGGGTGGAGAAGACCGGCTATCTTCGGCAGGTGGTCGATTTTGCCGCCGAACGCGGGCAGGAGATATCACTCTTTAACGTCGGGCAGATGATGTACGCCGAGGCCCCGGACGTGCGCCCCGGGCGCATCCTGGACCTGCCGCTCGCGCGGCTGCGGTCGCTCCGCCGCGCGGCGATGAAGGACGTTATCCGCGAGGCCGAGGGAAAAGAAAACGTCATCGTCAACACCCACGCGACGTTCCGCTGGCGTCACGGGCTGTTCGCCGCCTTCGACTTCGACCAGGTCCAGCAGTTCAGGCCCGACACGCTGATCTGCCTTTTGGACAACATCGAGGTCGTCCACGCCCGCCTGCACCAGGACTACACCTCCGACGCGACGCTCAAGGACCTCATGGTCTGGCGTGAAGAAGAGATCATGGCCACCGAGCTGCTCGCTCAGGCGCTGAACATCCCGAATCGTTTTTATGTGCTCTCGCGAGGCCGACACCACGACACGACCCAGACGTGCTACCGGCTGATCTGCAAGGCGCAGATGAAGAAGGTGTACCCCAGCTTCCCGATGACGCACGTCGAGAAGCTGCCGGAGGTCAAGGCGGAGATCAACAGGTTCCGGGCCGAGCTTGCGAAGAGTTTCATCGCGTTCGACCCCGGTGATGTGGACGAGAAGCTGTTGTTGGATGCGGCGCTGGACGCGGTCAAGGCGGGCGAGGACTTCATCCAGGCCCAGGCGGGGACGTTCAGGCCCGGCGAGATGCTGGCGGTCCCGGTGCGTCAGGTGCTGGACATCGCCAAGGACATCGACGGCCAGATCTACACGCGCGACTTCCAGATGGTGCGCCAGAGCGACATGATCGTGTCGCTGGTGCCGGTGCTGCCCGACGGCTCGCCGGGCCTATCCAGCGGAGTCGAGCGCGAGCTGCAGCACGCATTTGATCACAGCCGCGAGGTCTTCGTCGTCTGGCACCCACAGAAAAACCCCAGCCCGTTCATCACGGAAACTGCTACGAAGGTCTTCCGTTCGACAAGCGAGGCGATGGCCCACTTCGAGGCCAAGGGCTACCTCGTGCAGGGCAACCTGTTCGGGCACTAATGCTTACTTCTGCAGCTTCTCAACCGCCGCGGTCCTTACCGGCATCGAGGCGTTGGTGGTCATCATCGGTTGGCCGTTGGCGGTCATGGCCATGTCCATGATCATGTCGCCGGCGAAGCTGCTGGCGGTCGTGAAGTCGGCGAGGTTGCGCTCGAGCGTGCCCTCCCCCTTCATCTTGATCGACATCGTCATCTTCATGCCCTGCTGATCCATCTCGAGTTTCATCGTGCCGTCGAGCTTGTAGGGGACGAAGGCCGTCTGCACCCCGTCCACGACCTTGATCTCAGCAAGCTTGCAGTCCACGCTGCCCTCGAAGCTCATGCCCGGCATCCCGCCCTGACCCATGAACGCGGCGATCTGCTCGCCGGTGATCTTCCATGCCTCGCCGACCGCGACGGGCTTGTCGGGGTACGCGGTGCGCTGATCGACGTAGCCGGCCTTCTGGATGATCTCTTTGGCCTCGGCCGGGAGGTTCCCGGCCTTGACCTCGGTCTTCCATCCTTCCTCGCCCTTGACCTGCTCAAGCTCCACGCCCTGCATCGACGCGTCTTCCTGCTTCTGTTCCTGGCCGAGGAAGTTCATGACGTTGAGCGTCTTGGCCTTGACGAACTTCAGGTTGACTTTGTTCGGCGATCCCTCGCTGACCTGGGCGATCTTGGTCATGACCTCGTAGCTCGACTTGGTGGACATCGTGCCCTGGATCGGCTGGCCCTGGATCATCATGTTCAGCGTGCCGGTATCGGTCTCGCTTTCGATAGTGCTCACGACGGTCCGGCCGGCCTCGGGCGCCGGGCCACGCAGGTCCACAGGCTCAGCGAGCACGGAACCGGCAACGAGCAGCAGGGCGAAAGCGGCGGGGGCGATTTTAAGCATGATGTTTCTCGATCAGCAGGTTGGTGTAGGGCACCGGGTTTGTGGGCGTGGGGCCCCTTCTGTCGGCCGTCATTCTACGCGGCTTGGGCCCAAGGTTGTACCCGTTTTAATCTGGTTTATGCCATGCCGATCTGAGTAAGCAGGGCGGCGTGACACTTGGCGCCCAGCAGGAAGCGGTCCAGGCCGAAGTGCTCGTTGGGGCTGTGGATGCTGTCGCTATTGAGGCCAAAGCCGATCAGCAGCGTGTCCAGGCCGAGCTTGGCCTTGAAGTCTGCGACGACGGGGATCGTCGCGCCGTCGCGCACCAGCGCCGGGGGCCGACCCGCGACCGCTTCCACGGCTTTCATCGCCGCTGCGACGAAAGGGCTGTCGGTCGGCGCTGCGACGGGGTAGGCCTCGCCGTGGTTCTCCAGCTCCCATCGGCATCCGCCGACGTCCTGGCTCTTGATCCAGGCTTCAAACGAGGCGGCGACCTTGCGGGCGTTCATGTTCGCGGGGATGCGGAAGCTGACCTTGGCGCCGGCAAAGGCGGGGATGACGGTCTTGGCGCCCTTGCCCATGTACCCGCCGTAGAGCCCGTTGACGTCGCAGCTTGGCCGGGCCCAGCGGCGCTCGAGGGTGTTAAAGCCCTTCTCGCCGAAGGGCTTGACGCCGATCTCGCCCAGGAATTTTTCTTCGCTGAAGTTCAGGCGCTGCCACTGTGCGCGTTCATCGTCGGTGACTGCTGCGACGTCGTCGTAGAAGCCGGGGATGGTGATGCGGTTGTTCTCGTCAAAGAGCCTGCCGAGGGTGCGCGCGAGGAGGGTGGCGGGGTTGGCGAGGGTTCCGCCGTAGACGCCCGAGTGCAGGTCGCGAGAGGGGCCAAAGAGTTTGACGTCGAAATAGATCAGGCCGCGCAGCGCGTAGGTGATCGCGGGGGTAGGCCCTTCGCTGCCTTCCCACATCGCGGTGTCGCTGACCACGCAGAGGTCGGCCTTGAGCAGGTCGGCATGCTGCTTAAGCACGTTGGGCAGGGTGACGCTGCCGCACTCCTCCTCGCCCTCGATCAGCAGCGTGACGGGGCAGGGGAGCTTGCGTCCGGTCTGTCGGTAGGCGCGCAGCGCCTCGATGAACATCATGACCTGGCCCTTGTCGTCGCAGGCGCCTCGGGCGTAGACCTTGCCGTCGCGGATGGTGGGTTCGAAGGCGGGGGTGGTCCAGAGGTCGAGCGGGTCGGGGGGCTGGACGTCGTAGTGGCCGTAGAACAGGATGCGTGGCGCGTCGGGGTTTTGGACCATTGCGCTGGGTGATCGCGCGACGATGGCCGGGTGGCCTCCGGCCTCGATGACGTCGGTGATCAGGCCGAGTTCTTCGAGCTGCGCGGAAACCCACGAAGCGGCTTGGCGCACCTGCGGGGCGTAGGCGGGGTCCGTGCTGACGCTGGGGATCGCCAGCAGGTCGCAGAGCCTGCGCACGGCGTTGTCGTGGTCGTGATCGAGGTGGTCGATGATGGCGTTGAGATCGTTGGTCATATGTTGCTTTATAGAGAAGCGCGGTTTAGCCGTCGCCTGCAAGGCGACGCGTTCATGCGACATCGTATCGATCGCGCGTCGCCCTGCAGGCGAGGGCTAAAGCGAGTCCTGATATTATCTGAGCGCCACCTGCACCTTGCCGTTCTCGATACGTGCCAGGTAGGTCGGCACGGGCGGCTCGATGTCGGGGAAGTCGAGGTTGGCACCGGTCTTGATGTTGTAGGCGTAGCCGTGGTAGGGGCAGGTGATGGTCAGACCGCGGACCTCGCCGTCTTCAAGCGGCTGTCCGGCGTGGGGGCAGGTGTTGGCGATGGCGTAGACCGTACTATCGACGCGCAGCACGACGACCGGGCGCTTCTCGATCTTCACGCACAAACGCCCGCCGTCTGGCAGGTCGCATGCATCGGCGATGTCGGTCCAGTCGGGCATCAGAGCATCTTAAGCTCGGCGAGCGCATGGCGTCTGGCTATCATCCATCATGATGACAGACGCAAGAGTTACCAGCGAGGCAGGCTACGCGGGTATCGCCCGATCGCTGGCGCTGAGGGCGCTTGCAGTCGCGGCCGACAACGCGCCGCACAGGGCACGCGTTGGCGAGCAGCGCTGGCCACTTGCAAATGCATTGCCCGCTGCGCGGGTGCTGTTGGACACGTCGGACGAGAGCGATCGCAATTCGCTCGAGCCCCTGGCCCATTCGCTGATGCACACGCTCGCCGACCCTGCCGGCAAAGTCACCGACGGCTTTGGCCACAGCCGGCCGGTCTACGCCTGCCTCGCGCTGCACATTATGGGCTGGGCCGCGAGGCGCGTCGGCGACCCGGCTGCACGCACGAATCTGCAGCAGGCCACGCGTCTGATGCTCGGGCGCGCTGCAGGCGCATCGGCCTGCGATCCCCGCCTGGCGCTGTGGCATCGTTTGCTGGCGGCGGAGTCTGGGATCGATCATGCCTCGGCCGAGTTTGCGCCCTCTGATTCGCCTTCGCCGCTGGTGACTCTCGGCCTGAACGACCTGATCGACGCGTGGACCTACCACGAACTGACCGGGCTTCACGCGATGCATCTGTTTGCACATCTCACAGGCGATTCATTTCTGCGCAGCCGTACCGATTCGGCGGCGCTCTACCACCTGGGCCACACGCAGCCGGACTACACGACATATCAGCCCTGGGCGCTCGCGGCGTTCGCGAGTAATCCACAAACCGCGGTCTTTGCCGAGCAGCAGTTGCACGATGTGGCGACACACCTGAGTATTGAGGGGCCCGGCGGCGCGGTGGTTCCCGCGCTGCTGCTGGCGGATGCCGCCGCGACACTCGCCTGCAAGGTTGCTCAGGACGGGCAGTCAATTGAAATCCAATGAAGTAAGGGTCCATCAATGCGTCCGTTCAGTTCACATTTATCGCAACCCCGCCACGCCCAGTCGCTATGGCCGGGTGTGGGCATGATGATGGCCTTGTCGATCTCGCTTTCGGGCACGCTTGCCGCATCGCAGGAAGCGGTGGAGCCGGAAACAGCGGCGGAAACCGCTGCGCCTGCGGACGAGCCGGCGAGTGCGGCCCAAGCGACGCCCGATCTCGATGCGCCGCAGACCGAGCAGGACAGCGTCGATCGCATCTACCAGGAAATCTCCGAACTGCTGACCGAAGAGGGCCGGCCCGTCACCCCCGGCGACACAGCCGTTGCGGACAAACTCGCAGACCTTGCGACGCGCTGCGGTGTGCTAGCAAATAACGTCCGCTCCGATGACGCGCGCGCAGTGCTCTTGTCATGCCAGGCCCGTGTAATCGCGGCGCTGACGCAGCTCGACCCCGCCGATCTCGCCGCAACCGAAAAGGCCGAGGAACAGTTCAAGCACCTGCGCGAGACCGGCGAACAGATCCGTTCACTTGCTCGGCCCGATTCCCAACCCGCCTCCGACTACTGGAAACTCACCGCGGATCTGGCCGAGATTTCCCGATCGAAAGCCTCTATCGGCCTGCGTCAGTCACTCGCCCGGCAGATGCTGGGTGATTACATCGATCACTACGCCAAGTCGCAGCAGGCAGGCGATTTTGTCATCGATGCGCGCTTGTCGCTTGCATCGCTCCTGGATGAGTGCGGCAACCAGCAGGCCGCCGCTGAACAACTCGAAGCGATCGGCGAGGTGGATCAGGCAAGCCCAAGGTTCCCCGCCTACAGCCGGCTTGAGAACCGTGCCCAGCGCATCGGCAAGGCGATTCAAATTGAAGGCGTCACCACCTCTGCCCAGCGCTGGCGTCTCTCTGAGCAAGAGGGCCGGCCCGTCCTTGTGCATGTGTACTCCGACTCCGTCGAGTCTTCACTCAAGATGATCGACGCGATCAGGAGTTCTCTCACCACTCAGACCCTTGGCGGGTTCCGAATCGTCTCCCTGCGTGTTGGCAACGCGATCCCCGGCTCGCCCACGCCGCCCTGGCCCACGCTGTCGGTTGATCTGCAGCCCGGCGGGGTCATCGAACAGATGGGCGTCGATGCGCTCCCGACGCTCGCGTGGATCGATCAGCGCGGCCATCTTGCGTCGATCGGCCACACGCTCGCAGTCATCGACCGCATCCCTGTCGAGCCTAAAGCGGATGAACCGGCTGAAGAACTGGAATTCGCAGAGCCCGGCGATGACGCAAAAAAAGATGAATAAAATGCCATTTTATTCATAAAAACAAAGATCAAAAGAGATGCAAGTCGTTTATAATGAAGCGGGGTGAATTCCTTCCTGCGGGCCCGCAAACCTGCAAGCCCGGCAAGTGAAAGGCGACTTCCATGACCAGCACCCGCACCCGCACCCGCACCCGCACCGAACCTGTCCCCCATCCCGAGATTCATGTCATGACCAACAACGCCAGGCTCAAGAACTGGGTCGTCCAGATCGCCGAGCTCTGCGAGCCCGACAAGGTGGTCTGGTGCGACGGCTCTAAAGATGAATACCAGGCCATGCTCCAGCTCATGGTCGACGCCGGCTCCGCGCAGTGGCTCTCGCCCAAGAAGAAGCCCAACTCCATCCTCGTCCGCTCCGACGCCGACGACGTTGCGCGCGTCGAGGACCGCACCTTCATCTGCAGTGAAAAAGAAGAAGACGCCGGGCCGACCAACAACTGGATGGCGCCCGACAAGATGAAGGCGATCCTCATGCCGCTGTTCAAAGGCTGCATGACCGGGCGCACCATGTACGTCATCCCCTTCAGCATGGGGCCGGTCGGTTCGCCCATCGCGCACATCGGCGTCGAGATCTCCGACTCGCCCTACGTCGTCGCCAACATGCACATCATGACGCGCGTCGGCCGCATGGTGCTCGAAGTCCTGGGCGACGAGGGCGACTTTGTCCCCTGTGTCCACTCCGTCGGCATGCCGCTGGGCCCGAACGACCGCGACGTGCCCTGGCCCTGCAACAAGGACAACAAGTACATCACCCACTTCCCGAAGACCAAGGAAATCTGGTCCTTCGGCTCGGGCTACGGCGGCAACGCGCTGCTGGGTAAAAAATGCTTCGCGCTGCGGATCGCCTCCGTCATGGCTCGCGAGCAGGGATGGATGGCCGAGCACATGCTCATCCTCAAGCTCACCAGCCCCGAGGGCGTCGTCAAGCACATCGCCGGCGCCTTCCCCAGCGCCTGCGGCAAGACCAACCTCGCCATGCTCACGCCCACGATCCCCGGCTGGAAAGTCGAGACCGTCGGCGACGACATCGCCTGGATGAAGTTCAAAGACGACGGCTACCTCTACGCCATCAACCCCGAGGCAGGGTTCTTCGGCGTCGCGCCCGGAACCAACTACAAAACCAACCCCAACGCGATGGAGTCGCTCAAGCAGAACGCGATCTTCACCAACGTCGGTAAGACACCCGACGGCGACGTGTGGTGGGAAGACATCGACCGCCCCGCGCCCGACCTGCTCATCGACTGGCACGGACACGAGTGGGTCCACTACGACGCCATCCACAAGGCGGCGCACCCCAACGCACGTTTCACCGCGCCCGCCTCGCAGTGCCCGGTCATCGCCGACAACTGGCAAGACCCCGAGGGTGTGAAGATCGACGCGATCCTCTTCGGCGGCCGCCGATCCACCGGCCAGCCGCTCGTGCTCGAGTCCTTCAGCTGGGAGCACGGAACGTTCCTGGGCTCGACGATGGCCTCACAGAAAACCGCCGCCGCCGCAGGAAAAGTCGGCGAGCTGCGCTTCGACCCCATGGCCATGCTCCCGTTCTGCGGCTACCACATGGCCGACTACTGGCGGCACTGGCTGGACATGGGCAAGAAGGGCGGCGACAAGATGCCGCGGATCTTCTACGTCAACTGGTTCCGCCGCGCGGAAGATGGGCACTGGCTCTGGCCGGGCTTCGGCGACAACTCGCGCGTGCTTAAGTGGGTCTGCGAACGATGCACCGGCAAAGACCACGCGGTGAAAACCCCGCTGGGCTACCTGCCGACCAGGGACGGCATCGATCTCAGCGGACTGAACCTCCGCGAAGGCGACCTCGACGAGCTGCTTCGGATCGACATCAACGAGTGGAAGCAGCAGGTCACCCAGTTCCGCGAGCACTACGCGAAGTTCGGCAGCAAGCTGCCAAGGGAACTTTGTGCCCAGCTCGACGCCCTCGAACATCGCCTGTCGCAAGAATCCTGATTTTGTGCTTCATAACACGGTTGAATAGTGATTCTTAGTGCGTAATGCATTAATTAGCGCTCGCCTATTGTTTCGGGAATACATCCAGAAGACATATCCCGACCTATCTATTTATCCATGCCCTTTTACGACGAATACAGCCATATTTTGCAATTACAGGCATCTCTATCCATTTTCAGTCTTTTAAATTTTTATTTTTTTAATGATTTATTTTTTCTTGACCATTGAACACCCGCTTGATAGGTTTTAGGTAGCAGAAGTTTATTCCCCATCTTTTCATACGAACTACTGCTTTTTTACTTCTCTCATTTTTCATTTCTTTCTCATCTCACAAGGAGACTTCATGTCAAAGCTACAGCACCGGGCGTTTACACTCATCGAGTTGCTCGTTGTGATCTCGATCATCGCGCTGCTGATCGCGATCCTGCTGCCCGCGTTGGGCGCCGCGCGAGAGTCTGCCAACATCGCGCAGGGCAACGTCAACCTCCGCAGCCAGCAGCAGGCGATGGTGGTTTATTCCAACGACAACAAGGGGTACTACACGGGCCTGAAAAGTGACGGCACGGTTAAAAGCACGGCCGAGATGACGGGCAGTTACGGGGGCAACACACTGAACGCGCGCGGCGCGCAGCAGTCCGGCCTCGGCGTCGTGCCACGCTTTTTCGTGCTGGTTCAGGATGGCATCCTCGCCCCCGAGCACGTCTTCAGCCCCGTCGAAACGGCGCCAGGCAAGGCCGTCTGGACTCCTGAAGTTGGCAACTCCGCAAGCAATCTCAACCTTTCTTACGCGATCCTCGGCATTTTCTGGCAGAGTATCACGGTCAGAACGATCGGCGACTGTATCGGTAAAAAACCCGAAGCCCCTACCGGCAAATCGTGGCGGGACGACATGTCCAGCCAGTCCCCGGTTTTTTCTGACAGGAACACCGGGATCAACAACGGCGACTACAAAAGCCTTTGGAATGAAGATAAATGGGAGGGCGGCGTTGTCTTCAACGACAACCACACCGAGTTCCTCAACGACCGAATCTTGGAAAAGACCGTCCTCGCGGGAACCACGGTCGAAGATGACGACCTGTTTGATCCTGGACACGACTCGGCCAACGGAGAAGTCCTGGGCCATCACGCCCGCATGTGCAAGTGGAACATCCGCGTCACCTATGGCCGAAACGATACGGACTATTAATTCCGGACAGAAGAAGACTTCTTGGTATGAAAAGGGGTGTGAGTCGCTTGGGCTTCGATTGGTTTTCCAATCGGGCGCCTGCGACTCAGCCCTGTTTCATGGACTGTTCACAGCGAGGCGGTAGCGGCAATCCGGATTAAGCCAGGGCATGGTTGTTCTCTTGGTTGCGCTGTCGTTGTTGTGCCAGAACGATTCTGTTTGCAGCGGCTAGACGCGGTGAACTTCGCAAATATTTGATTCAGCCCGGAAGCCGATGCTGATCCAGCATGGCTTTTTCTCCTGCGTCGCGCCTCGGACTCAAATCGGGCGATACACGATATAATCTTGCTTACGATTTTTGCGCAGGTGTGTTAGCGCATGCAGGCCCTGCAGCATTAGAACTTTTTGAAAATAACGAGACCGGCCCTGTTCACGACCATCCGTGATTATTAAGGAAACGAAATTGAAACACTTCATCGCGACAGTCCTGATTTTGCTCGTCCCGTTCTATGCACGGGCTGATGTGAAGCCCGCCGGCGTGTTCACGGACGGTGCCGTGCTCCAGCAGGGCGAGCCGGTGTGCATCTGGGGAACCGCCGATGCCGGTGAACAAGTGACGGTGAAGTTTGCCGGCCAGGAAGTCTCCGCGAAGGCGGACGCGCAAGGCCGGTGGACGGTGACCCTTGAGCCCCTTGCTGTGTCTTCAGATTCGCGTGACCTTGTGATTGGCGGTAAAGGGGCTAAGCAGGTCACGCTCCACGACGTGCTGGTAGGCGAGGTCTGGCTTGCAGGGGGCCAGTCGAACATGGCCAGCACGATGGACAACTACAAGAAGTCTTATCAAGCTGAAATTGATCAGGCGAATGACCCGCTCCTGCGCTTTGTGACGATCCCGCGTTTGGAGTTCGAGGGGCAGAACAACGATAAGCCGAAGTGGGAAAAAACCGATCCGAAAAACGTCCGGGGCTTCTCCGCGACGGCGTACTATTTCGCAAAGAATCTGAGAGAACAGCTCAACGTGCCGGTCGGCATTGTTTCCTGCAGCGTCGGGGCCACCCCCGCGGAGGCCTGGATGAGCCGAGAGACGCTCGCTTCAAACCCCCTTACGAAGCGCACACTCGACGCGTATGACAAGCACGTGAAGGAAAACTACCCGGACCTCGAAGCCTATGCCAAGTACGCAGACGAGCAGTCCGAAAAGTTTACGAAGTGGTTCCGCAGCAGAAAGGATGGGACATGGAAAGGCGAGCCTCGCCCGGAAGTCCCCATGGGCCCGCACAACTACAAGCGCCCGGCCGGCCTGCACGAAACCATGCTCAGCCAGACGATCCCCTACACCGTCAAGGGTGTCATCTGGTATCAGGGGGAAAACAACTCGCGGTCAAGCTATCAATACCTCACGGTCTTCCCCGCACTCATCGAAGAATGGCGGGCCGAGTTTAACAAGCCCGATATGCCGTTTTTCTTTGTCCAGCTCGCGACGATGGGGCCTGAAAAAGAAACAAAGGCGGAGTGGCCCGAACTCAGGGATTCGCAGTTGTGGACCGCCGACCACATTAAGAACACCGACATGGCCGTGATCGTCGATGGCGGGGAGGAGGGCAACATCCACCCGCACTCCAAGCACATCGTGGGCAAGCGACTGTCGCTGCTCGCCCGCAACAGGGTCTACGGCGAAAAGGACCTGCTCTGCCATGGTCCGCGAGTCGACCAGGTCACCCGCAAAGAAGATTGCATCGAATTGTCCTTCACCAACCTCGGCAGCGGCCTGGAACTCAAGTCGGTCGAGAAGACCCCGTTCGAAATCTGCTCAGAAGATGGCAAATATGTCCCCGCCGAGGCGAAGCTCGTCGACGGCAAGATCGTCGTCAGCGCCCAGGGCGTCAAGAACCCCCAGTATGTCCGCTACGGGTGGCGTAAATGGTTTGAACCGACCTTGTTCAACAAGGAAGGGCTGCCCGCGTCGCCTTTCAAAACCGATGACTTTGAATACGAATCCAAAGGCCTTTACTACCTGCAGGACATCGCAAAAGACCTCTCGGAATAGAAGTGCAGATTGAGTTGAGTATCAAACTACGGCCGAGTGTGGTCCTTGATCACCTCGGCCAGTTTTTGCGCGGCCTGTTCCTGCTCGTCGGTTCGATCGTCCGGCTTGATGGGCGATTTTTCCCAGGGGTCGTTTTGCAGGTCATAAAACCTGCCGCCGCCGTAGAGCTTGTAGCGATTGTTCATCGCGAACTCGCCGGTGAGCTTGTCGCCTGAGGGGTTGTACCAGCTGTAGATCCATTGGCGGGGGTTCCCGGCTTCGCCTCGAACCAGCGGGAGGAAGCTGCGGCCATCGGGCTTAAACCCTTCGGGCATCGCCACGCCCGCGGCATCAAGCATCGTCGGGAGCATGTCGGTGAAGTCAACGAGTTCTTCGCATACGCTGCCGGCCTTGGCCTTGCCCGGCCAGTCGACGACCAGCGGGACGTGAGTTCCATTCAGGGTCATCTTTCCCTTGCCCCCGGGGTAGGGCTTGCCGTCGAGCACGGAGGTGAGTTGGAAGTGCGTCCCGTTGTCGCCGGTGAAAATGATCAGGGTGTTGTCGCGGACGCCGACCTCTTCGAGCTTGGCCAGCACCTTGCCGACCATCTTGTCGGTGTAGGCGACCATATCAATGAAGTGGGGCAGGCTGGTCGTGTCTGCGTTTTTTTCGTGGTCGTCGTTCTGTCTCTTGCCGGGGTCCCAGTCTTTTGAGTCGGGCGTGGGATCAAAGGGCCAGTGGGGCAGCATCATCGGGTAGTAAAGGAGGAAGGGTTTGTTGGCCTTGGCCTGGCGGTCGATGAATTCGCAGGCGTAGTTGTTGATGATGTCGGGGCCGTACTCTCCGTTTCTGTAGTCGACTTCTTTGCCGTTGATTTCGAATCCGGGGTTGGCGTATCGGTTGCGTTTGTTTTTGCTTGCGCGTGTGACCTGCCAGAGGCAGTACTCGTCGAAGCCGAAGTTGTTTGGGCCTTTGAAGCCGGTGGTGTTGGGCTTGCCATACCCGCCGCTGAGCTGCCACTTGCCTGTGATGCAGGTGGTGTAGCCTGCGGCCCGGAGATAGTTGGCGAAGGTTTTAGCCTCCGGGTCCAACAGCCCGAACTCGATGTAGTTGCGGCTGTTGTAGAGGCCTGTCATGAGCTGGACGCGGGAGGGTGTGCAGAGGGGCTGGGCGTGGCACTGCGTGAAACGGACGCTTTGTGATGCGAGCTTGTCGAGGTTGGGCGTCTTGTAAGTCTGCCCGCCGTTGGCGCCCATGCACTCAAAGCCCATGTCGTCGGCCATGATGAAGACGATGTTGGGCATCTGCTGGGCCTGAGCAGGCTCATTCAATGCGACGAACAACAAGGCAAGCAATAGTGAGAGCTTGATGACGCACCGCATCAGTTCATACTCCTTCGTCCTGATGATCAAAACCGCAACAACTGAATTACGCTTAATTAGTGCGCTGCCGCCGCCTCGATCTCTTCCCGCGTCACGCCCAGCCACTCGAGCATGTGCTGTTCGTAGACGTTCTGGTGGGCGGGGTTGGAAAAGTCCAGGCGCAGTTCGTTGATGACCTTGGTGCCCTGGCCGATCCACTCGCGCCAGGTCTGCTGGCCGTAGTGTGCGTAGATGTAGGCGCCGACGGGCCCGCGCATCGGCGGGTCGGGGAGCCTGGGCTGGGGCTGGCCGGTGCGCTTGTCGAGGATCATGTCGCCGGACTGTTCGATGGCTTTTTTCCTGGCCTCGAAGTCTTCGGACTGGGGGACGGGCAGTCCGAGCTTCTCGAGCAGCGCGGCGATGGAACGCTGGGGCATGACGTCCCCGCGCTGGGCGGCGACGGTGTAGCCCTTGGTGAGGACCCGGCCGGCCTCGTCGGTCTGGTCGAGCTTGATCAGCGCCTGGCCTCGCATCTGGTAGGCGCGGGACATGGTGTCGTTGTGCTCGATGGCCTTGGCGTAGGCGTCCGCGGCGTCGGCCCAGCGGTCGGCCTCCTTGTAGGCGTTGCCCAGCGAAAAATAGGCCATGTCGTCGGGCGCCTCGCGGCACATCTGTTCCCATTGCGCAATACGGTCATTAAGGGTGCTCATGGGGGAATCTTAGCAAGTGTGATTTGGTGAAGTCTGAAGTAAGTAGTAAAAAGGCCTCAATTCATGGGCTTGAAACTTCACCGAATCTTGCCTCACCAAATCACCAAATCGATACCCTGTAGCCATGTCCACCCCGTCTCCATGCCAGCGCGTTTTCCTCGGTAGCGACGGCCCCGCGCTTCACGCCGCGGCGAGCTGGCTTCTGAGCACGCTCGGCGGATCGTCGGCGGACCTCGGCGGCGTGCTGGTGGTCGTGCCCGGCTCGCGCGCGCAGCGCCGCTTGCAGGAGCTGTTGGCCGAGCAAGCGGAGGGGTTGGCGATGGTGCCGCCGACGGTCGTGACGCTGGGGGCGATGGTCGATCGGCTGATGCTGACCGAAGGGCCTGCGGTGGCGAGCGAACTGGCGTCGGTGCTGGCGTGGGCGTCGGTGCTGCGTGAGGCGGATGGTCAGATGATCGAGCAGGTGCTGCCGCAAGCGCCGCAGCGCGACGACTGGCCGGGCTGGTGGTCGCTGGCGGAGCAGGTGGTGCAGGCGTCCAGCGAGCTTGGCGCGCAGCTTGTCGAGGTCGGGGATGTTGCAGGACGCATCGGACATCTGTCGGATGAGGCGCGCTGGAGCGCGCTCGGGCAACTTTCCATCGCGTATGCGCAGCAGCTCAAGTCGCAGGGGCTGATCGATCGGCATCAGGTTCGCGCCCGGGCGATTGCGCAGCGGTCGTTCGCGTGGGATGGGCCGGTCGTGCTGTTGGCGACGGCGGACCTGCAGCCGGTGCATGTGCATGCGTTGTCATCGCTCGATTCGCCGGTCTATGCGCTGATCGCAGCGGAGGACCGTGACGAGGCGGGCTTCGATGAGTTCGGCGGTCTGATCAGCAGCTACTGGGCGGCTCGCGATATCGAGATCGATGATGAAGCGATCCGCATGGTGGATCGGCCTAACGACCAGGCGCTGGCGGTGGTGGACGCGGTGCGCGGTTGGTCGGAGGCGGGGGGCGTGTCAGCCGACCAGATCACGGTGGGGCTGGGCGACGATGCGTTGTCGGGCCCGATCGCGCGTGCGCTGGGATTGTTGGGCTTGCCGGTGCGTTCTGCGAAGGGTCGGCCGATGTCCGGCGCGAGGCCGGTGCTTTTGCTCCGTGCGCTGGGGCAGTTTGGAAGCGGGCTGCGCTTCGATGCGTTGGCAGAGCTGCTGCGTCACCCGGATGCGGAAGCGCTCATCGCCGAGCGGAGCGGCGAGCCGACGCGCGCCTGGCTGACGATGCTGGACCGTTATGCGAGCGACCACCTCGCGGCACGTCCGACCTCGGGCTGGCTTGGTGATGAGGCGGAGGTGCGCTCGATGGAGGCGGTGTACCGCGCGGCGTTGTCGCTGCTGCCCGACCCTGCGGGCAAGCTTCTTCCCTTGAATGCCTGGCCAGCGATCATCGGCGGCGCGCTCTTTGCAATCTACGGCGGCAGGGCGCTTTCCCGTTATGCAGAGCAGGACCGCGCGGTCGTTGCGGCGCTCGAAAAGATCGGAGGCGTGCTCGAACAGATCACGCGGCTTGGCGAAGCGGTGCCGCACTGCACGTTCGCGCAGGCGGTGACGCTGATTGTCGGGCGCATATCCAGTGAGTCGATCCCCGAGCCCGGCGGCGAGCCCGCGATCGAGCTGGTGGGTTACCTCGAGCTGCTGCTGGACGATGCGCCCAGGCTCGCGATTGCCGGGATGAACGAGCAGAGCGTGCCCGCGCCGCCGCGATACAGCGCGCTGTTGTCCGAAGGTGTACGGCGAGCGATCGGGCTGCCGGGCGATGAGCACCGCCTGGCGCGTGATGCGTATGCGCTGGACGCGATGCTGGGCTGGCGCGAGGGTGTTCGCTTGATCGCGGGCCGGCGGCTTCAGGCGGGTGATCCGCTGTTGCCCAGCCGACTTCTGCTCAAGGCCGAGGACGACACGCTGGTACGCCGGGTGTCGGATTTCGTTGCCGAGCAAGGAGAAAACGTCGCTGCGCCGATGCTGCTCACGCCGGGCAAGGTCGATCGCTTCCTCATCCCGCGGCCCGTGCTTCCCCCCGTGCCGATCAACAGCCTCAGCGTCACCGCCTTCCGTGACTACCTCGCGTGCCCGTACCGGTTCTACCTCAATCATGTGCTGAGGCTGAGGCCGATGGACGACCGTGTGCGTGAGTTGACGGCCGCGGGCTTTGGCATATTGGCGCACGATGCGCTCAAAGAGCTTGCGCGTGGTGAGTTGTCGGGGGTTGATGATGTTGCGGCCATCAGGCAGAGGCTCGGCAAAGCGCTGGACCGTGCGATGGTCAAGGCTTACGGGAGTCATGCGCCTGCTGCCGCGCAGATCCAGGCCGAGCAGCTTCGCTATCGGTTAGAGGTTTATGCCGAGCATCATGTTGCGATGATGAAGTCCGGTTGGCGGATCGCGCACCAAGAGCATCTGATCGATAGCGAAGTGGTGGTCGACGGTCGGCCGTTCACGATCCGCGGGAAGATCGACCGGATCGATCGGCATCCCGAGGAGGGCTGGCGCCTGATCGACTACAAGACCTCGGAGACGGCGGAATCGCCCGACAAGAAGCACCGCAAGAAAATCGATGGCGTTGTGCAGTGGGTTGATCTGCAACTGCCGCTGTATCTAGACCTTGCGGCGAAGCTCTGCGCGGGGGGGAAGGTGGAGCTAGGCTACATCAATCTGCCCAAGAAGCAGAGCGGCACGGGTTACGCGCCGGCGGAGTGGTCCGCCCATGAGTTGGATGAGGCGCGAGCGTGTCGAGATTTCGTGATCCGGCAGGTGCGTGCGGGGGTTTTCTGGCCGCCGATGCAGACGGTGGATTACGACGGATACGCGGGGGTTTGCGCCGATGCGATCGAGGACCGCCAGGCGCTGATCATCGCATCGAGCCGGGGGGTCAAGCCATGAGCAAGTTCAAGGCGACGCCGCTGCATCACGAAGTGGTGCGTGCCTCTGCGGGCGCGGGCAAGACCTATCAGTTGACCTCGCGTTACCTGGGCCTGCTGGGTCGGGGTGAGCCGGCGCCGCACATCCTGGCGACGACGTTCACGCGCAAGGCGGCGGGTGAGGTCTTGGCGCGTGTGCTGGGTCGGCTTTCGGAGGCGTGTTCCGATGAGCGTAAGCGTGAGTTGCTGGGCGCAGCGATCGGCCGTACTTCGCTGACACGCAGTGAGAGTGTCGTGATGCTTCGCGGGCTGGTCGAATCACTGAACAGGCTTTCGGTTGGCACAATCGATGGGTTCTTTAACCGCGCTGCGCGTGCGCTCTCGCTCGAGTTGGGGCTGCCGGTGGACCCGCGGATGATCGACGAGGGCTCGCCGCTGGCGGTGCAGATGCGCAGCGACGCGATCCACGCGCTCTTAGGTGAGCAGGCGGCGCGTGATGGCGGGATGTTGACGCTGATCGAGATGCTGCGTCGCCTGCATCATGACGAGACGCGGCGGAGCGTGGCCGAAGCGATCGACGACATTGTCCTGAAACTCGGTGAAACTTACTCGAGCTACCCCGGCCGTGAATTGTGGGACCGCCTGCCTGATACGGGTCTGCTTGATTCCGATCTACTGACGACGCTGCGGCATGATCTTGAGGCGATGGCGGACCAATTGCCCACGACTAAAAAAACGGGTGAACTCAACAGCAGTTGGGCGGATCGTTACAACGAACTGATCGACGCGGTTCATGCGGGGCGCTGGGAGGATTTGCTAGACAACGGCCTGATGCTGAAGGTGATGAACAAGCAGCCTCAATACAGCAGGGCTGCGATCCCGGACAGCTGGAATGCCGTTCTTTATCCGCTGGGTCTTCACGCCAAGGCGGTGCGTACCAAGGCCCTGGCCGAGCAGACGCTTGCGACTTATGACCTGCTCAGGCTTTTCGATGAGCAGTACAAGCAGCTGCGTCTGCGAAATCGCGTGATGCTGTTCAGTGATCTGACGAACCTCTTGGCGGATGGCCTACCGGGGATGGGCGGGGCCGGGGTTGAGGAGCTCTGCTTCCGCCTGGACACGCGCGTGACGCACCTCTTGCTGGATGAGTTTCAGGATACGTCACTGCGTCAGTGGCAGGTGCTCGCGCCTTTCGCTTTGGAGATCACCTCCACCGAAGAGGGCCGATCTTTTTATTGTGTCGGCGACACGAAGCAGGCGATCTACGGCTGGCGTGGCGGGTGCGCGGAGCTGTTTGATGAAGTCGAGCAGTTGCCCGGCGTGGAGCGCAAGTCGCTGAGCCGGAGTTGGCGTTCTTCGCCGGTGGTGCTGGACGCGGTGAACCGGGTGTTTGGCACGCTGGCGGGCAACGCCGCGCTGTCGGGTTGTGAGCGAGCGGCGGGGGACTGGCAGGCTGGGTTCGAGACACATGCGGCGCAGAAGACTGAACTGTCCGGGCATGTGGTGCTGCGGACCACGGCAGCGCCTAGTGCCGGCCCGGACTCGTCCATTGATGATCAAGAGATGGACGACGCGACGTCCGAGCAAGCGCCGCCCGACGCGCACGCTCAGGATGTGGCCGGTTATATCCTGCAGCTCACGCGAGACTACCCCACGCAGACCGTCGGCGTACTGGTGCGCTCACGCAAATCGGCGCGGACCCTGATGCACGCGCTGCGGACGCTGGGCGTGCACGCGGCGGAAGAGGGCGGCAACCCGATCGACAGCAACCCGGCGGTCTCGGCGGTGTTGTCGGCGGTATGGCTGGCCGACCACCCAGGCGACACGGTCGCGTACTTTCACGTCACCAACTCGCCGATCGGCGAAGTGCTCGGGATGACGGCCGGCGCGGACAGGCAAGACCCCGAGGTGATTGCGCGTCGTCTTCGCCGTGAACTTTTAGACCGTGGGTATGCTGCGGTGATCGCGGACTGGACGCTGAAGCTTGCGCCACAATGCGATGCACGCTCGCTGGGCAGGTTGATGCAGCTTATCGAGCTGGCCGAGCGGTATGACCAGGAGGATGCGGGCCTGCGTCCGGGCTTTTTTGTCGAGGCGGCGCGTGCGGAGAAGGTCGAGGATGCTTCGCCTGCGATGGTGCGCGTGATGACGATCCACGCGGCCAAGGGGCTGGAGTTTGATCACGTCGTGCTGCCGGAGCTGGATGCGGCGTTAACTTCGAAAGACTCGGGGGAGCTGCTGGTCCTTGACCGCGACTCACCGATCGCGCCGGTGCGTGGCATCTACCGACGTCCGAAGAAAGAGCTGATGGAACTGCTGCCCGAGCTCAAGCATGCGACCGATCAGCAAGCTTATGAGAAACGCACCGGCGACCTGTGCCTGCTTTACGTGGCGATGACGCGCGCGAAGCAGGGACTACACATGTTGGTTAAGCCTCTGAAGCAAAAAAACAAAAATGGCATTGCGCAGGGTGAGCCGACCAGCGTAGGCCTGACGAATCTGAGCTACGCGGCGATCCTGCGTCAGGCGCTATGTGAAAGCCCGGGCAAGGGCAAAGGTTTTTCGGGTGGCGAGGTGATTTATGAGTCGGGTTCGGCTTTCGGGTCGCATCGTGCTGAGGTCAGCGAGAATGATGGGGCATCGGACCCCGAGCTTGGATCGGTGATTGCTCCGATCCGGTTGGCCAAGCCGGTGGCGGGTCAGGGCCGGTCGTGGGCGCAGACTTCGCCCAGCGCGATGCACAACGATGCGACGGTGACGGCAGACGATCTGCTGCGTTTGTCGCCGGGAGGCGGTCGCGCGTTTGGAACGCTGGTGCATGGGATGCTTGAGCGCGTTGGTTTTGTCGATGAAGAGCCCGTTGATGAGTCTTCACTGAAGTCTGCGGTTCCCTCGGCGTTGATCGGGTCGATCGAGGCGGGGCAGGCGCTCGGGCTCATCGGCAATATGATCGCCCAGCCGAAGGTTCATGCGCTTCTGAGCCGAGAGGGCGCGGATGAGCTCTGGCGTGAGCGTCCGTTTTCCGTGCGGCTGGAGAACAGGTTGGTCTGCGGCACGTTCGACCGTGTCCACCTCTGGCGGCGGGGCGGTGCGTACGAGCGCGCCCTGCTGATCGATTACAAGACCGACCGCGTCGATGACTCATCGCTCGATGCCAAGGTCGCTGCCTACGCCGGCCAACTCGCGGCCTACCGTGCGGCCCTCGCTCTGATGCTGCGGCTGGATTCGGGCAAGATCGATACCGTGCTCTGCTTCGTTGGCGACGCGCGCGTCGTCAGCGTGACTACTTGACCAGCGAGCCCGCCGTTCGCAGCAGCCCGGGCGGCAGCGCCGCTTCCAACACGCCAAAGCCGCTCGCAGGTTCCATCTGCAAGATGATCGCTCCGGCCTTCTTGAGCTCCAGGCCCGACCCCTCTTTGAAACCGCAGACCGCATTGGCCAGCGAACTGAGCGTCGGCTCATGACCGACCAGCACCAGCGCTTGCTCCTTGCGTGCTGCGACGTCGGCCAGCACCGCCTTGACCGTGCCTCTGCTGAGCACGCCACACACCTGGGCCGACATCCCCACGGCTTCGCACAACAGCTGTGCCGTCTCCATCGCCCGCAGCTTCGGGCTGGTCAGCACCGCATCGATCGGCCCGGCCAGCGCGGCAAGCCCGCGCGCCGCCTGCCGGGTCTTCTCGATGCCCTCGGGCGTGAGCCTGCGCGAAGCGTCGTCCATGTCTGCTCGCATATCTTCCGCGATGCCGTGACGAAACAGGATCAGCCGCATCATTTGTCTCCATTCAGACGCTGGATGACATTCCAGAAGACGAGTTAAGGTGTCTTTGCAAAGTGCCTGTATCGATTCGAGGGATACTCAGACCCTATCGACATTAACGCGTTACCGGTCCCAAATCCCGGCTGGTCACGCGCTAGGTTTTGACGAGAGGGGCGTTTGCGACTATAAAGTGCGCGTCAAGCATCTTTGCAGACGATATATTCCCCAGGCATCTGCCGGGTATCGTCCCCAGATCCTTACAGCGCATCGGCCGGTTCAATGCGGTTTGTCCGCGTCCTTCTCGGTGCGTCCCTTATGCCCAGGCGTGGCAGGCTCACATCCGTAGCCGCCGCGAAACGCCCGGGCCGCACCGAAAGATTTGCTATTTATGCGTTTTGATGATTTCTCCCTATGTGCGCCCATTTTGCGCGCGATCGAAGACCAGGGCTACCAGACCCCCAGCCCGATCCAGGCAAAGGCTATTCCCGCTGTGCTCCAGGGCCACGATGTGCTCGGAAGCGCCCAGACCGGCACGGGCAAGACCGCGGCCTTTGCGCTGCCGATCCTCCACAACCTCTTCGCTGAAAAAGACCCCAGCCAGCAGCCGACCCGGAAGCCGCGCTGCCTGGTCCTCGCACCGACGCGCGAGCTGGCCAGCCAGATCGCCGAGGGCTTCCAGGCCTACGGCAAGCACCTGCCGCTGCGCGGGGCGGTGGTCTTCGGCGGCGTGAATCAGAAGCCGCAGGTAGACAAGCTGCGCCGCGGCATCGACGTGCTGATCGCAACGCCCGGCCGGCTGATGGACCTGATGAATCAGGGCTTTATTGACCTGTCGCGGATCGAGGTGCTCGTGCTCGACGAGGCCGACCGCATGCTCGACATGGGCTTTATCAACGACATCCGCAAGATCGTCGCGAAGCTGCCCGATGAGCGTCAGACACTGTTTTTCTCGGCGACGATGCCGCGCGAGATCAAGATCCTGGCCGACGCGATGCTGTATCAGCCGGTGAAGATCGAGATCGCGCCGGACAAGCCCGCGGCCGACCGCGTGCGCCAGACCGTTTATTTTGCAGATAAATCGCTCAAGCCCGACCTGTTCGCGAAGCTGTTCGACTCGCTGGGGATGTACCGCGTGATCGCGTTCACCCGCACCAAGCACGGCGCGGACAAGCTCGTGCGTCAGTTGCACCAGCGTGGGATCAAGTCGCAGGCGATCCACGGCAACAAGACACAGAACCAGCGTGAGAAGGCGCTCGTCGCGTTCAAGAAGGGCAACCTGCACGTGCTGGTGGCGACCGACATCGCTGCGCGAGGGATCGACGTCGATCAGGTCAGCCACGTGATTAATTACGACGTGACGCACGAGCCCGAGACGTACATCCACCGCATCGGCCGGACCGCGCGTGCGGGCCACGAGGGCGAGGCGATTGCGCTCTGCGGGCCGGACGAGCTGGGCAACCTGCGTGCGATCGAGCGTCTGCTGGGCGCAACGATCGAGGTCGTCGGCGATCGTCCTGCGTGGGCGGACACCCCCAACGTCCCGATCATGAACGGCCAGCAGGGCCGTCAGCGCCAGGGCGGCGAGCACAAGGCCAGCGCCCACGCCGGGCAGTCCAGCAACGCCCGCAAGCGCCGCCGCAAGCGCGGCGCGTCCAAGCAGGCGTCGCCCAAGCCCAGCGCCCACTCGAGCGCGAGCCATAACCAGCCCAAGCCCCAGCGGCGCCGACGCAACAAGCCCGGCAGCGGGGTACGGGCGTAAGGCCGATCCGTCGATCAATTTGATATGCCGTTAGCCGTCGCCTGCAAGGCGACGCGCTTTCTACGTGGTTTATTCCGCCGTTCATTTTCAGCCCCTACACGCCCTACAGACCCGTCGCCTTGCACGCGACGGCTAACGCCGCGGTGGTCTTTTCGCGATCGCATCCTAAGCCGATCGATACAACGGCCGATCTATAGCAATGTCGCAGGACCTGCTAACAAACCGCGGAGTGTTGCCATGGACATGGCCTGGTTAATGTTGACGCTACTCTTCAGCCTGATCGGCACGGCGATGTTCATGTACGGCAAGAAGCAGCAGCGCATCGCCTGCCTCGCGTCGGGACTGGCGCTGATGATCGCGCCCTACTTCATCGCCAGCCACCTGGTCATGCTCATCGTCGGCAGCGCCCTGACCGCCACCCCCGCGGTGTGGAAGGCGTGAAGTATTGAACAGCACCACCCGGAAGGGTGGTGCGATTTGAATACAGCTTCGTCCGTGTACGAGAAGCTGTCTTGCCTCAACGAGCCGCGACCGTAAGGGAGCGGGCTGTCTTCATATGCACGCCTTTGCCCGATACCCGCTCCCTCACGGTCGCGGCTGGTCGTACCTTCTCAAACACGTTCTTAGATCACCGAATCATGCTTACTCAGCCCGTGCGCCTCGGCGGTGTTGAGCTGGACCAGTTGCAGCTTTTCCTGCTCGCGCAGCTTCTTTGCTTCTTCCGGGTCAACGTAGTCGCTGTGGCAGCTGGCTTTGCCTTCGCCCTCGACTTCGATGGCGACCTTCTTCTTTTTCTTGGCGGCGAGCTTGTGGATTTCCTCGGGCGATAGCACGCCGCGCTGTTCGAGGATGCGCTGTTGTTCTTCGTTGAGCGCGGCCGACTTCACGGTCTTGCCGTCGCCGTTTCTTGCAAAGCCCTCGGCCTTGCCGCTGGCCCACTCCTGGATCTCCTTGGAGATGCGGACCGAGCACCAGTCGTGGCCGCACATCGCGCAGAAGTCGGTGTCGACGTCCAGGTCCTCGTCGTGATACGCCCGTGCGGTGTCGGGGTCGAAGGAGAGTTCGAAGTGTTTCTCCCAGTTGAGCGCGGCCCGGGCCTTGGTGAGCTGGTCGTCCCAGTCGCGTGTGCCGGGGATGCCCAGCGCGATGTCGGCGGCGTGTGCGGCGATCTTGTAGGCCACGCAGCCCTGCTTGACGTCGTCGCGTTTGGGCAGGCCCAGGTGTTCCTTGGGCGTGACGTAGCAGAGCATGGACGCGCCGTGGTACGCGGCGTTGGTCGCGCCGATGCAGGAGGTGATGTGGTCGTAGCCGGGGAACACGTCGGTGACCAGGGGCCCGAGGACGTAGAAGGGCGCGCCGTGGCAGAGCGTGCGCTGGAGCTTCATGTTGTATTCGATCTGATCGAGCGGGACGTGGCCCGGGCCCTCGACCATGACCTGCACGCCGCAGCGCCAGGCGCGCTCGGTGAGTCGCGCGATCTCGACGAGTTCGGCGAGTTGGAGTTCGTCGGTTGCGTCGGCCAGCCCGCCGGGCCGGCAGCCGTCGCCGATGCTGAAGGTCACGTCGTACTCGCGCATGACGGCGCAGATGTCTTCCCACGCGGTGTTGAAGGGGTTCTGCTTGCCGTGCTGGATCATCCACTTGGCCAGCAGTGACCCGCCGCGCGAGACCAGGCCGATGCGCCGGTTTTTGGCGAGCTTGACGTGTTCCTTGAGGATGCCGGCGTGGATAGTGAAGTAGCTCACGCCTTGCTCGGCCTGGTGCTTCACGGTGTCCATGATGATGGTGTAGTCGAGGTCTTCGATCTTTCGGCCGATGATCATGGAGTAGATCGGGACGGTGCCGATGGGCACGGTGGCGTTGCGGACGATGGCGTCGCGTGTGGCGTCGAGGTCGCCGCCGGTGCTAAGGTCCATGACGGTGTCGGCCTTCCACTTCTCGGCCCACTTGAGCTTCTCGACTTCCTCGGCGGTGTCCGACGACACGGGGCTGGCGCCCATGTTGGCGTTGATCTTTGTTTTGCTCGCGCGGCCGATCGCCATCGGGTCGAGCTGATACGACAGCGCGACCTTATTGGCGGGGATGACCATGCGTCCGGCGGCGACTTCATCGCGGACCTGCTCGGGGCTGAGGTGTTCTTCGCGCTGGGCGACGCGCTTCATCTCGGCGGTGATGAGCCCCAATCGCGCGGACTCGAGCTGGGTGATGGGCGTGAAGCCTTGCGGGTACTGCACGCTGCGGAGGGTGCCGTCGGCCTGGGTGAAGGTGATTGTCTGTAAGCCCACAGATTGAATCTGTGGGCTTCGCTGTGTCTGTTCTTTTGTCTGCTCTTGGGTCGACCAGCCCATGGGTAAAAAGTCCCAGGCGGTGCGGGGCGAGAGCGGGGGCATGCCGGGGGTGTCGGGGGAAGAGAAGGTGCGTGCGCCGCGAGCACCGGGGAGGATGACGGGCTTGTTGGCGAAGGAGCCGGGGGTGGTGACGTCGGCTTCGAGGCCGGGGTCGTTGCCCAGGGGCGGGAGGGTGTAGGGCTTGTGGGTGGAGGTGGTCATCGGGCGTTGTCCTTCCGCTTGGGTTTCAAGTCGGGGAGGCGTTGGCCCTGGTTCGGATGCGCGTCGCGCAGTCTTGAGAAGGGCTCGCCTCCCTACGCGGGTCCCGGAAGCGGACTTCCGAGGTGGCCGATCAGGTTCCAAGGGACTGTCTCAGCCGAGCATGGCCCGGCACCCCTGGCGAGTGAAATCAGGATAGGTGACCTCTGCTCATCCGACAAGGCGCGGTCGATCAGGCCTGTTCCTGCCTGCTGAGGGTGATGAGCATGGAGGCGGGGAGCTTGTCCGCCGGCACGCCGACGTGACGCATCATGTTGATGGCTTGGGCGGTGTGATGATGGGCGTGCATGCAGACGTGCAGCAGGATGTCGTGCATCGGCGTGGTGTAGCGTTCGCCGGTCAGCGACATGGTTTTAACGATCGGTCGAGTCAGGTCTGCCTGGGTCAATACGCTTAGAAACGCTGACCAGTCTCGCTCGGACTTTTCCCAAGCGGCATCGAGGGCGTCGAAGCTGTCGTAATGAAAGCCAAAGGCCGAGGGCGTGTCTGCGTTCCCGTTTAACGCCATGAGCCAGACCGTCTCTGCGCCATGCATGTGCGTGAGGGTTTTTCGCAGGTTGCCTAAGCCGATCTCGAAGGGCTGATCCAACTGTGCGTCGGAGAGGTTTCGTGCTGCATTACGCAGGTTGCGGCTGCTCCATGCGCGGTGCTGATGAAGTCTTCGGATCGTGGCGAGATTGTCCATGGCTTGATCATAGCCGGGCGCGATACGATATCGCTATGGCCGACCTGTTTGGCAACCCTTCTGTGCAGGTGATTGTGGGTATCGTGTCGACCCAGCGGGACGCGAACCGCGCGACGATAAGGGTGGGTGTGTCTGAAGACGGGAGTGCCGGTGAACGGGCGAAGAAAGGCAAGGTTGTTGCGACGCTGACCGTCAGGTTGATCAGCGACCTGGGCCTGCATGTCGGACAGGCGTGGAGCGATCGGCTGGCGGAGCAGGTGGAACAGGCGACGGGGATCGACAAGGCGATGCGTGCGGCGATGAACCGGCTGGCACGCCGGGCGATGAGCGGGTGGATGCTGCGCGACAAGCTCAGGACGTTGGGGCACGAGGCGGACGTGATCGACGGGGTGCTTGAGCGTTTGGCGGAGCTGGAGCTCCTGGATGATGAGCGGTTCGGTCGGGCGCTGATACGTGAGGTGATGGGGCGCAAGCCCGCGGGGCCGGCGCTGCTCAAGCAGAAGCTGTATCAGAAGGGGATCCGTGGAGCGCTGGCGGACCGTCTGGTTGCCGAGGCCACGGCCGATGACCAGTCCCAGCGCGATGCGGCGATCGCTTTCGCGCGCAAGCGTGCCGCCTCGATGGCCAGGCTCGACGCGCAGGCCCGCCAGCGGCGGCTCTACGGCCAGCTTGCGCGGCGGGGGTTCGACCCGGACACGATCCATGCGGCGATCCGTGCGGTCGCGAAAGAGGTCGATTGAGTACAATCCAATCATGCAACCGATGCAAAGCACTGCGATGAACAGCCGGTGGTTTTTGAGGGCGTCTGCCGCTGCCTGCAGCGCGTTCATGCTGTTGTCGATCGGATGTGTCGAGCGTCGGCTGATGATCACGTCCGAGCCGCCGGGCGCGCTGGTGTTTCTCAATGACCAGGAGGTTGGTCGCACGCCGCTGGAAGTGCCTTTCACGTGGTACGGGGTTTACGACGTGAAGCTGGAGCAGGAGGGGTACCAGACGCTGCTGACCCAGCTCGAGGCCGAGCGTCCGTGGTGGGAAGCGCCGGGGCCGGACCTGTTTGCCGAGGCGCTGCCCAACCGTCGCGTGCAGATTGACTGGCACTTGAAGATGTTGCCCGCCGTGCCCGCGTCGGAGGTCGATCCCCGGCGTGTGCTGGACTTCGCCAGCCAGCTTCGTGAGCTGAACAACCGAGACTGATGCCGTTCCATCCGCTGCACCTTGACCTCAAGCCCGACGAGGTGTTGTCGTTGCGTTGATCCGACGGCCGGTTGTTGACGAGCGGGCCGGGGCTGTGCCTGCAAAGCCCTTTACTTTGAATAGCCGGTTGAATCTCACGAGCTAAATCGTGACTACATCATTGAGTTTGTATGCCAGATGTAAACCTCGCAAAGTGGTTCGATTTTGTTATGGCTTGAATCGCGCCCGGTAGATGACATACCCGATCTGTACCGGCTTTTTGCGGATCTATGACTTGCCTGTTTTCGCGTCAGGAACCGATGTCATACCTGAACAACAGGTCCGATTGGTTCAGAGAAGCGTTACTCTCACACCACCGCTTTGAAGGATTGTTTGGATTGTAAAAGGGGCTTATCCGACCCTTTCGGGCCTGTTTCTAACACATTTCACATATATGTGAAATGTGTTAATGCGGATGCGGCGGCTTGACTGGTTTGATTTAATGCTCCGCGTCATCGGAGTTCATCCCGCGTGCGCGGGTCTCCGATGCTGACCTGGGCACACGAAAAGGTGTAGCCGGGTCACTGAGGAGCGTGGGCACTATTTGTTTGAAAGTGCTGACTGACGGCGCTCATGAATAACCACCGGACCGGGCGATTCCCGGCCGAATGCATCTATCTACATAAGGAGACCCACGATGCAATGTAATAAGGTGGCCACGTTGTTGACAGCCGCGCTCGCTGCCGGTGTGACCGGTTCGAGCTTGGCGCAGGGAAGCAGCGACGAGCTGCAGGAGATGCGTTCGGAGCTGTCGCAGATGCGCGCCGAGATGTCTCAGCTGCGTGCTCAGCAGCAGGGTGACTGGCTCAACGACGCGCGTCGCGAAGAACTGAAGGGCCTGATCAACGACGTGATGGCCGACGCTCAGGCTCGCGGCAGCTTCCTCGACGAGGGCGCGCTGGCCGGGATCGACGACAAGGGTAAGGTGTTCATCAAGTCCGCCGACGGCAGCTTCACGATGAACATCAACGGCCAGATCCAGGCCCGTTATATCTGGAACAACATCGACAACCGCGCCGACGAGTCGCTCTCGGGCATCCAGATGCGTCGGGTCAAGCTCGGCGTCAAGGGCAGCGTCGGCGACGGCTGGGGCTACTCGCTCAAGATCGAGACCAACCGCTCCGGCGGCAACAACTCGATGGAAGAAGCCTTCATCACCTACGACTTCAACGACGAATGGTCGATGCTGGTCGGCGTGGACAAGCTTCCTTTCGCCCGCCAGGAACTGATCAGCTCCAGCAAGCAGGTCGCTGTCGACCGTACGCTGGTGACCGAGTTCTTCACGCTCAACCGCTCGGACATGGTCATGTTCGAGTACGAGAAGGACGCCCTCATGGCCCGTTTCGCCCTGTCCGACGGCGGCAACGCCAGCTGGACCGAGTACAACGCCGACGCTTCCAACGACTTCGCCCTCACCGCCCGCGTGGACTATATGGTCATGGGCGACAGCTTCAAGGCCGCCGGCGACGAGTTCGGTGGCGTTGAAAACGACGCGCTGTACGTCGGTGGCGCTGCCCACTACCAGGTCGCTGACAAGAGCGCCAACCCCGAGAGCGGCCTGGCCTGGACCCTCGACGCGCTGTACAAGACCGGCGGCCTGGGTCTGACCGCGGCTATTTTCGGCAACCACACCGACAGCAGCACCGCCTCGGACACCGACCAGTTCGGCGTCTACGTCCAGGGTGACTACAAGCTCACCAAGACCTGGGACGTCTTCGCCCGCTGGGAGCACATCAATGACGACACGGCCGGCACGGAAGACCTCCAGGCCATCACCTTCGGTGTCAACAATCACATCACTAAGAACGCCAAGTTCACCGGCGACGTTGTCTACATCTACGCGGGTGACAACCCCGTTGCGGCTGGCAACTTCATCAACGGTGGCGAGCTGAGCAGCGGCCTGGGCCTGACCGGCACCGGCTTCTCTGACGCCGAAGACCAGATCGCTCTGCGTCTTCAACTCCAGCTACTGTTCTGATCTTTTTGGCCCCTCACCGGGCCTCAAGGGTAAGGGTCAGAACTCTTCAAGACGAGGCGCCCGGAGCAATCCGGGCGCCTCTTTTTTGCGGTTAATCACATCCGGATTAACATTCGAACCGCTGTTTTTTGCAGGAAAATGCGGGTATTGTTTGAATTGTGTGAGGCATATCAGTTTTACTAGTGATTGGCCGATTGACCTGATATTCTTCGCTTGAAATGAATGCGCCGATTCAGATGGGAACTACCGGAGTATCCAAATGTCCTCTTCCCTCGGACCCGCCGTCCGGCCGATCTCGCGATTGAACAGGAGCTTCCCGGTTACGACTGACGCGACCATCTTGTTGGTAGAGGACGAGCAGGACCTGCTCGAACTGCTTCGCTACAACCTCGCGCGTGAGGGTTTTCAGGTCGAGACCGCCGGCAGCGGCGAGGTGGGGCTCAAGAAGGCTCGCGAGCTGGGCAAGCAGCTTGACCTGGTGCTCCTGGACCTGATGCTGCCGGGGATCGACGGGCTGGAGGTCTGCCGGACGCTCAAGAGCCGGGACCAGACGCGGGATGTGCCGGTGATCATGCTCACGGCCAAGGGCGAGGAGTCGGACATCGTGCGCGGGCTGGAATACGGGGCGGACGACTACATCACCAAGCCCTTCAGCCCGCGCGTGCTGATGGCACGGATCGCGGCGGTGATGCGTCGGCACGAGGGAGAAAAACGGGGCGAGAAGAGCGCTGTCATCGAGATCGGCCCGCTGACGATCGACACCGAGCGGCACGAGGTGCTTGTCAAGGGCGAGGCGGTCGTGCTGACCGCGACTGAATTCAAGCTGGTCCTGCTGCTGGCCGGCAAGGCCGGGCGCGTCTTCACACGCCAGCAGATCATCGAGTCGATCCACGAGGGCTACGCGGCGGTGACCGACCGCAGCGTGGACGTGCAGGTCGTCTCGCTGCGGCGCAAGCTCGGCGATGCGGGTCGGCACATCGAGACGGTCCGCGGCGTGGGCTACCGCTTCCGTGACTAGATGCGTATCGCTTGGCGTATGATGTCTGCCGAACCCCATGGGCCTGGCACCCTCGATCATCCTGTCTGACACGCTGACGCTCACGCTCGGCCTGCTGCTCGCGGGGCTGGTCGTGCTGGTGGCGCTGCTGGTGGTGGTCCTCCTGCGCTACCGCAAGTGGCTCAGCGAGATCGGCACGGGCGCTACGCAGATGGCCAAGGGGGATTTTTCCCGGCCGATCCGCGCGACGGGTCCGCCTCCGGTCGCGGCGCTGGCCGACACGCTTAATCAGATGGCCCAGCAGCTCGACGACCGCCTGTCCGAGGTGGTGCGTCAGCGCAACGAGCTGGGCACGATCCTCTCATCGATGGAAGAGGGCGTGCTGGCGGTGGATTCGCAGCTGCGTGTGATCAGCCTCAACCGCTCTGCGGCGGCGATGCTGCAGCTTAATCCCGCGGTCACGATCGACAGGCCGATCGACCAGGCGATCAGCGACCCCGAGCTCCGCCGCTACATCAGCCTGACGCTGGAGACCGGGCGCGGCGTGCAGGGCGAGGTGACGCTGCGCCAGCCCAACCCCCAGCCGCCCAAGTGGGTGTACGAGGCGCTGATGCACAACCGCCGGGGACGGGTCAAGGACGGCGAGGAGCCCGCGCCGATCGTGCTGCAGGACCGCATCATCGAGGCGACTTCGGCGATCCTGCGCGACGCGGCGGGGCGGCGCATGGGCGTGGTGCTCGTGCTGCACGACGTGTCGGAGCTTCGTCGGCTCGAGTCGATCCGGCAGGACTTCGTCGCCAACGTCTCGCACGAGATCCGCACGCCCATCAGCGCGATCAAGGCCGCCGCCGAGACGCTGCACGACGACATGGAGCTTGCGCCTGACAGCCCGCCGGACCCGCAGACGCTGGGCACGTTCCTGGGGATCATCATGCGTCAGGCCGAGCGTCTGCACGCGATCGTCGAGGACCTGCTCTCGCTGGCGCGCATCGAGCAGGGCAACCGCGAGAACACGATCGAGCTGGAACTCTGTCCTTTGGCTCCGGTGATCGGCGCGGCGGTCGAGACCTGCCAGGCCAAGGCCAACGCCAAGAACATCAGCCTGACTGTCCACTGCGACAGCGACCTCTCGACGAAGATCAATCAGATGATGATCGAGCAGGCGGTGATCAACCTCATCGACAACGCGGTGAAGTACAGCCCGGAGAACACGAAGGTCGAGGTGTCGGCCCGTCTGGAGTCGGCGGAGGTGGTGATCCGTGTGTCCGACCAGGGCCGGGGCATCGAGCCCGAGCACCTGCCGCGGCTGTTCGAGCGTTTCTACCGCACGGACCGCGCACGCAGCCGGCAGATGGGCGGCACGGGCCTGGGCCTGTCGATCGTCAAGCACATCGCCGAGGCCCACGGCGGGCTGGTCAGCGTCGAGAGCCGGCTGGGCAAAGGCAGTACGTTTAATCTCAGCATCCCGAGCCAGGACGAGTAGCACACAATCGAACAGGGGTCTTTATGCAGAAGCGCAGTACTTTTTATCGTTTGTCCGCTCTATTTACGCTGGCCCTGCTGTTGTGCGTGCTGCCCGGCTGCAAGTCGCCGAATGTTCAGCGGCAGGCGCTGTACGTCTCCTGCGGCGGCGGACAGAGCGTGGTGCTGTATCACATCGATCCCAGGACGGGCCTGCTTGAAGAAAAGCAGCGCACCGAGCTGCCCGGCCGCGCGGGCCCGATCGCGCTGGCGCCCGACGGCGGGGCGATCTATGCGGCGCTGAACAATCCGCCCCGGCTGCTGCCGATGACGCGCGACCGACACAGCGGCGAGTTGGAATTGCTCGAGCCCACGGCCGTGCCCAGCTTCCCGGCGTACCTGGACATCGATGCGACGGGCCGTTTCGCGCTGGCGGCGTGCTACGCCGAGGGCCAGGTCTTCAGCATGAAGTTGCAAAAGGACCGTACCGTCGCCGAAAACCCGCTGCAGACCTTCAACACCGAGAAGAACTCGCACGCCTGCCTGATCGACCCGTCCAACCGGTTTGTCTACGTCCCGCACACCGGGCCCAACGCGATCTACCAGTTCCGCTTTGATGAGGGCTTTCTGCGACCGCTGCAGCCGCTGGTGGTCGCGGGCGGCGGGGGCCCGGACACGCCCGCGGGGCCGCGGCACTACGTCTATCACCCCCATCCCAGGCTCGGCGTGCTCTACACCGTCAACGAGCTCAACAGCACCGTCAGCGCCTACCAGTGGGACCGCATCACCGGCCAGCTCGCGCGGTTCCAGAACCTCTCGACCCTGCCCGAAAACTTCAGCGGCAAAAACACCACCGCCGACATCCACATCACGCCCAACGGCAGGTTCCTCTACGCCTCCAACCGGGGCCACAACTCCATCGCCGCCTACAAGCTCGACAAGGACGGGCAGATGACCTTCATCGACTGCTTCCCCACCGAGCCGGTCCCGCGCGAGTTCGCCATCGACCTCAACGGCCGATTCCTCTACGCCGCCGGCTTGAACTCCAGCAAACTCGCGGCATACGCGATCGACCCGCTGACAGGCCGGCTCACTCGCATCGCCACCTACGACACGCCTCAGGCCCCGATCTGGGTCGAGCCCGCGGCGCTGGACTGATTCACGCCGCCGGCGCGGTAGGCCTCGAGCGTGTCATAGACCAGCTTCGCGTGCTCGTCCGGGCAGCGCACGCCCGCGTCCAGCAGCTTGGACTGCGGCCCCCAGATCCGCAGGCGGTACCACACCGGGCTGATCCGCTCAAGACGCAGGCCCTGGACCCGGTCCCAGGTGACGGCCGCGCCTTCATGCCCGGGCTCTGCCAGATCGTGCGTCAGCATAAAACCCCCGGCAGTAAAAACGATCACCGAACGCCCTGATCGGTCGCGCTTGCTGGTCACGATCATGGTGATAAACCCGGCCAGCCAGACCAGAAAAATCGCCAGCCCGAACCAGCCCAGCATGACCAGCCCCATCCAGCCGTAGAGCAGGATCGCGCCGGTCACGATGACGACGATCCACAGCGTCTTGCGCAGCGGTGACTGCGAAGCATCGGATCGGGCGACTCCGTGGAGCACCATCGTCTTGTCATCGACCCAGAACCCGCACTCGGGACATGTCACCGGCGGCAGCAAGCCCCTGAGGCTGTACCCACAGCCCGGACAGCTCGGCAGCATCGCCGGCCAGTCGGGATCACGCATCGTCAGGGCCATGAGCCTCGCTTAGCCTGCGGCCGGTCCCTGGTAGGTCGCGCTGCCGAAGCCCAGGATCGGGATGAAGATAAAGCCCAGCAAGATCATCCCGATGGCAAAGCCGATGCCCTTGCCAAACGACTTGGCGATATCGACCATCACGATGATCGCAAAGATGATGCTGACAAACGGGATCAGCAGCAGGATCAGCCACCAGCCCGGCCGGCCTGCGATCTTGCACAGCAGGTAGAGGTTGTAGAACGGGATGATGCAGCCCCAGCCCGGCTGGCCGGCCTTGACAAACATCTTCCACATGCCCGCGATGACGACCACGATGATCGCGAGATAGATCACCAGGCCGATCACCGCGCCGATTCCGCCACCGCTGTTGGACTGTGCGAGCATCAGATTCGTCATCAAGGATTCCATGGTCAGCTCCAGATAGGATTGTTCAAACAGGAAATGGGGGCACCCCCATGCCGGCATGATGATAACGGCTCAGTTTAAATCCCTCAATCGAGCTCGAACAGAACTAATCTTTATCATGGAACAGATGCCCGGACTCTTTGACGGCAGCCCGCTTGAGCGACCCGTGACCTGCCCGGCCTGCGGGAAGGCGCGGGGCGACTGCGCCTGTCCACGCGCCGCCAGCGGGCAACTCTGTCGACCCGCCGACCAGCCCGCCCGTGTCGGCCGGGAGAAGCGCAGGGGCAAGTGGGTCACGGTCGTCACCGGCCTGGACCCGATCGCGACCGACCTCAAAGCGTTGAGTAAGACCCTCAAGGCCCGCTGCTCGGCCGGGGGCTCGACGACCGACGACGGCATCGAAGTGCAGGGCGACCACCGCGACGCGATCGTCGCCTATCTCAAAACGCTGGGCTACCCGGCCAAGCCGTCGGGCGGCTGAGCACCTGTTGCATCGATCCGGTTAGCTGTCGCCTGCAAGGCGACGCGTCTTCACCGCATCAATCGTGTGCGCGTCGCCTTGCAGGCGACGGCTAACGGGTGAATGAGTATGATGCCTCTTTCGTTTTTGCTTTTATATGGAGAACCCCATGGCCGCGTTCCTGCACACCGTCCACTTCTGGCTCAAAGAGGGCCTGTCCGAACAAGAGAAGCACGCGGTGCTCGAGGGTATCCGCTCGCTGGCCGACAGCCCGAACGTGGCCAAGGTGAGCGTGCGTGTCCCGGCCGGTACGCCTCGTACGGTGGTGGACAACAGCTACGATTTCCAGCTCGTCTGCGAGTTTGATTCCGCCGAGCTGCACGACGCCTACCAGTCGCCCGACGACCAGGTCCACCAGAACTTCATCAAGAACTACAAGGACAAGTGGACGCGTGTGCTGATCTACGACTCGGTCCGGGCGTGAAGCACATCCAGCCCTGCGGGGCAGTCCGATTCCCTATGCGTTGCCGGCCGCGATTTGACGCGCCGCGTGGTTTGCGTAGGGTAGGGCGGTGAGCCAGGTGGTTTTAGACAACCTGATCGGGCTGGGCATTGTCGCGGGCATCGCGTTGTTCGCTGCGGTGCTGGCCTGGGCGTTCGCGCTGCTGCTTGAGCGTGCGCTGCATCGCCGATCGATCGATGGCATGGTGCAATGCAAGCTCGTGCGTCGGCCGTGGGTGCTGACGCTCTCGGCCGTGCTGGCGCACAGCTCGCGTGCTTTCGCATTCGATTGGCTCAGTGATGGCGTCATGGAGGTCGTCTCGCACGCGCTGGTGGTCGTTGCGATCATCGGGCTGGGCTGGCTGGTGATCCGATTGACCGACGCGCTGGGCACGCTCTACGCATCGCAGTGGGACCTGACCAAGGACGACAACCGCAAAGAGCGGGCGATGCTCACCAAGTTCCGCGTGCTTAGGCGGGTGTGGTTCGGGTTGGTGTGCCTCTTGACGGTCGGGGCGGTGTTGTTTTCCTTCCCGTCGATCCGCTCGCTGGGCGCGGGGCTGCTGGCGTCGGCGGGGGTGGCGGGCATCGTGCTGGGCATCGCGCTTCGGCCGACGCTCGAGACGTTCCTCGCCTCGCTGCAGGTGGCGATCACCGAGCCGATCTCGATCGACGACGTGGTCATCGTCGAGAACGAGTGGGGGCGTATCGAAGAGATTCGGCCGACCTACGTTGTCGTGCGTATCTGGGACGACCGTCGGCTGATCGTGCCGCTGACCTACTTCATCAATCAGCCCTTCCAGAACTGGACGCGCACGCAGTCGCAGATCACCGCTGCCGTGCTGCTCAAGCTCGACTACACCACGCCGATCCAAGCGCTGCGAGAGATGGCCGGGCAGATCATCCAAGCCGATGAAAACTACGACGGCCGGTTCTGGAACGTTCAGGTCACCGATGCCGACGACCGGACGATGACCGTTCGTGTGCTGTGCTCCGCGGCCGACGCTTCCAAGGCCTGGGCCCTGCGCTGCGCGGTGCGTGAGCAGTTGATCACATGGCTGCAGCAGACCTATCCCCAGGCGCTGCCCCGCCTGCGGTCGGACGTGCAGCATCGGGGCGGTGGGTCGGAGTCGTCCTGACAGGCCGCGCTTCCAAGACAAACTTTGGTGCCCTGGAATAGATTGGCGTCCCCGATTTTTAGTCAGGGGTGCAGTTGTTTTGCTGCGTCTAAAATCGGGCGGGATACAATGGTTTAAGGAGACGTTTGAATGACACGATCAACCTTTATCTATGGAGCCGCGCTGATGCTGCTTTCTTTTGCCGGTTTTTCCTGCAGCCGATACGACAACCATCCCGCCGAGGTCCCCGCGCCCCGCAGCGATGAGGCGCTGGTCCCCGTGTCGTCCGTTGCGAACCCCGGCGGCGAAAGCGCCCCAGAGCAGCCCGCCGAGAACGCAGAAACGCGCCAGGTCGTCCTCGCCGGCGGCTGCTTCTGGTGTGTCGAGGCGGTGTACGACCAGCTCGAGGGCGTGATCGATGTCGAGTCGGGTTACAGCGGCGGCAGCAAAGAGACCGCGAACTACCAGGCCGTCTGCACCGGGACCACCGGCCACGCCGAGGCCGTCCGAATCACCTACGACCCCAAGAAGATTACCTACGGCATGATCCTCAAGGTCTTCTTCACCACCGCGCACGACCCGACCACGCTCAACCGCCAGGGCGCGGACGTCGGCACGCAGTACCGCTCGGCCATCTTCTACGCCAGCGAATCACAGAAGCAGATCGCAGCGGATTACATCAAGCAGCTCAATGAAGCCGGCGTCTTCCGCGACCCGATCGTCACCAAGCTCGAGCCGCTCATGGCGTTCTACCCTGCGGAAACCTACCACCAGGACTACGCCAAGCTCAACCCCGATCAGTCCTACATCCAGGGCGTTTCGGACCCGAAGGTGCAGAAGACGCGCAAGGCCTACCCGGACCTGCTGCGTGAGTCTGCACCCGCCGAGTGATCTGCCGGATATGATCCGGGCATGAAACAAGCCCAAATCTTTCAGCGCTCGATTGCTCTTTTCTTTGCAGTTCTGCTGATGGCCACCGGCTGCGCGACCGCAGCGCCGCAGGCGGATTTGTCGGCACTGCCGGATACCGAGACATTCAACCTCTACCCCGGCGACCCGCCGGGTAAGGCAACGTACGAGGGCGAGCTGCCCGAGACCAACGAAAAGAACGGCCGGCTTGAGTTCGTGCATGTGCCCACGCTCGAGGTACGTCACGCCAAGGGTGAGAACCGCACCGGCGCCGCCGTAGTCATCTGCCCCGGCGGCGGCTACCGCATCCTCGCGCACGGCCACGAGGGCGACGCCATCGCCAAGTGGCTTAACGACAACGGCATCACCGCCGTCATCCTCCGCTACCGCATGTTCCCCTACCGCCATCCGGTGCCGATGTGGGATGTCCAGCGAGCGATGCAGACCGTGCGAGCGAACGCCGACAAGTGGGGCCTGGACGCCAATCACATCGGCGTCATCGGCTTCAGCGCCGGCGGGCACCTGGCCTCCACCGCCGCCACGCACTTGGCATCCGTCAAGCCCGACAGCCAAGACCCCGTCGAGCGTGTCTCAAGCCGACCCGACTTCGCCATCCTCGGCTACGGCGTCATCTCCATGCGCGAGGGAACAACCCACGGCGGTTCACGCAACAACCTGCTCGGCCCCAAGCCCGATGATGCGCTGGTCGCACTTATGAGCAATGACGAGCAGGTCAACGAAAACTCGCCGCCGACCTTCCTCTTCCATTCCAGGGACGACAAGACCGTGCCGATCAAGAACAGCGAGTTGTTCTTGGCGGCGCTTAAGAAAAGTGGCGTGCCCGGCGAGCTGATGGTCTTCGAGACCGGCGGGCACGGCTTCGGACTGGGTCGCGGCCCGGAACACGAAACCGCCGCGTGGCCGGCACGCTGCATCGCCTGGCTCGGCGAGATCGGCATCCTCAAGCGTGCGGAGTAACGTGCGCCTGCAATTCAGATCGCGGTCTTTGAGATCGTGCGCGTTGGATAGGGCATCAGATGCCGAGTAAAAGCCCCACGCTCCTGATCACCGGCTTCGAGCCCTTCGCCGGCAGCACGCTTAACCCCTCGCAGGTGATCGTTGAGTATTTTGCCGGCAAGGCAAACGCTGTAGAAGGGCTCGATCTGCGCTCCGCGCTCTTGCCTGTGGACACGCGACGGGTTGCCGCGGCCATCGATGCGCTCTGGGCGGAACACGACCCGCAGCTTGTGCTTCACTTCGGCGAGTCGGCCAAAGCCACCCACCTCACGCTTGAACGCATCGCCGTCAACCTGCTGGACTTTGACACCCCCGACAATACGGGACAGAAGATCACCGACCAGCCGATCGACCCCGCGGGGCCCGCCGCGCGATTCGTCACCCTCCCGGTCCGCAGCATGCTCAGTCGGCTTGAATCGCAAGGTGTTGGCGCCCGGCTGTCTCTGAGCGCGGGGGCTTACTTGTGCAATCAGACGCTCTACCTCTCGCTGGCGCAGGCTGAACAGCGCGGCGGCAGGGCGGTGGGGTTTATTCATGTGCCCTCGCTGCACGATCAGGTGCAGTCGGGTGAGCGCCCCGGCCCGGGGATGCCGCGGCAGGCGCTCATCGATGCGGTGGAGCTGTTGGTGCGACAGGCGGCGCAGATGCTTATTGAATCCACACACGGTGTTTACGTTGATCCAAAACGCGAATTGCGATAGCTTGATCTTGCCTGCTCTGGTTTTGGCATCGACCGCTACGGAGCGCTTCCATGTCATCTATGCTGCTTTATAACGATCACGGCAAAGTCGCTCTGACCGACGAAGACTGGGAAAACATCACGCAGACCGCGACCGAGTACGGCTGGGAGCCGGTCGACCGCCCGGACCACGGCCACGCACTCTCCGAAGACGATGCCTACCACCTTGCCGAGGCCCTGCACGCCGCGCTCGCCTCCGGGGAGGTCATGCCCCATCAGCTCCTTGCCGACGACCCCGACGCGGAAGAACGCCTCGAACTGTTCATCGAGATCTGCGAGTCCGGCCCCTTGCGAGAAAAATAGTGGGTGATCGATCTTCGTCGTTTATCTCACACCGTCGCTCGATCAATGGGCTCCATTCCGGCGGTCGCTCAGTATTCAAAGAGTAATTCGCAGCTTAATTTGATCGGAATACGTTAGGTATTTTCTATCGCGTCATCATCGGCCGCAATCGGCTGGCCATTGAATTCTGGCCCATGAAAACGCAGATTATCGGACAAAAGCAAAGATTTGCTTGCAGGTATAGCCCTAACAGGTTACAATCTTGGCGTTAACGAATAAGTGTATGAAGGATCTCTTATTCGCAAGCAAAAATCTGTCGAGGATAGAGAAGAAATGATCTCATGCTTTCATGCATCTCCGATTGGGGCCCTGCGCTTGACCGCACAGGCGGGTCGTCTGCTCCGGATCCAGTTCGCGGGCAACGCCGATGGCTTTTCTTTCAGCCCCTCGACGGACCGTAGCAGCCCCGACCGGATGGTTTTGGGCCAGGCCTGTGAGCAGCTCGATGAATATTTTGACGGGAAACGCAAGCAGTTCGATCTGCCGATCGCGCTGATGGGTACGCCTTTCCAGCTCGAAGTCTGGTCGCTGCTGTACCGCATCCCCTTCGGCAAAACCGTCAGCTACAGCGCCCTGGCGTCGATCCTCAGCAAGCCCGACGCCGCCCGTGCCGTCGGGGCCGCCAACGCCGCCAACCCGCTGCCCATCATCGTGCCCTGTCACCGCGTCATCGCCAGCGACGGCTCGCTCGCGGGGTTCTCAGGCGGCGTCGGGATCAAGCGAGCCCTGCTCGATCATGAATGTGCCGCAGCGCCCCTCTTTGCCCCGGCTTTTTCCTGACCCCCAGCCGCACGCACCGGCCAAAACGATCAACCTCGCCTATGATCTGGCACGGCCGCACCCCATTTGCGGTCCGCAATCCTATTAACCACGGAACTCTCCCATGTGCTGCAACCTGATCCCGCGCAACTTGTTCATCCTCATCGCCTTGCTCGGCCTCACGCTGGGCCTGGGCAACTTCGTTCTCAGCCAGGCCCAAGCCGATGAAAAAGAACAGGACGCCCCGGCTCAGGACCGCGGGCCCCTCGGCTTCACCGTCAAGTCCATCACCGGGCAGGACGTTGATCTCTCCAAGTACCTGGGCAATGTCGTGCTCATCGTTAACACCGCGTCCAAGTGCGGCAATACGCCTCAGTACGCTCCGCTCGAACAGCTCCATGAGCAATACGCCGAGAAGGGCCTCTCGATCCTCGGCTTCCCCGCCAACAACTTCGGCAAGCAGGAGCCGGGCACCAATGAACAGATCCAGGAGTTCTGCAAGCAAAACTACGGCGTCAAGTTCGACATGTTCGCCAAGGTCTCGGTCAAGGGTGACGACATCACGCCGCTCTACGCCTACCTCACCAGCGAAAAAACCAACCCCGGGTTTGCCGGCGATATCCGCTGGAATTTCGACAAGTTCCTCATCAGCCGCGAGGGCAAGGTCGTCGCACGCTTCGCCCCCAAGGCCAAGCCCGACTCCGAGGAAGTGCTCAAGGCCATCAAGGCAGAGCTCGAAAAGCCCGCGCCCCAGGCCGCATCCAAGAGCGAGTAGAGGAATAAGCCCGCGCTCCAGGGGGTTGGGCTTTTATCTGGGATTGCCCCACGCGCCTAAGGAGCAGCGATGATCTTCAAAACCCTTGCCGGGATCGCACTCTCTGCCGCGGCCGGCGCTGCCGTGGGCTACTCGCAGATCCTATGCCCCGACGGGAGCTGCCCCCTCACCGGCAGCGCGTACGGCGGCGCGATCTTCGGCGGAATCCTCGGCTACGCGCTCATGTCCGCCATCAACACACCCATCGGCTCGGCTGGGACCACTCAAGAACCGCCCTCCGATTTCGACCCGCACCAGCGCTGACCGCCGGGTCACACCACCAGCACACGCATCGCGCTCGGCCTGACGCGGATCGATACGGGCAACACCCCGCCCGGGTCGCCGTCGGTCTGCAGGGGCATGTCGGGCTGATCTGCGCATTCGATCCGGATCTCCGCCGCCTTGCCGTGGAAGACGTCGCTGCGCTTGAGGTGCGTGCCCAGCAGCGCTGACAGGCCGTAGTGAGCGAGCCGGACAAGCCCGCCCTTCTGGAAGATCACATAGTCCAGCAGGCCGTCAGCCGGGTCCGCGTGCGACCCCAGACGCAGGCCGCCGCCGTATTTGCCGATGTTGAAGACAAACACGTGCACACCTGTGAACCGCTGGCCATTGGCGCTGAGCGTGAGCGGGGGGTATCGGTAGTCCCTCAGCGTCCCGGCAATACGCGGCGCATAGCTAAGGCGATTCACGCGTTTAAGACCTTTGTCGCGCGTCTCGCGCCGCCACCGATCGACACGAACAACCACCTCAGAGTCGAAGCCGGCGCTGGCCATCAGGGTGAACAGCCGGCCTCCCGCGTCGCCCACGTCGATCGTCCGCGTCTCAAGACGATCGATCGCATCCGCGAGATCGCCCGGCGAACAGTCGTAGCCAAACTCTTTCGCAAACAGGTTTTCATTACCCATCGGCAGCATCGCGATCGCCGCCCGGCTCGTCTGCCCGCCTTGGCCAAGGTCGTTCACCACGCCCGCCATCGACCCGTCACCGCCCGCCGAGACGATGCACCGGTAACGCTCACCCACGCCGGGCTCCGCCAGCAACGCCGCACGCTCGTCCAGGTCCCAGACCTGCCGCGCGATCATGCCCCGCTGCGCCAGCGCTTGAGAGAGCGTTTCCACCCGCCGCCGGTTCGCCCCCGAACCGCTGTAGGGGTTGGCCAATATGACGACTTCTCGCCTGTCAGACATCCGCGGGAGCATATCCGAATCACGCAACTCAGACCCTCACCTGCCGTCCTACTCCGGACGCACTCCATCCCTGCGATGCAGCGCAAAACGTGTCCCTGACAACCTTCACCAAGTGCGCGAAATCCCCGGCGCGCACAAATGAAATGCCCACGCTCCCTAAGCGCCGGCCTCGCCCGCACCAACCTATCCATCCCCACTCCCCCCCCCCCCCCCCCCCCCCAGCCACCCCCCCCACGCCGAAAAAGAGGC
>Ga0075347_1000013_pt1 | contig 62719 bp, 51 predicted proteins | sample RushSE_CattailNL_5_FD_120084 | JGI IMG/M metagenome (GOLD analysis project Ga0075347, IMG submission 120084) | Natural and restored wetland microbial communities from the San Francisco Bay, California, USA, that impact long-term carbon... | ecosystem: Environmental > Terrestrial > Soil >...
ACTCGGCGGCAAGAGCCCGCGCGGTCAATTGCTGGCGCTGTTTGATGTGCTGGACATCTGGTTCAACGACCCGTCATTCAACGGCTGCATCTTCATCAACGCCGCCTCCGAGTTTCCCAACCCAAACGACCCGGTCCACCAGGCCGCCGCAAAACATAAACATGCCACGCGTGACCACATCCGCGACCTGGCCGCGCGCGCCAAAGTCCTTGATCCCGAGGCCTTCGCGGACGCCTACATGATCCTGTTTGAGGGCACGCTCATTATGCGCCAGGTCCACGGTCGAAATGATGCTGCACGGATCGCTCGCGGTTCCATCGAGGCGCTGCTTGATCAGCACGGTGCCACCTCTTGACATCGCGAGCGTGAGAGTTTCACCTCTTAAAACAGCGGTCTTGGCACACACATCAAACCATGGTGTTTAAAGTTAGGTAGCGCTGGATCGTGGGGCCTACCCATTGCACCAATTCATCCTGGCTCATGGCGAGTATCGGGGGAAGGCGAAGGACGTATCGGCACAGCGCCATGCCGAGCGTCTGCGTAGCGATGAGGCCGGCACGTGTCGCCGCTTCGCGTTGATCCTTGAAAAGCGGCGCCAACGCGGGGGCGACCTGAGAACCGAAGATCGAACGCATTCGTTCAGCCGCCGACCGGTTGGTCACCGCGGATCGCAACAGGGCCTGAAGAATGTCGTCTTCCTCCCATCGCTTGAAAAAGTGACGGGCCAGCGTGACGCCTAGCTGGTCGCGGGGGATCTGAGTGAGGTCTGGCAGCCGGAGGTCGAACTCTGCGGCGGCGGCAAACAGTTTCTGCTTATTCCCGAAATAGCGCATCACCAGGGCGGGGTCGATGCCGGCCTTGCCTGCGATCGCGCGGATCGTGGCCCGCTCAAAGCCGTCGGCGGCAAACCGCTCGCGAGCGGCGGCGAGGATGGCCGCCTTGGTGACCTCGGAGCGGCTTTGGGTTGGTGGGGACGATGGGGGCATATCAAAAGTATATGTCAACAACTGTTGACATGTAAAGCAGGCCCGGCTAGACTTGTGTCAACAGGCGTTGACTTTTACCCGGCGACCCGCTGAAATGAAAGGAAAAACCATGGGATTTGATACTGATGTCCTGATTGTCGGGGCCGGCCCGACCGGCCTGGCGCTGGCGGCCACGCTGGCCAAGCACGGCGTCGAGCCGATGCTGATCGACCGGGCGCCCGAGGGCGCAAACACCTCCCGGGCGGCAGTCGTCCATGCCCGGACGCTGGAGGTCCTTGAGTCGCTTGATTGTGTTCCCCGCCTGATCGAGCGTGGCCTGGTCCTGTCCAGATTCAGTATCCGTGATCGGGACCGCGTCCTGATCGGGATCGATTTCAGCCGGCTCCCCACCCGGTACCCGCATGTGCTGATGATCCCGCAGTACGAAACAGAGCGTGTCCTGATGCAGCGGCTGGAAGAACTCGGGGGCCGATGCATCCGCCCTTCCACCGTGACGGACCTGATCCAGGATCCGGCTGGCGTCACCGTGGTCATCGAGAACGGCAAGGCGATACGCGCACGCTATGTCGTTGGTGCCGATGGGATGCACAGCGTGGTGCGCGACAAGGCCGGGATCGGGTTCAGCGGCGGGAGCTACAGCGAGTGTTTCATGCTGGCGGATGTGCGGTTTGATTCGGGCATGCTCAACGACCAGGTATCGCTCTATTTTTCGCCCGCCGGCATGCTGGTTGTCGCGCCCCTGCCGGGGGGTCTGCATCGGGTTGTCGTGGCGGACGATGAGGCGCCCGACTCCCCCAACATCTCGTGTGTACAGCGCCTGGTCGATGAGCGCGGGCCCGAGCGGACAAAAGCGAAGGTGCAGGAACTGCTCTGGGGTTCACGCTTTCATATCCACCACCGCGTCGCGGACGACTATCGCGCGGGCCGAATCCTCCTTGCCGGCGATGCTGCGCACGTCCACAGCCCCGCCGGCGGCCAGGGCATGAACACCGGGATCCAGGACGGCGTGGCGTTGGCCCATGCGCTGGCCGGCACGCTCGCGAACGGCGACGAGGCCGGCCTCAACGCCTACAGCCAAGCCCGTCGGCCGATCGCCCGGCAGGTCGTACAACTCGCCGACCGACTGACTCGGCTGGCGACGGTGCCCCGTCGGCTGCGCCCCATCCGTAACGCGGTCCTTGGAACACTCGGACACATCCCCGGGTTCCGCCGTCGGCTGGCGTGGAAACTCTCGGGGCTCGCCTATCGATAAATTGATGCGTGCCGCCACTGGCACTTGTCAAAAGCAGGCGGACCATTCGCTGATCAAGAAGAGATAGAGAACTCGCCCGCCTTCAGGACCATTCAGCATGATGACTTCATACCTCGACAAGATGTTTCGTTATTCAGCGTGGGCCAATCTCCGTGTGCTCGCGTGTCTTCGTGCCAGCCCCAAGGCGCAGGCCGAAGCGCTGCCGCTGCTGGCCCACCTCCTTGCTGCGGAACATGTCTGGCTATCGCGGCTGGATCAACGCGAGCCGCGATTCGCTGTCTGGCCGACGTTGACTCTCGAAGAGTGTGAGTCGCTCGCAGCCGAGAACGAAGCGGGCTACAGGGCGTTGGCCGAGCGCCTCGAAGAGGGGCAACTCGATCAAGCCCTTCACTTCCGAACCAGCAGCGGCCAGGCGATGAGTTGCATGATCATGGACATCTGCACCCAGGTCATCACGCATGGCCCCTATCACCGCGGCCAGATCGCCAAGGCTGTCGCACGGGCCGGCGGGTCGGCTGCGAACACAGACTTTATTACCTACGCATTGTCCGTGCAGTAGTGCGGCCGGCACATCCGTGGCCAGTAACCCACAATCAGACAACTCCCCATGTGCGACAAGATCAGTCACAATCATTGCGGCTTGGCCTATGAACTCCACGGCGAGGGAACGCCCGTTCTCTTTATTCAGGGCGTCGGCGTCCCCGGTGGCGGGTGGAGGCCGCAGGTGGAAGCCCTGCCGTCTCACTTTGCCTGCCTTTCCTTTGATAACCGCGGCCTCGGAGCGAGCGCTCCGCCAGATGGGCGTGTTACCGTCGAGTCGATGGCCGACGACGCGCTCGCGGTCATGGATGCCGTGAACTGGGAGAGCGCCCACCTCGTCGGCCACTCGCTCGGAGGCCTGGTGTCCCTCCAGCTCGCGCTGACGGCGCGCCGTCGCGTGAGAAGCTTGTCGCTGCTCTGTACTTTCCCAAGCGGAAAGGCCGCGGCCCCGCTTACCCCGCGGATGGCCTGGCTGGGGATGCGGTCGCGCGTCGGCACACGACGGATGCGTCGTAGCGGATTTCTGAGACTGATTACGCCACCCGGTACACCCCACTCCCGGGAAACGATCGATCAGATGACCTCGCTCTTCGGCAGGGACCTGGCGGACCAGCCACCCATCATCGGGGGGCAATTGCGGGCGCTAAGGGCTGCCGATTTATCCGATCGCTTGTCGTCGCTATCGGATTTGCCCGCGCTCGTCGTCAGCGCCACACACGACCCCATCGCCCCACCAACCGCTGGGCAATCTTTGGCGACAGCGCTGGCTTCGGCACGCTACGTTGAAATCCAGAAGGCGTCACACGCATTACCGATCACGCACGCCGAAATTGTGAATCGCTTACTAAAAGAACATATACAGGCCATCGAGATTGCATCGGTCAGGCAATCTCGTGGTGAGTGAAGGATACATTGAAGTACTTCGATGTCCTTATGCTTCGATTTTAGTCTCCCTATCGCGGTTTTCACCACGCTTTAGGATCTGCGTGATCCGTGCCCGAGACAGCCCTAGACGCCGTGCCAACTCGGCCTTATTCTTGACCTCGCCTGCATCGAGCATCGCTTGGAGTTGGCGGGCCCGGGCCTGCGGATCGCCCCTTAACACTTTGAGCTTCGGGGCCAGCTTGGGGATCGATTTCAGGCCCTTCCAGGGCAGAGTCAGGATGATCCGCGACTGACGTAAGCGCTTGAAATACCAGGCACCTAGCTCGACTGTTAAGCGGTTTATTGCGGGTACGTGTGGGGGAGTTTTGCAAAAGTGGACTCGAACCACTTAATACAAATGCCCGCCTCTTTGCGGGCTTTTTGCTTGATAAAGCAGTCTTGTCCAGAAAGGTGAGATCAAATAAATAGGGACAGCCCCTTGTGGGGAGCTGTCCCGTTGTCAATTATTTAGATGGCTGATCGGGCCGCTTACCAGCGCTTGGCGCCGCCGCTGCGGCCGCCACCGCCGTATCCGCCGCCGCCGCCGCTGCGGTTTTCGCGCGGGCGTGCTTCGTTGATGTTGAGCGTGCGGCCTTCGAACTCCTGGCCGTTGAGCGCTTCGATTGCGGCGTTTCCGCCCTCGGCGTCTTTCATGGTCACAAAGGCGAAGCCGCGGGGCCGGCCCGTGTCGCGGTCGTTGACGAGCGCGACTTCCTGGACTTCGCCGTAGTTGGAGAACAGGCCGTCGAGCGAGTCCTGGGTCGTGCTGAAGCTGAGGTTACCTACGTAAAGTTTCATCTGATTGCTTTCTTAATCGTGAGCGCCGTTGGCCTTTTCAGTTGGTTTGGCCTGGAGCCGGGCTCGGGTGTGGACGGCACGAACATTCGCGCCGTCTTTCGGGATCGGTTGGATGCGGTGTGCATCCGTCGGGGGTGTAGGCCGTCCGAGCATCAAGCGCGGCAGGCAGACACCACAAAAAACAAGTGTGTCGCTCGGATCGGGTGTTGCGTATTGAAGTGTCATTTGCTGCGACAAACCGCGAGCGGTGGCAAAAGGGCCCATGGTTGAAACATGAGACACACGTTTGCGTGCTGGCAAAAAATCGAATGTCGGTTCTAAAGGAAACGCGGTAGCAGAGAAGTAGGATTCAGCAATGGGCTTTGTCTGAGCCGATGACGACATCCCGCGGGTTTCGATAGAAGAGGCCGGTTCTCCGGTGAAAGGCTTCTGCATTTGCAGTTTTTTAGTTGCGATCCACGACCGCATAGCTGCTGCAAGTCCTGATTATACGCGATCGGAGGCGTCCGGGCGCGATCCCTCCTATACTTAACCGATAAACTTTGTGGAACCCCCTCCACATCCCCCGGCCGCCCCATCTCCTGCCCAAGTGCAACGCGTTGCCCGGCCAAGCGAAAACGACTGCTCCATGAACAATCAATCGGTCCCCGACGTCGGCCACCCCGCCGAATCCCAGGGCGTGGGGATTTATCCGCGTCTTATCAATCTCGGTGGCGTGACCATACCCATCGCCGGGCTGGTGATCGGCCTCTGGCTGCTTTGGGGCACCCACTTCAACTGGGTCTACCTCGGCCTGCTCGTCGGCATGTACCTGCTGACCGGCTTTGGCATCACCATCGGCTACCACCGCCTGTTCACGCACCGCAGCTTTAAGACGCCGCGCTGGTTCGCGGCCGTACTCGCAGTGATGGGCTCGATGGCCGTCGAAGGCTCGGTATTGCACTGGGTCGCCGTCCACCGCAAGCACCACCAACACAGCGACGACCACGATGACCCGCACTCACCTCATGCCTGTGGCGGCGGCTTGGTCGGCACACTCAAAGGCATGTGGCATGCCCACATCGGCTGGTCTCTGGGCAAGAAGAAAAGCGAGAATCTTGCTCACTATGTCTATGACCTGCGCAAGGACAAAGTACTGGTCTGGATCAGCCACCTGTTCCCGGTCTGGGTGCTGGTCGGCTTCATCCTGCCCGCGGCGCTCGGCGGACTGCTGACGATGAGTTGGATGGGTGTGTTGCTTGGCTTCCTGTGGGGCGGGCTTGTACGCGTCCTGCTCGTCCACCATGCGACGTGGAGCATCAACTCGGTCTGCCACCTCTGGGGGACCAAGCCCTACAAGAGCAATGACGAAAGCCGGAACAACCCCGTGTTCGGTATCCTCGCGCTCGGCGAAGGCTGGCACAATAACCATCACGCCTTCCCCACCTCCGCACGCCACGGCCTGGCCTGGTGGCAGATCGACCTGAGCTACCTGCTGATCCTGGGCATGTCCAAGATCGGCCTGGCCAGCCGGATCAAGGTGCCCAGCGACGAAACGATGTCCGCCAGGCGATTGGTCAAGTAAACACTGAGCGTAGATGACTCGGTACGCAAGCATCAGTCTTGCGGCACCCCGCTAGATCGATTTGAGGATCCACGTGTTGCGGGCCCGAGATAGGCCTAGAAGCCCGGCAAACTGCCAGGAGCCTCGCGCCTCGAAATCGCAGGCGTGCTGGGCCACGTCCCTCGGCGTGAGTTTGGGATGCCACCTCATAAGTACCGCAAAAGGCTTGCGAACAAAGATTAGTTGAGGGGGTTTCGCCGCAGGGAGTTAATATCGATCAAGTAAAGTGTGCAAAACTTTGAGAGCAAATGAAGCGTTGATTAAAACGATCTATCGCGTGATGCGCTGCTAAGCGACCACTTCAAGCATGTCTCAATCAGCAGGCGCTTTTCGATAGGCTTGGTCAAGTAATCGTCGCACCCTGCGTCCATGCACTTCTGACGGTCGCCCGCCATCGCGTGGGCCGTCAGCGCGATGATCGGCAGCGTGAAGCCGCCTTGTCGCAAACGCCCCGTAGCGCCGTACCCATCCAACTCCGGCATCTGCATGTCCATCAGGACCAGATGCGGCAGGCTCTGCCCAGATGCGCTCTCCAGTGTCTCCGCAGCGACCCGGCCGTTCTCGCAGATAGTCACAACAGCGCCGGCTTTCTTGAGGTGGAAGCTGATCAGACGCTGGTTGTCCGGGCCATCCTCAGCCAAAAGTATCTTCATCCCTTCAAGCGGCTTTTCGTTTAAGGATGAAGCAGAAATCTGCGGTGCCGCATCGTATTGCTTGCGTCGGTTGAGTGAAGCTTCGGAAGGGTCAAGCATATTCACGCCGGCAAGCTCTCCGGTAGCAAGCGTGGCGGTAAAGGTGCTGCCTTTGCCTTCCACGGAGCTGACCACAATCCGTCCGCCGAGCATCTCTGCCAGCGCGTTGGAGATACACAGGCCCAGGCCCGTCCCGCCGAACCTGCGTGTTGTGCTGGAATCCGCCTGCGAAAAGGCGTTGAACCGGGCGATGATCTTGCACTGCTCGTGCGACATCCCGATGCCGGTATCGACGACATTTAGCTGCAGCTTCTGTGCAGCGGGATCACATGATGCATGGATCGTGACGCTGCCGACTTCGGTGAACTTGATCGCGTTGCCCATCAGGTTCAGCAGGATCTGGCGCAGCCTCGTAGGGTCAGACTGGATGAATTCGGGGAAGGGCGTGTCGTACTGCACGCTAACACGCACACCTTTACTCTCCGCCCGTGGTCGAACAAGGGAAAGGACTTCCGAAATGATCTGGCTCGGGCTCGTGCGTATCGCTTCGACTGCCATCTGCCCAGCCTCGATCTTCGAGACGTCCAGGATGTCATTGATTACCGTGAGCAGGTGTGACGCATTGGATTGGATCGTTCGGATCGCCTCGGCAGCCTGAACAGGGTCGTTCGCGAGTTCGCCGCCGAGCAGGTCCGAGTAGCCGAGGATTGCCGACATCGGTGTGCGGATCTCGTGGCTCATGTTGGCGAGAAAATCGCTCTTGGCTTTGCTGGCCTGATTGGCGAGGTCGATCGCGTCGCGGATCGACTGAATATCAGAGACGGACCCCGCCATCCGAACGGGCTTGCCCTCAACACGGTAAACCTTGGCCCTGCTGCGGAACCAGCGGTAGCCGCGGTCCTTGGTTTTCATCCTGAATTCAACGTCAAAATTCTTCCTGCCCTCGAGAGCGTCCTTAACATTCTTGAAGCAAGGTTCACGGTCGTCCGGGTGAAGCATCGAAGCGAACAGGTCAGTCGTCACGGGGAATGCGTCGGGCTCGTAGCCAAGCAGAGAAAATAAATGCGGCGACCACCACTCGTATTGTCCTTCCACATCGGGCCAGTCCCAGAGCCCATCGGATGTCCCCTCGACCGCATGCTCAAGCCGTTCCTGCTGACTCTCCATGACGGCAAGGGCCCGGGCGAGTTCGGACTCGACGCGCTTCTTGTCTGTAATATCAAAGCAAAACGACACAACCCCGGTAATCTTTCCCTCGGCATCCGTCCTGGGGATGTTGATCGAGTCGACCCAGTGCAGACTCCCGTCCTTTGCCCGTATACAAACCTCAGCGCGCGAGTGTTTACCGGCATGGATCGTGCGGCACATATCCCCCCAGAAAGCCTCGGAGTGATGCCCCGAATTGAGCATCCGGTAGTCCTTGCCCAGCAGTTCCGCGCGGCTGTAGCCGCTGACCTTGCAGAATCCATCGTTCAGATCGACGATTCGCCCGGCACGGTCGGTTATGCAAAATAGCGTGTGTTCGTTGAGCGACTGTCGCAATGAACTGGCATCAAATTCAGCAAGACTTGATCGCGTTGCTTCACGCTTAAGGTGCAGCAGCTCAGTGACCTGACCGGCCAGTCGCTGCAGGATCGATAGCTCTTTGTTGCTGATCGAACGCGGCTTCGTGTCGATGATGCAAAGCGTGCCCACCGCGTGCCCATCGTCCAGGATCAGCGGATGGCCGGCGTAAAATCGGGTCCCCATCTTGCCGGTCACGACCGGGTTGTCACAGGTCCGCTCGTCTTTAGTCGCGTCCTCAATTACGAGCGTTTCATCCTGAAGGATTGCATGGGCACAGAATGATAAATCACGAGAGATCTCGATCATATCCAGGCCATAGCGGCTCTTGAACCACTGCCTCGTTTCATCGACAAGCGAAACCAGGCATATGGGAACATCCAGCAGTTCCGCAGTCAGCTGCGTGATTGAATCGAATGCGGGATCATCGGCGGTGTCCAGAACGTTACAGGACATCAGGGCCGCAAGACGGGCGGCCTCATTCTTAGGGATGATTACAGGGGGCATGAAAACTCCATCGAACCAATACAACACCGATATAAGCCCGACCCTACGCCCGACGGGCTATCCAGTGCATAAGTCTTCAAATCGTCCAATTGCTGGGCGGAGTTAATGCCGTAAGACTCTACCGAAAGCAGGCACTATAAAAGATGCCTTTGCGAAGGTGTATGTGGGCTTTGTATCGGACCCGGTCGGCAAGATCCGTCGATATTCGCCGCGATAGAACGCGCACTATTCTTGACGGGGCTTGGCGCTTCCCCCGACCGTAACGCTGTGCACCGACTCGTATGCGTACTTGTCGGTCGCAGCGAAGATGTAATAAAAATCGAGTCGCTGGGCAGGTCGTAGTTTCTGTGGCTTTCCTTAGTGAGACTTCATGGAAATCGCTGGGGAGCACCCGCCGGCAAGAGCAACACACAGGCAACAGCCACGCCAAGGGCCCGTGCGACTACATCACCATGGGTGGCATGTTCACGGTTCTCAAGGTCCGAGACAAGATCGGCGACGACGCCTTGACCCGCAGCAAAGACCCCGGCTGCTATGACAACCCGCCAGGAACTTTCGCAATGCCTGCGTCAGATCAGGACGTTCGGCGTGATGGCATTTCGCTTTAACTAGGTTGCTTGCTGTAGGAATTAGCTCAACCGCGTAAATCAATATGAATCTCGTGCCGTCTGCAGGACTTGATTTATCCTCGGCCGAAACTTACCGACGACACCGATTACTTCTCTTTTTGATTCTGGCTGAGTATCTCTTGCTTGCGGGCTTCCCAACCCTCGGAGATGCCTTTAACTTCGTACGCCACGATGTTGTCCAGGTAGACCGGCGATTCGCCTCTGATCCGGATCGAGCCCTTGTTCTTCTCCCCGATGCTCTGATCGTGGATGTGCATGCTGCCGACGCCCTCAATGGTGATCACCAGTTCGTCACCGTTTAATTCACCGACAAGTGAGTACCACCTGTTTTTCTCGACGGCCACGCCGGTGTTGACTTTGGCCGCGCCGGCGCTGAGCGTGACTGTTTCTTTCCTGAAATCCAGCGACGTGACCTTATGACCGAACTCGATCCTGATCGATTCCGTGAACTTGAAATCGAACTTGGCGATCACGTTCTGGTGATCGGGGAAAAGGCGGATATCGATGATTGGGATCGAGCCGTCGTGGCTTTCTTTCTTGTCCTGAAATTCTTTCGGCGAGGGGTAGCCGACAAGCACGCCCTCTTCGATTCTCCACCGCGTGCTCTGAGCGGGCTGAAGGATATTCTCTACGTAGGCGGTGTCGCCATCATTAAAGTGCTGTTCAAGAAATGCTTCGCCGGGCACTAAGAAGACGGGTGACATCTCTGAGGATGTCTGCGCCTGGGTCGGCATGATGAAAAACGATATCGCAATTCCGGCTAGAAAAGCCGGGGCATAGAGAGATTTCATAGGGCCTGCCTTTGCTGGCTTGGTGTGATTGCTGCTTGATCTGTGCATTGAACTGGCAGGTCAGGCGAAGACGTCGGTGACAACCTTGGCCTGGTGTCCGCCGACGGGGATCGGGCGGCCGGTCGGTGAAATCAGCGGCTGCTTGAGATCGATGCCCATGGCCCAGCCGATTGTCGCGTGCAGATCGCCCGGCGTAACGGGTTTCTCTGCAACGGATTTTCCTAACTCGTCCGTTGCGCCGTGGATGTAGCCCGCCCTTGTGCCGGCGCCGACCAGCGCGGCAGAGAACGCCGCGGGATGATGGTTGCGCCCCCCGCTCTTGATCGTAGGTGTGCGGCCGAACTCCGAAGTCAAAACCACCAGCGTATCGTCGAGCATGCCGCGTTGATCGAGGTCAGTAATCAGCGTGGAGTAGACATGGTCGAGGATCGGGGCCTGTTCTTCGAGCCCCTGCACCAGGTTCTTGTGGAAGTCCCATCCGCCGAACTGGACTTCGACGAAACGTACGCCGGACTCGACCAGCCGTCGGGCAAGCAGGCAGCCTTGTCCGAACTTGGTGAGCCCGTAGGCTTCGCGCACTTCTTTGGGCTCCTTGGACAGATCAAATGCCTCACCATCCTTGCCCCCCATCAGTCGGATCGCGTCGTCATAAAAATCGGTATAGGCCTTCACGTTCCGGTCGGGATAGTGCTCGCGGAAGGGTTCGTCGAGTTGGTTGAGCTGGTCGAGCGAGGCCTGGAGGTCAGCGAGTTCGCCCGTGGGTTTGATGTATTGCAGTCCGGCTTCGGGGTCGAGGATCGGGAGCGGGCTCATGCTTGCGGGCAGGAATCCGTTGCCGTAGCCCGCGTCACGGCAGACCGAGACGGTGGAAGGCAGGACCTCATGACTCTTGCCGAGTTTTGCCTGGGCGTACGCCCCAAGCATCGGATGTTGAATGGTGGAGCTTTCTTTGTAAGCCGTACGCATGAAGTAGGAAGCTTCACGGTGTGTGCCGATCTTCGCGGACATGGAGCGGATCACGGTCATCTTGTCCGCGACCCTGGCGGTCTTCCCCAGCCAGCTGCCGAACTGGTCGCCCGCTTTCGTAGCGACTATGCCGCCCGGTCCTTTTGATGGGCCGGTCTTGGGGTCGAACGTATCGATGTGCGTCAGGCCGCCACCGATAAAGAGGAAGATGACGCGCTTGGCCTTGCCGAAACCTGCGCCCAGCGGTGTATCGACGGCCGCCGCGCTCGCCGGAGTGGTCAGGAAAGGCAGGCAGGTCAGACCAAACGCCGAGGCGGCGCAACGCTTGATAAAGGACCGGCGTGCCAGGGTGTAATCTTTAAGACTGTGCATGATTCTATTTCCTGTTCTTGATCGATTGTCTGCTTGATTTCAACCGGGACCATAGTTCAAGTGAATATCACTGAACGAACATAAATTCACGCGTATTCATCAATATCCATGTAAGCCTGCTCAGGGTGATTTTTTCACCGCTGATGTAGTCCTGCTCGAACTGGTTTGCATTGCGCCCGAGGAAGCTCATGTATAAAAAGTCGACCTTCTCAGAGGGAGTGGCGGTTTTGCCCGCGGCCTGCATGATGTAGGCCTCCGGCTTTGCAAGCATTTTGCTGACGGGGCCGTTCATGAGCATCAACGATTGAGGGATGCCGCCTTCTGATGTGTTGGCGTCGGCGAGTTCGCGCTCGGCCTGGCCAAACTGCCGCAGGAAGTGGTTCTCGACTTCGGGCTGCTTGAGCTCGGAGGCGCGCACAAATTTTGCATCATTGCTAGTGTTTTTCTTTTGCTGGCTCTTTGGATGTTGAGACAAGAGCAGTCGCTTTGACATCCGCTCGGCCTCTGCAGCCAGTTTTTCATGCTCGATCGGCTTGCTATTTGCAAGGTATTCGAAGTAGCCGTCCTTAAAGACGTCATTGCTCCATGCCTGCAGACGGCGATCTCGCTGATACGCATTGAGCTCTTCGCCTTTGACGAGCGTGACCAGCGAGTCCCATGTCTCCTCCGCGGTCATCCGACGCAGCACCGGGCCGGGGAAGTCGTAGGCGACACCTACCTGCGGCGATACACTCGCCTCAGCCTGCCAGGCACGCGTGCTGTAGATCACGCGCTGGAAGGCCATCAGGTCAAAATCCAACTCGCGCATCAGATCGGCGATCCCGTGGATCAATTGCGGATTGCTTGCATCATCGAGGTTATCCATCTCCGTCATGGGCGACATCACCGGCATGCCGAATGTCTTGGCCCACAATCGATTCGCGATCGTGGCAGCGAACTGCTGGTTGTCCTTGCTGGTCATCCATGCCGCGAAGTCTTCCCGACCCAGCGGGCTGTCCTTTGTCCCCTCGAGCCGCGGCGCTATGCTTTGCAGCATCGCGAACGAAGGGGTGACGCGTGAGCTTGGCTTCACGTCGCCGTACATGTAGTCCGGGGGGAACGTCAGGAAATCTTTTGGCGCAGACTTTACGTAGTGATATCGGTTCTTAAGAATCTTTGGTGCGTCGCGCAGATTTTTCTCACCCACCTCGGTCGATCCAAAAAACGCCGCTAGCTGATAAAAGTCGCGCTGCGTGTACGAGTTGAAGGGGTGATCGTGACACTCGGCACAGCTGACGCTTGCGCCCATGAAGGTCGTCAGGGTGTTGGCGAGGCTGCCCAGGGGCATCCCCGCGTCACGCACAAGCCAGCCCACCGCGGGCTCGGAAACGATGTCGCCTTCGGCCGTCAGCATTTCATGCACAACCTTGTCCCACGGGCGGTTGTTGCCGAACTGATCGATCAGCCATGCCTGATAGGCGTCGTTATCTCCCTGGTTGCTCTTGAGATCCTGGACGCGCAGCATGTTCGCCGCCCAGTTGAACATCTGCGACGGGTAGTTTTCGCTCAGCAGGAGCTGGTCGATCAGGTCCTGCCGTTTCGTCTTGCTGGTGTCCGCGATGAAAGCCATGGCCTGGCTCGCGGTCGGGATCCGGCCGGCGGCGCTGATGTAGATGCGGCGGACGAACTGCTCATCTGAAGACGGCGCGTTGAAGTCCTGATTCGATTCACGCAGCTTTTTCAGGAGGATGCCATCAATCCTCGCTGCATACGCCTGCGTCTGGGCCTGCGTCAGCTTGTGCTCCCTTTCGAACGTCGGCTCGCTGAACGGCGCGGGTTCTCTAAGCCAATTCAGGTTTTCTTCCTGGATACGCTCAAGCTCGCCGGGGCCGTACCTAGACATCGCTTTTTGACGATCCTGCTGCTCCTTGATCCGCTTGCCGATCCACTTGGCTGCAAGCCCGTCTTCGACCCGTGTTACATCGATCAGTTTCAGGTCCCATTTCGATATATCGAGCTGCTGAACTATCGCTTTGGTTAACTCGATCTCTGCGGGATCGACCCGCGCGAGGTCAACCTGAGAGGGGTCGGCTCGTAGCAGATCGATCTTTCCGGATGCTGTGCGTGGCACGTCTGACGCGACGGCGGGTGTGAGCGGCTGGTCTTTATTAGACGTATTGTTCTTGGCGCCCAGTGCGGGGATTGCCTGGGCGACGATCAGCAGGATGATCGGGAGAACCCAGGCCCGGATTTTCGTACGCTTATTCATGGCTGATCCTCAAACTTGTCTTGACGCTTTACCGCGACCTCATGCAGCTTCTCGATCTCTGCCTTCGTGATGGCCCGATCAATGAACGCGACCTCATCGATGCGTCCGCTCCAGAGCCCCTCGCCGTCCGCGCGTGTTCCAAACCACAGCGGTGTTGCTGCAGCTCGATTGAGAACGCCGCACTTGATGTGTCCTACCAGCTGCCCATCGCTGTACAACCGGAGCTTTTCGCCATCCGAGATCACGATGACCTGCACCCATGTTTGCAGCGGCAGAAGAGTTGATTGGGTGATCGAAAGCCGCTGGCCCGTTTCGGTCTGCACCGCGACGGTCAGGCCCCCGACTTCATCTAATCCAAGCATGATGCGTCCGCCCTGCTCGGGCGTGTCTGTGATGATCGTGCCGTTCGGTGCCTGGTTCTCGAGATAGACATGGGCGATCAGCGTAAGTTCGCCCGAGTAAAGCGGTATCGGAGTGTCCACCACGCCGCCCATGCCGTTGGAGCCGGCCTGCACACGCAGCGAACTGCCGCTGATGCCTTTCGCTCGCCGCGACTGCTTCGATGCGCCCTGCGCCCTGATGAGTTTGCCTTCGTAGTCCGGCGGATCGCAAGCAAGGCTGTCTTTCTGGATCGGCATGCCGTAGTGGGCGACCGGAGACATCGACTGGATCATGCGCTGAAAACGATTCGTGTGGGGCTCGTCAAAGTTTCGGATAAAGCGGTCCGTCGCAACATCGATCATGACCGGGTCCGGATGTTGACGGTCCAGCCGAACAGCCTGGTCGGTGCGAAGGTCAATGGACTCCGTGTTTTCGTTGCCCGCCAGCCGGGGCGCAATACGGACAAGGCCATCGAAAACATGCACCTCACTAGCGCCCGAACCGACATCCACTGAGAACTCGGTGCCGAAGTCAACAACCTCGGCATCCGGCGTCTCGACAGTAAATCCGATACCCGCCTGGGGTACGCTGGCACTGAGCTGGCCGCTGTGCAGCAATATCTTTTTATCGCTGGCCGCCTTAAACCGAGCGGGCGCTTCAATATAAACCATGACCCCGCCCGCGAACTCGAGGTTGATCAGCCCTTCTTCAAGCGTGTATTCGTCGGTGAACAATTCCGATCCGCTGTCGGGCTGCCCGCTCTTATGCAGCACCGCATCAACATCCGCCACGATGGTCGCGACGGCCTGACCCTGCGAGGGCGAGGAGCCCGTCGGCCAGAGGAAGAACGCGAGCACAATGGCGGCCGCGACCGCAGTCGCGAATGTCAGAGCGTTGATCCGCATCCGGGATTGACGTGCCGGCAGCGGGGTCAGCTGCTGCGTGCACGACTCAATCTCAGCGACTTCTGAAGAAGAAAGGGCCGCATGATCGCTTAGGGCCGAGTCAAGGTTGAGGTATTTAATAAACCGGCTGCGGAGCTCGGCGTCTTGCGTCAGAGAAATCTCAAGCTCGCGCAGTTGCACATCCGTGATCGTGCCTGAAACGTACTCGGCAAACAGGGCCGTGATGTCTGGCTTATTGTTCATGCCAGCCCCTCCGAAGCCATCGACCGCTCGATACAAGCGAGCAAGCTCAGTCGCATGCGGTGCAGCCATTGATAAAACCCGCCGACAGATCGACCGCTCTGCGACGCGATATCCTTGATCTGCTCGCCCGGCATGTAAGCGCTCAGTACCAACTTGCGCTGATCCGCGGGCATTTTCGAGAGGCAGTCTTCCAGGGCTTCGCGCTGCGCCTCAAGCCGCTCATCGAGGCGTTCGGATTCCTGCGCGATGGTATTCAATAAGTCTTGGCCGAAAACATGCCGCTCCCGGGCCTTGTCTCGCAGCCAGGCAAGCGCTTCGTAGCGCGCCACGCCGAACGCCCATTGACGAAAATTAGACGGGTGGTCCAGTTGATCAAACTTTTTCCAGAGCACCAGCGCGATCCCCTGCATCACGTCGGCCGCATCATTTCGGGTCGGCACAAGCCGGCGCACGTAGGCCCGCAGGGATGCTTCATGGGCCGTAAATTGGCCCAGGAACAGCTCGTACATCTCTCTGCCGTCGCTGTGCATACAAGTACACTCCACTCAGAGATCTACTTTTACGGGGGATTATGGAAATTTTTATACCGCCCTGGAGTTGCCCTATTCAAACCGAATAAAGCTGCCTCAGAACAAAGGATATGACTTGAGGGAGCGGCTGGTAACCTGGGTAATTGTACTTGAGCTAGAGGGTCTTGCAAAATAATTCCCCCCGTGGGTGCCACAAAACTTGCGGCAAGCTATGTGCATCATATTGAGAAACGAAAGAACAGTTCGCACACAATTGTCTCGGGCAGTTGTGCGGCACCCGGGAACTATGTACGTAACATGCGCTAGCTAAAGACAACGCGCTCTTACACTGCCTTTGCCCGGTTGATCACGGCCTGGTTATATCCGGCGATAGCACGCAGACCCGCATTAACCCGATCACGGGTTGCACTTGTTGCACGGCTGCATCCCGTTGCTGAACGCCTCGTTCCGGGTTGAATATGTCGCCAGCCGCTCGGGCTTGATCTGCAGTGCGATTTCACAGTCCGGACGGTGAAACTCAGCGTACTTGGGGTCGGCGAGATATTTCTCTGCGGGCTTGGGCAGAGGCGTCGACCAGATGCCCGCGTGGTTCCTGCGTGCTTTGTTTTGCGCCGCGAGAAGACGATCACGAAAACGCTGGACCTGGGGATACAGCCGTGCGTAGGCCAGCCCCTCGCTGATCAGCACTTCATTGACGAACATATCGTCGTCAAGGAACACGTACGCATTCAGTCGACCTTCTTTGTCGGTCTCTTCGCCGTCGTAGCGGAGGCGAAGCTCTTTCCCGGCGACAAGCTGCTCATTGCGTGCTTTCGACTCTTCATAAAACGGCTCGCCTTCCCACGGGCTGCGTACACCCAGATACACAAGCTTAAGATCGTCCTTGAGCTTGACGTAGTGGCCGCTGACCGCGCGCTTGGCTTCGACGCTGTGGATGCGCTCGTCGATGGGCTGCGTGCCGCCACGCGACGACAGCAGCGCATACGCGATCAAGCCGATGAACAAGACCAACGCTACCGCGCCGGCAACGAGCTTGGGCCCGTGTCCTGCGTAGACCAGGTCGTCGATCCTGTCCTTGATTTTCAGGGCTTTTTGTCTAATGCCTTCCATATATTTTCGACGATGGGGTTATCGACCGCGCTGAATATTAAAGCCAGGTCGTTGTTGGTAAGGATCGGGTCGGAGATCGGCTCGACGTGCCCATCAACATATACAACGTTGACAAAGCTTTCGTGTGCCGAGAGAACAAGTTCTGGCGTGGAGATCAGGTCGGCTGCATACGCGACATCCGCGCCTAAGCTATCGAGCTTTTGTCCGGTGATGCCATAGCGTCGGCTGTAGCCAGCGTTGGTATCGTCGTCGGCTTCAACCGGCCAGGGGTTGCTGTTGCCGTTTGCGATATGCCCGATCGCGGTCTGGACGGGGCAGAGTGCGCCTTCAAAGGCATTGATATAGCCCTTGCTCGGGTCCATGACCGGGCCCCAGCACTGCTCGTAATCCCGTCCGTCCCAGATCAGGTAGTTGTATTGCCACGCGCCGTCGTCAACGTCATTGTTTAATTCGGGGATGGTGTCGCGCTCCTGAAGCATCATGACAGTAGCCTGAAAGAGGCCGCGGATTCTGGTGCCGCACTCCAGATCACTGGCGGATTGCTTGGCCGCGCTCAGGGCGGGAAGCAGGATCGCGACAAGGACCCCGATGATCGAGATCACCACGAGCATCTCGATGAGCGTGAATCCTTTTGTATGGGTCTCGCCTGGTCTGGGGTTTTTCATTTTTCTATTCCTTCGATCAAATGCTGTGCTGCGTCCAGCAGCGGGTGTGCGGCGTGCTTGCTCGCGTCGCGCATGCCATGCACGAGCGAGATACGGATCAGCGAGGTCACGGTGTAATACACCAGGGCGGTCGCGTCGCAGGCGGGGTAGTGTTCGCGTGTTTGCGTGATCGACTCCTGCAGGCCGTGCGCATTCATTTTGAGCAGCCGGGCCAGCGTGATATGCGCAACGAGGTTGCCCAGGTCGATCTCCGGCGGGCCGTAGGCAAGGGTATCCAGGTCAAGAAGCGTTGCCTTACGCTTGGTTACCAGCAACTGCTTTTCATAATAATCACGGTGAATCAGGCGCGATGGCGTTATGGCCACAGGCTGTTCACCCCGCTCTAGTCGTTGACTGGTCAAAGCGCTTGCGCGGTCGGCGAGCGAGGGGTCCACGCTACCGGCAAACCGGATCCAGCGATCAAGAGCTTCGTGTTCCTCGGCCATTCCGAAAGTCTCCAGGCCGGCAATCGATGCCTGGTGCAGCGCGGTGAGTGCCTGCATGAGGATTTCCAGATCACCGCTGTGCTTCAAGGGGTTGGGGGCGCGGCCGGGCACGGCTTCGAACACCACCATGCCGACCGACTCGATCACACCCACCACGCGTGGCACCGTGATCTTTGGTCCGGCGGTATCGGACAATGCGTCGCGCAGGATCTGGTGACGCTCAGCGACCTGTTTGGCATCCGCGGTCGTCTTAAAAATTTTGCCGACGTAGCGTCGGTTGTCGATCGTTTTATAGATCAGTGTCGCCCTGCGTGCGGGTTTATATCCCTGCAGGGTGACCGAGTCGATATTGCCCAGGCCCAGACTACTCAGCCGCTTAGATGCGAGACGCGGCTGGCGCAGTTCAGCGAGCTCGGGCAGCTTTGGGTCGGATTCCGGCAAGTGGATCAGCAGGCCCGTTGTTTCATCCCAAAGCCTTGTATTGGGTTCTTTTTCTGCGGCTTTTTGCATCGATTCTCGACGATGCGTGTCGATGCAGCCGTAGATATGCATGGGCGTGCCGTCGAACGCCGCCGACCACTGCACGCGCATGCCGTGGTTACCCAAGGGCCAGCATCGTTCGACGGAGAAAAGGTCGATCGGCTTTCGGCAGATTTGCTCAAGCATGCCGCGCGTCTGCTCCGATCGCAGCAGATCACGGAAGCATGCCGAAGTGGTTGCATGGCTGTGGCTCATCGCCGCACCCCCGATGTCGCTTGCCCGGACAAGGACTGCTCGGCGGAGCGCAGCGCGGCGGGGATCAACTCGGGCCAGACCGGCCGCAGGTGACTGAGCATCCCGCAGGCCAGACGGATTGCCGAACTCGCGCGGTAGAAGTGAAACGCCGGGCTGGCGGACACATCGGCAATCAGCTTGCCCCATTCCTCCAGCCAGAGGCTGCGCCAGAGGTCCGACTCTTGCTTGGTGATCGAAAGATCATCCCGCATCGGCGCCAACTCCAGGCAGACATCCATGTGCGCGATATCCACGAGCGGATCGCCGATCGCCATGCACTCAAGGTCGAGGATCGTGTAACGGTCACGCCGGACCTGAACCTGCGCCCAGTTCAGGTCGTTGTGTAAAGTTTTAATACATGCGGCTGGCTCAACACACTTAGCGAGCAGTGATAAATCAGCACCGATCGACTGCAGCGCTCTGCGGTGCGTGGAGAGCGCCGCGTGGAGTTCGCCGAGGTACTCATTCGTCTTGGCAAGGACTGCCGCAGGTGTCAGCATCGTCAGGTTATCGACCTGTAACTGATGGAACTGCTGCGTCGCCTGGACAAGCCTGTTGATGATACGTTCTGGCTTTGATTTGCGGAGTTTGTTATCGAGCGTGAGCCCGCCCATCCAGTGGATCGCGACCAGGCCCTTCTCGGTGTCCGCTGCGGCCAGGCCAGGTATGTCGAGGTAGCCGGCAAGCTGCTCGGCCTGCTGGGCACAGACGCGGTGTCGGTACGCAAGTTGTTTTGCGGTTTTTTCACGAGTGATTCGCAGCGCGACGCCTTCGGGCAGCTTCGACTGCTCTGCAAACCCGGAGGCGGGACGCACCTGACAGATAAACTTGCTCTCGGGCACATAGCGCAGGAAGGTCCGCCGCAGCTCAATGCGTTCGTCAAACCAGGACGCCCAGAGGTCGGCCAGCGCGTCCCGACGGATGAGATGCTTGAGGTCACGCAGGCGTCGGTCCCTGGGCAACGCGTAGAGCTCAACCGGGACGCCATCGAGATGAGCAACGCAGCCTCGGCCGGACATGGGTTCACGCACCGGCGACCGCAGCGCAAAAACCCGGCCCTCTGCCCAGACGCGGTCGAGCGGGATATCGCCGGCGGGTTGCCATGCAAACGAGGCCCGCAGCGACTCGCCGGGTTGATAGGACGCGTCTAATGCGATGAGCTGATCGGGCGATGTCTCTTTGCCCAGCAAGCCCGACGCCTGCAGCATCCGCATCACATGCTCAGGCGTAAGGCGCTGCAGCGCGGCAACCGACGGGTCCGCGTCAGACAACTTGTACCATCGGCTCAGCATCGCATGTTCTCCGAAGAAGAGTCTTGCGATGTCCTCTCATCGAAACGATCGGAGCGATACGACTGGGCATACTCGTGACAACGCTGCATCAGGTCCGCGTGCGATCCGCAGGCAAGGACCCGGCCCTCGCTCATCACGATGATGCGGTCAAAGCGGTCCATCTCATGAAGACGATGGCAGATGACGACCGTCGTCGCCGAGTTTTCTTCCGACATCCAGGCCTGGCTGACAATACGCCTCGTCACGGCGTCCAGGCCCGTCGCGGGCTCATCCAGCAGGAGGATCTTGGGCCGATGCACCAGCGCGCGGGCCAGCGCGAGTCGTTGACGTTCACCGCCGCTGAGCGTGTGCCCACTTTGCCCCAGGAAGGTGCCAAAGCCCTTGGGAAGCTTGTTGATAAATTCCGAGGCCTGCACCTGATCGGCAACCTCAGAGATGCGTTCCAACGGCGTCTCGGGCGCGGCCAACGCGATGTTTTCCTGCACCGTCAGGCCGAAGAGCACGGTGTCCTGATGCACCCATCCGATCTGCCGTCGGACCGAAGCCCGCTTGACCTTACAGATATCTTGGCCATCGATGGTCACCCGCCCGCGCGTCGGATCGAAGAAGCGCAGCAGGAGCTTGATCAGCGTGCTCTTGCCCGCGCCGCTGGCGCCGACGACCGCGACGCGTTGTCCCGCGGGGATCTCCAGGTCGATCTGGTGCAGCGCTTCGTGCCCGTTGGGATACGCGAAGCCGACCTCTTTAAAGCGGATCGTGCCACTGGTGATTTGAATATCAGGCGCGTTCTTACGATCTTTAGTCAGCGGCTTGATGTCGAGAAGTTCAGCGACGCGCCGTCCGCAAGTCGTTGACTTGGCGATCTGGCCGGTCACTTTTGCGATCCGCCGCATGGGCTTGGCCATGCCTCGCAGGTAGGCGATGAACACGAGCAGGTCGCCTGCGGTCATCCTCCCGTCCAGCACGGCACGTGTACCCAGCAAGAGCACGCCGCAGAGTGCAACGGCCGACCCGATTGCGACGGTGCGATACAGAACGGATTCAAGCCGAGTCGTCTTCAGGTCCGCGCGTATCGATGCGCGGTTGTACTGGTTAAAGCGTTCCCGCTCGATCGGCTCGCGATTAAACGCCTGGATGATCGGCATCGCGCTGATGACATCGTGCGCGATGTTGGCGACGACGGATTCCTTCTCACGCTGACGTTTTGTGGCTTTGCGGATCTTCCGGGCAATGCGGATCGCCGAATAAGCGATGATAGGAACCGCCACGAGCGAGATCATGCCGAGCTGGAAATTAAGCAGCAGCATGGCGGCGGCCATGACGACCATCAAGAGGACGCCCTCCCCGGCGGTCACCATCGCCGAGGTGAGCATCTGTCGGAGCATCAGGATGTCGCCGGTCAGACGGTTGAGCAGGTCGCCGGTGCGTCGCTGCTCGAACTCGCTGGGCGGCAGTTTCTGGAGATGCTTGAAGACGTCCTGCCGCAGTTGACCCACGACTTTTTGGCCGGTCTGCGCCAGAGCCACATCACGCCAGTAGTTGAACATGCCGTCGAGCACGGCAATCACAAGGATCGAGCCACAGACCCACCAGAGAGCGGCTATCTGTGTACCCGCGACTCGGTCGAGCAGGCCACCTAGCCAGGTGCCGTCCATTTTGTCGTTCAGAACATAGTCAAAAATGACCTTGACCGTCCAAGGCATCGCGAGAACCGTCATCGTCGCACCGATCGAACAAACCAACGCGAGGAAAAGCGTCCAGCGGTGCCTGAGCGCGTAAGGCAGGAAGCGCCGCCAGATCGAGCTGGCCTCGGCCAGATTGAGCTTGCCCCGGCGCGTCTTGATGGTCAGCGGCAGTTTCATACCCCGAGTTTTTCCTTGAGCTGCGGCGGTGTAGGGTTTGATGCCGCAGCGAGCAGTCGTTTGGCGAGTTGCATCCCGTTGGTCTCGATGTTGAAGCGGTCGATCGCCTTGGGCCTCGCATTGATGCCTAATGATTGAGTCAGCGCACGATCCGTCAGGACACGGTGCATCGCGTCTGCAAGTGACTGGCTGTGATTAGGCTCGACCAACAAGCCATCTTGTTCGTGGCTGATGATCTCACTGATGCCGCACAGGTCGGTGCTTATTACGGGGCATTCGGTGGCCATCGCCTCAAGCAGGACGGTTGGCAGGGCATCAATATTGCCATCCGCCGCACGCACACAGGGCAGCACAAAGCAGGCTGCTTTTTGCATGTGCTGGGCGACGACGTGCTGAGGCAATGGGCCGGCGAGAGTGACGGTGTCCTGCAGGTCTAGCTTCTGTATCTGCTGGGTGAGCGCATCGCGATCTTTCCCATCGCCGATAATCGTGACGTGCAGGCTTACTCCCTTTTGCTTGAGCAGGGCCGCCGCCTCGATCAGGTAGCAAAAGCCCTTCTTTTCAATCAGCCTGCCGACCGAGAGGAACGTGTTTGCTTCGCGCGGTGCGGGCGCTGGGGTGAATCGCTGCGTATCGATGCCGTTGTAGTGCACAATAAGCCGATCGGGGGCGATCGCGGGCACCGCATCCAGCAGGTATCGCCGGTTGTACTGGCTGACCGTGATCGTTAGCGCGGCCGAGCGCATCAGCTCGCCGAGCAGTTGCAGGTCCACGGTGTCGCGGAAGATGTCGAAGGCGTGCAGGGTCATCGACCAGGAAAGCCCGCTGAGCGACGAGGCGATCAGTGCGACACGCGCCGCTTCTTTGCCGAAGTGAACGTGAAGGTGATCGACCTGATTCTTACGCGCCCAGCGTGCGACGTAGGCCCCGTTAAGCAGGTCGTCCTCGGTAAGGTCGGGGTAGCGATCGATGAGTGCTTTTGCGCGCTCGAGCGCTTTGGGTTTATTTTTTGCGAGCTTCTCCAGCTCGGGCTCAACACGATCAAGGAGCTTGCTGGTGTTGGATGGCACGAAGTTGGCGATCGCTTTTACCCGGCTGATGGACTCGTGAAAGATGCCGTCCTCCGCCGGTCGGATCGCGAGGATGGATAAGGGCAGGCCTTGTGCTTCCAGCGCCAGGATCTCGTTGACAATAAAAGTCTCGCTATAGCGCGGGTACCGATAGAGCAGGTAGCCGATACGCGGGCCGGCGGCTTGTCTCTGGGCAGTCTGGTTCATGGCTGCTCCAATGTAAGCGATGGAGCGAGTCGGCTTGATTGAGCGCGTTCAAGGGCACCCAAGACGATCCGGGCCGTATGCCCCCATGTATAGTTTTTGCGGATCGTATCGCGACCGGCCTGGGCAAGCTTGTGGCGAAGTGAGGCATTCCCCGCCAACTCTCGCAACGCCTGCACCAGCGCATCAGCGTCGCCCGGCGGCACAAGTCGGCCATCGCATCCGTCGCTGATAATGTCCGGCAACTGCCCCGCCGCCGAGGCGACTGAGCATACACCCGCCGCCATCGACTCAAACACTTTCATCGGCGAGAAATAACAGTCATGCGCCTCACGGTAGGGCGCGACAGCAACGTCCATCGCGGCGAGATATTTGGCTACTTCTTCTGCGGGCACCGCGCCGGTCGTGAGGATCTTGTGTTGCAGGCCGCACTGCTGCTTGCGTTCTTGAATAACTTCAGCGCACGGGCCATCTCCGACGATCAGCAATCGCACATCCGGCCGACGCTTTTCAAGCTCGACAAAGGCGTCCAGCAAGACATCGATCCCGTGCCAGGGCTTAAGCGTGCCGACGAACCCGACAACGAACTGTTCCGCGAGGCCAAGCGACTGACGTGTTGGCAAGCGCCATGATTGTGTGTCGAAGAGTTCGGGGTCCGCGCCATTAGGCGCAAAGGTCACTCGGCGGGGTTCACAGAAATCCTGACTGAGCCGGTCGCAAAGGGCTTGCGACACAGCAACGACGCCGTCCGCTTCGCCGAGCACTTTCCGCTCGATCGCCTGCGCCAAGTCTGCAAGCACAAGGGTCCGATGCACGCGTGCTTCTTCGCTGAGGATCGCGTTGACCTCGATGAGTAGCGGACAGTCAAAGTGTTTTGACAGGTCCAGGCCGATCCCGCTGAACAACGCCAGCCGCTCGATGATCGCGTCGGGCGGGTTATCCTTTAATACCTCGATGGCCTGCTGGCTTGCCCACGGGCCGAAGGTCAGCGGGCGCAGATCGCGAGCGATATCCTCGCCCAGTTCGTTGTCGACAAGCCATTGCTTCAAAGGCTTTAGAACATTTTTAATAGGCGAAGCGCAGGGGTTGAGCAGTGCTCTGGCAGGATGGTCCGGCCCGGCATCGCCATGCGGATTCAGGAGCAGGACCTCGTGGCCCAGTTGTGTCAGCGCGCGCGTGATCGAACGCAGGTGCACCGAGGCGCCCTTGGTTCCGCACGGGCGGATGCCGAAATCATTACAGACATACAGAAGCCGCATGTACTTTCTCTGTCGTAAGTATGTCGGAAATAATCGCAGCCGCCCGATCGCATGCATCCGCTTTCAGGCGGATCGGCCTGGCCTCGCTCGGTCGATCGATCAGTTCAATCACGCGCTCGGTCAAGCGATCGGCCGAGAGTTGAATCGGATCAAGCATGTTAACCAGGCCCGCCTCCGTCCAGAGGCGAGCACGCAGCATCTGTTCCTCGCGTGGACCACGCCGAGGCACGACCAGCGCGAGCTTGCCCAGCCGTGCGACACTCGTCATCGTATTGTACCCGCCCATGCAGATCACAAGCTTCGATTTCTCGATACGGCAGCCCATGCAGGGTTCGAAATCCATCCAATGAACGCCTGACCGACCATGCACTCTGCTGCGTAATTCTTTGCGCGCTGGCAACGGCAGGTCGGGGCCCCCAATAATGCAGCTGCTAAGTCCACGCGCTTCGAGCTTCGGGAGGCAGTCGATAAACTTTTCAATCAGCGCTCGGCCGTCCGTGCCGCCGCCGACGGTGACGAGTATGTCTGTGGGTTGGATCGCTGGGCCCGCATGACATTGACAATCCAATGAGGCGACATGGCCAAGGTATTCTGTCTTCGCGATCACCTTACTGCTGAGCTGATACCGCTCGCCGACATCAAACAGTGCCTGAGTGCCATAGACCCAGATGCGGTCGTACACTTCGTTGAAGGAGAACCGGACCCCGCGCTTGGACCACTGATGGATTGTCTGTGCAGGGCCGTCTTCGATGTCACGCATGCCGAAGATGAGTGTGGTGTTTGGCGAGTACTTCTTAAGCCAGCGCAGCGCGGGCACCAGCTCGCTACAGACGCCGATCGGGGACTTGTCGACCAGGAGGATGTCGGGGCGATAGCGCTTGACCGACTCGAGCAGCAAGGCGGCGCGCCAATTGATCATCCTACGCAGATCGATTGACAAACTCCGAGGGCAGTAGCCGCCGTCCTCACATTTACGGATCGCCGGCAATTTCAGCCAGTCGATACGAGACATCGGCCCAAAAAGATCTGTATGAGGACAGCCCGTCATGACCAGCACGGTCAGATCCTCGATCTGGCTGGTCATGGCGTGCGACAGCGCCAACGTACGGTTCAGGTGACCAAGACCCATACCGTCATGGCAGTAGGTGGCAACTTTCGGCACTATTGAGATCACTTTCCAACGCACGGCCTAAGTTCTTAGGCTCTACAGACGCACTCAAAAGCAATTGATGCGTCTATATACTGGGGCGGCCTCAATTTTACGATAATGCAAATCTAATACAAGACTAACATTATCAAAATTGTTAATGGATACGTCATGCCCCATTTGCGACTGATCTTTGGCAAAAAATGACACCTCTTGGTGAATCCGTGCAAATGAATACCCGAGCCCCGGCGTTTCCTGCTCTGATACACCCGGTAGAAGGGCTCGAACACCAGTTCCCTCTGGTCCATGGGGAAGCCGGTGCCGTTGTCTTTGATGCTGACGACGTATTGACCGGCCTCGACACTGGGGCTGATCAAGATTAACGGCGCTTCGTCACCGCAGTACTTGATCGAGTTTCCCACCAGGTTCTGAAGGGCCTGCCGAAGCATCGCCTCGGACAGGCCCGCCACCTTGTCGCCAATTTATTCGGTTTAGGGCCTTAAACGAGCGGCACAAAGCCTGAGACTCAGCTCGATACTGCCTTGAGTTTTTTACACACATTGAGGGCCCGCCCTGCGCGATAGCCTTGCGAGACTAGGCAGGAACCTCGGCTTCACGTCTCAATTGGCAGTGAAAAGACTGATTAAGTGGCCGCTTGCTATGCGGACTGGGCGAGGCTCGACGCCCCGCCGTCTCGGCCGATCCACTTCGCGCAGGTCTCAAGCAGCGCTTTGCGGTCGATCGGCTTGGTGCTGTAGTCATCACACCCTGCCGCCTCGCACTTGGCGCGGTCCTCGGCCATCGCATGAGCCGTGAGCGCAACGATCGCCATCCGGCTGCCCTGAGCGCGCAGCGTCCGCGACAGCGAGTAGCCGTCCATCTCCGGCATCTGCATGTCCGTCAGCAACAAGTCATATCGCTGGCCCATCGCCTCGGCCTTGCGGATCATTGTGAGCGCCACCAGGCCGTTCTCCGCGATCTCGACCTGAGCGCCGGCCTTGCGCAGATGGAAGCTGATCAGCCGCTGGTTCTCGGGCCCGTCCTCGGCAAGCAATATCCGACCCGAGAGCGTCTCGGGCATGCTCGCGCTCTGTGCCGCGTGATCGGTGGAAGATTGGATTGAATCGAGCTTGTCCACCCACGCCGCGCCGGTCGCTGCTTCCAACGGCAGCGAGATTTCAAAACACGAGCCCTCCTGCGGACGCGAATGCGCCAGCACGACATTGCCGCCCATCAGGCCCGCAAGCCGACGGCAGATCGTCAGGCCAAGCCCTGTTCCCCCGTGCTTGCGCGTCACCGAGTCGTTCGCCTGACCGAAGGCCTGGAACAACCGACCGGCCTGTTCCTGCGTCAGGCCGACGCCCGTGTCATTCACCTGGATCACCAGCTCATCGCGGCCGTTTCGCTGCATCATGCCCGCGACGACACTGACCTGGCCGATCTCGGTGAACTTGATCGCGTTGCCCACCAGGTTCATCAGGATCTGCCGCAGACGCGTGGGGTCGCTCATGATCCGATCGGGCAGGCGCGATGACAGACGCGTCTCGAACTTGAGCCCCTTGCCTGTTGCGCGCGGACGCATCAGGCTCTCGACCTCATGCAGGAGCGACAGCAGCGGCGTTTCAACCTTCTCGACCTGCATCTTGTCCGCATCGATCTTTGATAAATCGAGGATGTCGTTGATGATGGTCAGCAGGTGGCTGCCGGCGGTGTTGATCGTGTTGATCGCCTCGGTACGGCGGGCGGGCTCGATCTTCTCATCACGAAGGATGTCCGAAAAGCCCAGGATCGCCGTCAACGGAGTGCGGATCTCGTGGCTCATGTTCGCCAGGAACGCGCTCTTGGCAAGGTTCGATGCCTCGGCCTTGGCCTGCGCCTCACTCAGCTGCTTGGCATGGGTCACTTCGTCCGTGATATCCCAGTTCGTGCCGACCATCCGCAGCGCCCGCCCGGCCTCGTCACGCTGGACCTGCGCGATCGCGCGGATATAGCGGACCGTGCCGTCGGGCCAGACAATCCTGAACTCGGTATTGAACTCCTTTTCACCGCTGAGCGCCGACTGGATCTCCTGATCGCCACGCGCGCGGTCGTCGGGGTGCACACCGCTGGACCATGCGTCGTAGGCGCCCGTGAAAGATGCGCGGTCCACGCCGTAGAGCGCGAACATCTGCGCATCCCATCGCAACTCGCCTGCGACGACATCGTAGTCCCAGATGCCCACGCCGCCGGCCTGTGTCGCCAGTTCCAGGCGACTTGTCAGACGCTTGAGCTCCATTTCGTGCGTCTTGCGCGCGGTGATGTCGTTGCGGATCGAGACGTAGCGCTCGACCACGCCCTCGGCATTCACAAAAGGCGCGATGATGCTGTCCACCCAATACAGCGAACCGTCCTTCGCGCGGTTGCAGACCTCGCCGTGCCACGACTTGCCCGTGCGGATCTGCTGCCACGCCTCACGCCAGAAGCCCTTGGGGTGATGCCCCGAGTTCAGCACAAAGTGATCCTTGCCCAGCAGTTCCTCCCGGCTGTACCCGCTGATCTCACAGAAGCGGTCGTTGGTGTCGATGATCCGCCCCCGCGCATCGGCGATCGAGATGATCGAGTGGTGGTCCAGCGCCCAGCGGAAGCCCTGCGCCTCGCGGGCCGCTTCCTCGGCCAACTGCTTGGCCTGCCGAAGGTCTTCGGTCATCGCGCGGGCAAGCTCCTGCGCCTGCGCCCGTCCGTTCATCAGCATATAGACGAAGCCCGCCATCAGCAGCGTGAGGAACGCGCCCAAGCAGCCGACGATCGCCGGCATGGTCGTGCTCAGCGCGGCCTCGTAGGCCGGCAGGCTGCTGGCAAATAGGGTCCACTCCCGCCCGCCGATCTCGATCGGGTAAGTCGTATGAAAGGCGCGAGAATCAAACTGCGCATTTCCACTAGCGGAATCCACCGAGGCAAAGTGGCTGTCGCGGTCATACAGTCGGTTGGCAGCGGTTGCAGCCGGGCCGTCATAGATCTCGAAGTCGATATCCTTGCCAAAGCGCTCCTGAATCGTGACAAGGCTCCGTTCCAGAAGGATCGGGCTGTAGAGCAGGGCCACGGCCGCCTCCCGCCGTGCCTTCACGGTCGATATGTCTGCCCCGCTTCGGTACACGGGGATGAAATACAAAAACGCTGCGTGGTCGTCGGCCTGCTGCACGAGCCTCAAGCGCCCGGTGATCGCGGGGTTGCCGGTATCAATCGCGCGATCGATCGCTTCTCGGCGAATCGATTCGGAACCCTCGTCCAGCCCGAAGGCTTCGAGGTTTTTTTCGCGCGGGTAGCACGAGGTCACGACGTAAAGGTACGGATCATCCGCCAGGGGCGTGCCCGGCTGAGCAAGGCTTGTGATCGTGAATTCAGGTTCGCCGTCCATTCGCTGGCGTTCGATAAACGGATCAACGCCTTCGCGTGGCACGCGCTCGATCAGGCCTATCCCGACCGAGCCCGGAAACTCCTTGGGCAGGTCGCGTGAACCGACGTATCGCTCAAACGCATCGCGGGTGATCTGGCCCTGCATTGCATTGATGACGCCGTTCGCGCCGATCAGGCCGTAGCGGATCTGGTTGACCTGCCGCTCGATTTCACGGGAGAGCCGGCCGGTCATGTGTTCAAACTCATTCCCCAGGTCTTTGCGCTTGTCCACCCAGCTGCCGTAGGCGATTGCGACAGTCATGCCCAGGCCGATCACAACCCACAGGCTCAGCACAAGCTTCTGCCGCATCGAGATCCGGGAGCCGGCGTCCGCGGTTTGAAGCTGCGCCTTTTTGACCGCCGCATTGACACGCCAGAGCAGAAACGGCGTAACGATCAGCGAGAGCATCCCCGCGTCCAGCGCCGCCTCAAGGTTCTCTCCTGCATCCGGCGCGACCACCGGCAGGATGAACATCACCGCAGCCTCGGCCGCCGCAATAATCACCAATAGCTCCAGAAGTAGCCTCGGAATATGGATCTGAGTTTTCATCGATGCTCCGTGTCAATACCGCGACCCCGCCCCTTCTTTGTTTGGTATCGACCTGCAAAGCGAGTGAATTCAGGCAGCACTTAAACCAAACCATTCCTGCCGAAATTTACTTACTTTGAAACGCAGCAAAGCGCGTTATCGGCCCCCCAAGGCTCCCCGGAAGGTTGCCGTGAGGCGACCGATAATGCGCGGCAAGCGTCCGGAGTGGATCGTGCTGGCTCTATTGCTTCACCCACGTTCCGGTCGGTGTGCGTCGGTAGTTCTGGCCTTCTTCGATCGCGATGATCGTTAGCCAGCCATTCTGGACGAGGTCTCTGACCGAGGTGTGCTTGGTGATGATGCTGTCCAGCGCCTTGCGCGTGTTCTCGACGATGACCAGCAGCCGCAGCGGGTCGTGCTGGAGTTGCTGTCCGTCGTGGACCGACTGCCAGGGCAGGCCGGTCATGAGGTCGCCGCCGTTGCCCGAGAGTACGCCGAAGTTGCCGACGATGTTGTGCAGGGTCTTGGTCCCGCTGCCGAAGTGTTTGTTGTCGATGGCCGAGGCGTAGTACTGGAGGTTGATCCAGCTGGTGACGATCATCGGCGCGGTGAGGATGAGTTCGAGCACGGTCAGGTCCGTGTCCTTGGCCGGGTCGTAGTTATGCATGAACACCCGGCCGCCGAGGTCCAGGCCCTTGGTCCGCTGCCGGGGCGCGACGATGAACGCGGCGTTACCCGCCAGGCCCCACTCGGGCCGAACCTCCGACCAGTCCCGGCTTCTACTGATCAGGCTCTCGCCTTGCTCTTGCCCAAGCCGGCCCGAGCGCTCGGCCCGCGTCAGCCGACCGGCCTGAGCGATCCATGCTTCGAGCTGCTTGAGTCCTTCCGCTTGTGACGCGGGCACCTGCGCGAGATCCAGCAGGCTGATCACATCCGTCGTCGTATTGTGCACCGCGGGTACAAACCACGTGTCGCCCGGGATCACCACCCCGCGCTCGGCCAGGCCCGCCCGCACCTGCGCATCGTTGAGCAGACCCGCCAGCACCCGCGCGTTGGGCGCACCCGAGTGGCCCCCGCAGGCGCCGCAGGCAAGGCCGGCCTTGTATGGGTTGTTCACCACCTCGGCTTCGTGACCACAGATCATCACCAGCCGGGCAAAACCTCCCGTAAGACCAAGGTTTTTCAGGATGCCTGCGCACATCCCTACCCGGTCGGACACCGAAAGCTCGTGAGCCTTGTGCCCTGATTGTCCAGCCTTCATTTTCAGGCTCAAGCCCGTGGCCCAGGGTCGCTTCTTTAATCCGGCGAGATTCAGCGTCGGCTTGATGAAGGCGTCCGCCGCGAGTTTGCCTGCGTACGCAAGGCCCAGCGACTCGACGAAGCTGAAGCAGGAGACCGCCGAAGTCTTGAACTGCTTGCAGGTCTTTGCCCACCGCTTTGCATGGTGCGCCTTGCTCAGGGCAACTGCTTCATACGCGTGGTCGTGCGTGCAGGCCGTGGCCCGGATCGTGGGCTTGAGCAGCACGGGGCAGTGTGCATCGCCCGCGCTCTCGCCGAGCGCCACGTGCTCGATCGATACCCCGAAGAACCCGGCGAAGCCCAGTGTCTCGATGCCATCATCCAGCGATTCGAGGTGCCGACGGATGACCTCCGACCGCACATCGATGCAGAAGACCATCTGCGCCGCCTTGCGTGAGGCTTGCTCGCTGTTTGAGCTGTTGATTTTTAGCTGCGACAGCGTTTTCTTGCGATACGCGATTTCCGCAGCAACCTGCATCGCGTGGCGGATCAGCACGTCCTGGCGCGGCGGTTGATGCTTATCGATCTTGGGCTGCTCCGGCAGCGCGCGGACGAGGATCGAATCGGGCGAGAGGTTGCCGTGGCCGCTGTGCGCCAGTGCGACGTCGTAGGCCAGACGGATCGCGAGCAGGCCGAAGAGGTCGTCGTTCTGGTTCTCTTTGGATAGGGCCTGCTGCCCGCGGTACCTGACGTATGACGCCCAGCCCGCGACCGACATGAGCTGACAGAGCAGGAAGCCGGGCCAGTAGGCCTCAGAGATGCCGAGCTTATTGAGCAGTTTGGTGATCGCGTCCTGCGGCGAGGGCGGCAGCTGGGCGACGAGTTTTCGGTAGCCCTTCATCCCGAGCATATCCATGCGCGGGTTGATGGAAGCCGAACGACGCCAGGCGGTATACAGCGGCAGGTTCTTCCACGGGCTTGGCCATGCGGCCTGGCCCTGGTCAAAGTGCGCCGCACAGTGCCGGGTTACGTCGTTGATGATGTGGCTGGACCAGTCGCCGCCCTCGACCTCATCGACCTTCTCGGCGAGCGTGTAATAGAGCCTGTCATTTTCAGCTTCATCGGCCGGCGTCCTGCTGTCGGGCGTCCGGATCAGGTGCGCGATCACTTCCTGCCGTGTCAGGCCGACATACCACTCGGGGTACTCCGAGGCACATTGTGTCAGGGCCTGCTGCAGATCGTCGGGCGTGACCTTTGCGCTGAGGATGAGCTTTTCATAGTGTTCCCGATCAGCAAGCAGTTCGCAGTCGCGCACCGCTCGGATCTGTCGGTAGGCTTCAAGGAATTTCTGGTCCGCCTGACCAAGGAACGGGTTGACCGCAACGTAGTCCCGCAGTGGCCAGAGCGGCGCGATGCCCTGGGCGATCTGCTCAAGCACGCGATCCAGCGCGAACCTTGCAGGCGCCTGTTCGTGCACTGCTTTCGGGGTCATGGCCTGTGATTGTTCGAGGAGGTTTGTCTGATGCATCGTAGGGTTCCCTGTTGCGTAGGTTGTTGTAGAGCGTGTTGTTGCGTCGGCGAGCTGTCATCAAGGCGTGGGGACTTGGCTGCCCCAGAGTCTGGCGGTCAGTCGCCGCGCGGGGATGTCGAGGTATAGGCCGTTGACCGCGTGGACATAGAGCAGCTGCATCCATCGGTAGCGTGCGAGTCTGCTTGCCCCGGCCTGCAGGATGAAGACACCGACGAAGCCGACGCCCACCAGCGCCATGAGCGCGAGGTCGAAGCCCGAGATGTTCAGCACGGGCTGTGCGGTCGAGCCGGCGAGCACCGCATCCATGAGCCGCCATCCGGCGATGTAGAGCGCCCCCGCCGCCCCGGCCATCACGACCCCACGCACCGCCACCGCGAGCATGCCCGAACTCATCGCGTGCCAGATCATCTGTGTCAGCGCCATCGCAAGGATCAGGCTCAGCACCAGGCCGCCGGGCTTAGACCACAGATGGACGCCGCTGACTGCCGTGATCAGCCCCATCGAAGCGAGCATCGCGAGCGACGAGCAGGCGAGCAGCGCGAGGCTCTGCACAAATCCGCGGCTGTTAACCCGCGTCGCTCCGACCGGGCCGGACTGATCAAGCGCGCTGCCGCTACTGAGGAAGGCGTGAGCCTTGTAGAGCGAGTGCGCGACCAGGTGCAACAGCGCCGCGGAGTACGCGCCGAGCCCGCACTGGAGCATCATGAACCCCATCTGCGCGACCGTCGAGTAGGCGAGCGTGCGCTTGACGCTGGTCTGAGTCATCATCACGACCCCTCCGATGAGCGCGGTGAGCGCCCCGACGATCGCGAGCAGGTCCAACGCAACCCAGGCCGGGGCAAGCAAAGGGCTCAGACGGATGATGAGGAAGCCCCCGGCATTGATGACCCCCGCGTGCATCAGGGCCGAGACCGGCGTGGGTGTCTCCATCGTGTCCGGCAGCCAACTGTGGAAAGGGAATTGCGCCGACTTGGCCATCGCGGCGATCACCAGCAACGCACCGATCAGGTAGACACCCGCCGGCGTGTCGGCTGCGCCCGCCACAAGATCACTCACCGCCGGGAAGATGACCGCGTAGTCAAAACTCCTGAACTGATGATAAGCGAGGATCAGCGCGCCAATCATCGCCGCGTCGCCAGCCCGGCTGATCAGAAACTTTTTACGCGCCGCCCATACCGCCCACTTGCGCTCCGGGTAGTGTGTCAGCAGCCGGTGCAGCCCGTAACTGGTCATCATCCACGCGGCCGTCAGCATCAGCAGGTTGCGCGAAACCACAAACACCATCACCGAGCCGAGCGTGAAAAGCAGCCAGCGGTAGAAGCGCCCCTGGTTCTGCTCGCCCTCGAGGTAGCGGGCCGAAAACCGCACGATCACCAGCCCGATGAAGCTGACCAGCAGCAGCATCACCGCGGATAGCCCGTCGAAGTAAACGCCGAGGTTTATCTCGATCGGCCAGGAAATCCAAGCCAGCACCCGGTCCACCGGCCCGGCCTGGATCAGCATCAATGTGGCACTGCCCGACGTCAGGAATGAGAGGCAGACCATCCCCAATGCCAGGCGCTTCATGACCTCCGGCCTACGATTGGCCCAACCATCGGGGATCAAACCCGTGCCTAGAAGCATCAGGAGGGGCAAGACAAGGGTCAGGGCGATGGCAAGAGGCATGGGCGTCTCCAATGTACATATCTTTAATTCGCGAATCTTAGTTCGTGTTTTATAGTTCGTCAATAGGCCTTCAAAACTTTATTTTTTGATCCCAGAGCACCCGAATATCCGCGTCAGCCCGGACCGGCTAAAAAATAAGGACAGCTCCCGCTAAGGAGCTGTCCCGATTGATTCAATCAAACTGACAGGCCAGTCGATTACCAGCGGTCGCCACCGCCACGGCCGCCGCGGTCACCGCCGCCACGACCACCACGGTCGCCGCCACGGCCGCCGCCGTAACCGCCACCACCACCGCTGCCGCCGCCGCGGTTTTCACGCGGACGGGCTTCGTTGATGTTGAGGGTACGGCCTTCGAACTCCTGGCCGTTGAGGGCTTCGATCGCAGCCTTCGCACCTTCGTCGTCCATGGTGACGAACGCGAAGCCGCGGGGGCGGCCGGTTTCGCGGTCATTGACGATCGCGACTTCCTGGACTTCGCCGTAGTTCGAGAACAGGCCGTCGAGCGAGTCCTGGGTGGTCTTGAAGCTGAGGTTGCCTACGTAGAGTTTCATCGGATTGCTTTCTTTATCTTGAGCGCCGGGTGGCCGTTTTTTGTTGGTTTTGGCCGGGAATCGGTGCTCGGGCTTGGGCGTTGCTGACGTTAGCTTCGCCCTTCTGGGATCAGCGGGATACAGGGTGTATCCCTCAGGAGTGTCTTGACCTAGAGCAAGGAGCTCGAAGCAGGACACCGCAAAACATAAACGTTGTTCGGATCGGGGTTCGCGTATCTCTAAGTCATTTGCTACGACAAGCCTCGGGCGTCACACCCCGACGAGCCTTGGCTTAAGCCAATGGTCGCGGCGGTTGCTCGCTGAGAGAGGGATTGTCGGTTCTATAGAAAACACAATGCAGAGGGGGGAAGTCGGCGCACTTGCTGTTTCAAGCTGATGCGTTCATCCAAAGGTTTCTATAGAAGCGGCCAGGTCTCCGAAGATAAGTCGTTCTGCAATGGCAGTCCCCGGCAAGCGCGTTCCGTAACCGCGTCGCCCGCTGCGAAAAAGAATGATACCTGATGGATCGCTCCAGGAATAGCATTAATTCAAAAATAAACCCCCAAAGCGCTCACACGCTCTAAGCCCGAATAACGGCTGAAGGCTGCCCCTCTGCGGCATCGGGGTGCCGCTGGCCTACCGCACCCGGCAATAAAACGGGGTCGCCGGCCGCAGCCGATCGACGCCAGCCTCGCTCAAGCCGTGAAAAAGGGAACCCCACAAGGCCACACGCCCCCGCATCAGGCCACGATCTCTTTGACCACGTTCCCCTTCACGTCCGTCAGGCGGAAATCCCTGCCCGCGTAGTTGTAGGTCAGCTTCGTATGGTCCAGTCCGATCAGGTGCAGGATCGTCGCGTGCCAGTCGGCAATACTCACAGCCCCGTCAACCGCTTCGTAGCCGTAGTCATCGCTTGCGCCGTGCGAATAGCCCGCGCGTACCCCGCACCCGGCCATCCACATCGTGAAGGCCTTGACGTTGTGGTCGCGACCGTCGCCGCCCTCGGCATGCGGGGTCCGCCCAAACTCCCCGCCCCAGATCACCAGCGTGTCTTCCAGCAGCCCGCGCTTCTTGAGGTCTGTCAAGAGACCACGGATCGGCTTGTCGACCGAGGCGCAGCTGCGTGGCAGCGCTTCACCGATATTCGCGTGGTGATCCCAGTCGCCGTGGTTGATCTCTACAAACCGAACCCCCGCTTCGACCATCCGCCGCGCGAGCAGGCACTTGCGCCCGAAGTCATCCGTCACCTCCTCGCCGATCCCGTAGAGCTTGAGCGTCGCTTCGCTCTCCTTGCCCAGGTCCAGCACCTGCGGCATCTCGCTCTGCATGCGGTAGCCCAGCTCGAAGGACTCGATCAGGCCTTCGACCTGCGGGTCGTGCTGTTCGCGCGACAGCTTCGCGTGGTTGAGCGCCTGCAGCAGATCGATTTCTTTGCGCTGTGCGGAGGTATTGAGGCGCGGGTCGAGGTTTGCAAGCTCGGCGCTGTTGACCGGGCGCTTCTCCACGCCCAGCCGTGTTCCCTGGTGGTGCGCGGGGAGGAACGCGCTGCCGTAGTTCTGCGCCCCGCCCATGCCGCTAGCGGGGGTGATGGTCATGAAGCCCGGCAGGTTTTCATTCAGCGAGCCCAGGCCGTAGTGCGTCCACGCGCCAAGCGAAGGCCTGACGAACTGCGAGCTGCCGGTGTGCATCTGCAGGTAGGCCTGCGGGTGCGCGGGGATCTGCGTCTGCATGCCGTGCAGGAAGCACAGGTCGTCGGCACACGCGCTGAGCTCGGGGAACAGCTCGGACATCCAGTGCCCGGACTGGCCCTGCTTCTTGAACTTCCAGCGTGAGCCCAGCAGCTTGGTGCCATTGCGCGGGCCGGGCTTGCCCGTGTCGCTCAGCAGCTTGGGCTTGTAGTCAAACGTATCGACGTGCGAGGGCGCACCCTTCATGCAAAGGAAGATGACGCGCTTGCTGGACTTGATCGGCGCGCTCGAGGCCAGCGCCGAGAACCCCAGCCAGCCAAAGCCCAGCGACGCCGCCTGGAGGAACTGTCGTCGATGCATCATGGTCGGGTCTCCTCAGTTCACAAACAAAAAGTCGGCGCTCGACATCAGGGCGCGGCAGATTGAGGTCCATGCCGCGAGGTCATCCCCGCCCATCTTCTTCACCGCGGCAACCTCGTCCGGGTACGGCTCACGGCAGAGCGTCAGCCTGCAGGCCAGCGACAATCGCGCATCAAAGCCCTTTTCCTTCATCACGCGCTGGGCCATAGCTTGCGACTGCTCCTGCATGAAGTCGCTGTTCATCAGGTACAGCGCCTGCGGAGGGACAATCGTGGTGTTCCGCGCGCCGAGGACCATGCTCGGGTCCACAAAGTCGAAGATCGCAAGCGACTGTGGCTGCACACCGCGCGCGACCGGCAGATAAACGCTTCTGAAGTCGCCCTTGGCCGCGGCGATCGTTTCCTCGCGCACCGCCTGGATTCGGTCGCCGCCGACCGGCCCGTCACCCGACCGAGCGATCAGTGAGCCGGGCACCGCGTCCAGATCAAGCCGACCGCTTGCAAACAGCACGCTGTCGCGCAAACCCTCGGCATCCAGCCGCCGGCTATTGCTGCGCCAGAGCATGTGGTTGTCAGGATCGATCGCGTGGTTCGCCTCGTGATAGCGCGTGTCCATCTGGTACACCCGGCTGAGCACAATCTCGCGGATCAGCGTCTTGATGCTCCAACCTTCCTTGGTGAATCGTGTCGCGAGGTAGTCCAGCAATTGCTGGTTGTCCGGGAGCGCGCCCGATGAGCCGAAGTTGTCGACGCTCTCCACCAGGCCGCGCCCAAAGAGCCAGTACCACACACGGTTGACGATCACGCGCGACGTCAGCGTGTTTCGATCCGAGGCGATCCACTGCGCCAACTCAAGCCGGCCGCTGGACTGCGCGGGGATGTCAATCGTGCTGCCGTGTGCGAGGAAGATCGGCAGGCCGCGCGGCACTTTGTCGGCCTCGTTCTCGATGCTGCCACGCAGGAAAAGCGGGCTGTCGGCGATGATCTCAAACCCGCTGCTGGTTCGGCCCCGTGCGTTGGGCCCGGCCACGTTCCGACGCGACTGGCCTCGGCCATCGGCGGACACACGGGTGGGCTTGTCCGAGACCGCCATATACCGCGCCTTCGCCGAGCCGTCGGGATTGAAGGCCGCGAGTTCGACTTCGATCTGCTTGATCTGCGTCATTATGCGAACGATGTCGAAGCCGCTAACCTCTGCGCCTCCGCCGGGCTGCGCCGGCGCGTTGCCGCCCTGCCTCGGGGCTCGGGACTTCAGCGCCACTTCAAGGTCTTTGTCCAGCGAATCGATCTGATTCTTCCTTCGTGCATATATCGAGGGGTCCATCCGGCGGTCCAGCACACGCAGCCCGGCGTTGTCAGGCGCTTCGAGCAGGTCCGACGCGTTGCGACCGCGGACGCCGCCCGGCGTGCCGTAGTGCGTCTGCGTGCTCAGGAAGATGCCGGCCACCGCGGTGTAGTCCGCCTGCGAGATCGGATCAAACTTGTGGTCGTGGCAGCGGGCACACGACACCGTCATGCCTAAAAACGCCTGCGATACCGCGTCGATCTGCTCGTCCGCAAGATCAACCGCGAACTGCCGCGGATCACTCTCGTTCAGCCCCTTGGGCCCGACGGCGAGGAAGCCCGTCGCGATCTGTTTTTCAACGCGGTCCTTCTCGTCCTTGTGCTTGAGCAGGTCGCCTGCGATCTGCTCGATTATGAAATCGTCAAAGGGCTTGTCCTGATTGAACGCGCCGATCACATAGTCGCGATAGCGCCACGCCTCGATCATCGTCAGGTTCACATCCTTGCCCGATGTCTCGGCGTAGCGCGCAACATCCATCCAGTGCCGGCCCCAGCGCTCGCCGAACTGCGGCTGGCTCAGGAGCTGATCAACCACCTGCTCAAACGCGCGCGGGTCGCTGTTGTTTAGAAACTCCTCCTGCTGCTGGGGCGAGGGCGGCAGACCGATGAGGTCGATGTAGATCCGCCGCAGCAGCGTCGACTTGTCCGCCGACGCGACTGGCTCAAGCCCGCTCGCTTCAATCCCTGCAAGGACAAATCGATCGATGTCACTCGCTGGCCAAGCCGTGTTCTTCACCGTTGGGACCATCGGCGGCACGATCGGCTGATAAGCCCACCAGCTCTTTGCCTTCTCCGGGTCATACGCATGCGCCGCCGCGGGGGCGTCATCCTGCGGCGAAGGCGCGCCCATCTCAACCCAGCGCACCAGGTCCGCGATAACCTTGTCAGGCAGCTTGCCGCCGGCATCCTTCGGGGGCATCGCTAAATCTTCGTCGCCATAACGCACCGCAGCGATCAACAGGCTCCGGCTCGCGTTGCCCGGCACGACCGCCGGGCCGGATATCCCGCCGCTCAGCATCGCGCCGCGCGTGTCCAGCGTCAGCTTCCCGCGCTGGTGCGTGTCCTGCGCATGACACTTGTAGCAGCTCTCCGCGAGCACGGGACGAATCCGCTTCTCAAAAAACTCGATCTGCTCGTCGGTAAATGGGGCAGGCTCTTCCCCGTAGGCCGGAGCGTTAACACAGGCCAATAGTAAAAGACACAGCCCCTGGATGGAAAGAACGCCTCGTTGGATACTTCTGCCGGGCTGGTGGACGCGCTCGCTCATGCCATGCCCAACGTATCAAGAGTGCATTAATTGCATGCATCGACGGCAAAGAAACCCGGTCTTTATCGATACGGGTCGGTCGGGTCTGCGGACAATCGTGGCTGGATCTCTTCGGGCCTGGGCGGTGAGATCGACGCCAGCCTGCCGAAGACGCTTTCTCCCAGGCCGTCGTAGCGATGAACGCCCGACTCGGCACAGGCGAAGCGCAGGAGGTCAAGGTCCGCCGCCACGAAGATGCGGACCTGCAGCGGCGTCAGCGTGTTCTGCTCACCGACGCAGGCCAGCGACTTGAGAACCGACTGCGTACACGCGTGCTCGGCGGCCTCGAAATCCGTCGAAGACTCGGCGGCGAAGGCCGCGTCGCCGGCGTAGTAGATGGCGGAGAACGCTTGCCGCGTATCACGCTTGGCCGAGTGATCGGTGGCGCGCTTAATCACCGCGATCTCTTTATTCGAGCGCTGGCCGGCCTTCGCAAAGCCGTCTATCACATCACAGGCGTCCAGCAAGAGCCCACGCACCTTGTCCGGTGTCTGCGGCGTGAGCCAGAGCGCGGCGCGGCGGCAGGCACGAGAAGCGACCAGCACCTGCGCCCAAAGCGGCAGGTCATTGATCGTGTCGAGCTCAAAGATCGCCGACGTCATGACCGCTTCCCGGGGTGATAACCGAGGATCTTCACGAGCTCGCGGGTGTCATCGGCCTGTCCGCTCGCGTAGTTTTCCGCCTCGACCTCGGTGTGCGGCTCGGGGTAGGCCGAGTGAGCCCAATACTCGGCGCGATGAAAAACCGTCTCGACGCGAGCGCGATTGGTTTGCACACGACCTTCCGCCACCAACCGGCTGAGCCACTCGCGATAGAGCTTGGCGATCGCGACCGCGCCGTAGATCGAGTCATCCGCCGCGCGGATCGCTTGCTCGGCCTGGTCGTAGCGATCCTCCTCAAGAAGGCGCTGCGCAAGATCGACCGCGGGCTGCCGCTTTTTCGCCAGCATCGCGAGATACTGCTGGTAGGGATCCTTGGGCATGATTCACAAGAAAACTAGGCGGGCCAGGGGAAGGTCACGCTCTGAGCTTCCGCAGCGCTGCCATCGGCGTTACGCAGCTGCAGGAACATCTCGATGTGGTCGGTCTTGCCGTTCTTCTGGTGGACGCGGAACTCGATGCATCGCGGATCGGAGGGCGAGGGCTCGAAGTTGTAGCCCCAGATGAAGTAGGGCTTGCCCTGAGCGCCGGCCGAGCGCGACTGGAGCCGCATCGCCTCGGGCTCAAAAACCGCGCCGGCGGTGTGGCGGGACTTGATCCGGACGCACCATTCGCCGCTGTCCTTGCTGGTTTCTTTGTAGGCCGCAAAAGCGTAGTCGTCATTGAGCACGGCGTCGTAGCCTTCGAGGTAGGCAAGCGGGGTGTACTCGCGCACGCTGTCCGAGGCCGGGGCTTCGATGAGTTGGGGCATGATGCTTTCCTTAGGCGGGGGCTGATGGTTTGAAAATCTGTCGCGAGTATAGCCACGTACGGGGAAGTTCCAAAACACCTTGTCACGCAACGGGCCGCGTGGGATACTCCGGCCGAGAGAGGCTGGCGCATCTGTAAATGAAGCCCCTGCCTAAGATCGCGCAGGACCTGAAAGGAAAACCCCATGGCCATGACCCGCAGATCGTTCCCCTCACGGATGGCCAACCTCGCGTTCGAGATCGACGCGCCCGACGGCTTTGAGCCCCTGGACTTCCCCACCGAGATCCCGGACTTCGATGACCCCTCGCTCTCGGCCCCCTTGGCGGTGCTCTCGTCGCAGGTCGCGCTCGCGCTGATCACCATCGCAGCCAGGCCCGCGTACTCCGACGGCTCGGTGACCGATTGGCTGCAATACCTCTCCGGGCACTACGGCATCGCGCTATCCAACTTGACCCTTGGCGAAGTCGGCGGCAAGAACAAAACCCACCCCGCAGTCCTCGCACACGGTATGCAGAAACAAGACGGGACCCTGCTACAACTGAGGCTTGCCATGCTTGAAGACGGAGGGCGGCTGGTCACGATCCACGGCATGTGCCCGCTTGAACTGGCCGACAGCTACATCCCCGCGATGGAGGCGTGCATCAGGACGTTTGAGCTGGACGAAGCCGCCGGCCCGACATCGCCGCTGAGTGCACAGGCCCAGTAAAGCCATTGCATGAAACGCAGGCCAGACCCGCAGGAGAATGCCAATGACGCTTGTGTTCTCGATCCTGCTTCAGATCATCGCGCTGTTTTTCACGCTGATCACACTGGTTTTTCTTATGGCCGGCGGCGCGAACAGCACGCCCAAGCAACTGCGCGAACTGAAGATCATGCTCTGGGGTGTTTTCTTCGTCGGGCTTTCGGGGCTGGTCGGCTTTATTTTCGCGCTGATCTACGGGCGCTACGGCACCGCGTGTCTGCTGGGTGCCTATCCGATCGTGGCCTGCATCGGGCTGATCGTCTGGCTGTTTATCACCGGCGCACCCAAGCCCGATCCTTCGGCACGCGATGACGGCTGGTAAACGACCGGGCCCCTGAATGAGCCGAGGGTAGAACCCGGCCCCAAAAGCGCTGATCTTGCCATGCCCAAGCACGAATGCCTGTCAATTTGGCATCGATGTATGAGGGAATATAATTTTAATATATTGTATTTAAACATTTTATAATAAATCTATTTGGCCGGGCTTTTGCATCTAACTCTCGGGAGATCCTATGGCCCTGCAATTCGAGGACTACTACAAGACCTTGGGTGTCGAGCGCTCGGCCTCGGCAGATGAAATCAAGCGCGCCTACCGCAAGCTGGCCAACAGGTACCACCCGGACAAGAACAAGGACGACCCCAACGCGGCCGACCAGTTCTCAAAGGTCTCCGAGGCCTACGAAGTCCTGTCTGACAAGGACAAACGCCAGAAGTACGACCGCCTGGGCGAGAACTGGAAACAGGGCCAGTCCTTCGATCCCCCGCCGGGCTATGAGGGCTTTGGTAATTCGTTCCGGCAGGGCCCGGGAGGCTTCAGCTTCAAGACCTCGGGCGGCGGTGCCGGGGCAGGCGGCTTCAGCGACTTCTTCGAGATGCTCTTTGGCCAGGCGGCGCGCGGGGGCGGCGGCTCGCCTTTCGAAAGCTTCTTTGGCGGGGGTTCATCCGGAGGTGGGCACCGATTTGAAAACCCCGGCGAATCGGCACCGCGCCAAGCGCCCGAACAGACCCACGAACTGAGCGTCTCGCTGACCGAGGCTTACCGCGGCTCAACGCGTCAACTGCGTCTTCAAGGACCCGCCGGCGAACAGACCATCGACGTCAAGATCCCCGCCGGCACAACCACCGGCACCAAGCTGCGACTCAAAGAACACAACCTGCTGCTCAAGATCGTCGTCGCCAGCGACACGCGTTTCGAACTCGGCGCTACCGGCGACCTGACCACGACCCTCAAGATCCCGCCCTACCTCGCCGCGCTAGGCGGCAAGGCCAGCGTCACCACCATGGACGGCACGGTGACGATGACGATCCCGCCCTGCACCTCCAGCGGCGCCAAGCTGCGCCTCAAAGGCAAGGGCATGCCCAAGCGCGCCAGTAATGAACACGCCGACCTTTTTGTACGTGTGATGATCGAAGTGCCCAGGGAACTGACTGAGGAACAGCGCAAGGCCTACGAAAGACTGCGCGATGCAGACGAGTGATCGGGGGTGTCGGGGGCAGAGCCCCTGACCGCCCGCCGCGCAGGCGACTGGCAAAACAAACAAAGAAAGGTCCAACGCATATGGACTTCAACAAACTCACCCAATCCAACCAGCAGGCGCTTCAGCAGGCGCAGTCCTCGGCCATCGACCGCGGACACCAGGCTGTAGACACCGAACACGTCCTTTTCGCCATGCTCCAGCAGCCCGAAGGACTGATCCCGCGCCTGTTTGAAAAACTAGGCCGGCCCGCCGACGTCGTCACCACAGAGCTCAACCGCGCGCTACAGAAGCGCCCCTCGGTCAGCGGCCCCGGCGCGTCCGGCGTCCAGCCCGGCAGCATCCAGCTCACACAGGCCCTTGCGCAGGTCTACACAGACGCGGGGAAAATCGCCGGCAAGCTCGGCGACGAGTACGTCTCGGTCGAACACGTTGTCCTCGCGATCATTGAGCAGGGCGAGAAAACCCCCGCCGGAAAAATCCTCCAGACCCTGGGCATCACCCCGGACGCCTTCCGCGGCGCGATGCAGTCGGTACGCGGCAACCAGCGCGTCACTTCCAACAACCCCGAAGCAACCTACGAGGCGCTGGGCAAGTACGGCAGCGACCTTGTAGCGCTCGCGCGGCGGGGCAAGATGGACCCGGTCATCGGGCGTGATGAAGAGATCCGCCGGGCGGTGCGCATCCTCTCGCGCAAGACCAAGAACAACCCCGTGCTCATCGGCGAGCCGGGCGTGGGGAAGACCGCGATCGTCGAGGGCCTGGCCCAGCGGATCGTGCGTGGCGACGTGCCCGAGGGCCTCAAGGACAAGACGATCTTCGCGCTCGACATGGCGTCGCTCGTAGCGGGAGCCAAGTTCCGTGGCGAGTTTGAAGAACGGCTCAAGGCGGTGCTCGCGGAGGTCAAGCAGGCCGAGGGACGCATCATCCTCTTCATCGACGAGCTGCACACGATCGTCGGCGCGGGCAAGACCGAGGGCGCGATGGACGCGGGCAACATGCTCAAGCCCATGCTCGCACGCGGCGAGCTGCACTGCATCGGCGCGACCACGCTCGACGAGTACCGCCAGCACATCGAGAAGGACCCCGCGCTCGAGCGCCGTTTCCAGACCGTTCTTGTCGATCAGCCCACTGTCGAGGACACGATCTCGATCCTGCGCGGGCTCAAGGAACGCTTCGAGGTATTCCACGGCGTGACGATCCAGGACAACGCGCTGGTCAGCGCCGCGACGCTCAGCCACCGCTACATCTCCGACCGCTTCCTGCCGGACAAGGCGATCGACCTGGTCGATGAGGCCTGCGCCATGATCCGAACGGAGATGGACTCGATGCCGGCCGAGCTCGACGCGGTCGCGCGCCGCGTGATGCAGCTGGAGATCGAAGAAGCGGCGCTCAAGAAAGAGAAGGACGAACAGAGCCGGCAACGCCTGGCGACGCTGCAGAAAGAACTCGCCGAGGCCAAGGAACAGGCCGCGACCCTGCGTGCGCAGTGGGACAGCGAGAAGGGCTCGGTCGATGCCGTGCGTGTTCTGCGTGAACAGATCGAGCAGGTGCGCCAGCAGATCGAGCTGGCCAAGAGCCCGGGCAGCTACGACCTGAACAAGGCGGCGGAGCTGGAGTACGGGCGCTTGCCCGAGCTCGAGAAGAAGCTTGCCTCGCTTGAAACTCAGCACAAGCCTCAGGCCAAGAGCGGCTGTCCGCGCCTCTTCCGTGAGGCGGTCACCGACGAAGAGATCAGCGAGATCGTCTCGCGCTGGACGGGCATCCCCGTGTCTCGGCTGGTCGAGGGCGAGCGTGAGAAGCTGCTGAAGCTCGACAAGATCCTGCACGAGCGGGTGATCGGCCAGGACGAGGCGGTGCAGCTTGTTGCCGACGCCGTGCTGCGCGCCCGCGCGGGGATCAAGGACCCGAGGCGTCCGACCGGGTCGTTCATCTTCCTGGGGCCGACGGGCGTCGGGAAGACCGAGCTCGCGCGTGCGTTGGCGCAGTCGCTGTTTGACAGCGAGGACAACATCGTGCGCATCGACATGTCCGAGTACATGGAGAAGCACGCGGTGTCGCGCCTGATCGGCGCCCCGCCCGGGTACATCGGCTACGAAGAAGGCGGCCAGCTCACCGAGGCGGTGCGACGCAAGCCCTACTCGGTTGTGCTGTTCGACGAGATCGAGAAGGCGCACCCGGATGTATTCAACGTGCTGCTTCAGGTGCTCGATGATGGACGGGTGACCGACAGCCAGGGCCGGACAGTCGACTTCAAGAACACCGTCATCATCATGACCAGCAACATCGGCAGCCGGCACCTGATGGAGGGCGCGGTGCTGGGATCGAGCGAGATCGATGACTCGGCTCGCAACGCCGTCATGGCCGAACTGCGCAGCCACTTCCGCCCCGAGTTCCTCAACCGCGTGGACGACATCGTGCTGTTCAAGCCTCTGAGCCCGCGCGAGATCACGCGCATCGTGGACCTCTTGGCGGTGAGCCTGGCTAAGCGGCTCGAGGACCGGCGTATCAAGCTCACGCTCACCGACGCGGCCAAACAGCACGTCGCGGAGCACGGCTACGACCCGGTTTACGGCGCCAGGCCGCTCAAACGCTACCTGCAGCACGAGGTCGAGACGCGCATCGGCCGGGCGATTATCGCCGGCGACGTGCCCGAGGGCTCGACGCTGACGATCGATGCGGGTGAAGACGGCCTAACCCTGGACATCGCCCGTCCCTGAGAGGTCTTGGTAAATTTGCCTTTTGGCCTTACGATATGCGGTGGAAACACCCGCACGTCAACTCGGGCCGGCATTTATGCGTAACCCTCAAAGTGCATTTAAGGGCCTCACACTGATCGAGATGCTGGTCGTCGTCTCGATCATCGCGATCCTTATTGCGTTGCTGCTGCCCACGATCGGAGCCTCGCGGCAGTCGGCCGAGACACTGCAGTGCAAGAGCAACCTGCGCCAGTTGCAACTCGCGCTAAGCGCCTACCAGTTCGAACACGACGACACACTCCCACAGCCCGCACAGGACGACGACATCACCGACACCTTCGAACGTGGCCGGGTTCTGTGGTTCAACGCGCTGGACACCTATCTGGACCAGCAGTCTAAAAACTACAAGGCCAACGATGTCAATGAGCGCAACTATGCCGCATTCAAACAAGACCCGGCATGGGAAGATCTCTCGGCAACGGACCAGGAGAACGCCCGAACGATCAAGATGAATGAGTACCTGGGCAATATCGACAACCGGGACGATGTCCCGCTGGTCAAGTTCTACAGCGTCGAGCAGTTGAAGAGGCCGGGCCTGACGGTGATCTTCCTCGACGGCCGGGCCTTCGATACGCCCTCGCAAACCACCGGCGATGCCGACTCTATCGGCACGCAGAAATTTTCCGCGACCCCGATCTATGCGGGGCTCCGCCACGATGACGGGGCGAACGTGGTCTTCGGCGATGGTCGCGTTGATTTAATAAAGCAGCCGATCCGCAAGATGGCCACCGGCTACCGGGGGTGGTTCGACGGGGACAACGGCCCGCAGAATCTGATCTGGCAAGTGGATAAACCTTAAAGAAATTGCCAGTCGTTGAAGTAAAGCGTCCAGACCCACAGCGCCGCGTTGGTGATGCCGTGCGACCACGCGATCGGGCCGATGCCCATTCGCCCGCCGTCGGGCTGGTCGGCCCAGGCCTCGCCCTTCCCGGGCTTGTTGGTGTACCACAGCAGCGCACACCACACGACGCCGCATGCGATGCAGCCGAGGTAGTCCCGCTGCGAGTGTGCGAGCAAGAAGATGATCGTTGACACCGCGGTGCTGAACAGGCTGACCTGGCCGACGCGCGTCTCTTTAAGCTGCTGAGTAAACATCGGACGCTGCTTCGTGGCGAGCTTCGCCGCCTTTGTCCTGCCGACGTAGTCCCCAATAAATGGCAGATCCGAAGCAACCTGCAGCAGCGCGATCCAGGACCGCGACGGGCTGAAGGTCCCACGCAGCACCGCCGAGCGCACCCACAACTCCTCGAAGAGCGGCACGACCAGCGACATGCCCAGCAGGCGCAGCACCATCGTGGACCAGAACCAGGTCTCGCCCAGCGATGCGCGGTTGTCGGTCAAGTCATGGCTGGAGGTCTTGCTCAACGGGCTGTCGGGGTCTGTTGGCACGAGGTAAGCCATCACGTCACCGAGGATCGGGACACCCTGGAGCTGATGCGAGACCCAGTTGGTCGCATACCCCAGCCACACCCATGCGAACAGCAGGCCGATGCCTGTGGGCACCGCGAGCCAGTGGAACCTGATGTTCAGTTCGGGCAGGAGCCTGCGGTATCGGATGAGAAGGTAGAGCACCAGGGCCACCTGCACGGTGTAGACCACGGGGATGAGCACGGGCAGCTCGGGCAGGCCGAACGCGCCGGTGTAAACCATCTGCCCCAGGAGCAGGCCGATCATGTAGACAAAGAACGGCGCGGCGCGGGGGTGCCATGGATTCGCTCGCATCCAGGCATCGAGCCAGTCAAGAAACGTCTTTGGCTTACTAGCCGAAGGCGGATTGGTTTTGGGGTGCAGGCTCACGGCTGTCTTATGTCGGCAGAATCGGTGTCCGGGCATAGACCTTTGGTCCATCCAGAGTACGCCATGTCTCTTCGGAGGGTTTAGGGGGCGCAGAAAATCGTTCTAGTGAGGCTGGATAACCCGGCCGGACCCTTGCACTATGGCCCGCGCGGCCACTGTCAAATAAAAAGCGACGCCACGGGCATGGTTACCCGCGGCGTCGAGTCTGGTGCTGAGTTTGCAGTTGATTATTTCTTGCGGTCGTACTTCTGAAGATCCCAGCCCGGTCCATCCGCGGCCTTGCCCAGCCAGGCGAGGGTCTTCTCGTCCAGCTCAGAGATCTTGCCGCTGTCGTTTTCGTCCATCACGCCGGGGACCGAGCCGTCCTTGATCGCGGCGTTGATTTTTTCCTGGTCGTAGGTGTAGATGGACAGGGAATCGCCTTCGAGTTTGTAGCGGATGAGTGTGCCGTCTTTGCCATCATCATCGACCTGGTCGAAGCCGAGGACCGCGGCGCGGAGGTTGGCGACGATGATGAATTTATGTCCGTTGGTTTCGACGGTCCTGCATCCGCCGTCGAGCCCGCTGGTGCCGGAGGTGATCAGGAAGTCTTTGTCTGTTGCGATAAAGGCGATCTTCCCGTCGCCCCCGCCCGCCTGAAGCCAGAGTCCCGCCAGGTCCTTGTCGGGTTTGCTTGTGGACCAGGCCTTCTCGACGTTCTTCACCGGGATACACCCGCAGGCCAGCAGACACAGAACAAGCACACACGCTACGGACATCAGGTTCTTGCGCGTCATCATCAATAGTCTCCTTAATGGAAATGAGTTTTACAGGGTACGGCGACGGCACGCGACACCGGGATGCATTTTAGCCCCGGACGAATATTCTTTTACGGGAATCGGCCCTGAGATCTCTCAAGGCCAGTAAAATCGGGGCGTGCAGATGTTCCTGGCCCAGACCAATTTGGATAAGCCCGTCGCCCAGTGGTACGGCGGCGTAGTTCTGATCATGCTCATCGGGATACTCGCGATCACGATGCTGCTCTTGATTTTTGTGACCCGGCGTTGGGCACGCCGACAGCGCAACGCAATCGAGCGGGATAAGGCCCATCGCCGCCAGTCGCGCGAGGGCGAGCGTATCGATGCTTGGAGCGCCGGGGCCGATCGCTATGTCGATCAGGACAAGCTCTCGGACGATATGCCTTACGACTCGGAGCCGGACGCGGATTCGAGCGATGAATCCCTTGAACAAGAGCCCGACGAGGACGAGATGCCGCGCGGCTGGGGTCAGCAGCCCGAAGAACGCGAGGCTGAGAATCCGGAAGACCCGTTTGGGCTGTTCAACGATAAGCCCTACCGTGACGCGGGAGAGGACGACGAAGACGACGATGATGATGAAGACGAGCCGTTCGACCCGGAGGACGACGAAGAAGAACCGAGGGCTTAAAGTTCCCATCAATTGAATGGGCCATAGGCCATAGCGCCGGTGATTCGCCTAGCCGATTCAGAATAAATTTCTAAGAGCGTGTGTGAGAAGGTATGACCCGCCGCGACCGTGAGGGAGCGGGTACCGAGCAATCGGCGTGCAAATGAAGACAACCCGCTCCCTCACGGTCGCGGCTCGCTCAGGCAAGACAGCTTCTCGCACACGCTCTAAGCCGTCACGCCCATTCGGCAGCGATCCAGCGACGCGCAGCCGTTACAGGCCGACGGATTGCCGGGCTCCTTGGACTGGCATCGGTCGCTGTCCGCCTGGGCATCTTCAACGGTCGGGGTGTTCAGCCGGCATCGTCCGGTGCCCGCGCAGGAGTCGCATTCCTCGGCCTTGCCCGAGACGCGCGACAGACAATGACTCAGCCTCGCGTCGATCACATCTGCCATCATCGGCGTCAGGCCGATTGGCGAAGTAACCACCCACGGCACGCCGCAGCGCGCCGCAGCGGCCCGCGTGAGCTCGGGGATGTCCTGCTTCCAGTGCTTGCCCGGCGAGAGGAAGTAAGGCACGACCGCTACACGCTTTGCGCCACGCTCGACACACCTCTGGATCGCCGTCTCAATCGAAGGCTCGGCCAATTCCATGTGCGCCGGCTCAACGATCGAGTAGCGCGTCTTGAGCCCCGCGAACATCGCGACGAACGCTTCGAGCATCTGGTTGCTCTCGATCCGTCGGCTGCCGTGGTCAACGATCACGATGCCCAGGCTCTCGAGGTCGCAGGTCAGGTCGATGGGTCCGGTGTCGGGGCTGTCGTTTTTCTGGATCATGGCCCACCATCATAGGCTCGCGGCCTTGGCGCGGTCCACAACGGGCCGGTGGTTAAAACAGCTTGCCCTGCTCGCGTGGGGGGGCGTTGTCGGCCTGTTCCTTGACCTGCTTCATCTCGTCGAGCAGGTCGTCCACCTTGTCCACGTCCATGTACACGCTTGCAAATCGCATGTAGGCCACGTGGTCCAGCGATCGAAGCTGGTTGAGCACGATCAGCCCGATGTCGCGCGAGGGCACTTCCTTCTCCCCGCGGCGGAACAGCTCGTCCTCGATCGTCTCGGCCAGGGTGGTGATCTGGCCTGCGGAGATCGGGCGCTTGTAGGCCGCCTTCTCGACCCCGGCGATGAGCTTGTCGCGCGAGTACGGGACGCGGCTGCCGTCCTTCTTGACCACCAGCAGGCTGATCTTTTCCTCGATCGTCTCGTAGGTGGTGAAGCGTTTGTTGCAGGACAGGCACTCACGGCGACGACGGATCGAACGCCCGCCGTCGGTCGCGCGCGAGTCGATGACCTTGTCCTTATCGATGTCGCAGAAGGGGCACCGCATAACAACCAAGATATCAGAATCATGGGTGTCGCCGGTGGGCTCGACTGGCCGGGGGCACATCGCGTACGCTGTGGGTATGGCAATCAAGATCGCGGTGCTGGGCGACATCGTAGGTACGGCGGGCCGACAGGCCGCGGCCGCGGCGGCACCGGTGCTGCGCGAACGCTACGGCGCGCATGTCATCCTCGCCAACGCCGAGAACGCCGCCGACGGCAGCGGGCTGACCCCCACGCTCTATGACAAGCTCAAGGAAGCCGGGGTCGACGGCATGACGCTGGGCGACCACGCCTTTCGTAAGAATCATATTTATGCCACGCTCGACTCCGCCGCCGACCTGATCCGCCCGCTGAACCTGCCGGCCAAGGCGCGGGGCAAGGGCGTGATGACGATCCAGGCCAAGGATGATGCGGGCAGGCCCTGTGCCGTGCGCGTCGTAACGCTGATCGGCCAGTTGTTCATGACCAACATGCGTGGCGACGACATGTTCAAGGCGATTGACGACTTGCTGAGCACGGTGACAAAGCCCGAGGTCCCGACCGTCACCCTCGTCGAGGTACACGCCGAGGCGACCAGCGAGAAGGTCGCGATGGGCTGGCACCTCAACGGCCGGGTGGCTTGTGTCTTTGGCAGCCACACGCACGTACCTACCGCCGATGCCCGGCTGCTCCCGCCGCCCAACGCCGAAGACATGTCGATCCCCGGTGAGCCCTGGGTCGGTGTCGGACGTACGGCCTACATCACGGACCTGGGGATGACCGGCCCATACGACTCGGTCCTGGGCCGACGTGCCGACCGGGTCGTCAAGCACCTGGCCACGGGAATGCCGACGGTCTTCGACGTGGCCGAGGGATGCCCCCGGGCCTGCGGCGTGCTGATCACCGCCGACCCGGCGACGGGGCTGGCCAGCGCGATTGAGCGCATCTGTCTGCCCGAGGGGCTTTAGCTCGAATAAAAGCAGCGTCCGCTACTCAGGGGTAGCCCTTAGGTCTTAAACCTTTTCACAGGTTGTGAAAATAGGGGCTTAACCCCCCTGCGCGATCGTTACAACCCTCACGAAGAAGAAATCTTTACACCCGCCGGGCTAGCTCTGGGGGTGGTTGAATCGCATCTTTTCATCAGCAACAAGAGGCCGACGGGCTCTAGTAAGAAGTACGAATCCAGGGCGCAGCCTGGGGGTAGTCGAATGACTCAAGCACAAACAACAACGACAGACTTTGAAGTAAAACCAGCGAGCCCGCCTTCCGAGGAATACCGCCCGAAGCAGCACCACTTTGACGATGCGCCCCTGCGGTCAAAGGTCGCGCTGATGGTGGTCATGGGTGTCATGATCGGCATCGGCGTCCACACGCTCAGCGGCCAGTTGAACAACTCGGTCATCTTCGGCCGGCGTATCCCCAGCGAGGTCATCGCGATGGCGGGCTTCCTCACCAGTGGGTCGCTGCTGATCCTGCTGGGGCAGTGGTGGATCGCCTCGCCGTACGACCGGCTGGTCAAGCAGATCGACCGCGTCGCCCACCGCCGACACATCACAGACCTCAGCGCGCTGCCGCTGACCCGCCGCGACGAGGCCGGCCGGATCGCTCGCGCCATGCACCGCGTCACGACCGTCGCGATCCGTGACGGCCGCGAGGCGCGCCAGCTGCGTCGGACCATCGACCGCAGGGTCAAGAACGAGATCTCGCAAGCAACCGCGCAGCTGCGCCAGCTCGCACAGCGCGACCCGCTGACCGACCTGGGCAACCGCCGGTTCCTCGACATGCAGCTGCCCCGGATCATCGCCGCAGCGCATGAGTCTTCGACCGACGTGTCCGCGATCATGTTCGACATGGACGGGTTCAAGCAGGTCAACGACAAGATGGGACACGATGCAGGCGACGAGCTGCTGGTCATGCTTGCCGGACTGCTCAAGGCCTGCACGCGCCACGACGACCTGACCATCCGCCTGGGCGGCGATGAGTTTGTCGTGCTGATCCCCGGCTGCAGCAAGCAGCGCGCCGTCGAGCTGGCCGACTCCATCCGCATGCTCTTCCGCCAGCAGTCCAAGCCGATGCTGGAGAAGTCGGGCCTGAAAGCCGACCTGTCCGCGGGCGTGGCCTCGCTTCGTGGCGGCGGGCTGAGCGACGCCTACGAGCTGATCAAGGTCGCCGACCAGCGCCTCTACAAGGCCAAGCGCAGCGGCAAAGGCCGAAGTGTCAGCGAGTAATTGTCCATGCCTTAGAAATGCGGTACACGATCTCTTGACAGGTCCGGCATATCGGGTAAGGTAAGTATCAACTTACTGAGGTCGTGCCGTGCCTGATCCCGGTCCTCAACCCAGCGGAAACGCGCGTCGGCTTCTCTGCCCGCGCTGCGGCTACAACGTCGGCCCAACGTCGGACTGGACGCCTGGTGCACAGTCGTCCTGCCCCGAGTGTGGCCGCTCATTCGACGCCGACAAGCTCGCCAAGGAAACGAAACTCAAACCCATCACAACTGGGGAAGTGGTCTGGCACGTGATGTGGCCGGGGCTATTGGTGTTTGGCTCGTCGCTGCTGCCTGTGATCAGCCTGCTGCTGATGCCCATCGCGGTGCTGACGCTGCTGATCATCAACGGGTTTACCAACGCGAAGGTGGCCCGGCGAATCACCCACCAACGCGCGGACCGTACACCCGACGACCGCGAAGAAGGCTCGGGTGTAGTCGGCACAGCGCTCTGGCTCGGGCAGGCGGCGCTCATGGGCCTCGCGGCCTTCGGCGGGTGCAGCATCGTGCTGGGCTCCATGTCTTTCCACTGATCTGGTCCGGGAGTAAACATGACCACCCTTCCCTTGCTCGGCACACCCGACCTGCACCTCAAACACACCACCAGCCTCTGCCCGCTCTGCCGCGCACAGATCGATGCGCGCGTCGTGCAGCGCGGCAAGCAGGTCCTCATGCTCAAGCATTGCCAAGCGCACGGCAGCTTCGAGTCGGTCCTCTCCAGCGATCCACGCTTCTACCACCTCTCGCTGGGCGCAAGCGCATCGGAAAACAGCGGCTCGTCCTGTGGCTGCGCGCCCGGCAGTTGCTGCGGCCCTGCGCCCGCACCACTTACGACCGGGCACGACCCGACCCTTGTCGAGCGCAGCTCCACCTGCATCGCGCTCATCGAGATCGTCGAGAGCTGCAACCTCTCCTGCCCCACCTGCTTTGCCGACAGCCCACGCGGCGACGGCACGCACGTCCAGGCGCTCAGCTACGAACAGGTCCTCTTACGCATCCAGTCCGTCATCGACCGCAAGGGCGTCATCGACATCCTCCAGATCTCCGGCGGCGAGCCGACCATACACCCGCGATTCTTCGACATCTTGCGCTGGGTGCTCGAACACAAACAGATCGGATACGTGCTGCTGAACACCAACGGCGTGCGCCTCGCGTCCGAGCCGGGCTTTGTCAGAGAGCTCGGCGAGCTGCGGCGGGCGCTCAAGAAGTTCGAGGTGTACCTGCAGTACGACGGGCCCCAGGAGGCGGGACAGGCCGAGCTGCGCGGCAAAGACCTGCGCGCCCTGCGCGAGCGCGTGCTCGCCAGATGCGCAGAGCTTGGCATCCCCGTCACACTCGCGATGACCGTCGATCGCCACAACGCCGACATGCTCGGCCAGACGCTGCATCTCGCGCTCAGACACCCGACGGTGCGCGGCATCACGTTCCAGCCGATGTTCGGCTCGGGCCGGGCCTACGAGGGCGTGAACCTCACCGTCAACGGCAGCGCCTGCTGTGACAGCGGCTGCGGATGCAACAATACCCCGCAGCGCCCGCCGGTCGAGCGCCTGTCCGTCGCCGATATCGTGCTCGGCCTGATCGATCAGTCGCAGGGCCTCTTGTGCGAGAAGGACTTCACGCCGCTTCCCTGCGGCGACCCCAACTGCCACACCGTCGGCTACCTTCTGCGTCGCGGAGATCAGGTGCTGCCCGTCTCGCGCCTGATCGACTTCGAGGGCATGCAGGGCTTCCTCAAGGACCGCATCGACTTCAACCTCGAAGACCTCTCGCGCTGCGGATGCGAGGTCGAGCCGCTGGGCGAGGTGCTCAAGCAGCTCGAGATCGGGCCGGATGATGTGCTTCGGCTGTTCATCAAGCCCTTCATGGACGCGTGGACGTATGACCAGCACCGCGTCGATCGCTGCTGCGTGCACGTAGTGGGCGAGGGTGGTTCGCTCGAGTCGTTCTGTCGTCACTACGCGATGCGGTGATTGAGCATGCTTGCAATCACGATGCATGAGATGTGGGGCCAGGGGTACGGGCTGATGCTGGTGACGGGCATGCTCGTAGGCGGCTTGCTGTGGAGCCGGCGCGTGAAGGGCAGGCCCGAGCTAGGCGTCGCGCTGGCCGGGGGTTTGGTCGGTGCGCTGATCGGCGCGAAGCTGGGCTACCTCTTTGCCGAGGGCCTTGTGATCTGGAACAGCGAGGCGTTTCTGCGCCAGGCACTTGTTGGCAAGACGGTGCTGGGCGCGCTATTGGGCGGGTACCTCGGCGTTGAAATCGCCAAACGCCTCATCCACCACCGTGCGCCGACGGGCGATCACTTTGCCGTGGCGGTGCCCATCGGCCTGGCGCTGGGGCGCATCGGCTGCCTGATGCACGGCTGCTGCCGCGGTGTCGTATGCGAAGCGCACTGGTGGACTATCCCCGACGGCGAGGGCGGCTACTACTACCCCGCCGCCGCATCCGAGCTGGTCTTCAACCTTTTCATGGCCACGCTGCTCGCAACGATGCTGCGCGCCAAGCGGTTGCCCGGCCAGCTCTTCCACGTCTACCTCATCGCCTACGGCCTGTTCCGCTTCGGCCACGAGTTCGTTCGCGACACGCCACCGCTGATCGCGGGCCTGACCGGCTATCAGCTGCTCGCCGTCGCGCTGGTCCTGCTTGGCGCGGTGCGATTTGTGCAGCGGGCCAGGGATCAGCGGACTCCGCTCACGCCGCCTTCTTCGCGGGGGATGCGAAGTATTCGTCGATGATCTGCACCAGCTCGCGGAGCTGGGGCTTGCTGATCTGTTTGAGTGCACCGACCTGTTCGCCCTTGTGCAGCGTGTCGGGCGTGATGAGCGAGGAGAAGAGGATCACGGGGATGGTGCAGAGCTTGGGGTCTTCCTTGATCCCGCGGGTCAGCGCCAGGCCGTCCATCTGCGGCATCTCGATGTCCGAGACCAGCAGTTCGGGCATCGGCTGGCCGGCCTTCGCAAGCTCCTGCAGCGCCTGCCACGCCTGCCCGCCGTTGCGGAACAGTCGCGCCTGTTTGTAGCCGCTGTTGTGCAAGAGGTCGATCATCAGGTTACCGACGAACGGCGAATCCTCGGCCAGGAACACGCGCTTGCTCGCGCGGTCGATGCCCAGCGGGTTGTCGACGGCTTTGATGTGCAGCTGATCGCTCATCGCGATGTGGTCGACGATCGATTCGAAGTCGAGCATGAGAATGAGCTGGTCCTTGATCTCCGTCACGCCGGTGACGGAGAAGTGGTTCGCGCCGTCGTGGACGCGGGGTACTTCGCGCATGGCTTTCCAGGAGATGCGGTGGATGTGTTCGACGGCATCGACCAGGAACGCTGCCTGTGTGCCGTTGAACTCCGTGACGATAATACGGCGTCGGCTGGCGTCGTTGTCGCAGGGCTTGAGGTTGAAGTAGCGGTGCAGGTCCACGAGCGGGAGTACCTTGCCGCGCAGGTTGAACATGCCCATCACCGCCTCGGGCTGCTCGGGGCTGGCGGTCGGGGTGACCGGGAGGATGACCTCGCGCACCTTGGCGACATTGACGCCGTAGGACTGACCGGCCAGCCGGAAGATCAAGACTTCCAGCTCGTTGGTCCCGGACTCAAGGAGGATGTCGGTGCGGGAGGCCTTGCCCTTGGCGGTGTAGTCTTGCATGTCCGGTTTATCGACCGGAACAGACAATTGCTGAGGGTGTAACCGAAGATGACTTAGCCCAGGGCCTGCAGCACCATGGAGCCGATCTCGTCGGTCCCGTAACCACTGCGGTCCAGGCGTTTGCCAGTGAACTTGGGCGTCACCGCTTGTACTGCCGCGGCCACCGCGTCGCCGGCCTTGATCAGCGCCTTGGCGTCCTTGACCCGCCCGGTCTCACGCAAAAGCATCGCCAGCGAGTCGATCGCCGCCAGCGGGTTGGCCTTGTTCTGGCCGGCGATGTCCGGCGAGGAGCCGTGCACCGGCTCGAACATGCTCACGCTGTGGGCCGAGGGGTCGGGGTTGAGGTTGCCCGACGCGGCGATGCCCATGCCCCCCGCGATCGCGGCGCCCAGGTCCGTGATGATGTCGCCGAACATATTCGGCACGACGATCACGTCGTAGATCTCCGGCTTGGTCGCCATGTACATACAGCACGCGTCGACGTGGTGGTACGACGTCGTGACCTCGCTGTAGTGCCTGGCGATCTGCATGAAGGTGTCGTACCACGTCCCGCCGCAGTGGGTGAGCACGTTGGTCTTGTGAACGAGGGTGAGGTGCTTGCGTTCGCGTGTGCGTGCCAGCTCGAACGCATACCGCACGCAGCGCTCGACGCCGAAGCGCGTGGCGATCATCTCCTGCGTGCTGATCTCCTGTGGCGTGCCGACGCGGGCGCGCCCGCCGTTGCCGCAGTACAGGTCCTCGGTGTTCTCGCGCACGCAGACGAAGTCAATATCCGCCGGGGTCTTGCCGGCCAGCGGGGTCTCGATACCGGGGTAGAGCTTGACCGGGCGGAGGTTAATGTACTGGTCCAGGTCGAAGCGCAGCTTGAGCAGCAGCCCCTTCTCAAGGATGCCGGGCTTGACGTCGGGGTGTCCGACGGCCCCGAGCATGATCGCGTCGTAGGAGCGTAGCGCGTGGACCTGTGCGTCGGTGATGACCTCGCCGGTCTTGAGGTAGTGCTCGCCGCCGTAGGGCAGTCGGGTCGCGTCGACTTTGATGCCGTGCACGGGCGCGACGGCATCGAGGATACGCAGGGCCTGGTCGGTCACTTCAAGCCCGGTGCCGTCGCCGGGGATCACAGCCAGTTTCAGGGGGGTCGTCACGGGGGTGTCTCTCGTGGTTGAGGGTTTTCTCAGGGGCGTGGTTTATAGACATCCCCGACCCGCTGGGCAAATCCGCCCGGCCCGGGGACGGCTCTAAACCGCTACAATACCCTGCTTTCCCGTAAAAACACGCAGGAGCCGGACATGGCCGACCAAAACGAACAGACCTTTGACCTCGTCGTCGTCGGCGGCGGCCCGGCGGGCTACGTCGGGGCGATCCGCGCGGCCCAGCTGGGCATGAAAGTCGCCTGCGTCGAACGCGACAAGCTCGGCGGGGTCTGCCTGAACTGGGGCTGCATCCCGACCAAGGCCCTGCTCGCCGGCGCCGAGCTCTACAGCAAGCTCAAGCACGACGCCGAAACCTGGGGTATCACCGCGCAGAACGTCGGGCACAACTGGGAAAAAGTCATCGGCCGGTCGCGCGGCGTCGCCGACAACCTCAACAAGGGCGTGGGCTTCCTCTTCAAGAAGAACAAGATCACCCACTTCGAGGGCCACGCCTACATCCCCGTCCCCGGCAAGGTGCAGGTCTTCGAGAAGGACGACACCGAGCACAAGGGCGCGCCCAAGGCCACGCTCAAGTGCAAGAACATCCTCATCGCCACCGGCGCCGTGCCCCGCGCGCTGCCCGGCACGCCCTTCGACGGTGACAAGGTCATCGCCGCCAAGCAGGCCATGACGCTCACCGACCAGCCCAAGAAGCTGCTCATCGTCGGCTCGGGCGCCATCGGCATGGAGTTCGCCTACTTCTACAACGCCTTCGGCACCGAGGTCACCGTCGTCGAGATGGTCGACCGCGTCATGCCCATCGAAGACCCCGACATCTCCAAGACCGTCGAAAAAGCCTTCAAAAAGCAGGGAATCAGCATCCTCACCGGCCACGTCACCAAGTCCATCGAAGTCACCGCCAACGGCATCAAGGCCACCGTCGCGCCAGTTAACGAGGACAGCAAGGCGCAGACCCTCGAAGCCGACAGGGTCCTGGTCGCCATCGGCGTCAGGGGCCGGTACGACGGCCTGCTCGCGGATAAGCTCGGCGTCGAACTGTTCAAAGACCACATCAAGGTCGACTACAAAAAACCCGGCGCAACCTACGAGACCTCCGTCAAGGGCATCTACGCCGTCGGCGACGTCATCGGCCCGCCGTGGCTGGCACACGTCGCCAGCGAAGAAGCCGTCACCTGCGTCGAACGCTTGGCCGGACACCATGCGCCCGATATCGACTACAACTCCGTCCCCGGTTGCACCTACTGCCACCCGCAAGTGGCGAGCATCGGCCTGACCGAAGCGGCCTGCAAGCAGCAGGGCCTGGAGTACAAGGTCGGCACCTTCCCCTTCCAGGCCAGCGGCAAGGCACAGGCGCTCGGCGAGACCGACGGCTTTGTCAAAATGATCACCGGCAAAAAGCACGGCGAGGTCCTGGGCTGCCACATGGTCGGCGAAAACGTCACCGAACTGATCGCCGAGATGGGCCTGGCCCGCCGACTCGAAGCCACCGCCGAGGAAATCATCGCGACCATGCACGCCCACCCCACCCTCAGCGAAGCGGTGCACGAAGCAACGCTTGCAACCGAGGGCAGGACGCTAAACTTCTAAGACAACTATTCTCAAACGCCTGCCGGAGTACTCTCGATGCAGCCCACCACACGCCGACATTTCCTGGCTTCCTCCGCCATCGCCGCGACGGCCGCCGCAGCGCTCGCGCCCAAGGCTGCGCTGGCTCAAGAGGCCGCGCCTGCGGCAACCGCTTTCCCCGAACCTGCGGAGGGCACGAAGTTCAAGGCGCCCTACAACCAGCCGCTGTTCCAGATCAGCGTCGCGCAGTGGTCGTTCAACTCCCTGCTCTTCGGCGGCAAGATGGACAACCGCGACTTCGGCAAGGTCGTCCGCGAACAGTACGACGTCGACGGCGTCGAGTGGGTCAACCAGTTCTTCAAGGACAAGGCCACAGACTTCGCCTACCTCCGCGAGATGAAGCAGCGCTGCGATGACCACGGCGTGCAGACCCGGCTGATCATGATCGATGGCGAGGGCAGCCTCGGCGACCCCGACCCGGCCAAGCGCACCCAGGCGGTCGAGAACCACTACAAGTGGGTCGTCGCCAGCAAGCTGCTCGGCGGGTACTGCATCCGCGTCAACGCCAAGAGCGCCGGCTCATACCAAGAGCAGCGCGACCTCGCGGCCGACGGGCTCGCGCGCCTGACCGAGTTTGCGCGTGGGTTCGGCATCGCCGTCATCGTCGAGAACCACGGCGGCCTCTCATCCAACGGCAAGTGGCTCAGCGAAGTGATGCAGAAGGTCGGAGCGCCCGAGGTCGGCACGCTGCCGGACTTTGGCAACTTCGGCGACTACGACCGCTACATGGGCGTCTACGAGCTGATGCCCTACGCCAAGGCCGTCAGCGCCAAATGCATGAACTTCAACGACGACGGCACGCACAAGGATTTTGACTTCTACCGCCTGATGCGCATCGTGCTGGCCGCGGGCTACCGCGGCTACGTCGGCGTTGAGTTCGAGGGCAAGTCCGACAAGATCGAGGGCACACGCAAGGGCGTGGAACTGCTCCGCAAGATCCGTCAGGAAATGACGGCGTAAAGCAGTAATCTCGGAGCGGTACGCCGCGCGTCGCCCGCTGCAAGGTTTTTGATCAAGCCGCGGCTTCGGGCCGCGGTTTTTCTTTTTCCTTGGTCGGCGTGACCACGGACTCGCTCTTGCCGCTGGTGGCGCTGATGTACTCGCTGAGCCTGCGGCCGACGTGGCGCTCCTCGTCGACGACGATGCTCGCGCCGGCGCCCTCGAGCAGGTTGAAGTAGCGGTGGTAGCGCGAGCGGGCGATGATCTTGATGCCCTCGTACTGGTCGCGCGCCTCGACGATGATCGCGGTCGTCAGGCGGTGGTCGGGCAGCGTGATGACCATGGCGCTGGCGTCGTCCAATCGCGCGAGGCGGAGGATCGCCGGCTGCGAGGCGTCGCCGACGTAGGCCTCGATGCCGAGCTTGCGGGCCTCGATGACCGATGCGGGGTTGAGATCGAGCACGACGATGGGCAGCGACTGCTTGCGCGCCGCCTCGACGACCTCGCGACCCGCCGGGCCGTAGCCCACGACCACCACGTGCCCCTTGGCCAGCGCCTGCGCCACGGGCTCGGGGCCGATGCGGGCCTTCGACCAGCCGCGCCGATGCAGCATCCGATCAAATCGCTCGCCCAGCGGCCGGCCGAGCTGCACGAAGTAGGGCGTCAGGAACAGCGTCAGGATCGTCGCCGAAACGATGATCGGGAAGTGGAAATCATTGTCAATGATCTGCCCGTCCGCCGCGAGCTGCGCCAGAACGAACGAGAACAGCCCGACCTGCGCCATCGAACAGCCCGCCGCCACCGCGCTGCGAGGCGTCAGCTTCATCATCAGCCCGACAATCGTGACCACCACCGGCTTGATCACCACGATCATCGTCGCAAGCATCAGCACATACGCCCACGCAAAATCCTTGATAAACCAGCCCAGGTCCAGGTACATCCCGATCGCGGAGAAGAACAGCGTCACGAACACCGTCTTCAGCGGCGTCACGTCGCTGCGAAGCTGCGGCGAGATGATCGACTCGCCCAAAAAGATCGCCGCCAACAGCGCACCCAGCGCCGGCGAGATGCCCACGTACTGCGCCAGCCAGGCCGAGCCCATCGCCATCAGGAACGCGAACAGCGTCAGCACATCTCGGTTGTGCCCGGGCACCGCCCACTTCACCAGCCACGGCAGCACAAAACGGCTGAACCCATAAAACCCCAGCACGAACAGCGTGATAACGCCGAACCCCTTGAGGATCCCCAGCAGAATCGCGCCGGCGCCCGCAGGCTCCGCGTCCCCATGCACCCCCAGCGCGCCCACCAGCAGCACCATCGGAACCACCGCCAGGTCCTGCACCAGCAGCACCCCCAGTGCAAAACGCCCGTGCACCGAGTCGGCCTCGGCCCGCTTCTGCAAGACCGGCAGCACCACCGCCGTCGAAGACATCGCCAGCGCCGCGCCGATCGCAAACGACGCCTTCCACGACGGAAGCAGAAAAACGCCCAGCACCATCGCCACAACGATCGTGAGCCCGATCTGCAAAGACCCCGCCACCAACGCGGTGATGCCCAGCCGCTTGAGCCGCGACCAGTTGAACTCCAGCCCGATGGTGAACATCAGGAGGATTACGCCCAGGTTCGCCAGCGCCGTCACGTTCTGCTCGTTGCCCAGCGCCTTGCCGACGTTGGCCACAATCACCCCGGCAAACATGTACCCCACCACCGCCGACTGCCGAAGCCGCTCGGCAATGACCCCCAGCACCATCGCCACCGCGAGGAGCACAATCAGATCAAGCAGGCTGGGCCAGAGGTTGGGCATATTCTTCAGTCCATCAATCCATCTTCATAGTAACGGCTTGGCAAAGTTCCCCGGCTATCATGCATCGGTACGAGACCCTACAAGGATTGATTATGGCACTGACCCCCTCCACCATGATTGCGCTGGGTACGCCCGCGCCGCACTTCGCGCTGCCTACACCCGACGGCACGATAGTTTCGCTTGAGCAGTTCGCCGGCAAGCCCCTGCTGGTCATGTTCATCTGCAACCACTGCCCTTACGTCAAGCACGTCGCGCCGGAGCTCGCCCGCCTGGGGCGGGACTACGGGGTCGCATGCGGGGGCAGGGTCGGTATCGTCGCGATCCAGTCCAACGACATCGAGCAGTACCCCGAAGACGCGCCGGACAAGATGAAGGCGGAAGTGGCAGCCCGGGGCTATACGTTTCCTTATGTGTTGGATGCGGATCAGTCGGTGGCGCGGGCCTATGCCGCGGCCTGCACGCCGGACTTCTTCCTGTTCGATGCTCAGCACCGACTCGTGTACCGTGGCCAGCTGGATTCGACCCGGCCGCACCGCGTCGCATCGGGTCAATATGACGATCGCAATGGTTCTGCTAATGGGATTGACCTGCGCGCGGCGATAGATCAGGTAGTAGCGGGCCGTTCGGTGACCGTTACTCAAGTTCCGTCGATGGGTTGCAACATCAAGTGGAAAGCCTGAGCCTTCTGTGCGGGGGCGTTAGGTAAAGAAAAAGACCCGCCGGGGGGCGGGCCTTTTTCATTGTTTAGATAGCGTTGAGCTTAGCGATCACGCTTCGCGGCGGCGACGCAGGCCGGCAGCGCCGAACATCGCCAGGCCGGCGAGGGCGGCGGTCGGGGTCGGGACGCCCGTGGTCGTCGTGGTGATCAGGCTCTCGCTCTGACCGTTCTCGAACGACTTGACGTGGATACCGACACGCAGCTCGCCCGA
>Ga0075347_1000018_pt1 | contig 49970 bp, 41 predicted proteins | sample RushSE_CattailNL_5_FD_120084 | JGI IMG/M metagenome (GOLD analysis project Ga0075347, IMG submission 120084) | Natural and restored wetland microbial communities from the San Francisco Bay, California, USA, that impact long-term carbon... | ecosystem: Environmental > Terrestrial > Soil >...
CAATTGACCGCGCGGGCTCTTGCCGCCGAGTCTCACCATGGCCCGGGCCCACGCGTCACGCTCCCAGCGGTCACGCTGCTCAACGGCCGCGACCAGCAGTTCGTCCTTGCTCTCAAAATGCTTATAGAACGTGGTCTTCGACACGCCCGCCTCGGCGATGACCTGGTCGATGCCAACCGCGTTGAAGCCGCGATGGTAGAACAACTCGTTGGCGGTCGCCACGAGCCGCTCACGACCACGCTTGGGCGCCGGGGGGGCACCCAGCAGCTCAGCTGCCGACAGTTTTTTGGTCTGTGCCATCGCTGGATTTTAACGCAGGGGTTGAGGGCCAGCTCCTGGCGCGCCTCGAAACAGGACGCCTGACCGCTTCGCTGGATGAGATCGCGGCGCGGATCGAGGCGCAGAAGAAAGTCGTCGAGCGGTTGGACAATGGTATCCCACAGCAAGCTGAGCATCTGGTCATCATTTTTGCAGCGGGTGAAGTCGGATTCACTGGCTCCCGCCCGCTTGGCCATCTCTTTCTGAGTGGGACGAGGCAGAAGCTGGGCAGGCTCACCACGATCAACTAACGAGAACGCATGGTCGCGAGCACTCCGCAAGTGTTCTTCTACAGCCTTTCGAAGCGATTCCGTCTTCGCGGTCCGCTCGCCCCGTTTCTTCTTCGTCTGCCGTTTCGGCTTGGTGACCGTGAGGCCCCGGGTTGACGCGAGTGTAGCGAGGTGCTGCATGCGATACGACTCAACGATTTCATCCCAGGCGGAAAGTTTGGTCATCGCCTTGCCATCCCAGCCGATGGCATCCGTGAGTGGGCATACGAACCCGTGTTTCGCCCTAATCATCGTGGCGGTTACGTGGTCGATCGCGCCCTCGTGCGAAGTCAGCACAATAAAGCCCGGATCAGGACGCATGCAGAGGTCCTGTAGCTCGCGAGTGAACAGCTTCACCGATGCGGGCAGGATCATGTAAGACGGGACCGACATGTTCTGGTCGATCGGAACTTCACCGATCGAGTAGGAGCCGTGCAACCCATTGATCGGAGTTGGGTTGGCTCGTACACCGAGCGCAGATGCGATTGATCGGCGAAGTGCAGGCAGGTCAAGGCGATAGCAACGGACGTCGGCCTCCTCGATCCCGGTTGCGGCAACAGTGCCCGTCGATTCGCAGACAAGCTGATAACCGGACCTCGCCGGGACCACGTCTAATATTCGATCGTGGTCGTTGGCTCGACAACTCGCCGCAATACCCATTCCTTGAAAATGGGTTGGCTTCAACGCACGCCATGTGGCATCGCCGAGTACCGACCGCCATTCCATACTGCTGGCGTCAAGGCCTTGCCTGAGGTTTAAGAACTTCCAAAGCGGCTCCAAGGAATACGAGTCCATTAGGCTGCACCCCCACGACGATTAACAAGGAAGCCGCGCTCGGCCAGGAATCGGTGAGCAAGTTCGGCGTCGTTCTCGTGGTCGTAGACCGAGATGTTCGGCCATTGAAGCTTGATGTTCCGCTCGCCACCCAGCTCTGTGCTGGGAATGATCTTCAGCGCCATATAGACAAGCTCGACGCCTTCGGGGATGTCATCCTGCGTGTGCTCCAAGCCAGTGAAAACATCCACGGCCTTGTGAGTCTGGCAGTACTTGTTGTTGCCAGGGAAACGATAGCGCAACTCGACAAGCCGTGCAGAGTCGATCCCATCAACATCAGTACAGTCAAGCGCCGCGCGGCCGCGTTCACGAAGCGGCTCAAGGGAGTACTTGGGCGTAACCACGAGACACATGGAGCCTCGTTTTGTCGGAAACCTCAAGTCCAGTTTCGGCCTTGTGGGCAACTTCTTTGATGCTCAAATCGGGCCAGCAATCGCGGAGGTAGCGGACGACCCCGCGAGCAAGCAGGTCCGCGATGCGCTCGCGGCGGTCTTGGTCGGAGAGATGGATGTACTGATCGCGCACCGTGCTCATCGCGACTCCCTGCGAATGGCTGGATGTAAGGCCACGTTCTGTTGTTGGCGTCTGTTAACTACATCAGCACGCCAGTTCGAAAACTTACGTTGAGACGTTTGCTCTACAATGCCCACTTCAAGCTTGGATTTTGATTGCATCGCGGATGAGATTTCTATGGAAGAGTCGAAGCCTGAAATTAGTCTGGGTGGCATGCCAGCGTCAGTTCAGGCTGGTGAGGAGTTGCGGGATCGCTTGGAAACGGCCTTCCGCTCGGGGAAATGGGGACGTTATAAGCGGTTGATCCTTGCGGCCCTCAGCAGCGTGCCCTGGGTCGGGGGCGTATTCGCAGGTGCCGCCACACTTTCGGCAGATAGCGACCAAGCTGAACTTAACGAGTTGTACCGCCAATGGCTGGAACAGCACCAGGACTCCGTCAAGAAACTGGGCGCATCATTACTGTCTATCATCACCCGGCTGGAGACCCTAGCAATTGAATTGGATGAGCGGATTCAGAGCGAGGAATACCTTTCTCTCGTTCGCCGTGCGTTCAAGACGTGGGACCAGGCAGAAACTGAAGAGAAGAAACGGCTGATTCAAAATCTGCTGACAAACGCTGCGGCAGTGCGAATCTGTTCCGACGACGTGGTACGGCTGTTCATTGAGTGGATAGACAAGTACCACGAGATTCACTTCAAGGTGATCCGCGAGGTATTTAAACATGAAGGGATTGGACGAGGAAACATCTGGAAAAATATCCACGGCGAACGCGTCCGGGAGGATTCCGCTGAGGCTGACCTGTTCAAACTGCTCATCCACGACCTTAGCCTCGGTCACGTGATACGCCAACATCGGCCAACGGATCGCTTTGGCAACTTCATCAAAAAGCAGCCACAGAAGACGCCAAAGGGTCAAGGTTCGCGTGTGATGAAATCGGCATTCGACAACTCTGACCAATACGAATTAACAGAACTAGGCAAGCAGTTTGTTCACTACACCATGAATGAGGTCGTATCACGGATCGGCTCTGTTGCATCGGAAGATAAAAGACCAAACGCGTAGCACGAAAGGGAAACTGTCGATGGCAAGACCTGATTTTAGTGATTTTTTAGGGCATTTTACGACGAGTCGCAAACCCGTAGGGCACACTAATAACAATAATCCCTGCAATCAATACGGCGCTGTCTCAGCTAAAGACAGGCTGATATCGATCCTTAATAGCAAGTGCATCCAAGCTTCCCAAATGCCGTGGACTGGGCGCTTGGCTGTGTGTTTCACGGAATGCCCTTGGTCAAGCATGCTCGATCATGCGAGGGCATACTCGCCGTATGGTGTTGGCTTCCGAAAGCCTCATGTGTTCGCTGCTGGGGGCGGTCCCGTTTACTACGTACGCGCGGATCATTGGGACAAACAGCAATGGGAAGATCACTTGAAGACATTTGTCACGCCATTCTGGCCCAAGTATCGCCCGAAGAAATTCAAGGCCGACGCGACTCTAAGTGGAAAATCTGTTGATTACTCCCACGAGCGAGAATGGCGAGTGCCACATGATTTTGCATTCGATCACAAACAGATTGAGTTTGTGATCGTAGATACATACGAGGATATGGCCCAGTTCCCAAAGGATCTGAAGGACTCCATTGGACGAGAAAAGTTCCTCATCATGGACGTGTATCGAAATATTGAACGATTATGGCCAGTCCACCAAGTTTGAGAAGTCATCGCCCAGGAGTCTTGCTGCCGGAAGATTCTTAGGCGTAAAGCTCACCGTCTGCTCGTTCGATAAACACCCTAATCTGCGAGAGTGCCGAGGCCAACGGTGGTGTTAAATCCGAGGGGTCCGGCGGGCCGAGAGTCTGAGAGTTCTCGGCCGAGATGGGTGTCGGATTCTCTGGCTCGTTAACACCTCGGTAATCGAGAGAGCAACGCGCTTGACGTAAGTCATTGTCGTAACGAGCGCAACGTGGCGGGGTTGCGGATAGCTTGATTCGCGCAAGAAAAAACCGTCAGGCTTTCGCTTTGACGGTGGAAGCTCCGTCCGCGCAATCCACTAAACGAGTCGATCTCCATAGCTTTGATATAAATTTTGGCGATAACTCCAGGCAAGCCGCACGCACGGTGGATTAACAGTGCCGGCTTGAGCACGGCATATGCGCCAAAAGCCTGATGTTCGACCACCCTCATTGGCCGCAACAGTCGATGGAGACCATCTCTCCTCGCGGGCTACTACGTGAAACGCAAAGAGGGGCTATGCTGCTGTCAAAGAGCGTTGACTTGTCAATGGTTCTGAGGAACGGAGTTTCCGGACAGCGTGACTAGTCATCCAAGCAACATCGAAATCCTACGTTTAATGCGCACATATTTTGCTTCATGGCACCGCGGTTTGCACAACGGAGTCTAAATGCTTGAATGACGTTCCAAGACCCGCCTCGCCGGACGCGAAGATCGCCATTTGTGGGTCCCGTAGGGTTGCTTTGATCAGTCAACTTGTAGGCATCTTTAGCATACCAGTCTGAACACCATTGCCAGACATTGCCCACGATATGATACAAACCATAAGTGTTGGGCTCACCCGAAATTGCATTGACGGTTGGTGGCGAGCCCTCCCATTGTCGTTCGAAATTTACCACCTGCCGTGTTGGCTCTGTATTCCCCCAAGGATAGAGTGCGCCTTTCACCCCTCCACGTGCGGCAAATTCCCATTCCGCTTCCGTTGGGAGCCTTAAGTTAGACCACTCGCAATAAGCCAAAGCGTCGTCCCAGGATACAAGGATCGCAGGGTGATCCAGCCGATCAGGCGTCACAAAAGACTTCCAGCTAATGCCAGGCCTGTTTTCGAACGTTTCGCCAACGTAAGTCAATGCCTCGCCTTCTTGTTCAGCGGATGTGCGGTAGCCAGTCTGATGAACGAACCGATTGAATTGCCTATTGGTAATAGTGCCAGTTGCCATCCAATATGGCGAAAGATTAACTTCATGGACGGGACGCTCGAATTCGCCGCCATCATCCGCACCCATGCGAAAGACACCACCGGGAACGAACGAAAACTCGATGCCTGTCTGTTCATGTACTCGCTTCGCAGAGCGATTTTTTATTGGTTGACGTAATGTCTCAGTGCTTTGGTCAATCATTGTTCAGTCCCTCTTGAGGGTCCTTTCGGATTTGGAGTGTATCGCTCGTGCTAGCAACCACCGTCTTAAGACGTCGCGTAAGAGCACGGAATTTCGGATCGTCGCGGATCTCGATCGGGCGTGGTCTGGGCAGATCAATACGCACTGTATCTGAAATGCTACCATTTTCAATTATGTGCACCCGATCGCTGATGTGGACCACTTCCTCTGGATCATGGCTGATAAAGAGGACCGATAGGCGCTTCTCTGTGACGACCTGATCAAACCAGTTTGCGAACGATTCCCTGAGCAGCACATCTACGGCTCCAAAGGGCTCGTCCATAATCAGGCACTGCGGGGCCCCAGCGAGAGCCCTAGCAATCGCTACCCGCTGCTGTTGCCCGCCCGACAACTCCGCTGGGTACCGTTTCCCAAGTGCAGAAAGTCCGACGAACTCTAGCATCTCATTCACTCGGCTGCGCCATTCGCCCTTTGGCAGATCGTGAATTCCAAGCCCGACATTTGCGCTACACGTCATAAACGGATAGAGGGCATACGATTGAAAGACCACGCCGATATTATTTGGGGCTTTGATCAGTCCTGAATACGGGATAAATCCGGCGATCGCGTTCGCTATTGAGCTCTTGCCACTACCACTGCGGCCAAAAAGAGCAACGACTTCCGCAGTTCCCACTTCGAAATCAACATCACGCACTGCTTCAATGTCACCGTACCGCACTGATAGGTTCTCCGTCACGATCATCGGGTACGCTCCATCCAAGGGAACAGCCATCGGGATATCAGCACGATCATCATATCAGTGGCCGCCGCCAACGCCCCAAGCACAGCCAAGGACGCGAGCATAAGATCAATTTGATATGACAAGTGGGACACACTGACACGATAGCCGATACCCGCACTAGCACCTGAAAGCTCTGACACGTATAGCATGATGAATGAGACCGCAGCTCCAAGCCGAATGCCAGCAAGCATCGACGGAACCGTCGCTGGCAAGACGATCCGTAGCATGATCCGCAGCCTTCCTAGGCCCAGACTATGTGCGGCTTTAAAATAAGCAGTCGGGAGATTGGATGCTCCAATATGCGTGTTGGTCCAAACCGGGAAGAACACAGAAAAGGCTATCACCGCGATTTTCCCTGTCGTATCGATGCCAACAAAGATGATGAATAGTGGGATCAGGCTGACCGGCGGAAGCGCACGGACAGGGGTAAGGACAGGGACGAGCAAACTCCCGAGCACCCGGCTGCGACCTGTCAGCACCCCAACGGCTACACCGGACGTAGCACCAATCAATAGCCCCACCCATGCACGCCACACACTAATTACCAGATCATCCCACAGGACGCCCGAACGCGCCCAATCACTTAACGCGGCCAGCACCTTTATGGGGGGTGGAAGTAACACCCGGTCGAATACCGAAGACCTCGCGAGAGCCTCCCATAGCAATAGGACCACAGTGATCCCAATAGTGGGCCCCGCCCACACCATCCACCCGCTTTTTAGACGCAGGAATTGCATTTAATCAAACTCAACCGCTTCGGGACGCACGCGGCGAAGCCATTCGGCGTCAACAATGCTGCGGACATCCGGGCGTTTCACGGCGCTAGGCACTTTGCCTTGCTCGATTGCCCAGTCCACCTGACGCCCCCACACATCAAGTAACTCTTGCGGCAGCCATGCGGCGAAATCAAAACTAGGCCATACGCCTTCGATCACTTCCGGGTCGAGCTTGGTGTATTTGGCAACAATCTCCTTGGAACGCTCCGGATCGGAATCCATGAACTTCGCAGCCGAATTTAGCGCGCGTAGGATCGCCTCGATGCGCTCCGGATGCTCCTCAAATTGTTGCTTCGATGCGCTGATTACGTAGAACTCCGAATACACTTTCTCGTCTTCGAAGGTAACAGCCTGATCCCCCATGAGCTCCTCGGCAATATATGCAAACGGATCAAAAATCGCGATACCATCAACGGAACCCGAGCGCAAAGCGGCTGGCATGTCCTGTGGAGCCATGCTTACCAATTCGACTGAATCTAGCGGGATGTTGTAGGCCCGGAGGAATTCGTGGGTAAAAAACTCCGGTCCGCCACCAAAGCTCGTAGCTAGCCGACGACGGCCAGCCTTGAAGTAAGCCTCTGGCCCATCTGACGTGGAATCATCTTTACGAACAATAATTCGACACTCGTTGGTCGTATCTCGCACCACCGAGGTAACAACCCGCAGTTCACTGCCTTGCAAAGTCGCTAGGATCACCGGCACTTCACCTGAGACGCAGAAATCTAGCGACCCACCCATGAAAGCCTGCAGCGCAAATTTCCCGGCCGTGAACTCTTTAATCGTAACGTTCACACCCTCCCTATCAAAGAATCCTTCATCTTCGGCAACCATCACCAAGGCCATAGCCGGCGAGTTCTGAATGCCGATAGTTACCTCTTCGCCTGAACCTAATCCATTTGTCTCCTTAGGATCATCCTTCCCACCGCACCCGCATAAGGCGATGGATATAAGAACTAGTGTGATCATTAAGATTTTATTGAGTGCATTCATTAAAAGTTCTTCTTTGGGTAGGCTTCGTCAACACGGATCACAGATTTGACCCAAGCAAGTCGGGTCTTAAGAGTTTTTTCAATACCAAGCCTAAGCGTCATGTCCGAACTCGGACAGTCGAGGCAGAGGCCTTTGAGCCTTACGGCAACGACGCCGTCGCAGATACAGTCTAAATCAACCCCGCCGCCATCGGCCTCCATCGCTGGACGCAGCGTGTCCAGCAACGCCTCCACTTGAGTCATTGCATCGCTGGACGGCGGCTGCGGCGGCACATCCTTTTCCAAGACGGGCGAGTGTGAGTATGCCTCGTCGCGGGCCGTATCCGCGGCGCTCGGCGATGAGGCGAAATAACCAGCAAGCTTTCCACGTAATTCAATGTTCGCATGATTACTCATAAAGTGCAACGACCTTTCTATGGAATGCAGGATCAATGGATACCGTAAAGCGGATCCGATTCAACATCCGCGAAATATGCACCGCGTCTTCGGCACTGAACACTTTGTCATCCCCCCCGGCTCCATATGCCACGCCGTAGTAGTCCGCGACCCATTTCGCTCTGATAATTGTCGTGTGCAAATTTCTAACTTCGTACACAGCATCTTCAAGGCGTGACATCAGCTGGCGGGCTGCCATGAGTAGCTTAGTATCATTTGATCTCTCGCTTAAGATCATTATGTCCATCGTTAAGTGCTTCTGCCCTGCAATCGGGTCCAAGCTGAAATAAAGGGGCGCCGACTTGAGCTTCCCCTTGCCAAGTGCAACGAGTTGCGATGCGTGTGGCTCCCAAGTCACAACGCCAAAGACCTCTTCGTCGAGTAAATGATCAAGCCACTCGGCGGGCAACTTAACGCCAAGTTCACCGGAAGTCCTAATATGATCCTTAATATTAATACCCTGCAGACGACCTGGGCCCAGTTCAAATGCGTGATCGAAATATGACTTTGCGGCTGTCTGTTCTTCATAGCCGATACGAACTTTTGGAACATCTAGATTTTTCGCAAATTTGAACGCAGTCTCCATGGCATAGCCAAGCGTTCGCGTGCTCATGCAAACCTGCTCTGAATTCCTAAATCTATCAAAGTGTAGATCGATCTCCTCCACCAGCCTGGTTATCAATGGATTCTTCTCGCAACTCTCTGTCAAGAAAACTAGGGAGCAACCTGAGGCCGAATCGGCGATATTGCCTACTCGCTCATAGAGTCTGGCACTAGACGGCGTCATATCAATGGCTTGTTGGGGAACGCAGGCGATGTCGATCTTGCGGTCTTTCAGCCACTCAATAACCTCTTTCGCAGATGCAGGGCAATAAATGTCGCTATTTCTATCTTCGATCGATAACAAAGAATCCCCAGGGTCCAAGGGGAATTCTGGCTTAGTCTTCATAGTAGTGTTATTATCTTCATAGAAGCTCGATGCCTTAAAGCCCAACACAGCCTTGTCGTATTCTTCTTCCGTGTCGGTTTCTTCTTCGAGGTTCCTTAGTGCAATCGGTAACGGTGCCGCCCACATCGTGTGCCCGAAGCCGATCCTGAAGAGATTCCTCTTATCATCTTTGTTGTCGTTGTGAGCATGCGGTGCGCCTAGCTCTATCTGTGATGCCTCGCGCACCTTTTTAAGCGTGTTGCACGAATTGATTTCATTGTCACCCGATTGACCGAAGTCCTTGGCGAGTGCCTCAAGGAGGTCGTCATGTGAGCCAGGCTTGATTGGCTGATGGCCGATCCCGGCAGACCACTTGTGCAGTCTTCGCATTTTCTCAAACTTCAGAACCTCGCGTTCGTACTCGCGCGTACTCTTCGCGACTTCGTTGAGGCGAAGCTCAATGAGTCTAGACAACATGGTTTTGGTTCCAGCCATAAGGAAAGTATAGCACAAATAGGCCAGTTCGGTAGCGTCTTGAGAATGCGTATATAAGTAAAGTGAAACTATCCGGAAAATATCCGGAAAAACTTCTTGGTGATTCCTTTTCGGGCAACTATACTTTAAAGGGGACTTCTGCAGCTCTCCATTTGGCCGAAAGTACCGAACGTAAACCAAATTTAGGCGTCGCGTGACGCCGAGAATAAACCGCCGAACCTAACGAGGAGGTCAACATGACCACGGCAACAAGCCCCGGAGTCCCCGGGCAAACGGCTGGACCCGCAGCTACTAAAGCGGGATGTTCAGGGTGTGGTGGCTGCGGCCGCTGTGGTGGCCCGGGCTGCGGTGATCGCCGCCGCCGTCCGGGCGGGGCATCGACGCCTGCTGGCGTCAACATCCGCACGACCCGCACGCTCTTGACCACCCTTGAGGCGGTCAAGGATAAGCAGGTTGATGTCACGGTCTTCGACACTCACGGCGGTGCGGGTACGTTCCGCGAGCAGTTCGAATCGCTCGTCAAAGAGCTCGGCGGGGCCCAAGACCCCCATGCTTTCGGCACGATCCGTGAAATCAAGGTCGATCCAAAAGCGATCAAGTCGATCGCGATGGCGGCAGGTCCTCACCCCGACCACACTGACGGGACCTTCGATGCTTCATCGCCGTCGCATTTTTTGCTAGGTGTTCAGACGCCGGACACGGATCCTAACAGCGGCCGGACGGTGCTAAAGTCGGTCCGACATTTGTTGAGCAAGATCCCCACCGCGTATGGCGAGGCTCTCAAGCGAGCAGAAATCCGCTATGCCCGCACCGACGAGGATGGGCGCGTGGACACCTACGATGGCCACATCCTCGAGCCGCTGCCTTCGGGCGAGTTCGCCTTCCGGTGGCGTCATGATGACCAGGTTCGGCCTGAAGTCGTCTATGACGCAGGCTATCCGATCGTCGAGGCGATCGAGTGGGTGCGGGGGTACTTGCGCGAAACCTCTGGTGTCCGCCTGACACTGCTGCAGGGCCAAATTTTGGTCATCAAAAACTTTCGCGTGACGCACGGCCGAGATCCGCTATCAGGCTTGGACAGCCCCCGGCTGCTCCTCCGCGCATGGATTAAACGAGAGGATTGAGCGTTGGACGAACAACTCAAGCCTCTGGGTGGCGAAAGCTGCTCGGCAGGCATTTGACTAAATCTAAAACCTCACGAAAGGAACAGCTATGAACAAACAGATTGGCTTTATTGGCATGGGTGTGATGGGTGCCCCGATGGCGGTTAATCTGCAAAAGGCCGGGTTTTCGGTCACTGTGTGGAACAGGACACCCGACCGACCGGGCACTCGCTTCGCCGAACAGTCCGGCTGCCGAGTGGCTCCTGATATCAAGAAATGCGTCCAGGACGCGGATATTGTCGCAATGTGTGTATCAAGAGACCGCGACGCAGAGCAGGTCACGTTGGGCGACGGCGGTATCGTCGCCTCAGCGAAGCCAGGCACGCTGGTGATCGATTTCTCAACCATTGGTCCGGCGGCATCAATATCTATTGGCAATCAGGTTCGCAAAGCGGGCCTGCACTATCTCGAAGCTCCCGTCTCGGGTGGCGACTTGGGCGCGATCAACGCAACGCTCGCCATCATAGCGGGCGGTAGCAAAGAGGACTTTGAGCAAGCTCGCCCCGTGTTTGAAGCCGTCGGCGAGCACATCTATCACTGCGGCGAACTCGGGGCCGGTCAAGCAGTCAAAGCTGCAAACCAAATCCTTTGTGCGGTGCATGCGACAGCGCTCGCCGAAGCCTATGCCTACGCGAAGGCGCATGACATTGATTTTTCCAAGATTGTTGAAGTATGCAGCAGTGGTGCCGCAGGGTCTTGGGCTCTGAGCAATTTGGGCAGACGCGTGGCGGATGGCGACCTTGAGACAGGCTTCGCTGTGCCGCTCATGCTCAAGGACATCGGCATCGTTAATCATTCCGGACTTGACCTGCCAAGCCTTGCTGTCGCAGAGAAAAAGTTTGCGCATGCCGACGAGCTCAGGCCCAATGTTGCTACGCAAGGGATTGTCCTGGCTTATGACTAGTTAAGTACAGCCAATCCTTTCACTTACTGGTCGGCAAGGCAGTATCCGATCGTGGGCCGTACCGGGAAGGTCCGCAACGGTGAAAGCAGCCTGCACCATCCGGCCCAATTGATGCGCGAATGCTGACAGCGCTCGGCGATCGACACGTAGACGGCAAACAGTCACAGTTCGATGAAGAAGGGTCACGTGATGAAGCAAGTGAATCAAGCGACAGAGACAACCGATACGCCCATCGATGCACGACTGCCGGTGCGCGGGCCGAGGGAACAGACTCAGCCATGTAATGATACAGAGGTCGTGCGTCACGGTGAGGCTGATTCGGAAGACCTGTTTATTGATTGGGCTGATTGCCGGGCGGTGTTGGATCGGCCTAGGCGCTTTCTTGCGGCCGCGGACGCGGGGTTGTGGCTGCAAGTATTGGGTGAGGAGGGGGACTGGTGGAGGCAGCCTGTCTACCTTGAGAAGTTTGGTGACCAGCCCGTGTGGTGGGCGGACGATGGGCTGGAAGTTGAGGATCGCATTGCGGCGCTAGTCTGCCGAGCACGGATTCTGATTCGCAGTGAGTACCCGGCTTGGTCGCGCGAGCTTAGACACGCGAGGATTCGGTCCGGCGGTAGTCAGCGCCATCATTTACACCACACCGGGTAACGATTTTAGCAAGCCTCTCTGTGACTCTAGGCCGTCGCCCATGTATTGAACATAGTCCTGACTATCGGACCAGATTACGTGTTCGCTTAGCCGGTGCATACGGCATCGCACAAAGCACAATAACCATCGCCCTCGACATCGGCGACGCCATCAGCCGTCATGATAGATTTGGTTCCAGATATTGAACGCTTCGTCTGATTTGTTCATCAAGTACGAAAGGCGGCAAATCTATCAGCGGATCAAAGCGGTCTGCCTGCAAATGCCCCCATCGCAAAAACTCTGCCGCTTCGCTGTCCACATGGATCGAGGTGAAGTTGTCGCGCTTCATCAGCATCACACAAACCTCTTCCAGACATTCGCGGATCTGATTGCTAAGTTGCCGACGCCTGACTTCCGCGAGCAGCCGATCGACCCTGCGCCGTTCGGCCTTCTGACGTTTCTCCAACTCCTCACGCCGGCGTTTCTGAGTTGTCAATTAGCGTTGATTTGTCATGGCGGGAGCGGAATGAAGAGTTTGGTCAGCGTGGAAGGGGTTGATCCATATCAGATGCAACAATTGGCCAAAACATTTATGGATCGCGAGGAATAGAGGCACACCTTACACCGTTTCAACCAGATCATACGGTTCATTGCGTTGCTTTGGCAGAAGACCGTATTCCATTGTGCAACCGTAACCCAACATAGATCAAGATATGCGTCACTCTTGGAATCGCGCGAATATCGAGTTCAAACGGCTGTCGCAGGTCACGTCTGGTGACATCATATCGCTGATGAATGATCCGCTGGTAAGGCGGCATATGCCGCTTATGCTGGATCATTTTGATGAGGTCTATTGCCGGGCATTTGTCGACGACAAAGAGCGCCTCTGGATGAAGCACGGCTATGGGCCTTGGGCCATCTTGATAGATGGCGTCTTTGCGGGCTGGGGTGGGGTACAGCCCGAGTCAGGCGAAGCCGATATCGCGCTGGTACTTAAGCCCGCCTATTGGGGTGCAGGAGGTCAACTGATTCGCGTTATTCTCGGCCGTGCCTTTCGTGAATTAGGCCTTGACACGGTGACGACACTGCTGCCGCCAACCCGGATTCGGGTCAGGGGGCTAACGCGTCTTGGGTTTATCCCTGCCGGAACGCTTGATGTTGGTGGTCAGATGTTTGTGCGTTACCGTTTGAATCGATCGGACGCCTCATTTTTATTTTAGAGGGAATAATCTGAAAGCCCTCAGGATTCTTTGTGACATGCGAACTCGTGAAAGCATTCCGAGTAGTAACCGCCGCGACCGAGGCGACGTGCTTCAAGCGTCGCTCGACGGCATGGGCTTGACGCTGTTCTAGCGTCGCCAGTTACCCTACAACAATAGTAACCCTCTGGCGACTACGCGCTGCTTACGTCATGACTCAAACATGTCGTGGTGGCCCTGTTACGCCACAACGGCGGGCTGCGGTGTGTTGCCGTGCCCTTGCCCGTGATATCTATCAATCACCCGCGCGCCAGGTGCGCGCTTATAAAGGACCCTAAGATGAATCTGTTTAAAAAATTGATTGTTGCCGCCATCGCCCTTGTTTCTCTTGCTGGTGTCTCTGTTGCGCATGCCGAATGCGCGAGCTGTGCGAAGCAGCCGACTTCCGAGGCATGCAAATCATGTCAGGCCGAAGCGACGGCAGAGGACACGCCCTACACCCTGACCGTTGGGCTCAGTGGCTACAGCCCCGTGTCCTATCTCGACCATAATCGTGCCGAGCCGGGCTCGCCGCGCTTCACGGCGGTCTACAAAGGCGTGACCTATTTCTTCACTTCCACAGAGCAGATCAAGGCGTTTACCGCTTCGCCTGAACGGTACATGCCTGCCTACGGTGGATACTGCGCGTTTGGTTGTACGGTCCAGTCCCACTTCGTCCCCGATCCGATGAGCTTCAAAATCATCGACGGCAAGACCCACCTGTTCCTCAAGAACGAAGAAGTCGATGCCCGCTCACTCTGGGAGCAAGGCAATAAGGACGAGCTGAAAGACAAGGCGGACGCTTACTGGCGTGACCAGAACAAGCCTAAGTCAGAATAAATCCCAAACCCACCCATCAACGAAAGGAGTCCCATGGACCCTCGATTTGTTACCAAAACGATACACGCCTACCTTGACTATCCTGTCGCCGCTGTATTGATGGTTGCACCATTTTTACTCGGCCTGGGTGAGTCGCACCCCGTAGCCTTCTGGCTATCGATCGTCACCGGAGTCGCGGCACTGCTGCTCACGATTCTGACCGATCATCAACTCGGATTGATACGCGTGCTGCCGTACCCGCTGCACGTCGCAGTAGATGGTCTTGTCGGTATCACCTTCCTCGCCGCGCCACTCGTCCTTGGGTTCGCAGGTCTGGACCTCGCGTACTACCTGGTTAACGGCGCTGCGGTCGTGACCGTTGTCGGTCTCAGTAAGCCTGTCATTGAGAACACCACACAGATCAAGATGGCATAACACCACCTCCAATCATCACTTACTCGGGCGACACTTAACAGCGTCGCTCGGGATTGTCAGACGAGTAACCAAATTGAATCGCTTGCAGCGGAGATTTGCTATGACGAAACTAGCACAACTTCTCGACGAGGTCCGGGGCTGCGATCAGTGCAAGCACATGCTGCCTTTGGGTCCCCGTCCACTTGTTCAAGCCGGGCACACTGCTGCTCTCATCATCATCGGCCAGGCACCTGGTGTCCGAGCACACCAGGGCGGGGTCCCATGGGACGACGCCAGCGGCGCTCGACTACGCGATTGGATGGGTATCGAAAAGTCGCTGTTCTACGACGTGAAGAAGGTTGCGCTGATGCCGATGGGTTTCTGCTATCCAGGGACAGGAACCGGCGGCGACATGCCGCCCCGGCCCGAGTGTGCACCGCGTTGGCACGTTCCCATACTTGACAGCCTCCCTAGCATTGAACTCAAAGTACTGATTGGTCGGTACGCCATCGACTATTACACCGAGCGAGCCTACCGCACGCTGACCGATGCGGTTCGGGATTATGCGTCTTTGCTTCCAAACCAGATCGCGTTGCCTCACCCCTCACCACGTAACAACCGTTGGCTGAAAAGAAATCCATGGTTCGAAGAACAAACGCTGCCACTGTTGAAGAATCAGATCAGGTCTTTGTTGAAGGATTGAAGACCCTATGCGCAGACAGACGCGCGTTGCGTGTTATTGAGCGGAAGATCAATCAGCACAACGCAATCCGCTGAATCCAATGCGCATATCAAATCCAGTTACGGAATACGTTTGGAATAGTTGCTCGCTGACCGAAGTTAATCCTCAACTCTGGTGATGAAGTGTTTCTCACCAACAAGATCGCGCGGACGCTCGCTGCGGTCATCGGTAAACCAGGCTTACGCCGCAACATGTATGGAGTTTCAAGATGCCTCGAATCGAACCACTCGATATTGATTAAGCCCAGGGACAGGCTGCTGAATTGTTTGCCGCGATCCGGCAGAAAGTCGGCATGGTTCCCAACCTTTACCGCACACTTGGTCATGCCCCCTCCGTGCTCGCGGGCTTGCTTCAGTTGGGACAGGCGCTCGATGGCGGCTCGCTATCGGGTCTGCTCAAAGAGCAGATCGCGCTGCGTGTTGCTGAGCGAAACGGATGTGGCTACTGCGCCTCGGCGCACACCGCGATCGGCAAGTCGGTTGGCTTGACCGATGCACAAACGATTGAAGCGAGGCAAGGAAAAGCCGAGTCCGATCATGCACAGGCCGTGCTGCGTCTAGTTGACGCAATCCTGGAGCGAGAAGGGTACATCACCGATTCCCAACTCGCCGCGGCGCGCGAAGCCGGCCTAAGCGATGCAGTTGTATTGGAAGTATTCGGCGAGGTGATAAAGAATTTCTTCACCAACTACGTAAATCACATCGCCCAAACCGAGGTTGATTTTCCAGAAATCTCGCAATTGCAAGAAGCGTAAACAGGCCCAATTCAATTTGAGTTTTTGAACCAATACGTGACGCAGTTTATTGTGACTCCATTCCTCTTTAAGCTGCTCGGACGGTTCAATCAGTCCATAATCAAGTACGTGACGGCCCTGCCCCCACCGATACAGGGTGTGGAAGATGCCATTCACCGCCATCACGCCCAGCAATGCTTCGGCGATCGACCACCCCGTGACCTGTTCGTGCACAATTGTCCAGAAGAATTGTGCGATGCAAAGCAAAGTAACGACGACGAGCGTTGGCGTGCGCGAAATCAGGTTGACGGCGATCGCACAAAACGGCGCTCCTAACGCGACGACAGAGGCCGCTGCCAACCAGTTCGCAAAGACTTCGGGGGCCATGTAATCAAGTTCGGGGTTGACGCACGAGACATGATGTTTGATGTGATACCAACAACAGAAGTAAAAGCTATGAGTACGACCGATGTCGGGTGCCCTGTCCGCGAGTGATAATCTCAGTAAAGGCCACATCACATTTCTGGAGGAGCGGCTCACAAAGAGAGCCGAAGAAGCCAACCGTTACAAAGTCCAATCTGGCCGCAAGCCCAGCGAGAAGTCGCTTTCGCGATCAGAAGCAACCACGATGGAGGAGTTCCTTGACCACCTCTATCTTGTTGCAGCTGCAATGGGCTACGACATATTTGAAAGCCAAACGACTGATGAAGCGACCCCGGAGGGTGTTGATCTTTACAGCGTAACGCTTGAAAACAACGTAACGGCTACGGGCTACGTGGCCGAAGAAGGCTTTATTGTCAAAGCCGGCTCCTTTGCTAAAGCAGAAAATACGGCGAGTCTGCAGGCGGGCTACAAGGCCCGCAAGGAAGACTTGAAAAAACGCAAAATACTTGTCGCCGATGGCCAGCGGCTTCGATTCACCGAAGATTTCACTTTCCGAAGTTCAAGCGAGGCGGTCGGCATTGTCGCTGGAACACAGCGTAGTGGTCCACAGACTTGGATTCGTCAAAGCGACCAAAAAAGCCTTCGAGATGTAGAAGCTGAGCAAGCCGAGGCTGACAAGCAGGCTTTAGAGGCGGAGCAAGCAGCTGGCGATCAAGATCCAACGCCCGAACCTGCGGAGGTAGCTGATGCCGCCGCTGAGTGACCACCTACGCCGTGACCTGGAAAAGGCTGTCATCAAAGCTCGCACGATTGCTGAGCGGGGGGCTCGGGCTGCGATCGAATCGGTCACCGTCGCCGACGCGAAAGCCGGCATCCGCGTGCACTTCTTCGATGCTATTGAACGTCTCGGCAGTGTCGGTGCAGTGACTCGACGGCTTCGTGAGATCGGCATCGTTGTGCCCGGTCGGCAGACAAAGCGGGGCAAGACCTTTGGCGGCAAGCCATTCAACAGCCGCCAGGTCATGAACGTGCTCCGCAACAGGGTCTATCTGGGAGTTGTTGAGTGGGCTGATGTCACGACCGAGGATGCCCATGAAGCGATTATCACTGCCGAGCAGTTTAAGCGGGTGCAGAAGATCATCGATCGGAACTCTGCCGCCCGTTGCAACCCCGAGGCGAATGGCGAACACATCTACGTTGCCAAGCAGCTGGTCCGATGCGGCAAGTGTGGTTCGGCGATGACGCCCTCGTCGGCCCATGGCCGGAACGGCCGGCATTTCTACTACGGCTGTACAAAGCGTTGCCACGAAGGGCGGGTCGAGTGTGATGCCCCGTCGATAGCGGCACCGGCGTTGGACGAGGCCCTGATTGCCCGGTGTGTGGCCCTGAGTGCCGACGAGCGGGGCAGGGACCGCATCGTCGCCGACGCGATTAAGCAGGCCAACGCTGAAGGACGGCGGATCGAGGGTGAAATCGAGTCGATCCAAAAGCGGCAGGCCGAGATCACGCGGGAGATCAAGAACCTGATGGATGTGCTGCGGTCGCTTGGTAGCGAAGGCCTCAACAGCGTCCGGGACGAACTGGCTGAACTGGAATCCGAGAAGGCTACCTTGGTTGAACAGGCTGGGAAACTCGTCGAGCAGCGTGACAGTCTCGCCGGCATCGGGGAGTTAGAACGACAGTTCCTCGATAGCTGGCGGGGACTGGGTGACCTACTCAAAGTGGCCACGCCCGACGAGCAGCAGCGGCTGCTACGGAACATCATCGAGGTGGTGGACTGGACCCCGGCTCCGAACAGCAGCAAGCGTGGCACCTACGCCATTCGGTTCTTCCCCGAGGCCGTCCGGGAGCAGGCTGAATTCTTGATTGAGACGTGGCCTAATGGCCTCTTAAACGACGACGGCCCCGCCGAAGCGGGGCCGTTGTTAAGCCCGGTTCGTGAACTGGGCAGTGAAGCTCCCCCGGCTGGACTCGAACCAGCAACCTGCGGATTAACAGTCCGACGCTCTACCAATTGAGCTACAGGGGATTGGGTTGTGCGAGCCGGATAGTTTAGCACACCGGCGCAAGGGTTCAAGTCCAAGGGGTCTCAGGGTTTATCAATCCCTCAGGATCACCAGGTCGGCGGGGTCGATGTGGCAGGTGGTCGCGGACGGAGGGGAGGTGGGGCGGGGGTTGAGTTCGTAGGCCTTGAGTTCGTGCTCGGCGGCGATCAGGCGGTGCTGGGCGAGGGAGCCGAGGTAGACCGTCGGGCCGCGCTGGGCCGTAAATGTGTTGGGCTTGCCGTTTGCGATGGACGTCATGATGAGCTGCAGGGCCTCGGGGCGTACCGAGCAGGTGACGGCTCCGCCCTGGGGCAGGTTTTCGGGATAGGTCGCGCTGGCCATATTTCCAAAGGGTGTGTGCAAGAGGATGTGATTGCCCTGGGTGCCCACGACCTCGGCGGGGAAGAAGTTGGTCTCACCCAGGAAGTCAGCGACGAAGCGGTTGACCGGCGTGCGGTAGAGGCGGGTCGGCGGCCCGGTCTGGATGACTTTTCCTTCCTGCATCAGCGCGATGTTGTCGGCCATCGACAGCGCTTCGTGCTGATCATGCGTGACATAAATCGCGGTGATGCCCGATTGTTTGCACAGCTCGCGGATCTGCAGGCGCATGTCCAGTCGAAGTTTGGCGTCGAGATTGGACAGCGGCTCGTCGAGCAGGAGGACGCGCGGCCTGATGACCAGCGCCCGGGCGAGTGCGACGCGTTGCTGCTGGCCGCCGGAGAGCTGGTTGATCTTGCGATCGGCGTAGGGTTCGAGCTGTGTGGCGGCGAGGGCCTGTTCGACGCGCTGGTTGGCCTGGTCGGTCTTGACCTTGCGGACTTCGAGGCCGAAGCGGATGTTCTGTCGGACGGTCATGTGTGGCCAGAGCGCGTAGCCCTGGAAGACCATTCCGGTGTCGCGTTTGTTGGCCGGGGTGCGGGTGATGTTGTCGTCGCCGAAGTGGATGGTGCCGGCGTCGGGTTCGATGAAGCCTGCGACCATGCGCAGCAGCGTCGTCTTGCCGCAGCCCGAGGGGCCCAGCAGGAAGAACAAGTCGCCCGCAGGGATCTCGAGGTCGATGCCTGCGACCGCGGTCGTTGTACCAAAGCGTTTGGTCAGTGCTCGGATGGTGATCGGCGTCATAGGCCCGGACAGACTAGCCGGGATTCCGCAAACGGTCTAGGGTTGGCCCTCAGCGTGAATCCGCAAGCCTCCGGCCGAGCGGTTCTATGACGAAAGCAGGTCATCGGGAAAACATCAAAGGGCATACTAATCAGGGAACAACCACACCCACCGCTTCGCTGTCCATGATCTTGACCAGTTCGTTCTGGACCTTGCGGACCGTGGCGCCGGAGACGTTGCGGGCGGCGTCGAGGCCGTGGCCGTTGACGAGGATGGAGAAGGCGAGGATACGAGCGGCGTTTTTGTTTTCCTGGCTGGGGTAGACGATGTAGCCCGAGAGCGCGGAGACGTTGTTGATGGTACCGGTCTTTGCGTAGATGCTGCCCTTGAGCGCGTCTTCATCGACAAAGCGTTGGTTGAGCGAGCCGTTCTCGCCGGGTCTTGCGAGCGAGGCGAGATAGGGCCTGAAGTTTTCGCCGGCGGCCTGAACGCGCAGGACTTCGACCAGCGCGCGGGCGCTGACGCGGTTGTCGCGTGAGAGCCCCGAGCCGTCGACGAGCTGGATGGATGCGGCGAGGGTAGGGTCGCTGATGTTTTTGGCGAGGTAGGCGCGTACGGCCGAGGCGCCGTTCTCGAAGGTACCCGGCGCGCCGGTGATCTCGTGGCCGCAGCGTTTGAGCAGCGCCTCGGCGTAGAGGTTCATCGAGTCCTGGTTGGTGCGATTGAGAACGGCCTGGAGGGTCGTGTTGATCTGGTGCAGCAGCTTGCCGTCGGGCAGCCGCTGATCCTCTGCGGGCCGGACGACCTGACCGACGCTGACGCCGCGCTTGGATAGTTCGTTCTTGAGCAGTTCGCCGAAGACCATCGCCGGGTCGTGCATGGTCACGTCTTGCTGCTGGCGGTTTCGGATCTGTCCACGGAAGGTGATGCGGTTGCTGTCGGGTCGGGTGATGATGTCCCACTGGTCCGTGCGTCCGGTGACCAGTCGCATCTCGGTCTGCACGAACGGGCCAAAGGGGTACATGCTGACCAGCGCGTCCTGGCCTGTGCGTGTGGGCGTTGCGGTGACGCGGAAGCAGTTGTCGAAGAAGTTGATGCCCATGACCTGCGCGCAGTACCAGAGGTGGAGCTGGTTGGACGGCCAGGAGGGGTGCACGCGCTGCTCGGGCCCGCTGTCGAAGACGCGGTCATCGATGATGAGCTGGCCAAAGCGGTTGAGCCCGGTCTTCTCGATCGCGTCGAGCCACCAGCCGATCATCTGATCGACGTTGTAGCCGGCGTTCTCGAGGACCTTGGGTGCGCCGAAGGCCGGGTCGCCGTCGCCGATGACCAGCAGCGCGGGCAGGCCGTCGCCGGCGGGCGCTTCTTTGACGCTCAGCAGCTTGAGCCGGGTGGAGAAGGTGAAGTCCTTGCCCAGCGTGTCCAGGGCCGCGGCGGTGGTGACCAGCTTCATGTTCGAGGCGGGGATCATCTCGCGGTCGGCCTCGATCTCGGCCAGCATGACGCGCTCGCCCACGTCCATCACGCAGACCGACACCTTCGTGCCGCGCAGGTCGGCGTTGTTCAGGAGATTGAGCAGCGCCGACTCCATCTCCGCACGGGCCCCGCCGACGGACATCAGCATTGCCGCAAGCACAAGTAAAGACGATGCGGTCCGGCGTCTGATCATGCGTTCCCGGGTGTTGGTCATCTCATCATCCCTGATCGAATTGCGATATTCGATTCTATCGGCTTGAAGTCCGGCCGAGCCCCAGAACGCCGGTCATCGGCAAAGTGCAAGAAAAAACCCGCGTTTGAGCGCGGGTTTCTATTCAGAGCATGTACATTTGCGGATTACTCAGCGGCGGGCTGGGGGATTTCGGGCAGCGCAGGCGCGTCGCCGGGCTGTTCGGGGTTGAGGTTGATGGCCGGGCCTTCACCTTCGGGGCCGCCGGGGCCCTTGGCTTCATCGCCCAAGGTGATGACCCACTTGCCATCGACCTTGGAGAGGGTGAAGTCGTCGGTGTCCTTGTTGCCGTCGCCGGTCTCGATGGTCGCGGTGACCTTGGCGCTGTCGCCGTTGACTTCTTCCTTATCGATGGTGACGGACTTGATGCCGCCCTTCTTCTTCATGTCGGCGGCGGCTTCGGTCATCATGCCCTTGAGCTTTTCTTCACCGAGCATCGCCTTCATGCTGGGCATGATCTGGCCGACCTTGTTGGCGTCGCCGGCTTCCATGGCGTAGGCGAAGTCCTTGACGGTTTGGCCGGGGCCCGACGCGCCGCCACCGCAGCCAACGAGGATGAACGAACAGGCCAGGACGAGGATCGAGAGCAGCTTTTTCATGGTTTCCCTTTCGGTATTCAGTATTGCCAGATTGTTTGCAGGTCAGAGCAGCCCACAAAGGCCCCCGGGGTCACACCCGGCCCCTCCACAAACATGTTGTCATACGAGCCCACCAGTGTATCAGGCCAGGCCATCCCCGCCTCTTTATATGCCATGTAAATCAGCTCGCTGCAGTACATCCGGCTGTGATCGATCAGGTCAAAATCATTGTCAAAACCGATCTCCCGCTCCGCGCAGGCAAGCGCATAAGCACAGGCCTGTTCCCCGGCTTGCTCCGCCGCTTCGCCCGGGCCGACCATCCGCATCACGCGCACGGCCACGTACCCGCGCTCGGCCAGGAACAGGCTCAGCGGGATCTTCGCCACCTGTTCGCCCATGCCGCCGTCGCCCGGGCCCTTCGGTGCCGCGTGGATGACATAGACCCCCTGCGGCGTGACCTCGAGCATGCCCACGTGCGAGTAGGTATTGTCGTCGGTCAGCGTGCGCACCAGCCTGCTCTGCAGCGAGACGCCGCCGGCCAGGATGATGTCGCCGTTATGAAAAGCGACATCTACGGGCACCGCGATAGGCTCGACACGCGTCGGATCCGTGGCTCGATAGGCCTGCCAGCCACCTACGGTGCCGCCGGCCAGCGCCAGGCAGATGATCCCGATGATCGATCGGCGGTAGAGGTGTTTTCGCAGTTGCCACAGGCGTTTCATGGCCGGGATTGTAGCGGGCACGTTGGCTCAGATCTGCGAATGGCTGGTCAGTTCGTCGTAGATCCGGGCATAGCCCTCGTGCATCCGCTGTGCGGTGAAACGTTCAAGCAGGCGCTTGCGACCGGCCTGGCCTAGCTTGCCCGCGAGCCTGGGCGTGAAGATCACGTTGATGAGGTTGTCAGCCAGGGCCTGCGCATCGCTACGCGGGGAGAGCAGGCCGGTCTGCTGGTTCTCGACCACTTCGCTGTTGCCTCCGACATCGGTTGCGACCACGGGCTTGCCCGCCGCCATCGCCTCGAGCAGCGTGACCGAGACCCCCTCGCTCAGAGACGAGAGCATGCACACGTCGGCCGCGGGGATCAGCTCGCGCGCGTTGCCGACGGCCCCGGTGAATCTGACCGCATCTGATACATGCAGCGACTTCGCGAGTGACTCGATGGCGCTGCGCTCTTCGCCATCGCCGACCAGGACGAGCAGGGGGTCGTGCGTTTCGCCGAGCGTCTCGCGCACGATTGCAAAGGCGCGCACGGCGGTGGCGTGGTCCTTGACGCTGTGGAAGCGGGCAACCTGCATGACGACGGATCGGCCGGGGTCGAGGTTAAGCAGCTTGCGGGCGCGCTCACGGTGCAGCGGGCTGGGGTCCGGGCCGGGGTCGATGCCGTTGTAAACCAGGTCGATGCGCTGGTCGGCGATGCCCTCGTTGGTCACCAGCGCCTGCCGGACGAATGCGCCCACCGCCGTGACCCGGTCGCGCCGGGTTAAGAGCAGCCGGTTGGCCAGTACATGCCGGAGGGATCGGTGGTCGGGGTAGTGTCTGCCGTGCTCTGTAAATAGGATCGGCGTGGTGCGTCGTCGGCATGGCCGGACGCGAGAGAGGGCGCTATAAAAGAAGGGGGTGTACTGATGGGCGTGGATCAGGTTGACGCCGAGGCGCTCCGAGGCGGCTCGCAGCCTTCGGCCCAGATGCCTGTCCAGGCCCGGCTGACGCTTGAGGTACTCGACGGCAAACTCTTCGCGGGTCAGTTCTTCGGTCAACGGTCCAAGGCCGTCGAGACAGAAGAAGACGAATCTGAACTTTGTTCGCAGTGATCGTGCCAGGCCCGCCGCCAAAACCTCGGCCCCGGCGCGGTCCAGCCGGTGTAGGACGTGTGCAATGACGGGTCGCTTGTCGGGCATGTCCAGTCTTTTTCGGCCGGTCATGCCCGCGGGCTCGCCAACATGGGTCCGGGGCGACGGTGAATCAAATTCGACTAAATTATGATGAGGGGTATACTATTAAGCAATCGATCAGCTATACTAAATCTGACTAAAGTTAGAATAAGTTATACTTATAGAAAGGTTGGCCTGTGGTGGGGCCCATGCAGACAATCCGCCTGTTTGTCGAAGTCGCGCGATGCCGGAGCTTTTCCAAGGCCGCGGACATGTTCAACATCAGCCAGTCCGCCGCGAGCCAGCGCATCAGCCAACTCGAGCGTCGCTTGGGTGTGAAGCTGATCGACCGTTCGGTTCGCCCATTCGAGCTGACGCAGGCGGGTGAGTTGTACCTGGTGGGCGCGGCCGACACGCTTAGCAGGTTTGATCGCATGGAGCGTGAGGTGAGCTCGCTGGGTCACAGCGGCGAACGTTTCGAGGGCGCGGTGCGCGTCGCGGCGATTTACTCGGCGGGGATCGACCTGCTCAGCCAGTTGCGTGACCGTTTCGTGAAGCAGCAGCCGGGCGCTCGTGTCGAGCTGCGCTACCTCAAGCCCGAGCAGGTGCATCAGGCGGTGCTGGACCAGCAGGCGGACCTGGGGATCGTTTCGTTTCCGGATCGGTTTGCGAAGGTGGAGGTTGAGCCGCTGAGTGAGGAGACCATGGCCGTGGTGTGCGGGCCTGGTCACGTGCTGGTGGGTCGCAAGTCGGTGGCGGCGGCGGAGCTTTCGAATATGGAGATGGCGGGCTTTGATGCCGAGCTCCCGATTGCGCGGCACCTGCATCGATACTTCAAGGAAAACGGCGCGACGCCGATGATCACGCACCGCTTTGACAACATGGACACGCTCAAGTCGGCGATCGAGGTCACCGACCGTTTTGCGATCATGCCGATGCGCTGTGTGAGGCGCGAAGTAGAGGCGGGCTCGCTGTGCACCATCCGTCTGACGCCCAAGCTCACCCGTCCGATGGGCGTGATCACACGAAGCGGCGCTGCGGGGCTGGCGCCCGCAGCCCGAGCGTTCCTTGACGAACTGGTGCGAGCGGCAGGCCCCGGCTCTGGTGACGCCCCGGCCGACCCCGCACGAAAACCCGCCGACGCCAGCCTCTGAACTCCCGGCCTGACCCCGGCCAACGCCCCGAACCGGCATCTCAACGTACGAAACACAACTGTCCGCGGGCCTACCCCGCCACGAGCATCGACTGCAACCATGTCCGACACTCAACCCCAACTGCCCAAGATCATGCCCGGCCTGCCGCCCGCCCAGGGTCTCTATGACCCGGAGAACGAGCACGATGCCTGCGGCGTCGGTTTCATCGCCAACATCAAGGGCCAGCGCTCGCACACCATCGTCGACCAGGCACTCACCATGCTCCACCGCATGGACCACCGCGGCGCCTGCGGCTGTGAAGCCAACACCGGCGACGGCGCAGGCATCCTCACCGCCATCCCCAACAAGTTCATGCGCAAGGTCGCCAAGGCCGAACTCGGCATCCACCTGCCCGAGATGGGCGACTACGCCGTGGGCAACATCTTCCTGCCCACCGACGACAAGGCCCGCGCTACCGCCAAGCGCGTCTACGAAGAAAAACTCACCGGCCTGGGCCTGAAGGTCCTCGGCTGGCGCAAGCTGCCGGTCGACCCCGACGGCGCGGACATCGGCCCGACGGCGCGCTCGACCATGCCCGCCATCGAGCAGCTCTTTGTCGCCAGCGCCAAAGGCATGGACACCGACAGCTTCGAGCGCGCGCTCTACCTCGCGCGCAACCGCGTGATCAATGCGCTGCAGAAGCCCGGCTCGGGCGTGCCCGCCAACAGCTTCTACATCTGCTCGCTCTCTGCGCGCACCATCGTCTACAAGGGACAGCTGACCTCAGGCCAGGTGCCCGCGTTCTACGCCGACCTCCGCGACCCCGACTACACCTCGCACCTGGCGATGGTCCACTCGCGCTTCAGCACCAACACGTTCCCCAGCTGGGACCGCGCCCAGCCCTGCCGGATGATGAGCCACAACGGCGAGATCAACACCGTCAAGGGCAACCGCAACTGGACCGCTGCGCGCCAGGGCCTGATGCAGTCCGACGTCTTCGGCGACAACCTCAAGGACCTCTTCCCGATCATCAACCGCGAGGCCTCGGACTCGGGCGCCTTCGACAACCTGCTCGAGATGCTCTATATGTCCGGCCGATCGCTGCCCGAGGTGATCATGATGATGATCCCCGAGGCGTGGGAAGGCCACGAGTCCATGAGCTCCGCCAAGCGCGCGTTCTATCAGTACCACGCGAACCTGATGGAGCCCTGGGACGGGCCGGCGAGCGTGTCGTTCACCGACGGCAAGATCATCGGCGCGTGCCTGGACCGCAACGGCCTGCGCCCCTCGCGCTACTACGTCACGCACGACGACCGCGTCATCATGGCCAGCGAGGTCGGCGTGGTCGACATCGAGCCCGAGAACGTCAAGCTCAAGGGCAGGCTCGAGCCCGGGCGCATGTTCCTGGTCGATTTTGATCAGGGACGAATCATCCCCGACGACGAAGTGAAGGGCGCGCTGATCGGCGCCCGGCCCTACAACGAGTGGCTGCGCGAACACCAGCTCAAGCTCAACGACCTGCCCGGCGCCAACCCGCCTTCGGCCGACAAACCCGCCGTGAACGAGCCGGTGCGCATGAACGAGAGCGGCATCGAGCCCGAGCTGTTGCGCAAGCTGCTTGCCTTTGGCTACACGATCGAGCACCTGCACATGCTGCTCTTGCCGATGGTGCGCACCGCGAAGGAAGCGCTGGGATCGATGGGCAACGACCAGGCCCTGGCCGTGCTGTCGGACAAGCCGCGCCTGCTGTACGACTACTTCAAGCAGCTCTTCGCGCAGGTGACCAACCCGCCGATCGACTCGATCCGCGAGGCGTGCATTATGGCGCTGGACACCTACCTCGGTCCCGAGGGCAACCAGCTCGCCGCGACGCCCGCGCAGTGTCAGCGGCTGCACCTGAGCTCGCCCGTGCTGACTAACGCGCAGCTCGGCGCGATCCGCAGGCTCAGCAAATCTGCGTACCTCGGCTGGTCGAGCGCGGTGATCGATGCGACCTACGACGCCGCGTCGGGCGACGACGCCGCGGCGCTCAAGGCGGCGCTGGAGCGCATCTGCGCCCAGGCGAGCGATGCGATCAAGGCCGGCGCACCGCTGATCGTGCTGTCGGACCGCGAGGCGGGGCCGGGGCGTATTCCGCTGCCGGCGCTCCTTGCTGTCGGCGCGGTGCACCAGCACCTGGTGCGTACGCAGACGCGCACGAAGGTCGGCCTGGTGCTCGAGTCCGCCGAGCCGCGCGAGGTGCACCACTTCTGCACGCTGCTGGGCTACGGCATCGACGCGATCAACCCGTACCTCGCCTACGAAGCGCTGCACGCGCTGCGCGACCAGGGCGTGGTCGACAAGAGCAAGCACTGGACCAACGACCAGCTCGTCGACAACTACATCAAGGCGGTGGACTTTGGCATCCTCAAGGTCATGTCGAAAATGGGCATCTCGACGATCGCCAGCTACCGCGGCGCGCAGATCTTCGAGTGCCTGGGCCTGGCCGGTGAGGTGATCGACCTGTGCTTTACGGGCACGGCTTCGCGTCTGCAGGGCGCGGGATTTGCCGTGATTGCAGAGGAGATCCGCCGCCGTCACGACCTGGCCTACCCGCAGCGCGACACGAAGTCGGCCGGGCAGAACACCCCCGAGCTGCCCAACCCCGGCGAGTACCACTGGCGGCCCGAGGGCGATGCGCACGCCTACAACCCCAAGGCGATCGCCAGCCTCCAGCTCGCCGCGCGCACCAACGGGCGCGAGGCCTACGAGCAGTTCGCACACATGTGCAACGAGGAAGCGGCGAGCCGAGCAACCCTGCGCGGGCTGATCAAGATCAGGAGCCTCGAAGCGTCCAAGCAGGTCCCGCTCGATGAAGTCGAGCCGGCCAGCGAGATCGTCAAGCGGTTCCGCACCGGCGCGATGTCCCTTGGCGCGCTGAGCAAGGAAGCTCACGAAACCCTTGCGCTCGCCATGAACCGCATCGGCGGATACTCCAACTCCGGCGAGGGCGGCGAAGACCCCGAACGCTACGCGCTCGAGCAGTACCCCGACGGCTCGACCAAGTCCAAGCGATCGGCCATCAAGCAGGTCGCCTCCGGCCGCTTCGGCGTGACCAGCTACTACCTGGCCAACGCCGAGATGCTGCAGATCAAGATCGCCCAGGGCGCCAAGCCCGGAGAGGGCGGTCAGCTGCCCGGCTTCAAGGTCAACGACTACATCGCCAAGCTGCGCTACTCCACGCCCGGCGTCGGCCTGATCTCCCCGCCGCCGCACCACGACATCTACTCCATCGAAGACCTCAGCCAGCTCATCTTCGACCTCAAGAACGCCAACCCCTCGGCCAACGTCAGCGTCAAGCTCGTCGCCGAGGTCGGGGTCGGCACCGTTGCCGCGGGTGTTGCCAAGGCCAAGGCCGACCACATCCTCGTCTCCGGCTGCGACGGCGGCACGGGCGCTTCGCCGCTGACGTCGATCAAGCACGCCGGCCTGCCTTGGGAGCTGGGCATCGCCGAGACGCACCAGACGCTCGTGCTCAACGACCTGCGCTCGCGTGTTCGGCTCGAAACCGACGGCGGGATGCGCACCGGGCGCGATGTTGTCATCGCGGCATGTCTGGGTGCAGAAGAGTACGGCTTCTCGACTGCGCCGCTGATCAGCGTCGGCTGCATCATGATGCGCAAGTGCCACCTGAACACCTGCCCCGTCGGCGTCTGCACCCAGGACCCGGTCCTGCGCAAGAAGTTCACCGGCCAGCCCGAGCACGTTATCAACTACCTCTTCCTCGTTGCTGAGGAAGCGCGTCAATATATGGCGAAGATGGGCGTACGCACGGTCGATGAACTCATCGGCCGGGTCGAGCTGCTCGAGCCGGGCAAGGCGATCGAGTACTGGAAGGCCGACGGCCTGGACCTCACGCCGCTCTTGACCCCCGCGAACAAGCCGGCGCACCGCGAGAATGTCGGCGTGCGCAAGCTCATGGAGCAGGACCACGGCATCGAGGACCAGCTCGACGTCAAGCTCATCGCGCATGCCCAGCCCGCGATCCTCGAAGGCAAAAAAGTCGACTACACCGGACCGGTGACCAACCTCGACCGCGCGGTCGGCACGATGCTCTCGCACGAGGTGAGCAAGAAGTGGGGCGACGTCGGCCTGCCCGAGGACACGATCACGGTCAATCTCCTTGGCAGCGCGGGACAGTCTTTCGGCGCCTGGCTGGCCGGCGGCGTGACGCTGCGTGTGACCGGCGACGCGAACGACTACGTGGGCAAGGGGCTCAGCGGAGGCAAGCTCGTCGTGCGTCCGCCGGCAGAGTCGACCTTCGCGGCCGAGGACCAGATCATCATCGGCAACGTGGCGCTCTACGGCGCGACCAAGGGCGAGGCCTACTTCCGTGGCATCGCGGCCGAGCGTTTCGCCGTGCGCAACTCCGGCGCGCGAGCGGTAGTCGAGGGTGTGGGCGACCACGGCTGCGAGTACATGACCGGCGGGCGCGTCGTCGTGCTCGGCCGGACCGGTCGCAACTTCGCCGCGGGCATGTCCGGCGGGATCGCGTACGTCTGGGACCGCGAGGGCGAGTTCCTTCAGCTCTGCAACCTCGAACTGGTTGAGCTCGAAGACCTCAGCAACGCCGAGGACGAAGTCGAGTGCCTCTCGATGATCCGCAGGCACTTTGAGCACACCGGGTCAGCGGTGGCCGAGAAGGTGATCGAGAACTGGTCGCGCGTCCGTAGCCAGATCGTGAAGGTCATGCCGATCGACTACCGCCGAGTGCTGCAGCAGAAGAAGAAAGCCTCGGCCGTCCCCGAGGTCGGACACGCGTAAGGTTGATTAGGTCGCAAACTATTTAGCCGCCGGGCCTGTCCCGGCGATCACGTGACGAAGGGTCACGAAGTTGGAGCAATAAAAAGTGGGTAAGCCAACCGGATTCCTTGAGTTTGAACGACGCCCGATGCCCGCGCGCAAGCCCGGCGTACGCATCAACGATTTCTACGAGATCTACGAGCGCGCCGACGAGCACCAGCTCCGCGAGCAGGGCGCGCGCTGCATGGACTGCGGCGTGGCGTTCTGCCAGTCCGACTCGGGCTGCCCGATCGACAACCTCATCCCCGAGTGGAACGACCTGGTGTTCCACGGCCGATGGAAAGAGGCCTATCACCGACTGGCGAAGACCAACAACTTCCCCGAGTTCACCGGGCGCATCTGCCCCGCGCCGTGCGAGAGCGCGTGCGTGCTGGGCGTGATCGATCCGCCGGTGACGATCAAGTCCATCGAGTGCTCGATCATCGACAAGGCCTTTGAAGAAGGCTGGGTCCAGCCCAACCCGCCCACGCAGCGCACGGGCAAGAAGATCGCGATCGTCGGCTCGGGCCCGGCGGGTCTCGCCGCGGCCGACCAGCTCAACAAGGCCGGCCACAGCGTCACCGTCTTCGAACGCGACGACCGCATCGGGGGCCTGCTGATGTACGGCGTGCCGAACATGAAGCTCGAGAAGAAGATCGTGCAGCGCCGCGTCGACCTGCTCGCGGCCGAGGGCGTCGTCTTTAAGACCAACTGCAACATCGGCGACCCCAACAGCGACACGCCGCACACCTCCAACCACGGCATGGCCGGCCAGGCGCAGATCATCGACGCGCAGACACTCAAAGACGAGTTCGATGCCGTGCTGCTGGCATGCGGCGCACTGGCGGGACGCGACCTCGACGACCTGCCCGGGCGTGAACTCAACGGCGTGCACATGGCGATGGAGTACCTGCACAAATCCACCAAGTCGCTGCTCGACTCGGGCCTCAAGGACGGCCAATACCTCGACGCCAAGGACAAGCACGTCATCGTCATCGGCGGCGGCGACACCGGCACCGACTGCATCGGCACCGCGATCCGCCAGGGCTGCAAGTCCATCCTCAACATCACCCGCCGCGAACGCGAGCCCGACGAGCGCGACGACGAACACCCCTGGCCCGGACCCACCGGCACGTTCTACGTCGACTACGGCCACGCCGAGGGCATCGCCAAGTTCGACCGCGACCCGCGCGAGTACCAGGTCCTGCCCAAGGCCTTCGTCGGCAAGGACGGCCAGCTCACGCACATGCGCGTCGGCCGCCTTGAATGGACCACCGACCCCAAGACCGGCCGCAAGATCAGCACCGAGATCCCCGGCAGCGAGGAAGACCTGCCCGCCGACTACGTGTTCCTGTCGATCGGATTCACCGGCCAGGACACGCCGGCGCTGTTCAAGCGCCTGGGTGTCGACATGAAGCGTGGCGTGGTGAACGCGGCCTACGGCAAGTTCGCGACCAATGTCGATGGTGTCTTCGCCGCCGGCGACGTGCGCCGCGGCGCATCACTGATCGTCTGGGCGATCGCCGAAGGCCGAGGCGCCGCACGCGTGATCGACCAGTACCTGATGGGCGAGTCGACACTGCCTGCCCCGGACATGAAGACACAGCTGGCGTCGAGCGCGGGGTGATCTGTCGTTGTGGTGTAGCTTGCTGAGAAGCGAAACTCAATGGGTGTCAGATGACGCCTTTTGCCTCGCGTAGTTTGAAAGAGTCGACCGAATCTTTCAGCACCTTGCTGTCATTTTCCCACTTTTTATCGAGTGAAGTCGCGGTGATGAGGTAGATCTTTTCGCCTCGTTTGCAGGCCCTCGAATACCAGTGCATATCTCGGCCCTGTTGTCGGCCGGTGTACTCGTAGACAAGGAACCCGTCTTCAACTTTTGCAGTGATGATCTGCATGCCCATCTGCTTGAACTGATCGCGTGACAGTTTGTCGTACTCTTCCAGCGTGCCGAGGTAGGGCTGAGACATACAGTTGATGTTTGCCGAGAAATTGTCCTCCGCCGGTAAGAAGTGGAAGAAAATCATGCCCTCGGCGTCCGCCGCGAAGGGGGGCGGATTGAAATCATATTGCAGCGCTTCGGGCGCATTCTGAACGGCCAGGCCAGCCGCGAAACAAGCGAGTGCGATAACGGCGGTTTTCATGTTGGCATCCTCGAAGAGGGGATGAATGCGAAGAGCAAAGATTAGGCTTGGCGTGCAGGAACACAGTCTATTGGCCGAGCGTCAAACGGATTCGATGTCACGTCTGGCCCACCCACGCTTCGCCGCTGGCGCGCTCGGCGTCCTTGAACGCCTGCCGCAGTTTCTTCACGACCTGCTCACGCAGCGGGTTCTTGTTCACCGCGTCGATGTTGGCCATCGCGTTGACGGTGCTGGTCGTGCCGACGATGGCGCAGTCGACGCCGTCGAGTGCGAGGGTGAACTTGAGCGCGATCTCGGGCCACTCGACCTCGATGTGGCCGTGGTAGCCCAGCTCGTGCGGGGTGATGTGCATCGCGCCAAGGCGCTCGTGGTAGGTCTTGGCGTACTGCTTGTAGAGTCCGCGCTGCTTGTTGAGCTCGTTCCACGCGGCGTTGGCGATCGGGCGCTTGGCGATGACGCCGACGTGGTTTTTCCTGCACAGCGGCAGCACGGTATCGATGTTGTGCTGGTCGCAGATGTTGATCGAGGTCTCGATCACGTCGACCCAGCCCATGGCCGCTGCGGCGGCTGCTGCCTCGTTATCGCCCGAGTAGCCGATGTAGCTGGTCTTGCCCGCGTCGCGCGCCTTGATGAGCGCGGCGACGGCGTCGCCCTGCTTGAGAACATCCAGGCCACACGAGTGCAGCAGCGTGATATCGAGGTGGTCGGTCTTGAGGCGCTTAAGCGAGCGGTCGATCGACGCGGAGATCAGATCGGGCGTGAACTCTTCGCCGGGCAGGTTGTCGTCCTTGGTGCCGCACTTGCTGACAAGCACGCTCTGATCACGTTTGCCCTTGAGCGCGATGCCGAGCTTGTCCTCGGCGTCCATGTACATCGCGGCGGTATCGAAGAGGTTGACGCCCTCGTCCAGGAGCAGGGCGATGAGCTTATCGACCTGCACCTGCGGCGTGGACAGGAACCCGATCGGCGCCGCACCGAAGCCGAGCCGACTAACAGACAGGTCGGTTTTTCCCAGGACTTTGCGTTCCATAGGCCCGTATCTTAGCGGGGTTTTTCCTGCGGCACCGCTTGAGCGTGAGAATCAACGTATTCTCAACAATTTTCAGCCGCGGGTATTAGAAAAACGGATCACGCTTCTTCGATGGGTTTAGGCCCGCTGGCGTCGATCTCGCGCTCGCTGACGGAGATGTTGGTCGCGAGGTCTTTCTGCAGCCGGTGGTAAAGCGTGTCGGGTTTACCCTGTTTCAGTGCGCGGCGGATCGATCGTAGCGAGCGTTTGGGCACGGCGATGTGGCAGACCGGTTCGCCGGGCTTGACCGCGGGCAGGGTGGTCATCCCCAGCACGATGCCGCCGGCCGGTGCGCGGAGCTGATTCTGTGTCTCGCCGAAGACCCCGGCGTTGGTCGCGACGATCTGGCCTTCCTCAACAAATGCGCCTGGCGCGATATGGAAGCGGAGCAGCCCGCCAACCTCCGCGCGCACCCAGACCGACTGATCGACGCGCACCTGGTATGCGGGCTTCTCGACTTCGCCCGGCATCATCGACAGCTCGCGCAGCACGTTGCGTACGCCACGCAGACCCACCGCCAGGACGCCGGGCTCGATCTTGAGCGGCTCGCCGGCTTCAAGGATGATCGTCGGGCAGCCGGCCTTGACCGCCTCGCGGCGCAGCGAGCCGTCGGGCCCTTTGCCGTTGACCATCAGTTCGCAGCCGAAGGCCTGTGCGATGCGTCGCACGCCCGGGACGGTGAGGTCGCCGCGCACGTTGGGGAAGTTGGTGCGTCCACCGGCGGCGGTGTGCAGGTCGATGCCGTAGTCGCAGTGTGAGACGACCTCGTCGAAGATGGTGCGTGCGACGCGCGAGGTGAGGTTGCCTGTAGCCGAGCCGGGGAACGCGCGGTTGAGGTCGCGTCGGTCGGGCATGTACCGGCTCTGGACCTCGAAGCCGAAGATGTTGACCACGGGCAGGAGGATGAGCGTGCCGCGCAGAAGTTCGATGGGCTCGCCGAAGATCAGGTCGTGGATGACGCCCATACCGTTGAGCTCGTCGCCGTGGATCGCGGCGGAGACGAAGACGCAGGGCCCTGCCTTCTTGCCGCGGACGACGTGCATGGGCAGTGTGATGGGGTCGCCCGTGTAGCGTTCGCTGACCTTGAGACGGATCTGCGCGGACTCGCCGGCCGGCACCGTAACCCCGCCGAGTTGGAACCGTGCGCGTGTGGTCATAGTTGTATTGTGCTTCGCAAAGGCGTGGTTGTCACCTGTGACTCGGGAGGATCGACAATCTGCGTAAGCCGGCGGGCTGGTCCTGCCGATGCAATCGCATGCCTCCCGATAGATCGGCGGGACAAGCCCGCCGGCCAACACTTAGGCGGGGACGAGTACGGTCCGGGACTGGTCGACCGTATCCTTTTCGAACCCGACCTCGTAGTCCGCATCTTCGTCGTCGCCCATGTAGTCGTGCAGCAGCTCCTCGCCGGCGTGGATATCGCGCAGGGCCATCACCGACAGGTCGTCGTAGTAGCAGGCGTTGGGCTGGTCGCTGTGGTTGATGTAGCGCAGGTCGCAGGTCACTCGGACCGGCGTGACGCCGTCGACCCACAGCACGTACGGGCCGTCGAGCTCGTGTTCGGGCGCCGGCTCGGTCTTGAGCCAGCCGATGATCGTGTCCTGAGGGATGAACTGAGTCGCGAACAGACCGCGCCCGTGGAGCGGGCTTTGTTTCACTTCAAACATGATGCGTGTGTTCCGTGGTGCCTCGTATTACTCATCGGCAGGCCTGCCGACCCACGCCTGTTGTTTCCGGAGCGGCGGGGGCGAGTGGAGTATAACGCCGGCGATTCGCATCCGCGCAAGCACCGCAATCGCGATTAGCGCCCGCCCGATAGGGGGGGCCTCTTACTTGGTTAATGGATCCAAAACCGCCCCGCCCTGGCGGGCGGGCGCTAATGCGGGTTTAAGCGCGGGCGCTAACTCAGGCGCGGTGCGATGTCACGCCATCGTTGCCACGATCGGCTCGAGCGACTGCGTGTCGCGCTCGCGCAGCAGGTTGGTCATGAAGGTTTCGAAATCGATCGCGCCCATCTCGCCGGCGCTGCGGTGGCGCACGCTGACGGTGCCCTGCTCCGCGTCCTTGCCGCCGACCACGAGCATGTACGGCACGCGGTCCTCCTGCGCCGACTTGATCTTCCCGCCGATGCGGTCGTTGCTGTTGTCGATGCTCACGCGGAAGCGCTCGGCCTTGAGGCGGTCGTGCACCTTGCGTGCGTAATCAATGAACTTCTCGCTGATCGGCAGTACGCGCACCTGCTCGGGGCTCAGCCACAGCGGGAACGCGCCGTTGAAGTGCTCGATCAGCACGCCGATGAACCGCTCCATCGAGCCAAACGGCGCGCGGTGGATCATGATCGGCTTGTGCGTCTGGTTGTCGCTGCCGACGTACTCGAGGTCAAAGCGCTGGGGCAGCTGGTAGTCCACCTGCACGGTGCCGAGCTGCCACTCGCGGCCGATGACGTCCTTCACAACGAAGTCGATCTTCGGGCCGTAGAACGCCGCCTCGCCCGGCTCCTTGGAGAAGGATACGCCCAGCGACTGCGCGGCATTCAAGCACGCCGCCTCCGCCGCGTCCCAGTCGCTGGCCTTGCCGACGAACTTGGAGCTGTCGGGGTCGCGCAGGCCCACGCGCACACGGTAGTCGTCCATGCCCAGCGTGCGGAAGATGATCTTCACCAGCTCGATGCAGCCCATCACCTCGTCGGCCAGCTGATCGGGCGTGACAAAGAGGTGTGCATCGTCCTGCGTGAAGCCGCGCACGCGCGTCATCCCGCCCAGCTCGCCCGACTGTTCCCAGCGGTAGACCGTGCCGAACTCGGCCAGGCGCACGGGCAGGTCGCGGTAGCTGCGTTTTTCCGAGGCGTAGATGCGGATGTGGTGCGGGCAGTTCATGGGCTTGAGCATGTAGCCGTCGATATCGCCCGACGCCATCCGGGCCGAGAGGTCGGCGCACGAGCAGCCCTCGCTCGCGAGCTTTTTCATGAGGTCGGAGTCGACCAGCGGCGGGAACTGCGACTCGGCGTAGTAGGGGAAGTGGCCGGAAGTGCGGTAGAGGTCGAGCTTGCCGATGTGGGGCGTGAAGACCTGGCTGTAGCCCTGCTGTTCGAGGTACCGGCTGATGAACTTCTGGAGCTCGTCGCGGACGACGGCGCCCTTGGGTTTCCAGAGGATCAGGCCCTGGCCGACTTTTTCGTCGATGGCGAAGAGGCCGAGGCGCTGTCCGACGACGCGGTGGTCGCGGCGTTTGGCTTCTTCGAGGTTGGAGAGGTACTGGTCGAGTTCTTCCTGGGAGAAGAACGCGGTGCCGTAGACGCGCTGGAAGCGGTCGGAGGTGATGTCGCCGTGCCAGTTGGAGGAGGCGACGGACATGACCTTGAAGGCGGCGATGCGGCCGGTGCGGTCGACGTGCGGGCCTTGGCAGAGGTCTTCCCAGTTCCTGTCTACTTCGCCGGTGACATACCACGACAGGACCGCAGCGCCGCCTGCGATCGCGCGCTCGGCGTTATCGATCTTGTACTTGTTGCCTTCTTGAGCGAGGCGCTTCGTTCCCTGCTGTGTCTCTAATTCATAGCGCGTAAACGGCCGATCTTCTGCCACGATCTTCTTCATCTCCGATTCGATTTTTTCGAAATCGGTGGAGCTGATGGGGGTGTCGAGCTTGAGGTCGTAGTAGAAGCCGTTGTCCAGCGGTGGGCCGTAGGCGAGCTGGGTGTCGGGGTAGAGGCGTTCGATGGCCTCGGCCATGACGTGGGCGGCGGAGTGTCGCAGGAGGTAGAGGGCGTCTTTCTTGTGCTGGTCGTCGCGGTAGGTGGGGATGTTTTGCTTGTTGAGCTTGGGCGCGGTGACGATCGCCAGCGCGCAGTCGCCGGGCAGGGGCCGGCGGAGGTCGTAGAGGTTTCCGTTGACCTTGGCGCCGATGGCGGCGTTGGCCAGTCCTTGCCCGATGGTGAGCGCGACGTCGTAGGCGCTGCTGTTGGCGGGCATGTCTTTGGTTGAGCCGTCGGGTAGGGTGATCTGCATGGCGTTATTCAGGGGGCTGGACGAGCCGCGACCGTAAGGGAGCGGGCCCGAAGTGCGAGTTGTCTGGTTATCTGGGCCGCTGGCGGATGTTCGCGGCGGGTTCGGGCAAATTATCAACGAAAAAGGCCGCGTGTGGGCGGCCTGGGGGTGTTTCTGCTGGGGGGTGAGCAGTTTTACCGCTTCGGCCGGCCACGGGGGGGCGTGGTGGTCGTGGTCGAGGGGGTGGTTGTGGCGGTGGTATGACGCATGGGTTTGAGGTCAAAGCGTACAACGACGGCGAGGTGTGTCAAGGAGCCGGTGTTGAAATGATGATCCGGGCAGTCGAACTGGTGCTTAGTTAGATCAGGCACCCCGGCTTTTCGGAAGCGGGCCGCTTCGTTACAATTCTCCGCCCCGCGTTTGTTTATGGGGGGCTGTGTATGGCCGATGGGGGAGGAAGACCCTTTCGACCAGGCTTTCTGTTTCGCTTACTCATAATAGAACAACGAGACCGCCAGCATGCTCGAAACGTTGCATATTGCTACCCCCATTATGGGCCTGTTCGGGCTCCTGGTTGCGGGGCTGATCTTCATGTCCATCCTCCGCTGTCCGGGCGGAACGGGCAAAGTTGCTCAGATCGCTCATACGATCCACGTCGGCGCGATGACGTTCATGAAGCGTGAGTTCATGGTGCTAGGGCTTTTCGCGCTGCTCCTGGGCGGTGTGCTGGGCTGGAAGAAGGACCTCTACGAGGCGATCGCGTTTTTCACCGGCGCGGGCTGCTCTTCGATCGCGGGCTTCATCGGCATGTACTGCGCGACGAAGGCGAACGTCCGCACGGCGGTCGCTGCGAATGAACAGGGCCCGGCCAAGGCGCTGTCGATCGCGTTCTTCGGCGGCAGCGTCATGGGCCTGACCATCGCCTCGATGGGCCTGATCGGCATCGGCTCGCTGTTCTATATCTTCGTGGTCAACGGCCACGCCGACCACCCGGCCGAGGGAGCGCACGTGATCCACGGCTTCGCGATGGGCGCGTCGCTGGTGGCGCTGTTCTACCGCGTGGGCGGGGGCATCTTCACTAAGGCGGCGGACGTGGGCTCGGACCTGGTGGGCAAGGTCGAGGCGGGCATCCCCGAGGACGACCCGCGCAACCCCGGCGTGATTGCGGACAACGTGGGCGATAACGTCGGCGACGTCGCGGGCATGGGCTCGGACATCTTTGAAAGCTACTGCGGTGCGCAGATCGCCACGATCGCCATCGCCGCGACCATGGTTACCGCAGCCGGTGACCCGACGGCCGCGGCCGTCGGGCTTATGAATGAAGGCGCGAAAGAAATCACCGGCACGCTGATGTACCTGCCGCTGGGCATGACAACGGTGGGCCTGATGTGCTCGATCATTGGCATCCTGCTGGTCAAGATGTTTTCGTCGATGAACCCGGCCGGGGCGCTGCGCGTGGGCACGTTCAGCGCGGCGCTGGCGTTTATTGCTGCGGCTTTCGGGCTCACGGTGATGTTCGATGTGCAGACCAAGGTCGCGTACTGCGTCGCTTCCGGCGCGATCGGCGGCATCATCATCGGCATGATCACCGAGTACTACACCGGGCGAAAACCCGTACGCGACATCGCACACTCCTCGGAGACCGGCGTGGCGACGGTGATAATCAACGGCCTGGCGGTCGGGCTCGAGTCTGTGGCGGTCCCGCTCTTGACCATCGCCGGCATCATCCTGCTTGCGCACCACTTTGCCGGGCTCTATGGTGTGGGCATCGCGGCGGTCGGTATGCTCGCGACGGTTGGCATCACGATGGCCATCGACGCCTACGGCCCGGTGGCGGACAACGCAGGCGGCATCGCGCAGATGTCAGAGATGCCCAAGGAAACGCGCAAGATCACCGACGGCCTGGACGCCGTGGGCAACACCACCGCCGCGATCGGCAAGGGCTTTGCGATCGGTGCCGCGGGCCTGGCGGCGCTGACGATGATCGCCGCGTTCGTTGAAGTCGCCAACCACCACTTCGTCGGGCTGGGTCAGGGCAAGATGGACTTGTCGCTGAATAACGCCTCGGTGCTGGCGGGCGTGTTCCTCGGCGGGATGTGCCCGTTCCTCTCCGGCTCGATCACGATGAAGGCGGTGGGTAGCGCGGCCAATGAGATGATCACCGAGATCCGTCGGCAGTTTAAGGAGATCCCGGGCCTGCTCGAAGGCAAGGCCGAGCCGGACACCAAGCGATGCGTCGATATCGCGACCAAGGCGGCGCTCAAGAAGATGATCCTGCCGGCGTTGCTGGCGGTGGGCGCGCCGGTGGCTGTGGGCTTTGGGCTCGGGGCCGAGACGCTCGGCGGGCTTCTCATCGGCACGCTGCTGTGCTGCGTCGTGCTGGCACTGATGATGAGTAACGCCGGCGGCGCATGGGACAACGCTAAGAAGTACGTAGAAGAAGGCCACTGCGGCGGCAAGGGCAGCCCCGGACACGCCGCGACCGTCGTCGGCGACACCGTCGGAGACCCGCTCAAGGACACCTCCGGCCCGTCGATGAACATCTTCATCAACGTCATGGCCATCGTCGCCCTGGTCATCGCCCCGATGGTTCCCCTCGGCCCGCTCTGGGACCCCGGGCACAGCGGGGCCGAACACCTCGATCAGCCGGCGGTAGTGGATAGCGTGCCGGTCGCCCCAACGGAGTAACGGCCTATCTGCGTTACCATACGCGGCGATGCAACACGTTATTTCTCAAGCTCCTGTGACCCACCTGCCCCTGCCCCTGCCCCTGTCCCGCGCCGCACGCCACGCGGCCGAGCAGCCGATCAGCGAGCTGATCAAGATGGCGCTGGACGACCCCGAGCTGATCTCGCTTGCGGCCGGGCTGGTGGACTTCGACACGCTGCCGGGCGAAACGGTAGCGCCGATCATCCAGCAGATCCTCTCCGAGCCTTCTGCCGCACGCGCGGCGCTGCAGTACGGCACGACCGAGGGCTTCGCCGCCTTCCGCAATCAGCTCTACAACCACCTCGTCGCGCTCGACGACGCAGCGGCGGACACCTACCCCGGCTCGCCGGACGACATCGTCGTCACCACCGGCAGCCAGCAGCTACTGAACATCATCGCCGAGGTGCTGCTCGATGCCGACGACATCGTCATCGCCGGCTGGCCGAGCTACTTCGTTTACACCTCGGCGCTGACGGCCTACGGCGCGACGGTCCGCGCGGTCGACCTCGATGAGCACGGCATGATCGCCGAGAAGCTCGACAAGCTGCTCAGGGGCCTCTACGCCGCCGGGCAGATGCGCCGGGTCAAGTTCGTCTACGTCGTGAGCTACCACCAGAACCCCACGGGCATCACACTCAGCGCCGAACGCCGAAAGCAGATCTTTGAGATCGTCCGCTACTGGTCGCAGAAGGCCGGGCACCGCATCGTGCTGCTCGAAGACGCCGCCTACCGAGAGCTGACCTACGAAGGCAACGCGCCGGCGTCGATCAAGTCGTTCGACACAAAAAACGAATATGTCGCGCTGTGCCAGACCTTCAGCAAGCCCTTTGCGCCCGGGCTCAAGACGGGCTACGGCCTTTTGCCAAGCGACCTGGTCGAGCCGGTGAAGCTGAGCAAGGGCGGGCGCGACTTTGGCTCGAGCAACTTCAACATGCACATCATCAGCCGGGCGATGGCGAGCGGCGCGTTTGATCAGCACGTCGGGGTGCTGCGCAGGGCCTACGCCGCGAAGATCCGCGCGACGCTCGCGGCGCTCGAAGAACACTTCGCGGGGATCGAGGGCGTGAGCTGGACGCGCCCGACCGGCGGGCTCTATGTCTGGCTGACGCTTCCCGAGTCGGTGGACACGTCCAAGCAGGGCCCGCTGTTTGGCCACGCGATCAAGCAGGGCGTGTTGTTTGTGCCCGGCGTCTACTGCTACCCCAACGACCCGACGCGCGAGCCGCCCAAGAACACGATCCGCCTGGCGGTGGGTGTACCGAAGTTGGACCAGATCCGCGAGGGCATCGCACGCCTGGCCAGCGCGGTGAAGCAGGTATTAGGGTGAGGATGTCATGGGCAAAGGATTGACGCGCAAACACAAGCTGGATGTCACGGGCTTTGGCCGGGATCAGGACGAGCTCCCGCAGGTTGGAAGCGGGCCGATAGACGTGCGCGCCTGGTTTGGTTTTGAGCCTTGGGCTGGCGCTGGGCCGGACACCCGTACGTTGGAGATCGAACTAGGCTCGGGCAAGGGCACGTTCCTGGTGCAGGAAGCGCCGCACCACCTCGACACGCTGTTCCTGGGCATCGAGTGGGCCAGCCAGTTTTATCGATACGCGGCCGATCGGCTGCGTCGATTGAACCTGGGCAACGTGCGGATGCTGCACGCGGACGGCGTGGTGTTCGTTCGCAACTTTGTCGCCGACCAGTCGGTGAGCTGTTTCCACTGGTACTTCCCCGACCCCTGGCCCAAGGCACGGCACAACAAGCGGCGGACGTTCCAAGAGCCTTTTCTGCGAGAGCTCTATCGGGTACTGACCCCCGGCGGACATATCCGTGTTGCGACCGATCATCTGGACTACTGGCAGTGGATGCAGGAGCACGCGGCGAAGGTGTCCGACCTCTATGAGATTGAGCCGTTTGAGCCGCCGGCCTCGGCCGGGGAGGGGGAACTGGTGGGGACCAATTTTGAGCGCAAGTACCGTATCGAAGGCCGGGCGTTCAATGGTATGGTGCTGGTCAAAAAATAAGCCCCGGCTGAGTGTTGCGTGCAAACGCGGTACACTATGACACTTAAACCCTGATGCATGGAGACTGAATGATGCTTGACCGGACCTGGAAGATCGTTGTGATGGCTGTGCTGCTTGGCCCTGCGGTGCTGATGGCGGGCTGCAAGAGCGGTGGTGGAACGACCGAAGCGACGTCTTCGCTGGCTGAGCCGGTCGCGATCCTGGGCACGAAGATCGGCGATTCGCAGGCGCTCAAGATCACCGGCGTGCAACTGATCAAGTCCGAAGAACAGTACAAGCTGCTGGGTGACGACGCGATCTACCCCGGCGTTGACTTCGCCAGCCAGGACCTGGTCCTCGTCGCGCTGGGTGAGCAGCCGACCGCCGGCTACGCCGTCGCGATCAGCGCGATCCAGCAGGAAGGCTCGACCCTGGTTGTGGTCGGAAGCGTGTCCAAGCCCGGCGAGGATGCAGCCGCCGCCCAGGTGCTGACCTACCCGTATGCGGCGGCCTTGATCGCGAACACCGATGCGACTCTGATTATCTCCGACATCGACTAATCGAAGCTCAAGTCATGACGCTTGTTCATCGCCCCGCCCCGTGCGGGGCGTTGTCATTACGGGCCGCGGCTTATCCGATCCGATGGATAGGGTGTGTCTGAACCCGCGTACTACAAACGTTCGCCGATGGATCGTCGCCAGCGCGTGCTGATGCTCACCCATCGCGTGCCCTGCCCGCCGGACCGTGGCGACCGTATTCGCGCTTACCATCAGCTGCGCGCGTTGTCGGGCTGGTTTGATGTGACGCTTGCCGCGATCGCCGATGAGCCGGTTGCGGATGCTTCGCTGGCCGAGCTTGATTCGCTCACGACGAATCTGCTGCTGGTCAGGGCCCGACCGTTGCGCCGCCGCGCCGCCGCCGCCCATGCGATGATCACCGGCCGGGCCATCACACCCGCCGCCATGCTCGATCGAAGCCTGGTTAAGCGACTCATCACGCTCCACCGTGAACAGCCCTTCGATACCGTGCTGACCTACTGCACCGGGATGATCGGCTACACCCGTGCCCTGCGTGATGCGCTGCCCGACAAGCCCTTCCGGCACGTGCTGGACCTTGTAGATGTCGACAGCCTCAAGTGGCTGCGCTACGCCCAGTCGACCCGAGGACCGATGCGGCTGGTGTATGCGGCCGAGGCGCGGCGCCTGCGCGCGGTCGAGGCGGGGCAGTTTGTGCCCTTTGATGTGCTGACCGTTATCAGCGAGCACGAGGCGCGGGAATACCAGACGAAGATCAACCCGCGGCTGTGCCCGCATGTCGTGCCCAACGGTGTTGACCTCGAGCGATTCAGCCCGGCGACAAGTCCTGACGCTAATGAGCCGGTGATCATTTTTACGGGTGTGATGTCGTACAAACCCAATGTCGATGCGGTGACGTGGTTTGCCCGTCGGGTCATGCCGCGTGTTCGTGCGGCGGTTCCTGAGGCGTGCTTTGAGATTGTTGGCAAGTCGCCTTCGCCGGCGGTGCAGGTGCTCGGGGAGTTGCCTGGCGTGCGCGTGGTCGGGCCGGTCGCTCAGACGGCGGACTATCTGAGGCGTTCGGCGGTGGCGGTGGCGCCGATGTCGATCGCGCCGGGCCTGCAGAACAAGGTGCTCGAGGCGATGGCGTGCGGTCTGGCGGTGGTGTGTTCCTCGGCGGCGGCGTCGGGGATCGATGCGGTCGCCGGGCGCGACCTGATTGTGGCGGATACCGAGTCCGACACCGCCGCCCAGTGCGTGCGTCTGCTGATGCACCCGGGCTGCCGCGCCGAGGTTGGAGGCCACGCGCGACGGCGTGTCCTGGAGCGATACCGCTGGGACCACGCGCTCGCCCCGATGCAGAATCTGATACAACGCGCACACACACACGCCCCGGCCTGAGCCGACACCTATGCCCGATACCCCGATCCTCACCAAGATCATCGCGACGCTCGGACCCGCCTCGGCCGAGGTCAACACCCTCAAGAGCATGATCCACGAGGGCGTACGCGTCGTTCGAATCAATTTTTCACACGGAAAACTCGAGGAATTCGAGCGCATGCTCAAGGTCGTGCGCGAGGCCTCGAACGCCGCAGGCGAGCCCGTCGCGGCGCTGGGCGATCTCTGCGGCCCGAAGATCCGCGTGCTCGGCGTCAAGGACGGCAAGCTCGAACTCAAGCCCGGAGACTGCGTCCACTTCACCAAGCAGCCGGTCGATGCCTCCCGCGCCGAAGACGACACCGTCACCATCGGCACCACGTTCCCCGACATCATCGACGACGCACAGCCCGGGCACCGCCTGCTGATCAACGACGGCGCGATCCGCATGCTCATCACCGACAAGACCGAGGGCGACGACCCACGACTGGTCTGCTCGGTCACCGTCGGCGGGACGCTCTCGCCCAAGAAGGGCATCAACCTGCCCGACTCCCAGCTCAACGCGCCCTCGCTCACCGATTGGGACCGCCAGTGCGCACGCTTCGCGCTGGAGAAGGGGTTTGACTATCTGGCGCTGAGCTTCGTGCGGCACGCCGACGACGTGAATCAGCTCAATCAGCTACTTCACGACCACGCGCAAGAAAACCCCCAGCTACGCAAACGCCCGCGCATCCCAATCATCGCGAAGATCGAGATGCCCCAGGCCATCGAGCAGCTGGACGGCATCATCCATGCGGCCGACGGCGTGATGGTCGCGCGCGGCGACCTGGGCGTGGAGATGGACCTGGCGCGCGTGCCGATCTTGCAGAAGCAGATCATCGCAACCGCCCACGACCACGGCAAGCCCGTCATCGTCGCGACGCAGATGCTCGAGTCGATGATCGGCAGCGCCTCGCCGACACGGGCCGAGGTCAGCGACGTGGCTAACGCGATCCTCGACGGCGCGGACGCGACGATGCTTTCGGGCGAGACGGCCGTGGGCAAGTACCCCATCCCGACGGTGCACTACATGGCATGGACCGCGCGCAGGGCCGAGGAACACCTCGCCGCCAACCTCATGCGTATGTCCCACGCGCCCAGGCATGCGCGCCAGTCGAAGGATCGTCCCGCGGCGCTGGCGCACGGCGTGTCGGTCATGGTCCGAGACCTGCAGGCCAGGTGCGTGGTGATGTGGACCGCATCGGGCGGCGGGGTGCGCTACATGAGCCAGAACCGCCTGGCGGTGCCGATCGTCGCGCTGTGCGAGGTTCCCGAGGTATTGCGTCAGATGGCGTTGATGTTTGGCGTGCGGCCGGTCTATGCGCGCACGCCGATCGACCCCAAGCTTGTTCTCGAAACCGCCGACCAGATCCTGCTGGACCGCGGCTGGGCCCAGCGAGGCGACCCGGTCATCGTCGCTCGCGGGTTCCCGATGGGCGTGATCGGCACGACCAACACGGTGCAGGTGCACTACGTCGGGGATGTCTGCCGGATTTAAATCTGAGGCCTGTGGCTTGAGACTTGAGTCTTCAGACTTGAGTCTCTGCATACTCCAAGCCTTGCGCCTCAAGCCTAAAAAAAGCGGACCGTCCGGTGGTGGGGTCGGACGGCCCGCGTGGGTGGGGTCTGATTGTTGTTGGCGGGACTACTCGGGGTAATAAAGCCGATCGATGACGGTGGCTTTGTCGCCGGATTCATAGACGCCGGAGCGCGAGAAGATCACAATCAGCTGCTTGGACTCGACCGGTCCGCTGCTGAAGTTATCTGCCTCATAACCCTGCACGAGGATGTACGCGGCGAAGACGTCGCTTCGGCAGCCGGCCACCTGATTGAGCCACTTTGCGAGCATGATCTCTTCGTCGCGATCATCCACGGCCATGTCTTCGAAGGTGGGGGCGTTGATCGTGGTCCCGACAAGCTCTTCGTAGTCGTTGAGGTCCGCTCGGATGCCACCGACGAGGACGGTGTTACCTGCCATCTGGCTGGGGTTGACCGAGAGGCCCTCGAGCTGTTCATAGAGGGCGCTGACGTACTGGATGGCGGGGGTGTTGTCGGCACCCACGCCGTTATCAGAGAACTGGGTCAGGCTTTCACGGCGGGTGACGATCGCGTCGGCGATAGCGATGCGAGTGTTGAGGTCCGAGTAAGGGAGCGTGCGGACCAGGTCTTCGAACGTCGCGGTGTTGAGGTTGATCTTGCCGCTGACCAGCAGTTCTCCATCGTCGGGGCTTGTGACGCTATCGTTGGGGGTGGAGGGGTTTGCGTCACCGTTCTGCCCGTCCATCGCGGGGTTGAAGGTGGTCAAAGCTTCCATGAGCATCAGGCCGTGCGGGTAGTTGTAGAGCCCGAAGGTATCTCCCAGAGCAGATGCGTTTGCGTTGTTGTCAACGACGGGGATGCTGTTGTCCGCATTTTTGCGGTAAGGCAGGAGCATCGCCTCGACCCCATAGGTATCGATCAGTCCGCTGGCGTTTGCGTCCTCGAACGATTTGTACATCGGGCTGTACGGGTCCCAGATACTGACGACGGGGCTGATCAGCGGGACGTTGAGCAGGTCGCCGATCCAGTTCATGCGGCTGTGCGGGCTGTTGCCGATCGCGAACTGCTGGTCCGCGCCGTCGAGGCTGCCGTAGGTGGTCGGCTCGTTGGGCTTGGCTTCGTTGGCCAGCGCGGGGGTGAAGGTACGCGTAGCCGCGTAGGTGCCGCCGAGGGTGTCGCAGTTATCGCTGGGCGTTGTGAGCGTGGTGACTTCGTCGCCGTAGCCGTTGGCGACTCCGGAGGACTGGGTCCCGCTGGCCACCGTCATCATGCGCAGGCCCTGGCCGACGCCCTGGTAGTTGGTCTGTACATAGGACTTGGCGATACCGACCTGTGCCACGGGGATCTTGCCGGCGGCAACTTCTTCAGTGATCGTGTTGCCAGGCAGCGTGATCTTACAGGTGTTGTAGGACCCGTCCATGGGGTTGGTGTTGTTCTGCGGCCTGCAGTGGAGCCTGATGTTCAGGCTGGTCGCGTTCGCAGGCAGCGAAGGCGCGGTCGCGGTGTGGACCGTGGTGAAGTTGCCGGGTGCGGGTTGGTAGTTAGACAGGTCGTCGAGCGTGGCATCGTCCGTGTTGCCGGTGCTGTTGATCGTCAGCAGCAGCACCTCGCCGGGGTCGAGCTTGTTCGGGACACCGGCAATGCTGCTGAGTTTGATCGGCGTGCCGCCGGTGTCGCCGATTTCGTAATTAAGCCAGATATCGGTGAGCTTTACGGCGTGGCCCTTCCAGCCGCTGTCGAATCGCGCGAACGGGTTGCCGATCTCGATCACGATGCCTTGATCGCCCTTCTGCGTCCAGACCACGATGTCCTTGGTGCTGTCGGACGGTTTCGGGTTCACGGACTGGACCTCGTAGTACCGCTGCGTGTAGACCTCGGAGATAAAGGGCAGCGCCTCGAAGCCGGCCTGGACCTGGCCGTACTGCGGGCTGAGGGTCGAGACGTAGTTGTCTTCGTCGGCGTAGTCGACCAGGGAGACGGCGATCTGGTTGGCGAGCCTGTCGAGCGAGCTGAACTGGGGGTAGCGTGCGAGCAGTGCGTTGCCGTTGGTGCTCGGGTCCTGCAGCAGCGCGAGGATATAGTTCTTGAGGTTGGTGGTGTAGTTGTTGCTGGCGGTCACGGCGTTGATGTCCATCTGCATCTGGCCGACCTTGTTGGGCGCCCAAGGCGGGGCGATCGCGGACAAGCCGCTGACCGTTGTCAGGTGCTTGCGTGCATCGAGCTTGAAGAATTGCTGGGCCGACCAGTTCTCGCCGTTGTTCGCGGGCAGCGGGTTGTTGATAACAAAGTTGTTTTCTTCACCACCGCTGCGCAGCAGAGTGGGCATGACGTTTTCGAGAGTCGTGGTCGTCGCGCTGTTGAGGCCGTTGCGGTAGAGCAGCTCAAACGCGTCTTCGATTTTGAAGGTCGAGTCGGGGCCGTAGTCAAAGCCTCCGCCGGGGTTGGGATTGCCGTGCGGGCTCAGATCGTTTCCGATCAGCGAAGCGCCCTTGAGCCAGTAGTCAAGACGGGTGCCGGCGCCGGACGGTGCGGAGTCGGCGTCGTAGCTCATGTAGCCCGGCACATTGGCGATCGAACTGGCGACGTTGCCGGTCAGGCGGAAGCCCAGCACGTTGCGCCACTCGTCCAGTGCGGTGGTCTGGTTCACGCCCGAGTTAGCGGTGTTGGAGAGGATCGTGATGAAGCCCGAGCCGTCGACTTCGCTGGGCATGTTGCCACGCGGCAGGCCTCGGCCGAACAACGTCATATCGATCGTCGATCCCGTCGCGACGTTGACGTTCATGCGTGCCGACAGGTCGACGATGCGCACGGCCATGACGTACTGCGTGTTGCCGATCTGCTTGAGCGGGCACCATTCCCATCGGCTGTCGCCGATGCCGTCGCCGTCCGCATCGACCAGTGAGGTGTTGCCGGCGATGGGCAGGTCGCTGTCGCGGTGAAGCTGGTCGGTGAAAGTGACCGGGTACTCGTTCGGGCTGCCGACGGTGGACAGGTCGCTGCTGCCGCTGGTGCCGCCGAGGTACATTCCTTGCAGGCAGGTGATCTTGCGCCAGACGCCGCTGGTGGAGTCAATGACGCTGGGGTCGCTGGAGGAGTTTGCCGGCACCGAGTTGCGGAAGTCCGGCTCACCCCACGCCAGCCAGGCGTCGTCCATCCAGCCGCCGTAGACCTGGACGCTGCTGCCGTCGCTCAGGTCCGCCATCCTGCCGGAGTAGAACCGGCTGGTCCAGGGGAAGTCGTACGGCTCGTCACCGCCGCCGCCCACGTTCGCGGAATTGAAGAGATTGCCATTGTCGTCAAGCAGGTCCTTGGTGATCTGGTTGACGATCTCGGCGATGACCGACTCGACCGCCGCGTCGATCCCCGAGCGGGTTTTGGGGATGCGCTCAAAGCGCGTGACCTGCAGCAGCGTCGCGGCGAGGATCGCCATGAGCACCACCGATACCAGCACGAGCACAACCGCCGAGCCGCGCTGATCGGAACGGGCACCGGCACAGTGACGCATCTGCTTAGTCCATCGGGTGATTGCGAACATGGTTGTTACTCCATTGCCCAACCGGGGGCGGTAATCAATTCGGCTCTATCGTCGCGTGCTCTATCGAGTGTCTCATTGATATGGGTCATGGCCGGGGCACATGGATGATGTGCTCATACCACCGGCCGGAAATCTTGTCTTCGTCAATGTCTGCAGAATCAATCAGCCCGTCACCGTCGTTGTCCCGGCCGTCGCGGCCCGAATTGGGGTCGTTGCTGTCGAGCTTGCCCTTGGTGTCGTGCAGGCGGTAGCGGATACGGATCAGGTAGGGCCAGTAGCTATGCCCGGTGCCCGCAGCGGTAAACGGCTCGTCGTCGTTCACACGGAAGATGAAGACCTTGTAGTCGTTGTTGCTCTTGTCAGCGATATAGGGAAGCGGCAGGACGGTGGCGTCAAGCGGCGAGGGCTGCTCTTGCCAGTTTTTGCCTCCCGGCAATGACGCATCGCCCAGATTGGGTTGAACGGGGGAAAGCCCGTCGTACCAGAAGATCTGGTTGGGATAAGAATTATCGTTCCCGCCGTACACGTTATCGATCTCGCCGTCGGCGTCGAGGTCGGCCGCGAAGTCAATGATGAACTCGCTGCAGTTGGGCGCAAAGATCGGGTGCGCCTGGGCGATATTCGACGCCGCGAAGTTCGTGGCGGTCGAGTCGGGGTGGGTGTTCACGCGCGGGCGCCAGTCCGCATTGCTATGGGCGGCCGTGAAGTAGTAATAGTTGTTTTGCTGGGCGATCGTAAAGGCTGGGCTTGATAGACGGAAAGAGAAATAGCTCGAGTTCAGCGGGGGGGCGTATTCCAGATAACAGACATCCGTCAGCCCCATGTGAACTTTGGCGGGGGTGGGAGACGGTGAAATAGGGTTGGTGACAACCGAAACGAAATAAGGGTCGAAGGTATAGGTCGGTGCCGGGGTAACGCCGCTGGTGACCATCTGCTGGACCGTGATGTCCGAGGCGGCTGAATTGGCCGGGTTAAACAGCAGCGCCTGCCGGCCGAGGATGTAGTCCGAGGCGATGCGGTCCAGGCCTGATTGGCTGCCGCCGAGGTAGTGGTTTGCAGTGACGCCGGCACGCGCGCCATTAGGCAGGGTCCGCAGGACGTGGCCGTACCAGACCTTGGCGTAGTTGGTGCCGATGAAATCTGAGCCAAAGCCGTCATCGCCCTGCGGCGTCATGCTGCGCAGGCCTGCGGCGTTTCGGATGAAAACGAGCTGATCCGAGCGGAGGCCCTGGACCGGGGTCTCGACAAGGGTCTTGGGGTCGCGCATGAAGCCGTTGCGCCGCTCCTGAATAATGACGATG
>Ga0075347_1000021_pt1 | contig 40323 bp, 48 predicted proteins | sample RushSE_CattailNL_5_FD_120084 | JGI IMG/M metagenome (GOLD analysis project Ga0075347, IMG submission 120084) | Natural and restored wetland microbial communities from the San Francisco Bay, California, USA, that impact long-term carbon... | ecosystem: Environmental > Terrestrial > Soil >...
GATTTGCAATCCGCTCCCTTAGTCCACTCGGGCACGCGGCCAGGTTTTTTTGCCACCAAGCGGGTGACATTTGCCACCAGTGGTGGCGTGCCACCGAAGGAAGGCGGCGGTGGAATTGATGGTTGCCACCAAATGCCACCAACGGTGGGCCGGGCAGTATACCCGGTGTCTGCCTTACCGTCTCAGGCGATGGCTTCCTCGGGCTCGGGGATGTCCCTGAGCGTGTCGTCCAGGGCGTTCAGTACGTCGTCCTTGACATGGTGGCCCGCGAGGTGGGCATACCTCTGAGTGGTCTGGATGGTCGTGTGGCCCAGGTGAGCCGCGACCTTCGAGATACTGACCCCACGCTGTACGAGGCGGCTTGCACAGGTATGACGCAGGCAGTGAGGGACGAACTCATTGTCACCCTCAAGCCCGATGTCCTCCTTCATCTTGTTCCAGCGGTTCAGGCGGTTCTTGAACTTGCCGACGACCACGAAGGGACCGGCCAGCTTGGTCGCAAGGCGGCGGCGGGAGTCCTCAAGGACGGACAGGGCTCGCTTCGTGAGGTAGACGGTCCTCCCCTTGGAGGTCTTGGTCAAGCTGGCGGGCAGACGCACGCACCCTTCCTCGAAGTCGATCATGTCCCAGGACAACCCCTCGGCTTCCCCTGCTCGGCATCCAGAGTCCACCAGGAAGATCACCAGACCAGCGAAGTCGATGTCTTGGTTCGCCATCGACCAATGGAGGATTGCCTGCTCCTCATCTTCGGAGATGTAGCGTTCTCGGGCCGGTCCCTCCTTGGCCCACCGTGCAGTCGGTACGCTGTCGGTCCACTCCAACTCGCGGGCGGTCTTCAAGACGACCGTGACAGCAGACAGATATCTGTTGGCGGTCGATCCGGTCAGTCCCTTGGCGATCAGATGGTCACGCATCCTAGCCAGGTCGCCCGAACTAATGGTCTTTACATGACGACCAGCACCGATGATCGAGACGGCGGACTTGGCCCGGTCATACTGAGACTCCCCCGACTTCGACTTGCTCCATCGGATGTTCCACGTTTCTTCAATCGCCGCCTCGAAGTTGTGAATCGGGACAGCAGGACGGCGGCGTGCAAGTCCCTCAGCGGGAGGGGCAGGGACTTCTTCACCCTTGAGTCGGGCGAGGTCGGCTTCAAGCTCGAACTGCTCAGCGTCTTGCTTGTCGCGGATCAAGGCCCGCCGACGCTTTCCGCCTCGATCCTTATAAGTGACTTCGTATCCTCCCCGTTCTTCTCTCCACCGAATACCCATGATGTTTTCCTTTCTACCCATACGCGAGGTCTATCCCATCGCGTCCTTGAGTAGTTGATATTGTTTTGATCCGGCTTCCGTGAGCCGAGCGATCTTCATGCGTGAGTCGCCAGTAGGTGAGTCAGCAGCGACTATGAACCCGCTGTCTTGCAGTCTCTCGATGGACTTGGACATAGCCCCAGGGGTGCAGACGCCTTGAAGTGATCGCCGCATCTGACTGTGTTCTGCCCACTTTCCCTCTGACAGGGCTACATAGACCAGCACAATTATGTCGGTGGTCGAGTGCTTCTTACCTTCACCCGCCAACGATTCTTTTCCGTACATAGATGAAAATGCTTTGATAAGTTTTGCTTGGTTTGCGTTCATTCTCTTTGGCTCTCATTCCCAAGCAACCTGAACCGTTCGATTGCTTGGTTTGTCAGTGGTTTTTTCCTAGGCCAATCCCAATCCGGTTCAATAAGGACATTCGGATATATCCGTCATGGTCCTTAACTAAACAGAATAGACTAGGAGCTAGGCCCACCGCAAATGGCTGACCAATGTAGACATCCAGGCCGAATAGATTTAGAGTCATGTTCATTTCCTATTGTTTTTAGTGATGCTTGATTCGTGCCTCGATAACCTAGTGGATACTAAGTTAGTTCAATAATCGAAAATAAATAGATGAAAAGCAAGCCAATTCGTTCATCGTTTTATGCGACACTTTTCGGATGACATCGTTTGTGAATCATTTTAGATTCAAAACACCCGTCCACACCGTTGAGCATGGACGGATGCAATGGAGATTTAATTAAGCAGCTTGTGCGGGCTTGATCGCTTCCATGCTCGACGCGGCATCCACCGCCGACGCGACCATAGCTTCAATCAGTTCCTCATTCAGTTCACTCAGCTTGACATCGCGTTCCCAAACGATAACCCCCCTAGTGTCACGCCCGTACTCATCCAGGTTCAGCATCACAGAGAACCAAACCTCATCCTCGCCGGATCGGTTGCGAGAGTTACCTGCCGCGAAGTAGGTTGCTCGGATGTCGATGAAGAAAGTCTGGTCCATCCATTCCTGCTCATACTCAAACCATTCTTCACGTTCGCCATCATCGTGGTCGTATTCCCACGGATCGACACCATCATGTTCATCCATGTAAGACTCGCGTGCATGTCGCTCGGCTTCCTCGACCGCCAGGGAGAGCATTCCCGTATGCCGACCAGAGCCTTGCAAGTTACTCAGCAAGCCCCAAGGCATCGCACGCCATCCCCCCTCAGTGAAGGGGAAAAATCCAGGTCGGGATTCATTCTCGATTCGATCCACGCAAGCGTCCGAATCCTCCACAAGTTCAAAAGTGAATCCGACATCATCCAGCACGCCGTTAATGAAGTCGCGGCACAGGGCGTCCACCGTCTCAAAGGGCGGTTCAAGTCGATAGCTATCCATTTTCAACTCTCCATTGGTTACTCGGCGGAATTGCCGATGAGAAAGCTAGACAACTCCGTTGAGAGTCGGCCTAGCGTGATGGTCATGCGGTGTTGAGTAAACGTCTCTCAAGATCAATCGCTTTGATCCCGGCTTGTGAATTGATCCAGTCCTCAGCGTACCGCTCAGCGGTCGCGTCCTTGGTCGCTGGACCAGTCTCATAGACTTCGATCCTTCGACTGCCCACCGCCAGGCAAACAGACGCCAGGACTTTCCCGGTCGGGGTCTGGTCGTCGTTGAGATAAGGATGGATAGAAACGATGATGTCAGGCGGTTTGTTCACGCTTTCCTCCGTTCTGCCTGACCATCGAGAATGGTCAGTCGCTCGATTGTGAGTCGATAGGTTTTCATGTATTCATCGTGGGTGATATGCCCGTTGACTAACGCTTCATTAGCTTCCCTATCCAGACCGACCAATGCGGCCCGAGTAGCTGCTAAGTTGATCCGGTTAAGAACTCTGTCAAGTAAGGTTTTCATTCTCCGATTCTCCGTTGGGTTGGAATTGAATAGGATCGAATGGTGTTGACCAGTCGATCCGTTTAAGGGCCAGGCCGAGTCGGGATTTTCAATAATCGCGGGATAGAACTTCCTCAAGGTCAACGTCAAGCTCGCTGCAAGCGTCCTTTATCGCTTGGCGTTCCCGCTTGTACGCCCGCAACGCCTTGGCGAACTGGTCCCCCATTGTCTTACCGTGATGTCGGCAGTCGAATAGATCGCGGATTCGATCAACCTCAGATTCATTCTCATCCCACCTGTCGGCTAGATCATTCTTAGCCCGCCAGATGGTTTGGTACTCATCCTCACGCTCTGCCGCATACCGGGCGTCATCGTCCGCCCACCTCGCCACGTCCCTCAGTTCATCGGATGATTCAAAATCTTCAACACCACGAACATCAGTAAGCGTGGTGAGGTCAAGGTCATAACAATCAGAATCGGGATCATGCCATCCCGCCAGGATTGCTCCTCCTATGCGGATGACGACGCCGACCATGAGCCGGTCCTGATTCTCAGTGTCCCCATACCATCCGTTGTGACGCAAGCCTAGAACACGCTCAGCAGTCCACACGCCACGGATTGCCGGGCATGATTCGCTGATCCCCATACGCTCGCGGCCATCCTCAGTCGTCCAATACCAGTGACTTTTCATGATGTTTTTTCTCCATTGGTTAGAAGGTGAAAACCCGATCCGATCCAGTTAAGGATCGGGCCGAGTAAGAACGCCCTAATGGGCAGCGATGCGTTTAGTCGTCATCGTCTCTGTCGAACTCGATAGCCAGGTCATCTAGCTCCGATTCAACGTCTTCAATTTCCCCTTCAATTTCTTCAATAATTTCTTCAATGCGTTCAAGCAATTCAGCGTACTCGGGGAATCGGTCTGCGTACTCAGATTGATCGAAACTGCCGCAATAGTCGGATAACCCGCAACGGTAGGCGATAGGATCGACCGCCTTAAGAACATCGCTTGCCCCGTATTTTATCCCGCATACGTCGATAGGACCATAGCAGTCGTCCAACATCGCATCGTAATCATCTTCATCTATATAGTCGGAGGGGTCGAACCTGTCTCTATCCGTTTCAAGGTCGGCCAGGTCCGATTGTAGTTGGGAAAGTTTTTCGTTCAGTTCCTTCATTCTGTCTTGAATGCTCATAACGCTTTCTCTCCATTGGTTAGGGGGTTGAAAACCGACCAGACCTGTTAAGGTTTGGCCGATGGTTTATTCAGAGCCCAACAAACGACAAAGATTTAAGCGGATACCTTGCCAGCTTCTTAGCCACTTCCTTGCACTTTTCCCAGTCGTCATGATGTCCAGCTACAAAAGAAACGCTAGACCCTGCCCGGCCTACGCATATTTCATATTTACAAGGACCATATCCCGGCGGTGTTTTTCTAACGTCGATAATGACTGTATCATCGCTATAGATGATGGTTGATTCGTCGCTTTTATGCCTGAATTGCATATATTTATTCTCCATTGATTAGAGGGTGAAAACCGACCAGTCACATTTAAGTAGCTGGCCGAGTAGAATTGTTTATTGGATGTCGCCCGGTTGATTATTGAACAATTCTCTAGCGTCTTTCAACTTATCGAATACTTCCCAAAATACCCGGCGGGCTATATTTTCAGACACGTCGGTCTGCCTAACGTGATAGCGGGTATGTTCCATCCATATTCGAGTCACCAGCGGACCGGAATCCTTAATCTCAACATAACCACAACCAAAGCCATAGGCCGAGACTCGGCCACGTTTAGTAGTAACTTCCATAACATTCTCCCTATGGTTAAGACACGACCTAGGCGGGCGATAAAAGAAAATCGACCAGTCACATTTAAGTAGCTGGCCGATCATTAAGAAGATTTTTCGTATCAATTCAAAACTTGCGGATGATGATCCGAGTATCAGCAGTTACGCCGGGCATAAACTTCCCCCATCCATCTATCAACCCCGCTTCAAACAGTTTCAGGTCTGCCCATACTGCACGCTCTACCGTGCCTGCATCGGCCCACTTGATGAAGTCTCTGATAGTCATCGTGGCGGTTTTCATGGCGTCTACTCCGAGTTTGAGGTAATAACGTGTCGCGTGGTCTGTTAAGGTTCATTCACTTATCCCATTCAAGGCCCGGCGAGCCGATTAAGACTCGCCAAGCGTTTTGTGTGTGTGTGTGTCGCCGGATTGATCCGGCTTTGTGTCGGGCGATGGTCGCCACAGTGACGCCATCTAGCGGATGTCCGCATCCTGCCCGGCTATTCACTTGTAAATGAACATCTATCGTTTACATATCTATAATACATTACTGAACGATAGATGCAAGAAAATATATTTAGAAATGTGAAAGATTTTCTATTGAAGTCGATGACGGATGAGAGAGAGGCGGTGGGCGAGCGAGCGATAGCGAGTGAGCCGGATACACCTATGCGGGCAAGGACAGGCGAGACATTCGACGCCTGTTAGTAGGACCAGCGACTATAGAGACGGTGAAGGATTTATAATCCGTAGGCAGACTAGGAAAGACAAGGGTTTATGATAATTTGGTGGCGTAGTCGGTGGCGTGCAAGGCCCAGGGATCAGGCAAGGTAGGTAATCTGTAGGGTCTATGCGGCTCAGGGGGTATGGGGGGAATCGCGGCGAGCCCTCTCTTATATACCCCCGAACTAATTTTGCATTGGAACTCTTGACGTATTCGTAAGGGTATTGTTTAGGTAACTAAATGAGTTGGGTTCGGGATCAGATAAGCGAGAACTTCAAGATCAATCCCCTTGATCCACCTTGGGCCGAAGGCCAATCAAGGGACCAGGTGACAGAAGATTATAATGGATTTGATTTGACAAATAGAATCTGTGATGTATTTTTTATATTACATATCTAATACAAATACTATGTATTAAATCCTCTTAGAGAATCTTAGCTAAGAGATGAGTAAAGAGTATGAGTAAAGGGTAATAGTTAAGAGATGAGCAAGTAGATTAGCTAGGAGGTGGTTAAGTGGGTTATTCTTTAAGAGCTATGGTAACTATACTCTACTCAACCTTTAGCTAACAGATCATTAAATCCTTAGAGGGGGAGGTCATCCCGGCCCCTTCGGGCCTCCTGGTGGTCAATCCGACCTGTCGGGTCGGGAAAGCTCAGGATTGCCCGGAAAGGGCGAATGCTGCCCGTCTCCCGCGTTCCACGGTCAAACCCCGGTCTGAGGTCGGTCGAAACTGGAAGCGATCCTGGGGCATCCTAGGGCCGTTTCCGGCCATGTCGCCTAAGAGCCGCCAAGAGGCTACCTTAATGTGCCTTTACGGGCCGATTAGCGGACATCTCCCCCGATGAGGTCATCCCCGGTGTCGTAGTTGCGATCCAGTCGCTCCAACCGACCGAGGGTGTCTTCGAGTGAGTCCTTGGCGTCGTCGGTGATGTCGCCGCCCTGCTTGACCTCGACCTGGTAGGCGGCGAGTAGCTGATCGGCGTTGTCGATCACTGGCCGGATCACGAGAGCCCACTCGTCCTCGGGGATGTCGCCACGGTCGCGGGAGCGTTCGAGCCCACGGAGGGCGTCGAGGTACTGCATCCTGGCCGTGGTGTATTGACTCTCCGGGGAGCGGTTGGGCTTGTGTGCCTGTCTCGTCAGCGTGGATAGGGCTAGGAGCGATCCGAGGATCAGAACCAGGCTGAGCCCCGACCCGAGGAGGAAGCTCTTAAAACGGCTTGTAGGGCGGTTTCCGGGCATGTAGTCCCTATCGGTTATTTCTAGGCGGTGGTAAACCCGGTGAGGCCGTTTCCGGCCCCGGCGGGGTGCGTGCGGTGGCGATCAGTTATACGACATCAGGGAGTCAGTGTCCCCATGCCAGTAGGCGTCGTCACTCTCGAATCGTTTAGATTCGGAATACTTCTTGTGTTCAAAGCGTTCGAGCCATTCGTCCAGAGCTTCATCTCTTTTCCGTGTGGCTTCTTTCTTGTTGTCGATGTCCACCTGGTTCTGGAAGTAGGCCACGCCCATCGCTACCGCGTCGAGGCGGTCGTCGTGTGGGATGGTCCCCTTCTCAGCCGTGAGGCGAGTCATCTGGTAGATCAGCGAGTAGTAGAGAGACTTCTCGATGTCGTACCCTTGGATCATCAGGTGATCCCTTTCGATGACCTGGCGGTCGAAGACGAGCTTGTGTGCGTTCATCACCGGCTCAAGGGTGTCGATGATTCGACGCTCCTTCGAGATGCCGTAGTGCTTCACTTCCTCGAAGGTGATGGGGTGGATGCGAGCGAAGATTGGGCTTGCGATCTTCTCCCACATGCCGTCGCCGAAGTTACCCTCGAAGACACACATGCTGCATTGGTGATCCTTCGCGGCTCTCGCCATGCGTTCGATCACCGACTCCTCGTAGCCGTTCTGGTCGCAGTCGATGTGAGCGACGAAGAAGACACCGTTGAGAGACTTGAGGACGGTCCATGCCGTCTCGTCCTTGCCGCGACCCGAGGGGTCAACGACGAGTATGGATTCATCCCACGGCTGATAAGAAGCCATGTGACCCATCGCGGGTCCGTGGATGCGGTCGGCGTCTCGCCCGAGGTTCACGAGGTCTTTGAGTTCGTTGTCGCTCGTCGGTCCCCACACCACGCGATCCGGCCCTTGGAGCTTGTCCAGAGACATGACCACGCAGTCAGTCAGCTTGAGTGGGTAGCGGTCCTCGTCGGACAGCGTGGTATCGAGCATGAACTGTAGGCGGAAGCCTGTTCTACCGTAGGACACGGATCGTTCTTCGAGGTCTATGTCGGAGAAGCGGTCGGGGTCGGAGGTGTGCCCGATGCGTGATCGGTCTTTCCGCATCTCACTGATGATTGGTGCGAGACGGCCTCCGTAGGCTTCGGCCTCGCCGTCGTTGGGCACGAGGGCGGGCCAGATGCGGCAGTCGTAGAGCCTGCCTCCCTGCGGGGTCTTCTTCGCGTAGAGAGCGTTGTAGACCGACGCCTCGTACTGCGGAGTGCCAAGGAACACGACCTCGCCGCCAGGGACGATGATCGAGTCGAACTCGGAGATCACTCGGGCGAGCTTCCTTCGCTTGCCTGGCGTCTCCGCGTTTCCGAGTGTTTCGATGTCGTCAGCCACGATCAGCGTTGCACGCGGACCTTGTAGCTGGCCGAAGACGCCCACGCTCTTGACGCTCGGAGCTTTCGCGGGCTCAGCCGGGCCAACGTCAAAGCTCATCTTGGAGCGACGGTCGGCAGGCGGCTTGAGGTGCGAGAGGATCGGGATGGTGTCAATGAGCTTGAGGACGAAGGTGGAGAAGTCCACTGCATGATCCTCGGTCGCCGACACGACGAGGATACGCTCTTGGGGATTGCGGTAGAGTCGCCACAGGACGTAGGCTGCGGTGATCCACGACTTGCCCATACCACGGAAGCCTTCGATGATCCGGCGGCGAGGACCGCTTTGCAGATACTTGGCTACGTCGTATTGGATGGGAGTCGGGTCGGGTAGATTCAGTTCCTTCCATATCATCCAGAGGAACGCCCGAAAGCTGGACTTGAGCTTTTCTTCCGGGGTCTTCTTGCTCGCCATTAAGCAACCTCCTCAGCCTCATCTTCGGTGAAGTTGGGCATGGAGTCGGCCAGCTTGAGGAGAGGTGAGGCTTCCGTTGGGATGCAGTCGATGCCGTTGTCCTTGAGGAACTGGCGGGCTTCTCGAAGCTCGGCGGCAGTCGCCTGACCGGACTGGATGCGACGGAGTAGGTCTTGTGCGATCTCGTCATGGATCGCACGGAGGATTTCAGATGTTTCTTTGGGCATTGAGATAGCCTCCTTTACTTGTGAAGCATCGAGTAGAACGCAGCAACGCCACTGATGAGAAACGCAGCAGCCGAGAGCAACGCTCCTACCGCTCCGATCCTCTTGCTGGAATCCGTCTCGACAACGCGGATTCGGACTTCGTGGTCCGAGCCCCGCTCGATGAGAGCATCCAGCTTTGTTTCGATGCGTGCGAGAGACACACGCAGACGTTCATTTTGATTGGACATTAGAACGTCACCTCCACGACCTCGGACCAGTTGAGCCCGAAGGACTCAGCGGTGGCCTGCGACGGACGAAGGCCAGATTGGATGAGGTCTACCAGGTCATTCGCAGCGGTTGAGAGAGCCTTGGTTCGACTCCGCACTGCGGATCGGATCGAGATAAGGTTTGCTTGGTTCAACGTCACGCGAGAGCCATCTAGCATTCGCCAGTCGGACAGGTCTGCCGGAGACATCGCGGACAACTCCCAGAGGAGATTGGTGAGGTTGTCCGTGTCAACAGGCACGAGACGCGAGACGCTGTTGATGACGACGGAGATAGGTTCAGCCTTCTTGATTCGGAACCTCTCCATCACATCGGACGCGAGCTTAGCACGCTTGGCAGCGACGAAGGCGGCGAGGATTTCGAGTTCGGTTGGAATCGGCGAGGCGTCCTTCCACGACGCGGCGAGGTCTTCGTACGAACTGCACGAAGACCAAGATGCACCGGGACGGAGAGCGTCGATGCCGATGGCGAGTTGTTCTTTGATTGGTGTGGACATTACGATGCGTCTCCGATTCTGATGCCAAGGACTTGCGAGAACATGGTTAAGTCGTAGCCCTGACCGCCGAAGCCGTCAGTAGCACGAGTTGTCTGGCACTGGTGCTGAATCTTGATGGTGAACGAGGAGGATGAGTTGATAATGGTCATGCCTCTTGAGAAGTTCTGAACAACGCTACCTGCTGCCGTGTAGGGGGCGTCTCCGTAAACATAAGAGGGAGTTCCAGACTCGTTGATAATCAACCGACTCTGGTGGCTGTTTACTCGGATCGCGGGGGCGGACCACTGAATAATCCACTTGCCAGCGGGGATGGTCACTGTGTTTGACGACAGGGACACCGTACCGCTCGGGCTCTGGTTGAGAGTGTTCAGGTCGCGGTCACGCCAAGCACCGGAGGTGAAGGAACCGCCATCAGTTGCAGCAGCCTTGATGTCCGTGGCAGTAAACGCCTTGACGCTGGCTGTTCCAAGGATGGCAAGGATTTCAGAAGCGGACTTGTAGACGTTGGTTGTGCCATCCGAGAACAGAGCCTTGTTAGTCTGTCCGGTAGGATCAGGAAGGTTGACGGCGTTGGCCCAATTCTCAGCGTCCACAGCGGAGGAAGCGGCGTTTGCTTCACTCACAGCAGCAGCAGCAGCACTAGCTGCGGCATCGTCTGCGGCGGTCGAGGCGTTGGTAGCCGAAGTGGAGGCAGAGGATGCACTCGCAGAGGAGTTGGTAGCCGACGTTGAGGCAGAGGAGGCACTCGCAGCGGAATTGGTAGCCGAGGTTGACGCAGAAGACGCACTCGTCGCAGCAGCCGAAGCGGAGGCAGTGGCCGAAGCCTGGCTAGAGGCGGCGTTCGTCTCGCTGGTCGCAGAAGCGGCAGCACTCGCAGCAGCCGCCGAAGCGGACGCAGAAGCGTTCGTCTCGCTGGTCGAAGCAGCAGAAGCACTCGCAGCAGCAGCGGACGCACTGGATGAAGCGTTGGTGGCCGAGGTGGAGGCGGAACTCGCGGCAGCGGTGGCCGAGGCAAGCTCAGCGTCGAAGCTGTCTGCGTAGGCTTCGAGAGCCGCCTTGTTGACAGCATCGCCGTCGTTCACCGGATCACCGACGTTGACGATCCGGTTGCCGAGAGCGTCGAAGTTGCCAAGCTCGTCGGCCTTCACGGTATCGTTGGTGGAGTCCTGGGCCTCCTGAGCGATGTCGAAGACCTGCTGAGCGGAGAGGTCAAGGTCAGCCTCGGTGAGAGATGACGCTCCCTCGAAGTCCACGAGTCGGGCCGAGGAGTCGGTGACACGCTTGATTAGGACCACAACGTCCAAACCGGGGGCAGCACCAAACGTCAGCACCGAGCCGGTGATGGTGTAGTCGGTGGTGTAGGTCTTCAAAACGCCGTCGAGATAGACCTCGATGTACGATTTGGAGATGAAGGAGAAGGGGATGGTGAAGTTCACCGTCGCTCCATCGCCTGCGTAAAGCACGCGGGAAAGTGCCATGTCGATTCTCCGGGGTGAGTGGGTAAATGAAAAACCCCCAGGTGATTTCTCACCGGGGAGGTCTAAGGGTTTATTGAGTTGTTCAGTCGTCTTCCGGCTTGCCGAACAAGACGGAGGAGATGTCGTTCTCGGCGTCTCGCTTCTGCGACTTGCGGGGAAGCTGCTGCTCGATCGCTTTGAGAGTGTGGTCGATGCCGATCAGGTTGTTCAGAGGGACCAGAGATCGGAAGGCGTTTACGTCCTCTTGGCTCAAGTCGTAGTCGGAGCGGAGAGACGATCCGATACTGAGAGTCCTGCTGATGTCGTTGAACAGGTCAACCGTGGGGTTGCCCTTAATGAAGTCCTGGCTCAGACCTGACGAACGTGCGTGGCTAAAGAGCCTGTAGTTCGTGAAGGTCGAGAGAGCGGTATCAGCAACACCGGGGATGATCGCAGCTGGTGCGGATCGTGAGAACGCTCCTAGGACCAGACGGTCCATTCGCATGTTGTTGGCGAACTCCTCAGCACCGTTCTCGCTCGTAGCCGCTTTCGAGGCTTGGAGGATCGTGTAGGAGAGCGTTCCGCCTAAGAGGTGCAAGGCCCACGACTGGAAGACATCTGCGTCACGGAGACGAAGACCACGCAGCAGGTGGTTCCCTGTAGAAGCCAGAACGAAGGATCGGAACTGAGTCAGAACACGCAAGACAGGAGAGTGGGCGTAGGGAGGTAGCGATCCGAGGTGGTTCTTCTGGATGGCTGAGTTGCTTGCCTGCGTGATCGCCTTAGCGAACTTAGCCGACGCATCGGCGTCCCACTGGTCGATGTTGGCCCGTCTCATCTTGACGGAAAACTGGCCCTCCTCGACCGTGGAGTGTTTGCGGATTTGCTCGAAGATCGCCTCGGCGTCCTCGGGAGAGAGCCCCATGTCAGCGAGTCGCTGGATGGAGATTTTCTTCCCGTCCCTCAGAGCGAGGTTAGCGAACCGCTGAGCGAGCCCGTTGGCGTAGGCCACGCGGGACCAGTTGGTGATCCCTTGCATACCAGACGCGATGGCGGTCGCCTTGCCTGCCTTGTCCAGAAGACGTTCGGCCTTGTCCAGCTTGGAGAGGTTTGCACGGTCCCAAGCGATGTCCCCTGCCATCTCGGAGATGACACGCGACGGCCTTGACCATCCTTCTGTTCCGATGCCCATAGCGACGAGTTCGGAGAGTAGACCCTCATCTTCGCGTAGGAGCTTAGGACCGCCCTTGACGATCTTTCTCAGGTCAGGGATAGAGTCGAGCATGACCCCGATGCCATTAGCACCGACGGCGGCGGGGACTTCCCCAAGCTGTGCGATGCCGAACCGTCCGCCGATGCGGGCAAAGTTCAGCTTCATCGCCATGCGACCGATCTGCTGCCATAGCCCATCGTTGATCTCAAGGCCCATCGTCTGTCGGTATCCGATTTCAAGCAGAGACAGCTTACGCTGCTCGGCTTTGAGTTCCTTGCCAGACAGTCCATCCAGTTCCTTGCGGGCACGCTGGATGTATTGATCGAAGGTGGGAGGCATGACCTGCTCAACTTCTTTCAATTCCTGGCCGAACAGAGGAGCATCGGTTCCCTCGACAGCGGCCTTGCGAATGTCCTTGGAAGGATCAAAGAGCCGCCGCCTAACGTTCCAGTCCCCGGTCGCTCGGACTGCCGACTGGATGTAGTGGTTGGACAGCTTCTCGGCGTTCGTCTCGAACAGGTCTGCGAAGGACAAAGATGATCCGTCGTCCTTGATGTGAAGAACGAAGTCCTCATCGAGAGGCATACGGGCTCGGAAGATCGAGGGCTTACCGTCGTCTCCCGTCGTGATGATCTCACGAGCTTTGGCGAGGTCGGCGTCGGTGAGCTTGCCTTCGACGTTGAACAGGTTGAGAAGTTCTTCGACTTCTTCTGCGGTGTGAGCCACGCCCCCTGCCATCGAGAGGCCACGCTCGCGGGCAATCTTCTCACGACGGAGAACGTAGCCTCTCGCCATCTGCTTAGCGAGCCGAGCGTCGTCAACGCTGTTGGGGTTGAGCTTCTTGGACTTGCTCATGATCGACCCCTCGAACCAGTCAATCACAGCCTGACGGCCATGCTTGTCATAGGCGAGGAGACGTTTGGAGTCGGACATCAGTCGGGGTCGGTGTGCGTCCCCGGCAGACAGTAGCTCCTTAGCACCAGGAACGCCGTGGTCTGCGGCTTCCTGTAGTGCATCCCTCATGCCGCCTTGGTAGGCTTCGAGAACCTTCTTGACATGAGGATCGAGATCGGAGGGAATCTCATTGAGGTGCATGACGCTTCCGACCTTCTCCATGAAGTCCGCTCGTGCGGAATCAGAGAAGCGAGCGAAGCGTCCTGGCTGCTTCCTTGCCCAACCACTGAACTCCGCATTGACCACGGAATAGATGTTGCCCATGTGGGCACTCATCCGCCGATCAATGAACTCCTCAAGCGACTCGACGCGGACACGACCGTTGTAGTCGCCCACCGAGTCATAGAGGATGAGTCCAGCCGCCTTGCGGATGGAGTCGATGCGAGAGGTTTTAAGATATCCCGTTAGATCGAGCTTACGGAATAGAGAGTTCCATCCTGTGATCCTCTCGGGAGTCTCGAAGTCGAGCGTGTCCAGTTCCGCCGCCGACACCACGTTCGGATCGCCCTCGGGAGAGGAGGCGTTGATGGATTCGGCAGTTGCGTTGGACTTCGGCTGCTTGTGTACGCCAGCGATCTCGTCGGTGAGGCTGTCAAGGATCGCTCGGTCCTCGGCGTCGAGTAGACGGGAGTTGAGGTAGTTGTCAGCCTGGCGAGCCGCCTTCTTCGAGTAAGCGATGAGGTCGTCACCGCCGAAGCGAGATTGAAGGTTCTTCGAGAAGACCTCGGCGAACAGTTCGGAGTCTGATGCTTCGAGACGGGACAGGTTCCTGCCTGCGTCCTTGCCAGCGATGGACTCGACGAACGGGCGTAGGCGTTTTCTGTCTCGGAGCTTGGAGAACACGTTGGACGCGGCTTGCTGCTGCTCCTTAGTCAGCTTGCGGAAGCCGGTGTGACCGATCTCGTGGAGAAGGGTTCCAAGGTGTCGCTTGGCTTTGATTCCAGATTCACTCGCCCTGAGCGAGATGGTGTTGCCTTCGGACATTCCGATGGCGTCAGCGAAGATGTTACCCTTCGAGTCCACGAGAGCATCGGTCTTGACACGAAGATCAACGCCCTTGAGGGAGCGACCATCGGTATGTGCAAGGATTCGACGCAAGACGCGGGAACCAGAATTGCCCAGGACGTTCTTGTGGGAGAGTGCGTCCATCGACCGAGCGACGGCAGCGTGGACATGGGAGAGCTTAGCGAAGTCGTCAACCGACTCCACGGCCTTGCGGATTCTCGGGCCGAGTTCGGCCAGGTCATCCAGCTTGCCGAGAGCCTTACGGCCCGTTCGAGACAGGGGAATCCCCGCCTTGTCGAACGCTCTTGCGGTGATCCGCCGGATGAGCGACTGAGATGCTGCGGGGAGGTCCGTCTCAACGATGGCTTTCCTGATGACAGGTTTGTCCAGACGAGGAGCGAGAGGACCGAGTACGCCGCCGAACGCAGCCGCGAACAGCATGGCCGTGGATACATCGGTGTAGTCCCGCGTCCGGTCGTTCGCCATCAGCAGGGATTCCTGAATACCGGCGGCAGAGGCAGCAGCGAGAGCGGACTTGCCAGCACGGACGGACCACGACCCGCGACCGATGAATCCTGTGACAACTCCACTTCCTCCCATCGCGTAGCCGACAGGGATGGTGGCGGGGTCAAGTGTGGAAGCGAGCATCGAGAGGCCCATGCCCGACCAGCCGGATCGTGCGAGGACGTTCTTGTTGTCCAAGCTCCTCTGGATTCGATCCTTGATGTAGAGAGCGTGAGCATACGAGCGAGCGTCTTGGAACTCCTCCAAGTGTTCTTGAGGGATTCCTTCCGTTACGTAGGCTAGAGTCTCGTCATTCCACGCGAAGTTGCCGTCAACCTCCCGGTAACGATCCGCTTCGTAGCGGAGGTTGCCCATGTTCAGGAAAAGGTTGTTCTCTGCCCACGCAGCTTCGATCTTGTCGCCGAGCGATGGCGTCTCCCGCCGCTCTCGGATGGATGCAGGCGAGGCGTACTGCTCGTCCACGATCTGCCGAGGGTCAGCGGGAGAGATAACTTCCCGCCCGGTGGGGGCGGTGTCGTTAGCGTTGGGCATAGGATGTTTCCTCAGATACGGTTAGATCACTGGAAGGGATCGCGTTTAGGAGGCTGCTGATCTTTAAGCAGCTTCTCACGCTTCTTTTCAACTTCATTGAGACTGTTGATGGCGTCGTCCACCTGAGCCTTTGTCGGACCAGTGCTGATAGACTTCGCACCGTTCACGAGAGCGTCGATTTGGTCGTTGCTCCACAGGCGGGTCTGCTTGATCTTCTCAAGCTCCTTCGACCGCTTCTCCTCGGCTTCCTTGATGAACGCCGACTTGGGAATGATCCCCGAAGTCTGCCAGTTATCAACTAGCCCGAGTGTAGGGTCTTTGTATCGGATGACGAAGGCGTCACCGGACGGGAGCTTCATGAGCGTTAGATCATCGGCGTCAATGTCATTCTCCGTGGCGTATTCCGCCAGCTTCTTTTCTGCTGTCTCGGAGAAGTCGGGAGGGACCGATTGATCTAGGACCATCGCCCACCCGTTGACGTAGGTGATCCGCTCCTTGATGGATTCGGTAGCGGCTGCGGTAGCGGAGTCGGCGTCAAGGCCAGAGGCCATGAACATTTGAGTCACGCCTTCAACGATGCCTCGAATCTCTCCGACGTTCTCCACCGTGTCGCGGTCCTCCCAAGGAGTGAGCATCCAGCCAGACTTCGGAATCTTGCTGAGTTCCTTGATGGATGAGTCCACTGCCTCGAAGTTCATTCGGGTAGAGAACCCAACGCCGCTTCGGACAGCATCATCGGCCCGAACAGCAGCGAGGAGAGCTTGCCGCTCGTCCTGGCCCTCAGGACCGAACTTCTGGTACATCTGAGCGGTCTTGTAGAACCGATGCTCCCGCTCGTTCATGTGTTCCAGAGCGATACGCGGAGAGATGGCGTCGAGCTTCTTGAACAACTGGTAGCCAGCGACTACCGGAGAGGCGTCGTTCGGAGACAGTTGGCCGAAGGCATCGACTTGAAGCTCTGAGATGACATCGACGGACGCCGAGTTCACACCTTGCTCAAGGAGCTTCGACCATCGCTTGTATTCCAAACCATTCCTATTCAGCACCTTGCCAACTTCCAATACAGGATCGGAGTTGCCAGACTGCGAAGCGTCACGGTACATGGAGTCTATAGCAAGCTGGTTAAGCTCGTCGCCCTTGATCGTCTTAGTCTTGGTAGGATCGACTCGGCTGGTGAGAGTGATCTCGTCGGGGAGGGTTGACACACCGAGGGAGTTGAGGTCCGTCAGTCCTTCGAGTCTGTCGGCCACGGCCCTCGATTGGAGGGCGGTGAAGTCGGACTCGATTGCCTGGTCGTGAGAGTCGCGTACACGCTGGTAGCGTGAGGCTTCATTCATACGCTTCAATGAGTCGGCCTTCTCAGGGCTCATGAAGTCGCTGTACCTCTCCATCGTGGCGTCCACCTCGTCATCCGAGAGGACACCCGCGTCGGCCTTGCGTCGGAGGTCGGTGAGGACCGTCGAGAAGACGCGAGCTTCTTTGTCGCTGTTGGCTTTGATGACCTCGTTGGCGACGATCTGGTCGAGCCCTGGCACACGACGAGCGATGCTGAGCAAGTCGCCCGTCCCGGTCTTGACATCCCGTAGGACGGAGAAGAACGCACCGGCGTTGCCTGTTGACCTGGCAATCTCGCGGGCTCGGTCGATGATGATCTGGTTCATCTGTCCGCCGTGGACGGAGTTCTTCACCTGTTCGCGGGCGTAGTTCGTGAGGTCAGCCGCCGCCGCCTTCTGACCATCAGCGGTCGTTAGGTCGTAGGACATAAAGATGTCCCGAGTTCGGTCAGCCGCGTTCTCCACGAACTCCTGCTCAAGACGCTGCCCGATCTGCTGGTTAGCTCCTCGGGTTAAGGCGTCGATCACAGGTCCGAGGTTGTCATTGAACGTGTCATGATAGACCGTTGACTCCTCTCCATTGGTGAAGTCCTTAGACTTCTGGATGAAGAAGTCGCGTACTTTGTTGACATCGTTCTCGTCCCGAAGCTCGGAGTTCAGGTACTCGTTCCACGACTGAGTGTGGAAGTCCCGAACTTCAACCTCTGCTCGCGTCTGGTCGAATCCGATCCGCCAGAACGGGTTGTCGCTAGGTTGAATCTTGCCCTCGCGGACGAGGGTGTTGTAGTCCTTACGGAGAGCGTCCGCTTCAAGAAGCTGCGTCTGACGCCGGGCGTCCTCGAACGCACTCCGGTCATCTCGGTACTTCTGATCCCGGTTGTCCGCCAGGATCGTGCTGCCTAGGTTGGACAGCGAGGGGGACAGTTGGCCCAACGCCCTCCCCACTTCCACAAGCTGATCGCCTGAACTGGTGTCGGCGAATCGCGTTGCGAAGATCGGCGAGGCAAAGGTGTTGGTGACTCCCTGACGTACCTGAACCTGTTGGCCTCGATTCACATTGAGGTCTGCTTCTTTACGGGGCATTGCTTACCTCTGGTATTGAGGGTTGAACTGGCTTTGACGTTCGAGAAGTTTCTCGCGTCGGTACGTTGAGTAGGCGTCCATAGCACCCGACCCGATCTGTAGGCCAGCCGCCAGAGCGGACGGCTGAGTCACCGGGGCAGGACGGGAAGACGCGATCTGGTTGATTGCGTCCGCTCGGTAGCCTTGGAGTCTGAACGATGAGTCAGTAAGGACATTGTTGAAGTTGCGGTTGATTGTCTGAGTCGTCTCGCCCTCTTGCAGAGCGAGTTGACCTTGCAGAGCGTCAACAGAGAGGCCAGACACGCCAGCCTCGGCGGACGCCACGCGAGCTTGGGAAGCGGCACGGCGGGCATTGCGACGTTCTTCAAAGAGTCGCTGAGCCGATGCGTCACGTTCCTGTCCGACTCGGATCATCTCCTGCTCGACGTTTCGGTTGTACGCTGCGTTAGCTGCAATGTTGGTCTGCTTGGCCTGCTCGTTCTGGAACTTCTCCTGAGCATCTGCGGCCTGCTTCTGGCCGTAGTAGGCTGCACCGGCACTGGCGGCGGTCAGAGCGAACGTGGCGAGTGCTAGGGTTGCGGGGGCACACATGGTTGACCTCCTATCGTGAGTAGGTTCTTGTGGAAGTGATGGAAGGGCTCGTCGTTGTGGGAGGTTCGGATGACCTCCTCATCCACGGTGAAGCCCAACCACTTGAGCCATTTGAGGTGGAGGGTGTTCTCGGCGTGGCAGATGTTGGAGACGTAGCAATACCCCGCTAGGAGGTCTTCCATTTCGTCTTTGCATCGCCGTAGGAAGCTGATGGGAGATAACTCGATTGAGTCGGTCCCAATCATCCATATCGAACCGATCCCCGGATCATCGAAGGGGACGACACCAAAGATGGCTACGGGCTCGTCATTGATGACTGCAACCCGAGCCGGTCTTGAGTACCGTACCCCTTCACGGATGATCTCTACTGCTGGACGGTTCGAGACGGCCCGAAGCTCGCGGAGGTCCGCGTCTCGGATATTCCATGCCACGAACTTGATGTCTTCCTCGGTCACTTCCCGCCATCCTGTAAAGCTCATAGCTTGCTCCTCTGGATGAAGTCAGCGTCCCATGACGCCGAAGTGAAGTTGGACGGAAGGTGTGTGTTGTTGATGATCTCGACGGACATCTCCGTATTCTTGCCCGCAACCGGGACGGAGTATTCGCCAGAGTCGATGGACGGCCTACCGATGATGGCGTTGATAGACCCGAGAGTCTTACCACTCCACTCGTAGTCGCGGGCGTCTCGTCCCACGAGGGAGACTCGAATGACGAAGTACCCGGAATCCACGTAGACCACTCGCCAGCGTCGGACCTGGACGCGACCGCCAGACACAACGGTCTGTCCTCCACTGCTCGATTCCTGCTTGACGTAAGCTGGCGAGAAGCGGTAGAGCATTTCGTAGTTGTGTCCGACGTAGAACGTCTCGGCGGTGAAGTCTCCTGTGCAGGTGATCGTCTTAGTAGCAGTGTCAATGGAGTCGAGAGAGATGATCCGGCCTTCAACCTTCGTTGCAGAATCGGGACCGATGACCATGACCGTGTTGTCAGGATCGGGGCCGTAGGGCAGCGTGATCGAGGTGGTGTCTGTCACTCCGTCATAGACCATCGAGACTTGAGATTCGTCCACACGACGGTCGAGGTGTTTCTCGACATCGGCGTTGGCAGAGAATCGGATACGGACGAGAGAGGAGACGCTTGCGTCTTCTCCATCACTGAACCGACCGCACACGACGTACAGGTCGGACTCGATGAACTCGGCGTAGAAGATGCCGCCGTCGAAGGTCATCTTGGACCACGACGACTGAATCTTCTGGTTGCCGCTCCAAAAGAACTTGTAGAGGTAGATCGCGTTGTCCTCACCTGTCGGTAGGACCGCCACGATGTCTTCGTTGGTGGTGGCCGTTACGTGACGCACCTCTCCGGGGATGTACCGGGGAACGTGTGCCGTAACGTCTGCCGCGTCGAAGCTGTCGATGTCAGCCGCGACGAAGTATTCGCGGACGCCCGAGTAAGCCCCCTTCCCGAAGGGGAAGTAGATGTTGCGTCCGGTGTGGACGGGCCTGGTTCGGGTGCTTGAGTTGAACTTGGTAACGAGCTTCGATGACACATTTAGCGGTGTCAAGGTGTCGTTGCCTTCAATGACGAACTGTTCACGCTTGGAGAACACGACAAGACGCTCATCGAACGCCACGGCGTTGACAAGCTCAGAGCCGGAGTCAGACGCGACTTGGATGTCGATGGTGTCGTCATCCAGAATGTCGGTTGCGGTGGATCGCCAGAAGTTGAAGACATCTCCAGAGGCGGACAAAAGGATGTTGATGTCCGCAAGGAACCCCAGCCGAGACTCGTGGTAGAAGACCTCGGAGAGTTGCTTGCCAATCATTGACGGAGCGGGGATGGCGTCCTCGTCACCGACAGTCCGATCATTCCACTCAATCTGCTCGAAGATGTAGTCGCCGGGGTTCCCTTCGTCGGGGATCAGGCGGTGCGGCATAGTCGAGGCGTCGAGGCGATACTTCACACCGGGGCCGGGGGCTTCCTCCCAAACGCCGGTCGAGATTGCACGGCTGCTGTCTTCGGCCAGGAACTTCACCCAATAGTCAGTGGAGTTCACGCCATCCTCAGAGGTGATGCGGACGAGGTAGCCGTCAGGGGCACGAGCGGGCAGGTCCGTGAACTTGCCTACCTCATGCTTGATGACAGACAACATCTCTCCCGTCTTGCTGTCCTCGACCGAGATGTCGAAGTCTACGCTGCTGTTGACAACGTGGATGAACGAACCTACGAGGGTGAAGGTGAAGTTGGGGAGAGCCGCCGCGACGAGATCGTTGTAGAGTTCGGTTGCGATGTTGTCGGTCTGGTAGTCTGCGGCGGTCGTCGTAGGCGTGTAGTCCGCCCGTTTCGTGCCGTTGATGTAGACCTCGTAGGTGACATCGCTCAAACCACTGTTGATAGAGAGCAATGCCGAGTTAGGCAGCGATCCAGTAACATCAGAGGTGAGTGCAACCGTCTTCGTCTTGTTGAGGATGATGGTGGTGTCCGCGATGGTGATAGCACGCAGATCGCGGGAGGGGTTATCACACGAGAGATAGCCAACGCCATCGGGGGTCGTGACAGCAGGGGCTACCGATCCGCTGTCCAGAGGACGGACGCTGATCGCTTTGGTTCCGCTGTTGTCGTAGATAGAAGCGATGGAGCTATTACCGGGCCGGTCGATGATGTGGAAGAAGGCGTCGAGATCGCCGGGGACTTCCCGCATGTATTCAGAGGGAGGACGCTTCCGAAGACCGCCCTCGATTGAGGAGAAGGCGTTAATCTGCTCGTCGGCCTGGGTGTCCAGTCGGAGGGTCGCGGCCTGCTGGCTGATGCCATTGATTAGGTTAGGAATCGTTCGGACAACATTTGCCATGTGATGATCGACTCCATTTAGAAGGTGTTGCGGTTGATGCCGTACTGCGTGTACGGGTCATCGTGGGCGAACGTGTCAACAGCGTCGGCCTCGAATTGTTCGAGACGGGCACGAGCGTTGAACTCGTCGTCAATCGAGAAGCTGTGAATTGTCGGGGCGGCTTGCACCCGATCTGCGAAGATGCGTCCTGCTCGCTTGATGACGTAGGTTCGTGCGGGTTGAGGAAGTTCCTCAAACCCGAGCAACCAACGGACACTCATCTTCACTGCTTGCGTGAAAACGAACGTCTGGCCCTTGCGGTTGTAGAGGTAGCCGGATCGTTCAACGCCGTCGATGGTGGACTGCCCATCCCGCTCGACATCGACATACATGGCGTTCGAGGGGATGGCGATCTTGCCTTCGATGTCGGGAGCGAGGGAGTAGTCTTCCTCGGTGTTGAAGTGCCACTCCTCGGAGCAAAGCTCGCGGAGAACTTCGTCAAGGATGGATTGTGCGATCTCAACGTCAGCGGAGTTGCTGTTGGTGAGAGTGTTCACCGGGGCTTCCCCAATGACGGAGAGCATCGTATTGATCGCTTCGAGCTTGGTTGTTGCAGGCATTGGTATAGCTCCGATTGAGGAGGTGATGAAAAAAACCCCCACCCACGGTTAGGTGGATGAGGGTGTAGGGGAGAGAGCCTTGGATTAGACAGCCGACAGGTTCACGTTCACGATGGCCTCGGGACGCAGCCAGTGCGTGCCGGTCAGCGAGACGGCCTGGATCAGCCACGAGCGACGCTCGGGAATCCAGTCGGTGTCGAGCGTCAGGTTCATGCGGCGAACCGACGCGAGAGCGGTCTTGTGGAAGACGGGGAACACGAGGTCCGAGGCGTCAACGACGTAGCTGTTCTTCGCACCAGTCGGGTTGCTCGCGTAGTTGGCACGCGGCAGGTTGTTGGTCACGATCAGCTTGATACCGTTGACCTCAGGGATTTCGCCGGTCTTGAACGAGCCGACGCCACCCCAATCACGATTGATCGCGGTGGTGTCGCTCACCAGCTTACGCCGGGTCGCGGGGTCGATCAGGGCGTAGCGGTCCTCGCGGGGAACGTCGTTGCCGTCGAGGATTTCACCGGCCTCGAACAGAGCATTGATAACATCAGATGCGTCAACGTCTGTCAGAGCGGTATTGCCGTTGGGCAGAGTGATCTCGGTTGCGTCCACGCCACCAGTGATGAGGCTAGAAGCCTTGCCACCAGCGACGAGGGCACGCAGAGCGTAATGCTCGAAGTTGCGGTAGACGGACTGAGCCAGTTCCGCCGAGTAGACGCTGCGGCTGTCGTAGTGTTCGAGCATCGCGTCGATGTCGGCCACGCGGACGGCTGCAAGCTGCATCTCGTCGAGGAAGATTTCCTTCTCGTTCTGGTTGATGACCTGGCCGTCGATCTCCGTGCCGGGCACGTAGAAGTCGCTGGTCGCCTTACCGAAGACGGGGAACTGCCAGGACTTGCCAGCAGAGACATCCTTGACCATGTGCAGGCCGTCCATGTGGAACGTCTCACGGAACTGCGTGATGACTTCCTGGGCGAACTGCTTGAGGTACAGGGCACGATCATCGCCAGCACCGTTGGCCTGGCCGGTACGATTGAGAGTAGGCATTGTTTGATTCCAAAGAGGGGGAGTTGGGGAGGGGATGAGTCAGTCGCTTGTGTCGAGAGACGGAGCTACAGCCGCCGCCGCGAGGTTGTCCTTCGCAAAGGGCCAAGTGGTCTGAGTGGTTGATGTCCAAGCTCGAAGGGAGCGAGAGATGACTCGGTGAGACAGAGGAGAATGATTCCTCCCGCCTGTTGGGGCAGGGGAATCGAAACGCACCATGTAGGTACGTCTATCCGAAGATGCGATCTTCGGAGGGGTACATGACCCGGTGCAGTGTGCCTTTCGCTCGCTACAAAAGGCCGACCGGGTTACAGACTCCTTGGGCCGCGTCACGGCATTCCTAACGGATAGGAAGTTCCCAAGGCAGCGTGTAGTTCTTAATCATCAGATATGCGTCGATAGCCAAGGCGATCAAGAATGACTGTGATGTCGGTGGCGAGTTCTTCGACAGCTTCTTCATCCAAGTCCCAAAGGCCCGCATGAATAAGCTCGTGGATGATCGTGTCCAATTCAAGGAGTGGTGTTTGACCAGGCTCAATTCGGATGGTCTTGTTCTTTGCAGTAGGCGGATCACACAATCCTCGTGTGTTCTCCGGCAAACCTTTAGCCGTGAACACGAGATTCCAGAACTTTCCTCTTACCTTGACTTTCATAGCTCTCTCCTAAAATGAAGAAAGCCCCCGGTCTTTCGACCGGAGGCATCTGTTGCTCGAATGAGCTACTGCGGCCCGAGTGGGCGGGAGACATGATCTGAGGAGGAGATTAGTCCGCCTTCGGTTGAGCTTGCTTGGCCCGCTCAACAAGAGCCGAACGGAGGTCTTCACGCATCTTGCGATACGCTTCCTTGTCCTCCGCACGAGAGGCTTGTTTTAGGCCAAGGTCGATCAAGCGAAAGAGAGCTTCAACGATGAGCTTTTCAGGCATGGGGATTATTCCTTGTCTTCAACGAGACGCAGGACGAATGGCTTGAGAGTCGCCAGGATTCGATTGAGTGCGTCCGTAGTTTCTTGAGGGACATCCCCGCCATCGGCGTAGGACTTGTAGATGTCGAGAAGTGCGTCACCTTCGAGGATTGCCGGGAGGATGATCTCCTTCCAGTCCTTCGGGTCGATGTCGCCAGACTCGTAGGAGTCGGTGACAGTCTCGACCGCGAAGATGTAGGCGTCCTGGGCGGTGATGTAGCGGTCCTCAACCGTTGACACTGCCGAGCATCCGGGCACGCACGAGATGGCGATCAGCAGAAGTGAAGCGAAGATGAGAGACGGCACGAACTTCTTCACTTGCCACCGTCCTTAGCCTTGCCAAAGACGCCTCCGAGGACTTCCACGATCTTGTAGACCTTGGCGACGAAGGTATCGTCCTTAGGAGTGGGAGTGAGGACCACAATGGCATTAGCGGCTGCGTGGATCGCAACCAAAGCCACCATGATTTCAGTCGAATGGTTCATCAGGTATTGAAGCATGGGCGTGTTATTCCTTTGTGGTTGAGATCAGACGCCGCGATATTGCAGCGTGCGACTGAGCTTCTGAGTGACCTTCTTGCGGAAGGTGGGGTCGGTCTTGTACCGAGGATCACGCATGTCCGAGTTGATCTCCTCGTCGTCTGCGTAGATGTCGGCGGTGTTCGGTGCAGTGGCGTCGATCAGCTTGGCTTCTTTGCCCTTCGCTGCGTCGAACTTGGCCTTGAGGCCGGTCACGGCGAACTTGACCGCATCGACGTTGCCAGAATCGACAACGCTGTTGAAGTAGTTCGTCTCGGCCTCGGTCAGACCACCAGAGGTTGCCCACTGGTTGATCACTTTCCAGTTGTCCTCGCCGCCTGCCACTTCGTAGATCGAAGAATCGACCGACGCCTGGTTCGCGGTGTGACCGGCGATGTATTGGTCAACGTGTTCTTTGGTGATCCCGAGCTTGGCGAGCTTGTCGTAGCTCTCGGCGGCGAGTTCGCCCTTCTCCGCGTATTCGTTGTAGAACTCGGTGAAGGGAGAGTCGGATTTGGTTTCAGCTTCGACTTTGGTTTCCTCGGTCTTGGCTTCTTCCTTCTTGGGCGTCTCGACTTCCTTGGACTTCGACTTCTCCAATTCCGTGTAGGACTTGAGGAGAGCTTCGGTGTTGATCTCGCCCTTCTCCATGTTCCAGAACTTCTCGGGAACGGTGTCTGGTCGGGTAGGGATGGAAGTGTTCAGAGACTCTTGGTTCTGAGGACGCTGAGGTTCGCTCTGCGGAGCCACGGTTGTTGCCGATGTCTCTGCTGTTGCGGTTGTCGATTCAGGCATTCAGGGATTGCTCCGTGTCGGGGGTTACTGTTGCTGTTGATTGGCGACTTGCTGTTGGGCCATGCCGCCGATCTGGTTAATTGCGGGTCCAACTGCTTGCTGAGCCATAGCCTGTTGTGCCCGCTGTTGCTGAATCTTTGCCACTTCTTCGGCAGACCGAACAAGGTTGCGGTCAACGCCGAGAGCGGCTGCACGTTTGCTGAGGTAGACCTCGGGCTTGATGTAGTCTTGAAGTGACTCGGGGCCGAGTGTCTGTGCCACGCCCTGTAGAAAGCTGTCCAAGCGTTGTAGCTCATGGCCTCTGCCGAGAGCTTCTACGCCGGTCACGATCCGAAGATCGAGATACTTCATGGGGAGTGCGGGAAGTTTCTTGGATCGTTCGAGGATGGTCAGGTAGCGTCGAACGATGGGGCGTTGGGCTTCGCCCGCGAGGACAGAGTAGATTCCACCGAGGGCGTCTTCGAGCATACCAGCCAGAAGACGAATCTCCTGGGCGGTCACACGCTCAGCGTCTCTCGGGGAGGCGAGAAGGAAGGCGAATGAGAGGCGTTCCTCGATCCGCTGCACGGTCTGTAGAGCGATTTGGAAGTCGCCCTGCTTGCCTGACACGATGGTCGATACATCGTCTCCGCGACCATACATGGTCCTGCCGGTGTCCTGTTGGAAGTCGCGTGGACGGACCAACGCACCTGGGCGGATCATCCAGTAGACCTTCGCGGCCTCCTGGCTTCCGATCACGATGGATCGGGTGAGAGAGTTGAGAGATCGCAGGTCGCCGATGAACTCCTCGACGTAGCCTCGTCCATAGGCTTCACCCGACACGCGGACGAAGCGTAGAGGGACGTATGGGCATTCATCTTTGTTGTACGACCCGTCCGAGTCGGGAATCTCCTCATCCTCTACGCACTGGTGGACCTGCCACTTATCATCCTTGAGGACGACATGCGTATAGATGTCCACTTCATCCGTGTCCTTGACCGATTCTCCGCGACGACTCGTGGCTTTGTTCTTAACGTGGTCGCGGATTTCAGACGGGAGTGCAGAGATGGCGATGGTTTCTTTAACCACGATCTCAAGAGGATTCCCGGCGGCGTCCCGCTCCACGACATAAGAGTCGAGGCGGAACACCTTGACGCCTCCTGTCTTGGGCAGGTAAATCAAGCTGTTGCCGGAGACAATGAGATACCGCATTGCCTCGAACATGCCGGATCGGAAGCCATCGGCCTCCATAGCGTGCAAGGTGACTTGTTCGACGCGAGAGAGCGATGATTCGATTTCAGCACGAACGGAAGCGGGATCGGCGTTTGTGTTTTTGAGAAGCTGATTCAGGATGTCCTCGTTCACGGAGAGGTTGAAGAACGTCTGCGTGGGAGGGAACAGAGCGAGGATGAGCTTGGACGCGAGGTTGTTGACGCCTCGTGCCCCGAGCCCATTCCACGGTGAAGGCAGGTTTGCCTTGCTTGATTTGGTTTCAGGAAACAGAGAAGGGATCGTCAGCTTCGCGGCTTCTTTGGCGTTGATGACGAAGCGATCTCTGAGCGGCGAAAGTTTTTCGTACCGCTTCCTTGCTTCGGAAGTCTTCATTGTCGGTGGTCCTCGGGTGTGTTAGCCGAGGTTCACGCCATTGCTGCTCGTGCCACCCAATGTAGGCTGGCCGATCCGCAATGCTGAAAGCCCTCGTCGCTTCTTGGTGTCTTTACGTTTGTCGCCAACCTTTAAGTCAACCGGGTCAGCCTTCGGCTGTTCCACGATCTGCGGCGGCTGTTCGACAGGCGGCGGTGCTGAGACTTTGGGTGAACACATAGGCAGGAAGACTCCTTGGTCGGGGTTGGGGGTTAAGGACTCGCTCTCCGCTCCTCCTCTTGCAGAACACGAAGCTGTCGGAGGACGCTGACCACGTAGGCCGAGCCAGCGTTCATCCAAATAGTTCTGTCGTCTTCGTGGATGTGAGGACATCGAGAGGGGAAGCGAGCTTCCAGGTAGTCGATGAGGTCGGCAGAGATGATGGGCGACTGATCGGGTAGAGGCTCGATGATTTCGGGCTCATCGCCGAAGATTCCATCGAGTTCAGACGAATCACTGTCGTCATAACCTTGAAACATTTGGGTTCCTCAGTTCGTGTAGATGATGCGGTTTATCGCTTAACCCAAGAATTAGTCTTGGCTTATACGAACGTCCACCATCTTCCCGCCAAGAGTGGGGTACGGCAGGTCATTCAGGCCCAGGTCAAGGAGGCCGCGAAGCATCCGCTCGTCCTGGGACACCAGAGCCATCGCATTGAACATGATGGCGGCGAGGTGGTCTTCCGAGTAGTCGCCCTGCTTGAACCGCATGATGTGTCGTTCGAGGGAAGCGAGGATCACAGACTGCGGCATCCCCTTCTCCCAATTCCGCTCGGCGTACTTGGCCGCACCGTGTTTGAGTTGCCAGCCGAGCCGTTCTACAGCAAATGGGCAGATTAGGTCGGGCCTGGGCTTGTCCTCGGCGGCGTCTCGCACCGCCCCGGTGTTGAAGGATCGCCGACTGCCTGAGTCTTGGAGGACAGGGGTGTTGTTTTGATCCATAAGTTCTCTCGGTCTGTTGTCCCGATAAAAGAGACGTTCTCGAAGATTGTGACTACACCAGAGACATTCTTCACTGCATACGTGGTCAACTTTCATGCAACTTCTCCGATGGTCGGTGGATTCCAAAGCACTGCGGCTTCGGTCTTGAAGTTGTAGTCATCGCTCCGCAAGATGCGGGCGAGACGAGCTTGACGGATGGCTTCCTGTTCGTCCTGGCCTGCCTTCTTGAAAGCAGCGACAACCAGAGGCCACGCGGTTTCGATGAAGTTCTCAGATTCGATAGCTGGCTTTAAGATGTCTTCGGCCTTCTTCGGTCCCACCTTCGGACATCCGGTGTAGTTGTCCGTAGTGTCGCCAGTCAGGGTTTGAAGCATGAACAGGTAATCGGCCTCGAACGCACCGACCGTCTCGACGCCGAGGTAGGCATTGAGGAGGTCGAGGTGGAGTCCGGGGATTTGCCGCATGTCCTTGTCGCCAGAGACGATGACCGTCTCGTCCTTCAAGGCCGTCTGCATGATCCCCATCACATCGTCAGCTTCGAGCATCGGTTTGATGACGCTGCCCCACTGCTCCTTAGCCCTCTCGATGAGAGCCTTGAAAGCTACAGGCTTGCGGCCTCGCTTGGCTTTGTAGTCGGCGGCGATGTCGTGTCGGAAGTAGCGTGAGCCAGGTGCGGACAGGCAGAGCTTGAACTCCGTCGCTGACGCCTTCTGTACCAACTCATCGAGGAACTTCTTGGCGTAGTCGAAGGACTCGCTGACATCGGAGTGAAGGGTGTAGAGGTCGTCGTCCCACTGTGTCTCCGTCTCTACCGCTGACGCGGCACGGAATAACAGCATGTCGCCGTCAATGAGAGCGATTCGTTTGGTCATTTGTTCCCGCCTTCATTTAAGCATGTTGATTAAAGTTCCTACCGCAAACAGGATGCTGCCTGTCAGGTAGAAGTAGTTAGCGTCCATCTGATCTCCTTGGTTAACCGAACCGACTTCGGTGGTACTTCTCGCCGGGTCCAGCGGGCATGATCTCGTGGTAAGGGATGCCGTCGATGACGACACCAGCCGACAGACACGGACGGGTCTTGAGGTGCTTGCCGTAGGCCATCGCCGCCGAGCGGTCGTCAATTCCACATCCGGTGTCCATGCCGAAGAAGCGTGCGGTAGGCGTGGTGGTCCACTTGACGCCACCGTTGCTGTGAACGTGGCCCATGACTACGTTCATGCACATTTTCTTGCTGGCGTTGTACGCGGCGTATGCCCCGCCCATGCCTGTTCCGTGGAAGTAGTAAACCTCGTCAATGACGGTTTCGTGTTCCCACTTCCAGCCGGGCGTCATCCACACATCTTCGTAGTCGCGGAGCATGTTCGAGGGGATGTTGACCGACTCGGCCAGGCGGATGCAACGCTCGTCGTGGTTGCCGATGCTGACGGTGGCATTAGGGAAGGCGGTCGCCCAACGTTTGATCCCTCGCTTGGCTTGGAGGTATTCATCGCGTGGGCCAGGTGCGTCGGGGTGTCGTGCGTGGAAGGTTACGCCGTGCCAGTCAACGACATCGCCGATGAAGTGAACGGTGTCGCAATCCCAGGACTCGAAAATATCTTTACAGAAGGACAGGTAGCCGGGATGGGAGACGGGTTCGTGAACGTCGCCCACTACTAAAACTCGTGACATGCGGTTCCTTTAGTTCGTGTATTTATTGAACGGATTATCTTTGGATTGGTCGAGGTTCAGACATAACTACCTGGTGATCCTTCAAGCCCATCGCCCATTGATACAACTCGCTTACGTTGTCAAAGACAGGTAGACCTAACTGATCGAAAACCTCCACCTCGGCGTCAGCACCGACCGACTCACATTGGATGTAACCGTTAGGGCCAGTGGCGTTGAGACGGAGGCAGGCAGCGAAGCATCCAGCTTGGATCAGCGAGAGGTCGTAGTCGAGCCACTGCTTGTGGGAGAGGGGTCGGACGAGTTGTTGTAGGTGACTGCCGACGAGGGGAGCGAAGGGGAGGACGAGTCCGTCTTTGAGGAGGACATCGAACGCTTCACACTGAAACTTCGTATTGATCGAAGGATCGCCCTTGGTGTAAGGCGACGAGATGTAGACAACAGGCTTGTCCTGATATTGGTGCGGTTCCATTTATTTCCTTTTAGGAGAGTCGGGCCGTCCTCGGGAGTGAGGAGGAAGTAGATGGCCCACACGAGGAGAATGATTCTCATCGTGAAGGCAACGATAGCGTAGGTTGTGAGCATTTAGTTCCGAGAAATGTTCAAGTCGCTAGTGAGTACGTTCCATGCTGCCGCAGCCACGACTGGAAACTGTCCATTTCCAATGGCCGTAAGTCGGTCCACCCTACGGGCCAACCCATGTACCATTCTGCCCACTCGGGGTTCACTGGACCATTGACTAAGGCGTTCACAGGTTTCGTATTTCGTCGGTGTTGAGATGGTCCTCCGTTGTTCTTGGCGTCTTGGACAGTCAAGGTGGGCCACCAGCCACATTCGGGCTCGTTGATGAACTGCACCGAAATGCCCAGCCCCCAACACTCCCCATCGTGCGTCATACCCCAGGTCGGTAAGTCCTTTGATGATTGTGCCGAGTCCACGCTTACGCAATGTGGGTGCGTTTTCCGCATAGACAAAGCGAGGCCGAACTTCACTAACGATTCGCAGATACTCGAACCAAAGACCCGAGCGACTACCGGCCAGTCCTTGACCTGACGTATTAGCTGTTGAAATGTCTTGGCATGGGAATCCGCCAGAGATAACGTCGATGAGCCCTCGCCACGGCTTTCCGTCGAAGGTTCTAACGTCATCCCAAATTGGAAACTCACTAAGGATTCCGTCTCTTTGCCGTTGGAGTAGGACTTGTTGACAGTATTCATTAACTTCGACGGCACATACGGTGTTCCATCCAAGGAGTCTGCCCGCAAGGATTCCCCCTCCGGCCCCTGCAAATAGAGCCAACTCATTCACTGAGCCTCCTTATGGTTGTTGGTTTAGTGTGTGTCCGCCCAACTCTTTCCGATGCCATAAGCACCAGCGAGCGGACATTGGAAGTTGAAGTGTTCGCCTGCTCTCGTTATCGACTGAGCGAACAACCGACCAGCTTCCTCGGCGATCTCAGGTCGAGCGATCTTCTGAGCTTCGTCGTGAACGTTGGCTACAAAGCCGATCATTGCTTGAGCCAGGTCGCTTGGATGCTTGGCGATTGCCCACTTCTTCTCGGTAACGATCTCGTCAACGAAGATGACAAGAGCCTTCTTCATTATGAGAGCCCCGGCGGATTGCAGAAGCGTGTTCAGAGCGGCGTGTTCCTTGCGAACGTGGAGCTTGCGACCGTCAAGGCCGCGAAGCCATCCCCGCTCCTTGACCGTCTGCTTCACCGCCTCAATCAGCTTGCCGAGTGCGGGAAGGTTCTTCTCGAAGTTGGTTCGGAGGACATTGCCACGAACAGCCAGGGCGAGGTCCATTCGTGTCAAGGTCTTGCCCTTCTTGGCCCACGACTTCGACATCCACTTGTGCATGGACACGGCGAGGTCGCGGTGTTCGGCCAGAGTCGCGTTCGTCTCCTCGTCGGAGAGCGGACCATAGACCGTGAGGGCTAGGTTGTGATCGCCTGAACCATAGATGTAGGCGTACACATAAGTCTTCGCTATGTCTCGCCCTGTTTCCAGCTTCCCGCATGATGGGTACATCTTGGTCGGGTCTAGCCCGATGGCTCGGGAGTTCGTTGAGTGAACGTCCGTGCCTTTGGATTTGTCGCCCTCATCGACTACCTTCGCATACTCCCCGCCGTCAAAGACGGACATGAAGTGAGCTAGGCATCGAAGCTCAAGGCCGTCGGCGTCACATCCGACTAGCATGTAGTCGTCGTCCGCGACGAACAGCGAGCGGCACTCCTTGCCATACTCGACCTTACACGATGGGACTTGCGTTACGTTTGGGTTGGAGTGAGTGCATCGTCCGGTGACTGCACCGTTGGTCTGCACCCTGCCGTGGATGCGGCCCCGCTTAACGAGGTTGAGCCACGACTTATTACCCTCGGCAATCTGGCCGATTCTCTTATCTATCATCAGGTATCGGAGGAGGAGCGGGGCTTCCTCGTAGGGCAACATGGCGAGGACTTCCTCATCCACGGCAGGCTTCCCGCTGTCCGTCATCTTGGACGGTTGCCAGCCATATTTCTTGACCAGTCGGTCTACGATCTGGTCGCGGCTTCCTGGGTTGAAGCGATGCTCCTTGATCTTCGGTGGGCCTGGGATTAGTTCGTACTCGCTCGGCTTCCATCCGCGTGAACGTGCGGCCTTGGTAACTGCCCCCTTCGTGGACTCCTTGATCGAGTCACCACACCGCTTGGCTTCGTACCACTGCCGGGTCTTTAGCTCTTGGAAGTGAGAAGGAAATACCTCGCACAACTGGTCTTCGATCCTTCGCTTCTCCTCTCGTAGCTCAGCATGGAGAGTGATGGCGGCTCGCTCGTCGAACTTGAACCCAAGTGACTCTTGCCAGAAGATAATCTCGCGGAAGCGATGCTCAAGCTCGACTGCTTCTGGTGAGTAGTTCTTCGATGTGATTGTTTGCCAGAGCTTCACGGTTACGAGAACGTCCTGCTCGCAGTACCGTTGCATGTCGGCAGACCAGAACTTCCAGTCCGTGTCCTCGCCGAATGTTCCCTTGAGGATTCCGAGACGGTAGCCCCACGCCTTGAGCGAATGGCTACCAATCTTGTTCTTTGGGAATGAAGGGTTCCTGCGAATCCATGCGAAGTCGAGGTCTTCCAAGTTGGTGTAGATGAGGTAAGAGAGCGTGAGCGTGTCGGTGATCTTACATCCGTCCTTCAACCTCCAATCAGGGTAGACCTGTTGGATGGCCGGGATGTCGAAGCATTGGATGTTGTGACCGACGACCTCATCTGCGGAAGCGAGTATCGCCAAGCCGTCTTCGATGTTTAGATTAGCTCCGTGGTCGTGGCATGAGAACGTTTCGCCTGTGTCGAGGTTCTTGATGCAGAGGGAATGGATGGTGGTGAGTTCTTCGAGTAGGCCATCTGTCTCGATGTCAAAGCCTAGACGCAGTAAGTCCACACGATCCCTCCATTCTCGGTTCTCTTTCCGCCAGTGCGTTCGAGTAGTTCCTCAGTGGCGAACTCCGCGTACTCGAACGGACAGATGAGAGGCCATTCGTACTTCTTCGAGAGTCGATGCCATCGGTTGACCGTCCGCTCAAGGGCGGCTTCGTCGATGCAGACTTCAACGGAGAAATACTTGTGAGCCTGGTTGAGTAGGTATTTTGGAGATCGGTATAGATTCACACCGTCCCATGCGATCTGACAGATTCCAAGATCATTACGAACTGCGATGTTCTCGGCGGTTACGACGACGGACTCCTTGACTCCAATGACCTCGAAGGTCGTTCCATCGAACTCAACAGAGAACAGACCGCCAAGATCACCCGTCATCTTCTTCCACGCCACGTACTCGGGAAGGTTTTGTCTGACGTTGCAGAGTCCGAACCACGCGGCCAGCCGTGAGTAGATCGTCTCACTCCCTGCGTAGCTCGGGACGAAGACATCCACATCCTTGATCGGTCGGCTGTTCTCAAGGTCGCGTAGTGCCCCGCCGCCGATGACGGCAGCGGTTCCAGCTTCTTGCAAGACCGAGAGGAACCTTCCCCACAATTCAGGGATGTCCTCGTTCTTCAACGGAGGCATAGGCTTATTGCCCCAACTAGGTTCTGCACCGTACTTCCCCTTCATCGCTTCACCGCCTTCCGCTTCTTGTAGACGGGACGAGGACGATGGACCTCTGCCCTTGCGTCTGCACTCATGCGAGAGAAAGCTGCACGACGTTGTTTGCGGTTGCCTAACCGGGCATCCCGAACGATGCCGACCGCCTCATCGGGAAGGATGGGACGGGGACCACGCGATGAACGCTTGGACATAAACTGTCTCCTAAGTTGTCTTGGTGTTACCAATGACTCACGGCATCCGAGGGATCGGAACCGTTCGACGCTGGCTTAGTGGGTGTGTTGTCGAAGAAGGTGTCTGCTGATGCTTCGGGAGGATCACAAGGCAGGAGTCGTCCGGTATCCGAGTGATACTTGACGTACCCTGCGTCCCCTGTCGATCCCCATTCTCGGTTCTTGAGTTGTCGGATCAATGCGATGTTCGATGTATCGCCTTGCTGATCTCGTTCGAGAGCGATGATCGAGTCAGGGACCTGCTTGAGAGTTCCTGATCCTCGAAGCTGTGAGAGTGTCACACGACCGCCCTCCTCGTGAGGCTTGCCTTCCGGCTGCTTGAGGTGGACGACGGCGATGATGCCGACGCCCGTGTTCTCGATCAGAGAACGCAGGGCCGTCATGAGGATGTCGATGTCCTTCCGCTCGCCTTGGCCTGAGCCTTCCTGCCCCGACACAACCATTGAGATGTGGTCGAGTAGGATGAAGTCGCACTGCAAGCCGACCGAGAAATAGCGGAGCTTGGCAATCAGAGACTCCGATTCCATCGAGCCGAAGTGGTTGTAGAAGTGCTGTTTCCCCCGGACAATCCGGTTGAGGCACTTCTCATACTGCTCCCGGCTGATCGCTTCGGGGTTCTCGCGGAGGACGCCAATCGGGATGTTCTGGTCGATGGCGATGTAGCCAAGGGCGGTCTTGCGGAAGTTCTCCTCAAGGAAGATGTTTCCGATCTTGAGGTCGTGCTGAGTGACGAGGTGGTGTCCGATCTCGCGGACTATGGTGGTCTTACCTACGCCAGTGCCAGCGGTGAACAACGTGAGTTCACCTTTGCGGACGCCTCGGTTAAGATCATTGATGCCTGGGTACGGAGTTGTGTACCCGTCACTTGGCTTGGACAAGAGTTCATCGACAGTGAGGTCGTCGCCTGAGATTATGCCGTCAGGTCGGTAGGGCTTTGCATCCCAACCGACAGCCGCGAGTTCCTTGGCGAGCCCGGCCTTCAACATCTCATTAGCATCTTTGAGCGTGGACTCATAGATGTAAGCCTTGCCAGGCGGCAGCATCTCGGCACATTCGCGGCACGCCTTGCGGCCCGGTTCGTCGGAGTCGAAGAAGAAGACAACACGATCAAACCCTTCCAGCCATTCAATGTCCTTGCGGATTGACTTAGCTGCGGCCTGTGCCCCATTGGGGATGGAGACGACCGGCCACTTGTTACCCTGGGCCTCGGCCACGGACATCGCATCGACTTCCCCCTCAGTCACGACGACCATGCGGGCATCGGTGCGCCATAGCCACTTGCCGTAGAGCCCCATCTCCTTCGCGTTGCCGAGGATGCAGAAGTCCTTGTCGGGTGTTCGCACCTTCTGAGCGATGACGTTGCCGTCCTTGTCCCTGTAGTTGGCGACTTGAACAGGCTTGCCTTTGTAGGTGGCTACTTGGTAGCCCCACTTCCGGCATGTTTCTTCGGAGATTCTGCGAGCGTTCAAAGCGGAGTAGTCACCGCCTTGGATCATTGCACCATTGCTCATGTGTCTCCTTGTTTCGTGTGTATTTGTATGGCTGCTGCCCCCCCTCGTGTGTTTTCCACATGAGAAGCAGTGCGTGTGTCCGTCTCGGTACTCCGCGTTGGCGTCAGATGAGCCACACGATCCGCACGGCCCTTTGTGAATAACGTCGTCATCGGAGTCGAAGGACATTGCTTACGCTGCCTCCACCGACTCTGCGAGCGATTCGGCCTCGTAGCCCAGGGCTTCGAGCGTCTTCTTCCAGACCATTGCGATGTCGGACCTGGTGTGCTTCTTCAAATTGTTGTCGTTGAAGTAGCTGATGTCAGAGGAGATGGAGTAGCTTTTCTCCGGCTTTGGCATGGACTCAGGGAAATCGGCGGCGATGATCGAGTGCATTGTCTTGGCAACAAGCGAAGCGACCGGATCGGTCTTGAACTTCCTAGCACAATCGTTGAAGTCGGTGAAGTCAACGTTGATTCCAAAGCCATTCAAGATGTAGCCGAGGAGGTCGTGACGACGGTGGCTGTCACGGTAAGCGTCCCGAATGAATCGGTGCGGCTTGTGTGCGACGAGAGTTCGGGGGAGAGCGTTGGCCTGGCCGAGCGTAAACCCGGCTTCGACGGCCTTCACTAAGTTCAGGTGCATCTTATCACTAATGGTTGTTTGCCTTTCGTGGTTCAGTTATCCAAGACTGAGGGATGGTTCCCTCTGACCACTTGAAGCCGTGCTTCTCGCACCACTCCGAGTAGGTGGTCTTGCTTGATTTGTTTAAGCGGTTGTCCGCACGTTGAAAAACAAACCGGACATCGAGGTCCGGTCGCTGTTGCTTGATGTTGAGATGCTTCGTTCGGTCTGCGGGTTTGAACCAACCCTTTAGTTCAACGATGATTCCGTTGTTCAGAACAACGTCGGGTAGATACTTGCGGTCAACGTGGTATGTGACTCGACCCTTGGAGGGCTCGTAGTCGTACTCGATCTTCCGCGAATCTAAGTCGTTGATTACCTTGTCCTCGAACCGGCTACGCACCTTCGGGCGGTGCTTACCAGTTCGCTGCGGCATCCGACGAAGCCTCCTCGTTGCCTGATTCCTGCGACTCCGATTCGGACGACCCGCCGAAGAACTCGTCGCTCTCGTTCTCCTGAACGAAGCCTCCCTCCTCGCTGTCGAAGCCGAAGGAGTCGGCGTTTCCGCCGGGGACGTACTCGACCAGGTTGATGATCTGGACGGCTTGGAGTTGCATACTCACGCCGAACTTCTGCGTGCCGTGGACGACGTAGGGACGCTCCTCGAAGCTGGCCTTCATGACCGTGCCCGATCCAATCTTGATGTCCTTGGTGATCGGCTTGCCTGCGGAGTCGAAGACCTTGACGGTGAAGTTGAAGACCTTCCCGTCTCGCTTGCGGGTGACGGACGCGGGACGCTTGAGGTTGAGTAGAACCTTGCCCGTCTCCTTTCCGTCTTCATCCACCTGCGGGCGGAACGGCGAGGCATAGGCGTACTTCTTCATCGCCGCCACCTTCTGCGGCTTGGCGTCGGCGGCCTGCTTCTTCAATTCGTCCTTGGCGAGAGCCAGGAAGCGGGCGTCCGTCTCCTTGACGTAGGGATCGTTGGCATCGAAGACGAGAGTGGTTCGGAACTCCTGCTCCTCGGAGTTGTATTTGTTTACGGAACGCTGGACGGCGGGGTAGAGAGATTCAGTTGCGGGGGTTGAGGTGAACTTCGGCATGGGTTGCTTGTCCTTGTGTGTGTTTGTGTGTGTGGATGAGAGCGGTGGATCACGCCGCTTCGTAGTACGTGGCGGTGATCTGGTCGAACAGGCTCTTGAGCTTCGGACGGGAGTAGTAGAACTGTGCGGTTCCCTCGATATCGAGGAGAGTTCCACGGCACAGGATTTCCGGCCACTCGTTGATGTCTCCGAGCCGGTCGTTCAGGTTGTCGTCGTCTTCGTTGGATTTGAATCTGACGATAACCGCGTCATCCGACGACCGGACTAACAGTGCGTAGCCGGTGTCGTCTGATCCGTACAGTTCCGTTGAGAGAACCAAGTAGTCTTCGAGTTCTTCTCGTTCCAATGAGTCAAAGAAACACTTCATACAGTTGCCTCTCCTCTCTCCTTGATCCGCACGATCTGGTGGTAGGGAACGTCCACTACCAGCCACTTGCCGTGGGGATGGGATTTGGTTGGGGGTGTGTCGCACACGATCAGGCGGTGCGTTCCTTCGGTTGAGCCAAGGAGATAGGCGAGGAACGATTCCCCTCCGTCTAACTCAATGGCGACGATCTTGGCTCTGGCCTTCTTTGCCAGGCTTCTCGCCTCATCCGTGTGGGTTGAGATGAGGATGTGTTCGTAGGTGGGCATGGTTGTTTACATTTCTAAACGATTAGGCGAAAAAATAGGGAGACTCTATCACCTGAGAGATGTCTAAAGTCCCCGGTAAAGGAGGCGGCACTACCCCTTCGATGTGTTTGTAACTCTCGTAGAGCGATCCAAGCGGATCATTCTCTACATACATGCGGACGAACTCTCGTCGGAGTACCTTAGAGAGCGAGGGCATGTCGGCTGCTAAGCATCCGTAGGAGTCGTGAACGGTTGAGAACGAAGTCATCCCCTGCTCTCGTGCGGCGTTGACCGTTAAGACGAGATGGGATGCGTCTAAAGAGTGTACGAAGTTAGGAGGCAATCCGTTGCGTTGTTTGTTCTTGTGAGGCTCGCCGGTAGCAGTCATGGCACGCATCCGTTTGATGTTGCCATTGATCTTGGTCATGACCTCATTAGACTTCTGCTCCTCATATAACTGAGTGACAACGAATCCTGACGGCGTGATCCATTGGATCGGCAGACCGGACTTGGACAAGACACAAGCGAGGGAGCGAAGCCAGTCCATAGCCCCGCGTCCTGCTACGATCACCTGCCCCATCGCGGTCCAGACGGATCGAGATAACAGAGTGATCGCCTTCGACTCCTCATCGTCGGCGAATGGTGACTGCTTACTCTCGGTGGCCTCTCGGTAAGCGTCCTCGACATACTCTCTCGTTGAGCTTATGGTCCCACCGTAAGGCAGAACCATCACAGGACGCTTGGTTGTCTTGCGGTTGATGCCCAGGTCCACCCACTTCTTAGCCATGCAGGGTTCATCCTTCTCATCGCCAAGGAGTACGATCACCTTGTCTGCAACTCGGGAGTAAATATCTTGAGGCTTGTCGGAAGGCGTGAGGTTGGTGGCTGATCCGCCTACTTGATCTCGGAGCATGGCCGAGTAGTGCTGGATTCCGTTGCATGATCCGTCAACGTGGACGGGCAGGTGCGACACGAATCCATAACCCTTGGTGGCAAGCTCTGAGAACTCGAAGCAGGCAGCGAGGAACTGCCACGGATCATCGGCTTCCGTCCACCACTGGTATGCCTTCGGGTCGTTGGCGGTGGCGTGTATCCGGTGGATGTGATCTTCAACCCACTGGATTCGATCCTCGAAGCTGACTTTATCAACTCCGAAGCAGTTGGCCAGGTGGATCGACAACCACGCAGCCTGCTCCTCAGTCTCGATGGGCTTCCCCTCGGCGAACGTGAGCAAGGACTTCATGTAGTCTGGCCCTTGAGGATGCAGAGCGGAAGGCATCGCATACACGCGGCCACGGAAGTCCACTTGGTAAGGCATGTAGATGGCGTCGTAGTTCAGGAACTTCTTCGCGGCCTGTCGGCAGAGTCGAATCTGTAAACGCTTCGATCTGCGGGCTCGGTTGATCTTGAAGACCTCATACCTCTGTTTTCGTACACGACTCTTGATCTCATCGGTGAGGGTTTCTTCGGGGAGGTCGGGAGGACGAGGTACGTTGCCCTCGGGCGGGAGTCCCCCGATGTCAAGCTCGTTCTCCACCGCCCAATCGAAGACCTCGAACACCTTCCGGTTCACCTTCCATGCGGTGTCTTGGAGCGTGTTGATGGCATTAAGTACGGGGGAGAAGTCCGCATGTTGAAGGGCTTTGATCGAACGCTTCGAGTCGTAGCCCTTGACCAACCTCACAGGGCGGCGGTCGGGATCGTAGTACCCCCCGCCGATGGTCCCCTGCCACGGCTTAGGCGGGATGATGGTTGGTTCGTTGATGTTTTGAAGTGAAGCGAAGAACTCCTCGGAGGAGCGAAGCCACTCCTCGGCATCGTCGGTCAGTTCGACATGAAGCTCAACCTTCGTTAGGTGGACGCGGCGGCGGATCAACTTGACGAGGCCGGTGGACTGGACGAGCAACGTGAGGAGGGACAGGCCCACCGCGAGTTGTTCGTTCTGTGACCATGCGGCCCATTCCGCCTGATACCTCCGCATCGCTAAGGACGCGACGGTCCTCTTGTGCTTGCGGTCGTTCCCTTTGACAGACTTCAAGATGGTGGACCAGAGCCCAGGCATCTCGTCGCTGAACCGAGAGAACTTCAACTCGTCTTCAATGGCGGTCCCGATGGATCGGCAGACGTTGGCCTGTTTCGTTGATGGCGAGGCCGAGAGTACCCGGTCGAGAACCGACTTAACTACCAGTAGGGAGGCGATTTCGGGGTTGAACCCGGCCAGCTTCGCGGCGGATTTGTTGCCTCCCCCCGGCGTTCCGGTGCTGGCCTCGGCTACCCAATCTTGGATGGCGACGGACAGTGGCTCGATCACACGGCGGACAATCGCCTCAATGTGGGTGCAGTCGGAGGCGATCCCCCGCTCCTTCTTCCTGTGGATGGAAGCCTTGAATCGCCGCACGGCTTCCAGGTGAGTGTTGCGTTCTAGCTCCACTTGCGAAGCTAAGTCATAGACCATGAACAACTCCTTTGAAACAGGGGTTTGTCTCCGAGTGGTGGTTCAAATGTTCAGCGGATTTTTAATCCTCACTCCCTCGTCTAAGGGGGTCAGAAAAAATCCAATCCAATCGAGTGCCACCAGTTACCAATGCCACCATCGTTTAGAAATCTAAACGTTTGGAGTCAAAGAAAACCGCATTCACCTTGTTTAGAAGCGAATGCGGTTGACGTTTCTAAAAGTAAAAAATACGGATGGCGATTTGCAATCCGCTCCCTTAGTCCACTCGGGCACGCGGCC
>Ga0075347_1000024_pt1 | contig 21196 bp, 18 predicted proteins | sample RushSE_CattailNL_5_FD_120084 | JGI IMG/M metagenome (GOLD analysis project Ga0075347, IMG submission 120084) | Natural and restored wetland microbial communities from the San Francisco Bay, California, USA, that impact long-term carbon... | ecosystem: Environmental > Terrestrial > Soil >...
ACCAGGTAAACCTTGAAACCGGCAGTGGCAAGATCAAGAGAGGCTTGAATGCCGCTGATCCCTCCACCCACAACCATGACGTCTCCAAAATTACTGTCCGCAGGGCTATTATCAACCTGTCCTTCAACTAGTTCTTTTTCCACTTGTCTATGTCCTCATCAGGTCTCTTCTGTTCCCTAAATCACTTCTGCAACAATCTCCGTGATGTCTTTGACCTCTATCTTCTCCGTGACATTCAGGGTCAGTCGGCTGTCCTCAAACATGGTGATGCAGTAGGGGCAGGACGTGACCAGCACCTCAGCCCCAACCCCAATCGCCTGTTCCATCCTGAGGTCGGAGAATCTCTCCCCTTTTTGCGTCTCCATCCAAACCCTGCCCCCTCCCCCTCCGCAGCACAGACTGTCAATCCTCGACTCAGGCATCTCATTCAACTCCAAACCAGGAACCTTCTTCAGAATCCCTCGGGGCTCCTCAAAGATCCCGTTGTGTCGACCCAGGTAACAGGGATCGTGATACGTCACCTTCTTCCCATACTCCTTGGTGAACTCAAGCTTTCCCTCTTGGACCAGCTGGAACAAGTATTGAGAGATATGAATCACCTCAAAGTTCACCCTGAAATCAGGATACTCGTTCTTGAAGGTGTGGTAACAGTGAGGGGAAGAAACCAGGATCTTCTTCACCCCATGATCGACAAACGCTTTGATGTTCTCCCTGGCCAGGCGCTTGAACAAGGCTTCATCCCCAGTCTTGCGGATGCTCTCTCCACAGCAATTCTCCATGGAGCCCAGAATCCCGTAATCCACCCCCGCCTTGTTGAGAATAGTGGCTGTGGCTCTCGCAACCTTCTTCGATCTCGGGTCATAGCAGAGGTAGCAGCCGGGGAAGTACAAGATGTCCATCCCCTCGGTAAAGGGGTTCACCGAAAGCCCTTCCGCCCAAGCAGCCCTCTTTTCCCGCTCTTCACCAAAGGGGTTCCCCTGAGCAACGAGCCCTGCGTTGACCGTGCGCACCGGCTTGACCGGTTTGGGAAAAACCCCGTATTCCGTGGCCACCCGGCGCAAGGCCACCCCGGAATCGATCTGCTTGACGTCCCTGGGGCACTGCTGGGGGCATCGTCCGCAGGTCGTACAACGCCAAATATCTTCACTTTCTATCTCGGTCAAACCGAACGTGGCCTCTCGGACGATCTTGCGCATGCTGAAAGTCCTGACCCGATTCCAGGGGCAGACCACATCGCACAGGCCGCACTGGAAGCAAAGTCTGAAGGCTTCTCCGCCGTTCGCTTTTATGAGATCGATGATCTCTTTGTAGTCGGCTACATTCTCCACTTTCTTTTTTGATCCTCTTTTCCCCCTTGGAGTTAGCTCTTTTTGGAAATCGACATGCGGGCAATAGTTTCCATGATCTTGTCCAATCCATGTTTGTCGACCAATGATTCCAGCCCCGTCTCCACATCGTCCAGTTTCACTTCTTCTTCAACTTCCTCTTCCCTCTCTTCGTACGTCAGGGCGTCCGTCAGACACCACTGAACACACAGTGGCTTTTCCAATGTCGGATCATTTTCGCACATGTCACATTTGAGGGGAAGACCGGAATCAGGTTCTTTGAAGATATCCCTGGACGGGCAGGAAGCCCTGCAGAAGGCGCACTCGTCGTACTCCTTCCCGTCGATCACATATTTGTCTCGGCCCATGCATTCGGCTTTCGCATGCTCACCGGCGTATACCGGAACATAGATGTCTTTCAGCGGTTCCCGAATCACCCGAATGCGGGACCTCGCCGGATTGTTGCTGCTGTATTTGGGCGCAGCGTGAAAGGCAGAGCAAATCATCTCACAGGCCCGGCAGCCATTGCATTTGTCGACATCGACCTTTATTGTTTTGACTATTTTCTTTTTTTTATCGCCCATGACGGCCACCACCTTTTCATTTTTTCTTCTATGGTTGCGTCGAAGCACCTTGGGGAGCTTCGTCGGCCTTGTCCGTCAAAATCCCCCGCTTGACAAAGTCTTCGCTCACATAATCCAAGCCCAATTCGTGCAAGAACGCTTGGGTGGGAATCCCATCGTTGTTCCACCCCTTGAATTTGTAATACGTATCCAAGAGCTCCTTCTCGAGCTCGGGAAATCTTTTTTTCCAGTGATTTTCCGGTGGCTTCTCGTCTTTTCTCCGCATGCCTCGGCGGATATTGATCGCTCTGACTAAGGTTCGATACCTTTTGGCGGCCTGCGTCAGGCTGGCCTCATCCATGTCGATCCCGGCACCGGCTGAGATGAATTTCGGGTAATTGTGTATGTGATACGGCGGCTTCAGAGGGAATGACGACAAACCGGAGCACATTCCGAGGGCGTCATCGATGTAGTGCATTTTCTCTTGCCAGTCGACGATCTCACAACACATTTCAACCGTCGGGTAAAAGGGGATGGATTTTTCTCCGCGGGGCTCCCAGTCCAATAAATATTGTTTGAACTTTTCATCAGGCACCTGGAACCAATCCTTTACAAACTCTTCTCGCTCCTCTCGCGTGGCAAAAGGCGCCTGAGGAAACTGCCCCTCAATCTGGGTGATGTTGATCTTCTCGCCGGTCGAATACATGAGGAAGTAGATGGGGTTCAGCATCGAGAGCTTGAGCGGCAGCTGCTCGTGCTTCTTGATGTTGTTGTGCGCATAGGCGTCTGCACCCTTGCCGATCTGCTGAGCCGCCCAGTAAGTACCATTGGCCAGAACATCCCCAATTCCTTCGCGCCGAACAATTTTGTCCAGCAGCCAGTAAAATCTTTCCTCGTTGTCGGACGGCAGTCCGGCCATGTCCCGGTCGGTTAAAATGCCCGCTTCATACAGCTCAATGCCGAAGGCCATTACCTGCGGGGCCGAGAATCCATCCACCCCATACTCCGTAGCCCGCTGGGCGATTCTCAACCCAAAATCCAGGTCGGACATCGCCGCCATGGTATAAGTAAGTTTCGAGAAGCACTTCATCATGTAGGTCGGATGCCCCGGGGGGGAGATGGTGGCCCCGCACTTCATGGGGCAGTTGTAGCAGCTGATCAGCCGCGTCCGCATCTTGTCCAACGTTTCCATCCACTTCTCGGCGACTTCCTTGTTCCAGAAATCTTTTCTGCGGACCCTGGAATTACCCCACATGAAATTCTCAGTGTGCCACTTCTCATCATGCACGGCCATCTCTTGCGGGGAGCCGAGCCCGGCCAATATGGGCATAACGCCCTCAATCGGATTTTCGTTTCGGAATTTTATGTATTTCAGCACCTCGTTGCAGAGCTCCATAAATTCAGCCGGGCGGGCGACATTGATGTCCTTGGTCCCCCGGACAGCGATCGCTTTGAGCCCCTTGTCTCCCATAACGGCACCGATTCCGCCTCGGCTGGCGCTGGATCTGCCCTGCTCAATGGAAGCAAAATAGACCCTGTTTTCACCGGCCAGACCGATAGCCGCCACCTGGGCTTTCGGCTCCTTCAACTCCTGTCGAATCAGTTCTGCAGTCTCACCAGCGCCCTTACCCTGCAGATGGGACGCATCACGTATTTCCACTTTGTCATTGTTGATCCACAAATAAACCAGCTTGGGGGACTTGCCGCGCAGGATCACTTTGTCATAACCGGCATATTTCAATTCGGGCGCCCAAAAACCGCCCATCATTGAAAATGCCATCAACAACGTCTGGGGCGAAATGGTGGAAACAATGGTGCGGTTGCAGCCGGTGGCGGGGCTGCCACATAAAAGACCGGCGCTGAATATCAGAAGATTGTCAGGGGAAAAGGGTTCGACTTCAGGGGGGACTCTGTCCCACAATATCTTGGCGTTGGTGCCTAATCCTCCCAGATAAAGTTCGGTGTCTCTCGGATCGGTTTCCACCCTTTCGATGTTGCCGCGGGTCAGATCAATCTCCAAATTAAACCCCGTCTCTGCGTACCTCATTTTTTTCCCCTTCTGAATTATCTAAATCCGATCTAATTTATATAATGATTTTATAGACGATCCGCGCCGGCTGGAAGTCAAGGGCGGCGTTTAATAGCTACAAAGTAACTATAAATTAGCTGTAAAATAGTTATAAGAGTTTTTTCAGAACTTTGTCAAGAAAAAACCTTGTCGACCGGGAAGGGTGGAATTCAGAAGGGGACAGTCGTGCATCGAAGAGAGACATTCGTGCCGAAAATGCCTTAAACTCGACAGGATAAAACGGGACTCGTCAAGAACAACAACCCCGCTCGACCGAACGGGGTTGTTGAAGCGAATTGGATGCCTTACCGATCAAAAGAGCCGATTTGCAAGTCCGGCTCCTATTCTTCTTTCAGCTTCTCCTGCAGGTTTTCCCTCAGCAGTTCGCCGAAGGTGGTGGTGGGCGACTGGCCCATGCTGCTCACGTAATCGCTCAGGATGCCCTGTTCGCGCTCCATTTCGATCCGCTTGATGGACAGGCCGATGCGCCGCTCGTCGCTGTTGATGGTCATGACCCTGGCGTTGATGGGGTCCCCGATGTTGAACTTGCCGACCGGCGTCTTGACCTTTTCCTTGCTGATCTCGGAGACGTGAACCAGGCCCTCGATTCCCTCTTCCAGTTCGACGAAAATCCCGAAATCCGTCACGTTGGTAATGGTGCCCGTGATCTCCGTACCCACCCGGTAACGCGCAGCCACGCTTTTCCAAGGATCCTCGAGCAGTTGCTTGATGCCGAGCGAGAAGCGTTCGTTGTCCTTTTCGATGTCCAGAACAATGGCCTGAACGACGTCACCCTTCTTGAAAAGCTCGGAGGGGTGTTTGATGCGCTTGGTCCAGGAAATATCGGAGATGTGCACCAACCCGTCGATCCCCTCGTCGATGCCGATGAAAATCCCGAAGTCGGTGATGTTCTTGATCTTGCCCTCGATCGTGGTCCCGACGGGGTATTTCTCGGCGATGACATCCCAGGGGTTGGGTGCGACCTGTTTCATGCCGAGCGAAATCCGGCGGGGGTCGGGCTTGATGTCGAGCACCACGGCGCTCACTTCTTCACCCACCGAGACCACCTTGGACGGGTGCCGGACCTTGCGGGTCCAGGACATCTCGGAGACGTGGATCAGGCCCTCGATGCCCTCTTGCAGTTCCACGAAAGCGCCGTAGTCGGTCAGGCTGACCACCCGGCCGGTCACCCGGGAGCCGACAGGGTATTTCTGCACCGCCAGGGTCCACGGATCGGCCGCGAGCTGCTTCATGCCCAGCGAAACGCGCTCTTTCTCAAGATCCAGGTTGAGGACCTTAACGTTGATCTGGTCGCCGATCTTGAACAGGTCGGAGGGGTGTTTGACTCGGCCCCAGGACATGTCCGTGATGTGCAGCAGCCCGTCGACCCCCCCCAGGTCCACGAACACCCCGTACTCGGTGATGTTCTTGACAATGCCCTGCAAAACTTTGCCCTCGTGAATCGAGGACAGGGTGGCCGAACGCTTGCTCTCGCGCTCTTTCTCCAGAAGCACCCGCCGCGACAGCACGATATTGCTGCGCTTGCGGTTGTATTTAAGTATCTTGAAGTCGAAGGTCTTGCCGACCATGTCGTCCAGGTTGCGAATGGGGCGCAGATCCGCCTGGGAGCCGGGCAGAAACGCCAGAACCCCGATGTCCACCGAGAACCCGCCCTTGACCCGGCTCGTGATGGTGCCCTGGATGGCGCCGTCCTCGTCGTGGCATTTCTTAATGTTGTCCCACACCTTGATGTTGGCGGCCTTCTCCTTTGACAGTATGACGCGCTCGTCCTCGCTGTCATCCCAATACTCGACCATCACTTCGATTTTTTGCCCGACCTTCGCGGTGATGGTACCGTCCTCCGCACGGAATTCGTTGATGCGGATCTGCCCCTCGGCTTTGTAGCCGATGTCCACAAGCACCAGATCTTTGTCGACCGCCGTGATAACCCCGGTGACCACCTCGCCTTCCTTGAACCGCGAGAAAGTGTCCTCGTACATGTTCATGGAGGCCTCAGCGGCCTCCATGGACTCCATGCCGGGCTCCCCCCCCTCGGCGGCGTCCGTCGGAAGTTTGCGGGTGGTTTTGTCTTCTTCACTGTTGGTTGTGATGTTGACCATACACGTCATTTCCCCCTTGGCCTGAAATTGCGATCCCTTGGATACGCTTATAACCGGTCATTTGTAGCAGATTGGCGGGAAAATGCAATGACAAAATGGGCGGAAGGTAATCGATCGCCTGTGCCGGGGACCGGATAGAAGCCATCAAAAGTTACGCGCAACGGTTGCTGCAGGGCATGAAACGCTCGAGGGGCTGTGCGGGTTCGGGTGATTCGGTCCCGGTCACGCCCGATTCAAAACCGATTTCACATGTGCCAGCATTTGCTCGACTACCCGTTCGATGCTGAGACCGGTGGAATCGATGCGGATGGCGTCGGCGGCAGGCGTGAGCGGTGCCAGCGCCCGAGTGCTGTCCTGTTCGTCCCGGCGTCGCATGTCCCGCTCGACCTCCTCCAGCGAAGTCCCTGTTTTCGCCTGGATCTCGGCAAAGCGCCGCAGCGCGCGGGTCGCCTCGGAAGCGCTCAGAAAAAATTTCACCTCGGCCTCGGGGAACACCACCGTCCCCATGTCGCGGCCTTCGAAAACAGCCCCCTTCTGCCGTCCAAGTTCCCGCTGGATCTTGAGCAGATAAGCCCGCACCACCGGCCGGGCTGAAACCGTCGATGCCAGCATCGAGATCTCCGGGGTGCGGATATCCTCCGTGATGTCCTCGCCGCCGACGGTCAGGCGCTGGCCGCTCTCATGCGGCTGAAAATTCAGATCGATCCCCTCCAGCAGCCGACCCAGGGCGGCGTCGTCCTGCGGGTCGATGGTGCGGCGGCTGGCCGCGACCGCGACGCCGCGGTAAAGTGCGCCGGTGTCGATGTAGCGGTATCCCAGACGACCGGCCAACAACCGGCTCACGGTGGTCTTCCCGGCTCCAGCGGGCCCGTCAATGGTAATGAGCAGTTTTTTCACAAATCGCGGATCCTTAATCCGGCACACGGCAAAAGGCATGGGCTAAAGAAAGGGGGCTGTTTTCCTTCCCAATGCCTTTTGCCCTATGCTGACGCCTTACAGCGCCAGCAACTGCCTCAGGGATTCGATGAACCGCCGGTTTTCCTCCGGCCGCCCGGCGTTCACGCGGATGCGATCCGGGTAGCCGTAGCTTGCGAGCGGACGGACGATGACCCCCCGGTCGAGCAGCCCTTCGAAGACCCGGCGCGCATCTCCGGGAACCCGGAACATGAGAAAGTTCGACTGGGTCGGCCGGCACTCGAGCCCCAGTTCGTTGAGCGCCGCATGAAGATAGTCCACACCCTGATGGACCACCTGCAGGGTATCTTTGAGAAATTCGGCGTCCTCGAAAGCCGCCGCGGCAGCCGCCTGAGCCGGCAGACTGACGTTGAACGGCTGCCGCACCCGGTTTAAAACCCCGGCCACCTCGACCGCCATCAAGCCGTAGCCGATGCGCAGGCCCGCCAATCCATAGGCCTTGGAGAACGTCCGCAGCCCCACCACCGGCCGGCCGGCTTTGACGTAATCCAGGCTGTCCGGCCCGGCCGGGTCGCGCACGAATTCAAGGTAGGCTTCGTCCAGCACCAGCAGGACGTGGTCCGGCAACAACCCCATGAATGCCTCGAGCTCCGACCGGGTCACCAGGCTGCCGGTCGGGTTGTGGGGCGTGTTCACGAACACCATGCGCGTGCGCGGCGTGAGCCGGGCCGCCATGGCATCGAAGTCGGTGCGGAAATCCTTGAGCGGCACCTCCACCGGCAGGGCGGCGGCCGCCCGGGTCTCGATTTCATACATTTGAAACGAGGGCTTGGGCATGAGCACCTCGTCCCCCGGCTGCAGGAACGAGCGGGCCAGCATGGCGATGATGTCGTCGGATCCGTTTCCAAGAACGATTTGCCCCGGTTCCAGCCGGAGCCGCGCGGCGAGCTTGCGGGTCAGTTCGAAGCCCGCGCTGTCCGGGTAGCGGTGCACCGAGGCCAGCACCTTTCGGAGGGCGGCAAGCGCTTTCGGCGACGGCCCGAGGGGGTTCTCGTTGGAGGCTAGCTTGATGGAGTGCCGTATGCCCCTCTCGCGCTCGAGCTCTTCGACCGGTTTCCCCGGCACGTAAGGCGGGATGGCGAGGATGTGATCGGGGGCCTTGAGTTTCACGATATGGATCCAGTTCCTCGAAAAAACTTACGCGCAGCGCTATTGCCCGGTGGCTGCTTTGCGACCGGCTTCCAAGGCCTTGAGGTTGAGCGGGATCAGCTTGGCCTTTTCCGCGAATTTATCCTTGACGGCCGCGGTCAACGCCTCGAAGCTCACGATCCGGCTGCGGGCGACGAAAGCCGCCAGCGCCACGATGTTGGCTGCCTTCACGTTGCCGATCTCCTTGGCGAGTTCCATGATGGGCACCCGCAGTTCGTCCACATCGCTGCGGCCGGAGCCGACGGGGATGATCGACGCGTTGACGAAGACCACCCCCCCTTTTTTCACGGTCGGGGCGAACTTCTCAAGCGAGGGCCGGTTCATGGCCACCAGGTGCTGTGGGTTGCGGATGATCGGCGAGCCGATGGGCCGGTCGCTGATCACCACCGTGCAATAGGCGGTCCCGCCTCGCATTTCGGGGCCGTAGGAGGGAATCCACACCACCTCGTGGCCTTCGTGAATAGCGGCCTGGGCCAGGATCTGCCCCATCAGCATGACCCCCTGCCCGCCGAATCCGGCAAACTGCACCTCACTCTGCATGCTTCTTCCTCCCTTCGCCCGCTGCCACGCGACCGGCTTCCGGGGTTTTGAACTCGCCGAGAGGGTAATACGGCAGCATCTTCTCCTCGGCCCATTTCAGCGCGTCCGTCGGAGTCATGCCCCAGTTGGTCGGGCAGGTGCTGATAAGCTCGACCAGGCTGAAACACGTGTTCTGCACCTGGTAGGTGAAGGCCTTGTGGATGGCCTTCTTGGCCTTGTTGATGTGCTTTGGCTTGATCAGCGCCTCGCGGGCGATATAGGCCGGTGTCTCCAGAGCGGAGAGCAGCTCGGCCATCTTAACCGGCATGCCGGTCTGGAGCACCTTGCGGCCGAAGGGTGAGGTGGTGGTGCGCTGGTCGGGCATGGTGGTGGGGGCCATCTGGCCGCCGGTCATGCCGTAGACGGCGTTGTTGATGAAGATGGTGGTGAACTTCTCCCCGCGGTTGGCGGCGTGGATGATCTCGCTCATGCCGATGCTCGCCAGATCGCCGTCGCCCTGGTAGGTGAAGACGATCAGGTCCGGCCGCACCCGCTTGATGCCGGTCGCCATGGCCGGGGCGCGACCGTGGGCCGCCTCCTGGAAATCGAAGGTGAAGTAGTTGTAGCACAGCACCGCACACCCCACCGGCGTAATCCCGACCGTGCGTCCGCGGATGCCGAGTTCGTCGATCACCTCGGCCACCAAGCGATGGGCCACCCCGTGGGTGCACCCCGGGCAATAGTGCGTGACCACATCGGCAAGGGCCTCCGGACGATGAAACGCTTTACCCATAATTTTTGCTCCTGTCAGATAGCATCTCTGCTTTCAGTTCCGAACGGGATGCCCGCGTTGCAGCGGCGGCTTGCTGAAGCCTGCCGCAAAAATTACAAGAAGAAACCGGATGACGCTAGAGCAGCTTGCCGACTTCCTCCATCACCTCTTCAGGGGTGGGCACCTCGCCGCCGCACTTTCCGTACCAGTGGACCGGTTTGGCCCCCCTGACACTCAATTCCACGTCCTCGACAAGTTGTCCCATGCTCATCTCGATGCTGATGACCGCGCGGCAGCTCGCCTTCGAGGCGGCATCATAAACAGCCTGCTTGGGGAACGGGAAAAGGGTCTGGGGCCGGACCATGCCGATCTCGACACCTTTTTCCTTGAAATTGTCGATGACGGTGCGGCACACCCGGCTCATGGTGCCGTAGCTCACGATCAGGACTCGGTAGTCGCCCTGCAGGTTGTAGGTTTCGCAGCGAACCTCCTCCTGCTTCATGCGATCATACTTGGCCTTCAGCTTCAAGTTGTGGGCGTTCAACTCCTCCGGGACCAGGTAAAGCGTCTTCACCAGATTGCGCCGGCTGCTCTTGCGCGTGTCCAGCCCATTGGTGGCCCATTCGTCCTTGTTCGACGGCGCGCTCTTGAGATGGTCGGGGAACTCGACCGGCTCCATCATCTGGCCGATCAGGCCGTCGCCCAGGATCATCACCGGGTTGCGGTATTTCTCGGCCAGCGGGAAGGCCGCCATGACCATCTCCACGGCCTCCTGCACGCTCGCCGGCGCCAGCACCAGCAGCCGGTAATCCCCGTGGCCGCCGCCTTTCACCGACTGAAAGTAGTCCGCCTGAGACGGCAGGATGCCGCCCAGCCCCGGGCCGCCGCGCATGATATTGACAAACACCGTCGGGCACTGGGCTGCCGTGATGTAGCTGATGCCCTCGCTCATCAGGCTGATGCCCGGGCTGGAGGATGTGGTAAACACCCGTGCCCCGCAGGCGGAGGCGCCGAAAATCATGTAGGACACCGCGACTTCGCTCTCCCCCTGCAGGAAAACGCCGCCCACCTCGGGCAGCCGTTTGGACAGATACTCGGCCACCTCGGACTGGGGTGTGATCGGGTAGGCAAAGTAATTCAGGCACCCGGCGCGGATGGCTGCTTCGGCGATGGCTTCATTGCCCTTCATCAGCACCTTGCCCATCTCATTTCCTCCGTTTGGCTTTGCCGGCCGCTGCTTCGGCCATCTCGTTGATCGTAATGGCGACATCCGGGCACATGGTGCAGCAGATGGCGCAAAAGATGCAATCCTCGGGCCTTGCCTGATAGGCGGGGAAATAGCCCTTGGTGTTCAGCTCCGTGCCGATCTCCAGGACGTTCTTGGGGCAGACCGCGACGCACAGGCCGCATCCTTTGCAACGGTCCTTGTCGATCAGGTGTTCATAGGCCATCGATCCAATCCTCCTCACAATGCCCGGGCCTTCTTCCACGGCGGCACCAGTTGCCGCCGGATTCTGAGAACCGGGCAGTCGAACTGCGCGGCATCCACCTGCGGCAGCAGCTCTTCCGCCACAGTGATAAAGGCCAGCGGCAGGCCGCTTTCCGCCGACACCGTCTTCATGAAGGCGTAGCCGTCGACGATCTCCCGCGGGGTGGTCTCGTCGATCAAGTTTGCGTTGCCGGCCAGACCGGTCACCACCAGCTTCGCCGAGGCCTCGATCGCCCGGCGGATCTTTCGGCAGCCGGCTGGGGTGGCGGTCGCGGGCCGCAGGGGGTTGACCACCTGCAGCACCTGGCGGTTGCGCCCGGCGAAGGCATCCCCCAAAGCCGCGAGCACCATGGCGCCGACGTTGTCGCCGCCGACATCGAGGATCGCCAGATCTCCCGGCCGGCGGATCAGCCCTGCCACCGCCGGGCTCAGGACGGGAAGCTCGGACTGCACATACGGCTGCGGCGGAAGCACCACGTCGATGCCCAGCTCCGTCAGTTGGGCGGCCGCCTCGCGCGAACGGAAGTAGGGGTTCACCAGATCGAGATCGGCGATACGCACCTGCATCCCCGCCTGCCGATGATGCACCGCCAGGTTGACGGCCACCTCCGATTTCCCGCTGCCGTAGTTGCCGACGATGACGACGATGCCTTCCAGCCTCAGTTCCACTCCACCCCCCGAACCTGCCTGCAGGCCGGGATCGTGCTGGGTTTGAGTGGATCCCGCCGGCCGAAAAACCAAAAAATTCTTGTAGAGGTTTATCGATGGCCTGTCAAGCAAATTGCAGGCAGCGCAGCTTGGAGCGAGCGCCGTTGCTTTGGGCTTTCGGATCATCATGGAATGTGATAGTGGAACAAAATCCCCGGAAGACCATCAGAGATTTTCGATGAACGCAAAAAAGAAAGAACCGTCACGCCCATCATGAACCACGTCCGCACCGGCCTCGAATGCCTGCTCACCGACCCGCCCGCCTGGATCAAGAGGAAGCGGCTCGGCCTGCTGTGCAACCCCAGCGCGGTCGACCACCGGCTGCGGCATGCCCGGCACCTGCTCAACGAGCGGTTTCCCGGCGCCCTGCGCGCGCTCTTCTCCCCTCAGCACGGGTTTTTCGCGGAAAAACAGGACAACATGATCGAATCCGGCGACCTGATCGATCCGGCGCTGGGCCTGCCGGTCTTCAGCCTGTATGGGCGCACGCGCATTCCCGCCCCGGAGATGTTCGCGGACATCGACGCCCTGCTGGTCGATCTCCAGGATGCCGGGACCCGGGTCTACACGTTCATCTACACCCTGTCCTACTGCATGGAAACCGCACGGGCGTGCGGCGTGAAAGTGCTCGTCCTCGATCGGCCCAACCCCGTCGGCGGCAACGCGGTCGAGGGCAACCTGCTGAGACCCGAGGTCGCCTCCTTCGTCGGCCGTTTCCCCATCCCCATGCGCCACGGCCTGACCATCGCCGAGTTGGCCCTTCTGTTCAACGCCCGGTTCGACATCGGCTGCGACCTCGAGGTGGTTCCCATGGCGGGCTGGAAACGGGAAATGATCTTCGACCGCACCGGCCTGCCCTGGGTCGCACCGTCGCCCAATCTGCCGACGCCCGTCTCCGCTCAGGTCTATCCCGGCCAGGTCCTCTGGGAGGGGACCAACGCCTCCGAGGGCCGCGGAACGACTCAGCCCTTTGAGCTTTTCGGAGCCCCGTTTTTCGATACTGCCAAGATGGCATCGAAGATCCCCGAGGCGTCCCTGCCGGGGGCCATCCTGCGGCCGACCGCCTTCGAACCCACCGCGAGCAAATGGCAGGGCTGCTGCTGCCGCGGCTTCCAGATCCACGTCACCGACCCGCTGCGCTTTGCGCCGTACGCCACGACCCTGAGGCTGATAGAGGCGGCCCTGCGCCACCACCCGGATGAATTCGCCTGGCGCCCGCCGCCCTACGAATACGAATTCGAAAAGCGGCCCATCGATCTGCTCATCGGTGACCCGACCGTTCGGCAACGCCTCGAGAATTTGGAGCCGGTCGACAGCATCGAGGCGTCCTGGCAGACGGAGCTCGATGAGTTCAGGAAGATGAGCCGGGAGTACTGGCTGTATCAATGACCGAGCAGAGTGCATCGGGCATGGAGCACAGGGTTTGCCGCCGTTTGCCCGCTGCGCTGTGCCGACCCTGTGAGAGGTTCATGAATTCGACACCTTCAATCATCACCACCGATGCTGCGGGCACCGCTTGGATCCGGATGCGTTTCAAAAAAAACAAGGTCTGGGTCGAAGCGGACACTGACGGACGTCCCATCCAGAAAGACGGCCGGGTCCGCATCAAGTACCAACTGGACCAGCCGCACGAGTACCGGGTCAAGCTGCAAACCGTGAGGGGCCTGGACGAGCCGCCGCCGGAAGTACCCCATCCTCCCGCGCGGCGTTCCCCCGAACCGATCGCTCCGCAGGCCGGTGAGACAGAGGCAAACACCGTGCACATCTACACGGACGGAGCCTCTTCCGGGAACCCCGGCCCGTCCGGGGTCGGAGTGGTCCTCACCTGCGACGGAAAGCGCAAGGAGATATCGGAATACATCGGCGTGGCCACCAACAACATCGCCGAGTTGACGGCCATTCAAAAGGGCCTGGCGGCGGTCAGAAACCGGTGCCTGCCCGTTCGGGTCTACACCGACAGCAGCTATGCCTACGGGGTGCTTGCATTGAATTGGAAGCCGAAGAAAAACCTGGACCTCATTGCTGCCATTCGGCGGTCCATGTCGGCGTTTCCCCGGCTCACACTCGTGAAGGTGCCGGGCCACAAGGGAGTTGTGGAAAACGAACGCGCTGACGAATTGGCGACCTCGTCCATTCGCAAGGCGGGGGGGAGCTGAGCGGAGCCCGGCCGGGAGAAACAGGCCGGGCCCCGCCGGTTTTTGGCCTTACTCGGATTTGCGCTCCGATTTCAGGCTTTCAAGTTCTTTTTTGAGATCAGAGATCTCGCTCCTGTATTTTTCCATCTCGTCGGGGGCTACCGGCGATGCGGCCGGTTCGTCTTTCTTCCAGGTGTCCTTCATCTCGTCGAAGCCAAGGTAAATCGCCAAGCCGCCGCCCAGCAGAAGCACGGCCGGGATGGTCCCGCCCAGAACCGCCAGAAACTCCTTCCACCAGAAACCGAGACCGATAAGACCCAACGCCGCCGCTACTGCACCACCCACCAATGTTTTCATAGTGCCACAACCTCCTTTCGCATGCCGATTCTAGTGAACAACCTAAGTGATAAGGAACCGCTCCTGATGAGGGCGAATCATCGGCCGCGCATCGAATTATATCGAGCCGGCTGATCCGAGTGATGACAGAAAACGGCGTTTTTATAACACAACGATTCTGGCCTGACAAGGTCAATTCCACGGGATGGGGCGATTCTTCGCATGGCAGGAGTCTCCCCCCGGATCAGCCGATGGTTGCCCCGGTGAATGACTGAAATTGATTTTTTTTACTTGCCGGAGTATGAATGAAACGTTTGCCGGAATCTCAAACGCCGCTCAGTCGAGCATGGTGAACCGCACATGGAAATGCCCGATCAAGAGCCGCCGCTTCCTCAAGGCGGGATGATCCGCCGTTGGGTCAACCGCATCCTCGGCGGCACGTATCTCCATTACCGGAACGTTCTGCCTGAGCGGTTCGGGCGCTTGAGGTCAGCGGCCCTTGAGCTCTTTTTCTCCGGTGTGCGCTTGGAAGAGCCCCAGGCGGACGTTCTGCGGGACCTTCCGGCCGACGGCGTCATTATTTACGCCAGCCGCTTCCGCTGCACCTTCCCGTTTCTGTTCGCCCACACCCGCTATGGCGGCCTCGGGCTCCCGTTTCCCCGGATCGCCCTGGGATGCCGACTGTTCCTCTGGCTGCCGCTGTCCCAAATGGCCCGGGTTCTGCTGGCCCGCGCCGACAGCTTCATTCGCCGGCGCCGCTATCCCGACCCCTTCGCCAGCGGGTTTACCCGAAACCGGCTTTTGCAGGGTCAGGCCGGTTTTTTGACACTGATCGAGGCTCCGTCTCTCCTGCGAAGGCTCTGCCGCTCCGCCAGGGACCCGGTCGAATTCCTCGTCGCGCTTCAAAAGTCCATCGACCGACCGGTTCTGATCGTGCCGCAGATCATGTTCTTCAGCAAAAGACCGCGCCGGGCGCAGCCGAGCCTGGTCGACATGCTCTTCGGACCCGAGGACGAACCCGGTCGGCTGCGCCTGCTCGCCGCCCTCTTCAAGAACCCGGGCAATGTCTTCGTCGAAATCTCTGCGCCCATCGACCTGCGCCGCTTTCTCGCACGCCCGGACATGGCGGACCACAGCGTCGCGTACCAGGCGGCCATTCTGCGCAGCGAGGTCCTGGCCCAGATCGGACGGCACCGCCAGAGCATCACCGGGCCGGTGCTCAAGTCCCGCTTCGAATTGAAGCAACGCATCCTCGACGGCGAGCGGTTCCAGAATTTCATGCAATCCCATGCCGAAACCCACCGGATATCTCTCACCGAGGTACGCGCCGCGGCCGAAAGCTGCATCAACGAGATCTCCGCAGACCCCAGCCCGAACTGGCTCCGTTTTTATTCGGCCGTCGTCGGGTGGATCCTGCGGACGCTCTTCGACGGGGTGACCATGAACCTGGACGGCCTCGCCGCAGTCAAGCGCATGGCGCTGCGGGGGTCGGTCGTTTATATTCCCTGCCACAAGAGCCATGTCGACTACCTGATCCTGTCCTACATGCTCTACAACCATGACCTGCCATGCCCCCTCGTCGCCGCCGGCAAGAACCTTGCCTTCTGGCCGATGGGGCCGCTTTTCCGCCGCGGAGGCGCCTTTTTCATCCGCAGGAGCTTTCGCGGCGCCGTGCTCTACTCGCGGGCGTTCGCGGAGTACGTGCACACGATTCTCGAGGAAGGCTACTCCGTCGAGCAATTCATCGAAGGGGGGCGCAGCCGCACGGGCAAACTGCTTATGCCAAAGCTGGGGCTGCTCTCCATCCTGCTGAACGCCCAGAAAAACGGCGCCTGCGAGGACCTGATCCTCGTTCCGGTATTCATCGGGTATGACCGGGTCCTCGAGGAGAAATCGTATCTGCAGGAAATCGAGGGCGGGCAGAAGCAGCCGGAAAACGTCTGGCAGGTCGTCAGAGCCAGAAAATTCCTCAAGCGCCGCTACGGGAAAGTGTATCTCCAGTTCAATGCGCCGCTGTCCGTCAATGACCTGGCCGACCGCAGCGGCACGCCGCTGAAGGCCATGAAACCCAAGGAGCTCAGCGGTTTCTGCCGCAGCGTGGGCCACCGGATCGCCCACGCCATCAACCAGGTGAGCGTCGTCACCCCCCAGGCCCTCGCCGCCGCGGCCATTCTCAACGGCGGCCGCGACCGTTTCGACCTCGAAGAGTTGATGGCGGTGATCGACGTCTACACGAATCACCTGGATGCGGTGGGGGCGAAGCTGGCCGACACGCTCATCCTCGATCACCGCCGGGCGATCGCCCACGCCCTTCAGTCCTATGTCCAGCGCAAAATCCTCGACTCCCCGGAGAACGAACCCGCGGGGGCGGACGGCTCGGTCGGTTTCATCCTGAGGGATGCCAAAGAGCCGTTTCTGGAGTACTACAAGAACACGTGCGTGGCCTTTTTTGTCCCGGCCGCCTTTACGGCGCTGGCCATCCTTCAAAAAGACGCCTTCCAGTTTTCAGCAACCGGTCTGCACACCGACGTCGAATTCCTGCAGGAGCTGTTTCAGTTTGAGTTCGTCTACGACGGCGATGTGCCGCCGGAACAAGTGCTGCGCGACTCCCTCAACCGATTCCTCGAGGACGCCATGCTGGTTCCCCATCCCAGCCTGACAGACACCTATAACGTCACCTCGGCCGGCTTCCGCAAGCTCAAGCTGTTCGCCATGTTTCTGAAGACGTTTCTGGAATCCTATTGGGTGGTCCTCAGCTATTTTCGAAGCACCTCGCGCGACGCCGGCGACGGCAAGGACCGCATCCGAAAAATCGCCTCCCTCGGCAGCCGCATGTTCAAAAACAAGGAAATCGAGCACCGCGAAGCGCTCTCCAAGGTGACCTATGAAAATGCCGTAGATTTCTTCACGAGCCGAGGGGTCAAGGGGACGGACGACCGCGAGGCCATCGACGCCTTCGCTGCGGCGATCGAGCGCGCGCTGCGCTTCCTGAAACCCTGATGATGAAAGCTCTGATCCTGGCCGCGGGCCTGGGAACGCGGCTGCTGCCCTACACCCGGATGCGGCCCAAGCCCCTTTTCCCGCTGGCCGGCCGCCCGCTGCTCGAGCGCCACATCCTCCAGCTGCGAGAGGCCGGCTGCGAGGCCGTCATCGTCAATACCTGCCATCTGTACGATCAGATCGAGACTTTTATCGCCTCCCGCGGCTGGGGCATCCCGGTCAGCACCCGGCGAGAGTCCGACATCCTCGGCACCGGCGGGGCGATCCGAAATGTCAGAGATTTTTGGGATGAGCGTCCTTTTTTCGTGATCAACGCGGACATTTGCCACGCCATCGACCTCCGTCAGGTCTACGTGTGCCACCTCCGCGAGGCCCCTGCGGCAACCCTGGTGCTGGCAGATGATGCGGAATTCAACAGCGTGACGGTGGACCCGGCGGGACGCATTCAAGAGTTTGCCCCATCCCCATCGGCAGCGCCCGCCGGCGCCCTCACCTTCACCGGCATCCAGGTGCTGGACCCGGCCGTCCTCGAGTACATCCCGGCCGAAGGCTTTTTCAACAGCATCGAGGCCTTTCGGGCCATGATCGCCGACGGTCGGAACGTGCGTGGGTTCATCACGGCGCATGAGGGGTGGATGGACCTGGGGACCCCGGAGCGGTATCGTCGAGCCGCCCGCGAGGCCTCGGCCCGTGAGGCGTGGGAGCGGGCCTTTTCGGAACCGGCGCCGGCCGCGCTCTCCTGGGAACGGCTGGAGGGCGACGGTTCCGACCGGCAATGGTCCCGGGTGAAAGCCGTGAGGGATTCGCTCGTGCTCGCGGATCACGGCCTACGCTCGACAACCGCAGTCGCCGAGGTGGATGCATTCATTCACATCGGGCGGCACTTGAAAAGCAAGGGTCTGCCCGTGCCGACCATCCATTTTGCCGACGCTTTCGCGGGGCTGGTGTTCCTGGAGGACCTGGGAGACACCAGCCTCCAATCCGCCGTCATAGGAGAGCCGGACCGTCAGAGAACGATGGCGGTCTACAGCAAGGTCATAGACGGCATCATCGAGCTGTCCGTGGAGGGGGTCGAGGGGTTTGACCCCGCTTGGACATACCAGACCCCCGCCTACGACCGGGATGTCGTCATGGAACGCGAGTGCCGCTATTTTTGCGATGCGTTCCTCAGGGGGTATGCCGGCCTGGACGCCGGCTTCGAAGATTTCCAGAATGAGTTCGGCCGCATTGCGGACCAGGCCCTGACGGACGCCCTCCATGGGTTCATGCACCGCGACATGCAGTCGCGCAACATCATGCTCAAGGGCGACCGCTGTTATTTCATCGACTTCCAGGGCGGAAGGCTCGGCCCGGTTCAGTATGACCTGGCCTCTCTGCTGATCGACCCCTACACCGGGCTCACGCCTGAAGAACAGGACCATCTGCTCGACTATGCGCTGCAGCAATTGGCCGCACGGCGCCCGGTCGAGGCCGCAGGTTTCCGTCGCGGATTCGCCGGTTGCGCGCTTTCCCGCAACCTGCAGGTTTTAGGGGCGTTTGGATTCCTGACCACCGTCAAGGGGAAAAAGCAGTTCACCCGCTACATCCCTGCGGCGCTGCTGGGCCTGGCGGGCCGGCTGGAAACGTTTGGGCCAGGCGGCTTCCCGAAACTGCAACGGGTGTCCGCCCAAGCAATGAAGAAATTAGGATTGCGCTGAGAGGCACCGGATGCGCGATACGATCTGTGTGCAGCGGGCCGGCTTCCGTACGTTGGTTCATTGAAAAACTGGGTGCGGTTCGCCGCGGCGGACACCCCGCTCCGCCGGGGCCCAGCCAAGAGTTCACATATCAATTGCCGGAGCAAAACGGCTCTGCAAAGGAGGATTTCCCATGCAGCCCATTACCGTCATGGTCAACGGCATCCCCGGAAAAGTCGCTTGCACGGTGGCCCGGCATGTTCAGGGCGACCGGCGTTTCCAGCTGATCCCCTGCTCCTTCACCGGCCCGGAGATCCAGGAACATGGACACCCGCTGGAGGGTAGAACGATCCGCCTCATTCGACCCGAAGCGCGCGAAGCCGCCGTGCGGGAGCTCCAGGGGGCGCATGGGGATTTCCTGAGCGTCGACTACACCCACCCCAGCGCCGTCAACGCCAATGCCGAATTCTACTGCCGCCGCGGCCTGCCGTTTGTCATGGGCACGACCGGCGGAGACCGGCAGCAGCTGGAGGCCACCGTCCGCTCCTCCGCCATCGTCGCCGTGGTAGCGCCGAATATGGCCAAACAGATCGTCGGATTCCAGGCCATGATGGAATACGCTGCGCAAACCTTCCCGGGCCTTTTCAAAGGCTACAGCCTCGCCATCCGGGAAAGCCATCAGAAGGGCAAGGCCGACACCAGCGGCACGGCCAGAGCCATGGTGCGTTCCTTCAACCGGCTCGGCATCCCGTTCACGGAAGACCAGATCGCCATGGAACGCGACCCGCAGACACAAAAAACCCGCTGGGGAGTCCCGGAAGGGCATCTCGCAGGCCACGGGTGGCACACCTATACCCTGGTCTCCGCCGACGGCACCGTGCGTTTCGAGTTCACCCACAATGTCAACGGCCGTGAGATTTACGCTCTCGGCACCCTGGACGCGTTGCTTTACCTTCACGCCCGAGTTGCCGCCGGCGACCGCGGCCGGATGTACACCATGATCGACGTGCTGAAAGGGTCGTAGCTAATCAGGCGTCTGGGCTCGGGGGCCAGGGTTCAGAAAGTCCAAGAAGCCTGGCTCAATTGTTCTCGCCATGCTTCCGCAAGGACGACCCTGGCCGGCGGTTATCAGATTCGTGCCGCTGCTTCGCTCCTGAACCCCGAACCCTGGACCTTCCATGCATGGGTAGTATCAATGGGTCTAAGGGGACTACCCGTCAGGCAGCCGTCGACCTTTTCTGCCCGTACCTCAAACATCCATCCAACCATATGAATTTTTAACTTATTTCTATGACCTTGCCGCCTGCGCGCGTTGACTTTAAAGCCTGAACCCGGTAAAATTTAAAGATGGATGAAATCGCCGCCAAACTCCTGCAAGAACTCGGCAGCGGCCTTCAAAGGACCGAAGCGTCTCCCGCCCCTGCAACCGACGCCTCCCGGCCGGAAGAACTGGATCGCCAGCGGATCCTTCTCGTGGAAATGGTCTATCTGTTGAACGCCTGCTTTCGAGATGTCCAATACTGGGAGGGGGTCCGGTCCGAAAAAGACACCTTCAAGCAGTTCGCGGCCGTTCTGCTCCAACTCTCCCAGCTGCCGGGCCATGACGGCCTCATCCGCATCCATCGCCGCGGATCATCCCACGGCAAGAGCAGCGACAAGCCGGACTATCAAATTCGGCTGGGAGACCTCAGCATCGATACCGCCATCGTGTCCGCCGTCATCAAGCGCGCGGGCATCCGTTTTAAACACTTGGAGGGTCGCGTCCAGAAAGCCTCTGAAACCCTGGCGTCCGAGGGGATCGACTCGATTCTGCTGCGCCTGCCGGAGGACTCCCCGGAGTCCCTGGAAACGCTGAAAGTGGCGATCCGCGTGCTCTCCTGCTACCGGCAGGCCGCTGAAAAATCCACCCCCATCACCTTCACCCGCGGCGGCAATGCGATGCAGCTGCCGCCGGTTCACGACGAACGCAGTCTGCCGGACCCGAACCTGACCCTGCTTGCCGCCGTCAATGACCTGCCCGCGGAAACGCTGCAGAATGTGATCGGCAAGGTTGCCGCGCTCATGCAGCGGCCGGAAGGCCGCGCGCTGCGCCGCCAGGCCCCCAATGTCTACCAGGCGCTTTTCGCGATCAAAAGCCTGCGCGAAAAATTTCAGAGACCTCCGCTTGAAATCAACAGCGACCGGCGCGACGCGGATGATGCCGCACCTGCCGCGGCGGCTTACACCGGCGGGGCAGGCGGAGGGCACTTCGGCCCGACAGCCGCCGGCGGGCCGGCCCCCGCTTCCGCCGCGGCTGATGGCGGCCGGGGTCCCTCGGAACCCGGCGGCGGCGGAGGTTCCGGCGGAACCGTCGAGACCGGC
>Ga0075347_1000031_pt1 | contig 16107 bp, 16 predicted proteins | sample RushSE_CattailNL_5_FD_120084 | JGI IMG/M metagenome (GOLD analysis project Ga0075347, IMG submission 120084) | Natural and restored wetland microbial communities from the San Francisco Bay, California, USA, that impact long-term carbon... | ecosystem: Environmental > Terrestrial > Soil >...
GGATTTGAACCAACGACCTTCGGGTTATGAGCCCGACGAGCTACCAGACTGCTCCACCCCGCATTCACAACCGGACAAGCCGGCCCTCGAAAGGGACCGCAAGTATATGTAAGCCTCCAAACAAGGGTCAAGCCCGGAAACCCGGCAAAAACCCATTCATTCACTGACCCGTCTCCGGGTTGGTGCCCAAGGCCGGACTTGAACCGGCACGGCTCGCGCCACTACCCCCTCAAGATAGCGTGTCTACCAGGTTCCACCACTTGGGCAAAAAGGAGCACTCATCAACGTCCGGGCTACTGGGACTTGGCCGGCGCGTCAGGTTTTGTTTCAGGTGCGGCCGGCGCGGGTTCGCTGCCCGGGGCCGGCGGGGTTTCCGGGGCCTTGGTTTCTACGGCTGCCGGGGTTTCGGTGACGATCGAGCTTGACTGGCGATGGCTGGTTACGTAGGCGAGAACCAGCGAGGTCAGCATGAACACGATGGCCGCGACCGTCGTCGCCTTGCTCAGAAACGTGGAGGCACCGGTGGTCCCGAACAGCGTGTTGCTGCCGCCGCCGCCGAACGCCGCGCCGATATCGGCTCCTTTTCCCGTTTGCAGAAGCACGATCATGATGAGCGCAACACACACAATCACATGGATGATGACCAGGAGAACTGTCATAAGCCGACTAAAGCCACCTCTCTAAGGAGCTGTTTAAAGACCGCACTCGACGCCGCCATCGGGCCTGACCCGGCATTTTAAACAGCTTCTGTTTCTATTTGAATTTAACAATCTTGCTGAATGAGTCCGGGTTCAGGCTGGCGCCTCCCACCAGTGCACCGTCGATGTCCGCCATGGCCATTAGCTCGGAGGCATTTTCCGGCTTGACGCTTCCTCCGTAGAGAATCCGCATCGCCGCTGCCACCCCCGCTCCGAAAAGCCCTTTGGTCAGCGACCGGATATAAGCATGTGCCTCCTCGGCCTGCGCCGCGGTGGCCGTCTTGCCGGTGCCGATGGCCCAGACGGGCTCGTAGGCGATTACCAGGGAGCCCAGCTCATCTGCAACAAAACTTTTTAATCCATCCTTGACCTGCTTGTCAAGAATAGAAAAGGTTTGCCCGGCCTCCCGTTGTTTTTCGCTTTCGCCCACGCACATCACCGGTATGAAACCCGCTGCGAGGGCAGCACGGATCTTGCGGTTGACCGTGTCGTCGGTTTCGGCGAAAAACTGGCGGCGCTCGGAGTGGCCGATGATGACGTAGCGGCAGCCGGCGGCGGCGAGCATCCTGGGCGACACCTGGCCGGTGAAGGCACCTTCGACTTCCCAGAAGACGTCCTGGGCGCCCAGGCCGACCTCGGTCCCTTTCAGCGCGGCGGCGACCGCCTCCAGTGCCGTGAAAGCCGGGGCGACCATGATGTCCCGCCCGGCCACCCCGGAGATCAACGGTAAAAACTTCTTCACGAAATCGACGGCTTCGTCCGATGTTTTGTACATCTTCCAGTTGCCCGCGATCAATGGCCGTCTCGATGGCATTGAGCATTCTCCTATGAGAGGTGCGGATACGTTCAGGAACGGGGATGAACCGATGGCTTTATAAAAGGCGCCAAGTTCAAGGCGCGCGAGCCGCGCGTCACGAGGCGTACTTTTCTGGGTACGCCCCAATGGCCGAGCGGCGAAGCGCAACGCATAGATTGGACCTCTTAGGAAGCCATCACAGCTGGTCGCCCATCATCGCGGCCAAATCCACCATGCGCGTGGAGTAGCCAGTCTCGTTGTCATACCACGCCAACACTTTGACCATGTCGTCGATGACGTAGGTGTTGGGGGCGTCGACGATCGAGGACAGGGCGCAGCCGTTGAAATCCACGGATACCAGCGGGGCCTCGCTGTAGCCAAGGATGCCCTTGAGCGCATCCGTGGACGCCTGCTTCAGGGCGGTGTTGACCTCGGAGACGGTGACACCCTTCTTGTCGATGCTCACCACAAGGTCGACGAGGGACACGTTCGGGGTGGGCACGCGCACCGCCAGCCCGTTCAGCTTTCCGGCCAGCTCCGGCAGCACCAATCCGACCGCCTTGGCGGCGCCGGTGGTGGTCGGCACCATGGAAAGCGCCGCCGACCGGGCCCGGCGCAGGTCCTTGTGGGGGAAGTCGAGCAGCCGCTGGTCTCCGGTGTAGGAGTGGATGGTGGTCATGAGGCCGTGTTTGATCTTGAAGTGCTCGTGCAGGACTTTGGCCACCGGCGCGAGGCAGTTGGTGGTGCAGGAGGCGTTGGACACGATGTGATGCTGGCCGGGGTCATAGCGATGGGAGTTTACGCCCATGACGATGGTGATATCCGGGTTGGTGGCCGGGGCGGAGATGATGACCTTGCGGGCCCCGCCGGTGAGGTGCTTGGCCGCATCTTCGCGTTTGGTGAACAGGCCGGTGCATTCGGCGACGATATCGACCCCGAGAGCCTTCCAGTCGATTTTTTCCGGGTCCTTCACGGACCGGATGGTCACGGCGTTGCCGCCGACGTCGATGGCGTCCCCCTTGGCGGTTACATCGATGTCCAGGGCGCCGTGCGCCGAATCGTACTTCAAAAGGTGCGCCATGGTCTCGGCGTTCGTGAGGTCGTTGATCGCGACGATCTTCACCTTGGAGCTTTTCAATGCCGCCCGGAACAACAGCCGACCGATCCTGCCAAATCCATTGATGCCGATCTTAATCGTCATAATGTCTCCTCCTTCATGTTCAGTTTCAAAATGAGCGCATCTTCCCGGCTGTCGGTGTAATACCCCGGGCGTGTGGCTATGACCTGGAAGCCGAATCTGCGGTAAAGCGCGGTGGCTTCGGTATTCGAGGGCCTGACTTCCAGGACGGCGGTCGTCATGCCCTGGCGGCGGGCCCTCTGCAGGCATTCGCCGACCAGCCGGGAGCCGACCCCCTGCCGCCGCCACTCCGGGCTCACCGCGATCCGGTAAATGTGAACCTCATCGGCGATAAACCGGTAGAAAAGGTAGGCGATCAGTACTTCACACCCGGCGTCCGCCGGCGCCCGGGCCACGAGGCTGCCGCCGTCCCGGCCGGCGAGCTCACCCTCGAAGGACAACCGCCCCCACGGCCAGGCGAAACAGCGGTTCTCAAGGGCTGCAAGCGCTTCGATATCGGCCCTCGTCGCAGGGGTGAGACGCCAGCGGGCCAAGCTCAGCTCCGCTTGTTGCCCTTCAGGATGCTGCTGGCAAGGGTGATGCTTTTCCGTCCGAACGTCTCCAAGGAGGCGGCCAGCTCGCTGATCGGCAGCTTGCCCCGGTGGTCCAGGGCCTGCACCAGAACCGGCAGGTTGACCCCCGAGAGCACCTCGACGCGCCCCTCCTCGAGAAAGGAGTAGCTGATGTTTGACGGCGTGCCGCCGAACATGTCGGTCAGGATCAGCACGCCCTGATCCTGGCTGACCTTCTTGATCCCGGCGGCCACTTTTTCCCGCAGCCGATCGACGTTCTGATTGAGATCGATGGAAACGTAAACAGCCCCTTGCGGCCTGCTGCCGAGGATGAACTCCGCCGCTTCAAGGAGCGCTTCGCCCAGGCGACTGTGCGTAACGACGACGATTCCGATCATAGCGTTTCTTTGCCCCTTCGGGCATCAGTTGGCCGGCTGCCCGCTAGTGGGGCTGGTTGATGTCCCGGTGAATCAATTCCACACCGCCCCGCACGGCGGCGATGTGATCGTGCAGCGCGCGGGCGATCACAACCGATCGATGACGGCCGCCCGTGCAGCCCACCGCCATGCTCAGACGGGTCTTGCCCTCCCGTTCGTAGAGGGGAATCAGGAAATCGAGCAGCTCGGTGTACTTCGCCATGAAGGCGGACGCTTCGGGAGATTTCAAAACAAACTCCTGAATGGCCGGCGCCTCCCCGTCCAGCGGCTTAAGCTCCGGCACGAAGTACGGGTTGAGCAGAAACCGCACGTCTATCAGAATGTCCGCCTCGGGCGGCAAGCCGTACTTGAATCCGAACGAAAGCACCTGAATGAGCATGGGTCTCAGCGACCGGTGCGTTTTGACCGCCTCGACGACCTTGGCCTTCAGTTCGTGCACGTTGAGGTGAGTCGTGTCGATGACGAAATCGGCGGCGGCCCGCAGCGGCTGAAGCAGCTGCGCCTCGGTCTGGATCCCGGCCAGGAGTCCCCGATCGCGGGCCAGGGGATGCTGGCGCCGCGTGGCGCTGAAGCGCTGGACCAGGATCTTTTCATCGGCTTCCAGGAAAATGATCTCGAAACGGAAACCCTTCTGCCGGAGATCGCTCAGCACCGCCTCGTGCCGCGTCACAAAGCCCTTCTCTCTCAGGTCCATGACGAATGCGAACCCGAACAACCCGGAGTCGCCCTGGATCGGCAGCTCCAAAAATTTGGGCAGCAGGTCCACCGGCATGTTGTCGACACAGAAAAAGCCGACATCCTCCAAGGCCGCCACCGCCGTGCTCTTGCCGGACCCCGAAAGCCCGGTGATGATCACAATAGGCAGATGCTTCATGGCCGACCCGTGCGTACGAAACTAAAACTCCTCGTCTTCTTCCTTGACGATCTGGTAGATCTCATCGCTGTCGCCGGCCTGCAGCAGCCGCTCCCTGAAGGGCTCGTTCTTGAGGACGCGCGAGATGCGGGCCAGCATTTTCAGGTGCAAGCCGGTTGAGTTCTCCGGGGTGACGAGCAGAAAAAAGATGCGGGTCGGCGCACCGTCCAGGGACTCGAAGTCGACCCCCTTGCGGCTCAGCCCAAAGCCGATGATCAGATTGTCCAGATGTCTGAGCTTGCCGTGCGGAATGCCGATGCCCCCTCCGATCCCCGTGCTCCCCAGCCGCTCGCGTTCGAGCAGCACCTTGACCAGTTCTTCGCGGCTCACCCCCGCCAGGCGCGCCACCGGCGCCACCAGTTCGTCGAGCACCTCTGCTTTGGTGCGCGATTTCAGGTCCGGGATGATTGCTTCTTTTTGTAGAACGTCCAGAATCTTCATGGCCCGTCTGCCCCATCTTTATCGGCTTAGCTGCGGGGCTGCACCAGCCCGTAATGCCCGTCTTTGCGGCGGTAGATCACGTTGATCTGCGAGGATCGGGCGTTGGTGAAGACCAGAAAGCTCTGGTCGCTCAGGTCCATCTGCAGCACCGCCTCCTCCACGTCCATCGGTTTGGCGTCCAGGCTTTCGATCTTGACTTCGCGGACGAAATCCTCCTCCGTGCGCGGCGCGGGCTCTTCGCGAATGGTGCGGGTCTGGCCCTTTGCACCGGTGCGGCGCTCGCGGATTTTTTGCTTGCTGCGCTTGATCTGTTTCTCGAGCTTGTCGAGAACCATGTCGATGGCGGAGTACATGTCGCCGGTTTCTTCCTTGCCGTTGATCGTGAGCCGGTCGCCGGTGATGTTGACCTCCGCGATGTGGCGGTGCTTTTCCACCACCAACACCACCCCGGCCTCCGCCGGGTTGTCCAGCAGCTTGTCGAAACGGTTCAGTTTCTCGCTTACGTAGGCCTTGAGATGCTCGGAAGGTTCCAGGTTCCTGAAGGACACCGATGTCTGCATATGAAAGACCTCCCTATAGTTCCTTGCGTTTGTTGGACGGCAGCACCCGCATCATTTCGCGGTACTTCGCCACCGTGCGGCGGGCAATGTGAATGTTCTCCCGCTCCAGCACCTGGGCAATCTTGTCGTCGCTGTGGGGGTGCTTGGGGTCCTCGGAGGCGATGATCTGGCGGATTTTCTCCATGACGCTGGCCGAGGCGATGGCGCCGCCCTCATCGCGCTTGATCGAACTGTTGAAAAAGTACTTGAGCTCGAAGATTCCCTGCGGGGTGTAAGCGTATTTGTTGGTGGTGACCCGGCTGATGGTGGATTCGTGCATGCCGATATCCTGGGCCACGTCCCTCAGCACCATCGGCCGGAGGTGGGCGATGCCTTTCTCGAAAAACTCCCGCTGGAACCGCAAAATGCTTTCCATGACCTTGTAGATCGTCTTCTGGCGCTGGTGGATGCTCTTGATCAGCCAGGCGGCCGAGCGCATCTTGTCCTGGATGTAGTCCTGCGCGTCGGTGGCCATGCGCCGCCCCCGGCCGACTGACCGTTTGAAGAGCGAGTTTACCCGCAGCTTGGGCATGCCGTCGTCGTTCAGAACGACGACGAAATCGTTGTCCATCTTGTACACGTAGATGTCGGGTGTGATGTACTGCGGATTTTCGTCGCTGAACTGCCGGCCCGGCCGAGGCTCCATGGCCTTGATGACGGCCACGGCCGACACCACTTCGTCCATGCTGGCCTTGAGCGCCTTGCAGATAGCCTTGTAGTTCTTCTTCTCCAGGTTGGGCAGGTGGTCGGCGATGATGTCGGTCACGATGGTATTGCCAAAACCGAGGTACCGGGCTTGAATCAGCAGGCACTCCCTCAGGTCGCGGGCGCACACCCCGATGGGGTCGAAGGTTTGCAGCAGGGACAGGACCTTTTCGACCTGCTCCGGGGCAAGGCTGTTCGAGGAGCAGATTTCTTCGACGGAGATCACCAGGTAGCCGTCCCGGTTGAGGTTACCGATGATGAGGCTCGCGATGCCCTCGTCCTCCCGGTTCGGTTTGGTCATAAGAAACTGCCAGAGCAGGTGATCGTTCAACGACTCCTTGCGGGTGATGAAGGCCTCGTATTTGGGCGCCTCCCGGTCTTCGCTTTCCACTGTTACCCGCGAGGGGGTGCTGAAATCCTCGAGAAACCCGGCCCAGTCGATTTCGTCGTGGATTTTCTCCTGTATGGTGACTTCCTGGTTGGCGGGCATTTCGGTCGGCGGGGCTTCCACGGCTTCGGCACCCTGGCCCAGGGGTTCGTCACCGGCGGAATCGATCACCTCCTCCAGCGCAGGATTCTCTTCAAGCTCCTGGCGGATGGTATCCACCAGCTCCAGCCGGGAGAGCTGCAGGAGCTTGATGGCCATCTGCAGCTGGGGGGTCATGATCAGCTGCTGGGTGAGCTTCAGTTGTTGTCGCAGTTCCAATGCCATGTTAGAGCTTGAAATCCTCTCCCAGATAGGAGCGACAGACCTCTTCGCTGCACACGATCGACTCGGGCGGACCGGATTCGATCACGCGACCGTCCACCATTATGAATGCCTTGTCGCAAACACCCAGGGTTTCGCGCACATTGTGATCCGAGATCATGATCCCGATGCCCCGGTCCCTGAGGTGGCCGATGATTTTTTTGATGTCGGCGACGGCCAGCGGATCGATTCCCGCGAAGGGTTCGTCCAGCAGCATGAACGACGGGTTGGTCGACAGCGCCCGGGAGATTTCGAGCCGCCGTTTCTCGCCGCCGGACAGAACGTTGGCGACCTGGTCGGAAAGATGCCGGATGCCGAGTTCCTCCAGAAGTTGATCCGCGCGTTCGCTTCGCTCTTCTCGCGACAGGGGAAGAAGCTCTAAAATCGCCATGATGTTTTCGCGGACCGACAACTTGCGGAAAACGGACGTTTCCTGGGGAAGGTACCCGAGACCCCGCCGAGCGCGAACATGCATAGGGTAACCCGTGATGTCTTGCCCGTCAAGAAGTATGTGGCCTCCCTCCGGTTTTACCAGGCCGATGGTCATGTAGAAGCACGTGGTCTTGCCTGCGCCGTTCGGCCCCAGGAGACCGACGACCTCGCCGCTTTCCACCTCCAGGCTGACGCCGTTCACCACCCGGCGACCGCTGTAGGTCTTGAGCAGGTCCTTCACGCTCAGGATGGTCATCGGTACAGCCGTCGGAAGGCCGGTTTCGCCTGAAAACGCATCTGGTTCTCCATGCTCATCGTGCGGTCTGTACGCTGCCTCCTGTTCATGCGTATCAACCAATCATCTTATTTTACCCGCAGCGAAAAATCAACCGTTTAGCGTCGGTCCGCCGACGGCATCACTGCGACCCGAACCCGTCCCGGCACTGTTTCGGCGTTCGCAGACGGCCTGACTGCGCGGCCCTGGTCTTTTATCGCAGCAGCGCTCGGCGATGCGGTTTTTTCGCCCCAGAGGGCGGCCCGCCCGGTGTCCGGTTCATATTCCCCCACGTCTGCGCCGGCCGTGAGGCTCTGTGACCGGATGACCACTCGGCCGCGAGCGACCATTCGCGCGATGTCCTTGGCGGAGACGGCGCCCGCCAAGCGGCTCTGTCCTTCCGTCTGGGGTTTGAAGTGAACCGTCAAACTGTCCGCGGTGATCGTATGGATGTTGTCGACCGCGCGCACCTGGCCGCTGAATTCCGCCGTATTAGCGTTCATGTCGGTCGTCAGGAGTTCGGACTGGATGTGCAGCGGGCCCCGGGGTGAGGTGTCCGCCTCGCCGGGCGAGACCAGAGTTCCATGGACATTGCCCCTCATCACCAGCCGATTGGTGTTCAGATCCATGGCGAGGGAGTCTGCCATGATCTCCCCGGCCTGCCCGGTGATCTTCACCGGGGTGTCGGACGTGATCAGCCGGGTGTCCTGAGCATAATTCATGCGCTCGGTTTCCAGGCGGTAGAGGTCGTTGTAAACGACAACGTCATCGTGGGCTTCCATGTCGTGAGAATCGGTCTTCACGGTGCCGTTGCGGGCCGTGAGATACACCTTCTGTCCGTCTTGGGTAAAGAAGGTCACGAACAAATCCTTCAAAAGCACCTTTTTTTCCGGCAGAAAATATTGCGCCGATGCCGCATCCAGGCTCCATTCCGTTCGGCCGTCGCGGGTGGCGGACTGGTGAAGGTGTTCGGCGACCATTGCCTCGGAGTCTGTTTTCGGGGCGGGCTCCGGCTCCACCATGGAGACTATGCGCTGGCGGACGAAGTAAACCACCCCCGCGGTCGCGGCGGCGATGATCATCACCGCCATCAGCGTCCGAGTCAACCGGCGTCGGTTGGTACGCTGCGGTTTGGACATTTTTTGACAGCCTTAACGCTTCGAAAGGTTATGGTCGCACCGCCGAAGGCGTGGCATGAGGGCCTTACGCTTCGGCTTTCTACCTCAAAACAAAAAAAATACCGTTCAGGCACGTAAAAGTCAAGTTGACTATCCTGGGGTGAATTGATAATAATTTTGATTCGATTCATTGATAAAAATGAAAGGATCGGGTTGCGTGGAAAAAGCTTGGAAAATGCGATCGGGCTGGCCGCTCGGGATACTGGCCATATTGTTTGCAGGCGGTCTGGCAGTGTTGATCTGGTTTGCCGTCCTCCGACTGGAAGGCGAGGGGCCTTCGGTCGTCCTTGACGGGCCTTCGCCCACCTTCATCGGCAAATCGACGGAGCTGACCCTGGATCTATCGGATCCAAAGAGCGGCCTGCGCCGACTCCAAGCCGAACTCAGCAAGGACGGCAAGGACATTGTGCTCGTCGATGTCACCTTTCCCGCCTCCGGTTTTCTCGGGCTGGAAAAAGCCCGCAGCGCGACGCAGAAGCTCAAGATCGACCCGGCGGCACTGGGCCTTTCCGACGGCAAGGGCCTTCTGCGGATCACGGTCGCCGATGGCTCCTGGCGCAACTGGTGGCACGGCAACCGCACCGACCTTCAGCGCGAGATCGTCATCGACACCAAGCCCCCCGTCATCGAGAACCTGAGCCAGCAGAACTATGTCAACCAGGGGGGGGCCGGAGTGGCAGTCTACCGCTTGTCGGAGCCCTGTCCGACCAGCGGCGTGCGCGTGGGCAGCACGTTTTACCCCGGCACCAGCGGGTACTTTGCCGACACGGCCATTTGCATCGCCTTCTTCGCGTTGAGCTACCAGCAGGGGGCCGGCACGGAGATCGCGCTCGAGGCGACCGATGCGGCCGGGAACAGCGCCCGCGGCCGCTATCCCTACCATTTCCGGAAAAAAGCGTTCAAAAAGGACGCGCTCAATATCAGCGATGGGTTCATCAACCAGATCCTGCCGGAATTTAGTGCGCTCCTGCCGGCGAAGTCCAACCCCACGTTGAAAGAGCGCTTTCTCTTCATCAACCGGAACCTGCGCGAGGCGAACTACAAGTCCATCGTCGAGGCCACCCGCAAGAGCGAGCCGGCCATGCTCTGGAAAGGGCCGTTCCTGCGGCTTCCGAATTCGGCGCCGCGCGCGGGTTTCGCCGACCATCGCACCTATCTGTATGAGGGCAAGCAGATCGATGAACAGGATCACCTGGGAGTCGACCTGGCGTCCCTCGCGCACTCCCCGGTTCCGGCGGCCAACAGCGGGGTCGTTGTCTACACGGGAGTTCTCGGCATTTACGGCCAGACCGTCATTCTGGACCACGGCTTCGGCGTGTTCAGCATGTACGCGCATTTGAGCCGGATCGCCGTGCGGCCGGGGGAGCGGGTGGCGAAAGAGGGCACTTTGGGAAACACCGGCAGCACAGGGCTTGCCGGCGGCGACCACCTGCATTTCAGCATCATGATCCATGCGACATTCGTGGACCCGGTCGAATGGTGGGACCCCCATTGGATTCAGGACAATGTCATGCTGAAGCTCGAATCGGCCAAGGGCGGCTCCGGCAAGGGGTGATGGCATGAAAAAGCACAAGGTCACGAAGACCATTCAGGAGATCAATGCGCGGATCCGTTCCGGTGATGTCGTGGTGGTGACGGCGGAGGAGATCATCGACATCGTCAGGACGGAGGGGCCGGTGGAGGCGGCGCGTCGGGTCGATGTGGTTACCACCGGGACCTTCGCGCCGATGTGCTCGTCGGGGGCATTCATCAATTTCGGCCACTCCACCCCGCCCATCAAGGCGTCGCGGGTGTGGTTCAACCGGGTGCCGGCTTACGGAGGGCTTGCTGCGGTCGACTGCTACCTCGGCGCAACCGAGCCGGCCGAGGATGATCCCCTCAACAAAGTCTACCCCGGTGAATTCCGTTACGGGGGCGGGCATGTGATCCAGGACCTGATCGACGGCAGGCCGATTCACCTCGTCGCCGAGGCCTATGGCACCGACTGCTATCCCAACCGCCGGATGGAAAAAGAACTGACCCTGCGCACGCTGCCCCAGGCGACCCTGTGCAACCCCCGCAACGGGTATCAGAATTACAACTGCGCGGTGAACCTCTCGGGCCGGACCATTTACACCTACATGGGAACCCTCAAGCCCGGGGCCGGCAACGCCAACTACTGCTCGGCCGGAACGCTCAGCCCTCTGTTCAACGACCCCTACTACCAGACGATCGGCCTCGGGACGCGCATTTTTCTTGGCGGCGGGATCGGGTACGTGGTCTGGCACGGCACTCAGCACAACCCGGCCGTCGCGCGCACCGCCAAGGGGGTGCCGGAGCGTGGGGCCGGGACCTTGTGGGTCATGGGCGACTTGAAGCAGATGAGCTCCACCTACCTGACCGGGGTCAGCCTGCAGGGCTATGGGTGTTCACTGGCGGTGGGGCTCGGCATCCCCATCCCGCTGCTCAACGAGGCCATCGCGGCGTTCACGGGGATCTCGGACGATGAAATCTTCACCCAGGTCGTCGACTACGGCCGCGACTACCCCAGCGGCGAGGCGAAAAGCCTGGGGCAGGTGAGCTACGCCGAGCTCAAGAGCGGCTTCATCACCTTTCAGGGGAAGCAGGTTCCGACGGTGCCGTTGTCAAGCGTCGTCAAAGCCCGGGAGATTGCCGCAGCTTTGAAAGAGTGGATCCGGCAGGGTCGGTTGCTCCTGGGCGAGCCCCAGTTCACCCTGCCCAGCGCCTGAAGTTAGGATGTCCCCATGCCCGCCCTGCTGCGTACCTTCGTGGCCGTGGAGACCTCGGAGGAGGTGCGAGCGGCGCTCGAAGCCGTCCAGGCGCAACTGAGGCAGCGGCGGGTGCGGGCCCGCTGGGTCCGGCCGCAGGGCATGCACCTGACGCTGAAATTTCTGGGGGACATCCCCGCCGATCAGGTGCCGAGATTGGCCGATGCCCTGCAGACCGCCGCCGGTGGGCACGCCGGTTTCAACCTCACGGCTGCCGGCATCGGCGTTTTTCCGGGTCTCCGGCGACCGCGGGTGATCTGGGCCGGGCTTTCCGGAGAGACCGGGCTGCTTGCGGGCCTGCAGGCCCGCGTCGAGGAAGGGCTGGCCGCCGTGGGGTTCCCGCGGGGGGATCGGACGTTTCGGGCGCATCTGACCATCGGCCGTTGTTCAGCGCCGGTCGCACCCGCCGAGATGGTCGAAGCGGTAAATTCCTTCGCCGGGAGGTGCTTCGGAGAGTTCGCCGTGAGGGAGCTCGTCCTGTTCCAGAGCGATCTCAAACCCGGCGGCCCGGTGTACACGGCCTTGGCAAGGGTGAAGCTGAATGCGCCGTAATCGGTGTTCCGTGCTCGGTGTTGAGTGTTATGTCAAAAAAACACTGTGGCTTTTTGAGTTTTTTGTTCAACACGCAACACTGGAAACTTAAAACTGATTCCATATCAACTTTCAGAGGAGACACATCTTGCGCGAGACAAAGGCATCGAAAAAGGAGGAGGGGATGAGCATATCTTCGGACAAACAGAAGGCCCTTGAAAACGCCATGGGCCAGGTGGAGCGGCAGTTCGGGAAGGGCTCCATCATGAAGCTCGGCAGCCGGCCGATCGTGAGCGTTCCGATCATTTCCACGAGCTCGCTCGCGTTGGACAAGGCGCTCGGCATCGGCGGTCTGCCCCGGGGACGGGTCGTCGAAATCTTCGGCCCGGAAGCCTCCGGCAAGACGACGCTCGCGCTGCACGCGGTCGCCGAAGCCCAGAAGCAAAACGGCATTGCGGCTTTCATCGACGCCGAGCACGCGCTCGACACCGTCTACGCCAAGAAGCTCGGCGTCAACTGCGACGAGCTGCTCGTCTCCCAGCCGGACACCGGCGAGCAGGCGCTTGAGATTGTCGACATGCTGGTGCGCAGCGGCGCCATCGACATCCTGGTCATCGACTCGGTGGCGGCCTTGGTGCCGCGGGCCGAGATCGAAGGCGAGATGGGCGATGCGCACATGGGGCTGCAGGCGCGGCTGATGTCCCAGGCGTTGCGCAAGCTCACCGGCACTATCAGCAAGACGAACACCTGCGTGATCTTCATCAACCAGATGCGCATGAAGATCGGGGTCGTCTTCGGCAACCCCGAGACCACCACCGGGGGCAACGCGCTCAAGTTCTATTCGTCGGTGCGGCTGGACATCCGCCGAGTCAACGCCCTCAAGGAAGGCCAGGATGTCGTCGGCAACCGTACGCGCGTGCGGGTCGTCAAAAACAAGCTCGCGCCGCCCTTCATGGAGGCGGAGTTCGACGTGATCTACGGCGAGGGCATCTCCCGGATCGGGGACCTCATCGACGCCGCGGTCGAGCAGGGCATTATCGAGAAAAGCGGCGCCTGGTATGCCTTCGGCGGGGAGCGGATCGGCCAGGGCCGGGAAAACGTCAAGCGCTTCCTGACCGACCATCCGGATGTGTCCGATGTCATCTACGCCAAGGCCCGTGAGGCGCTCGGGTTGACGGGCAAGGGCAAGGAATCCCAAGAGGAGGAATAAATCGCATGACGGGCAACGAGGCGCGCAGCCGGTTTTTAGACTATTTCAAGGGGCACGGGCACCAGGTAGTGCGGAGCTCGTCGCTCGTCCCGCACGACGACCCCACGCTGCTTTTCATCAACGCCGGCATGGTGCAGTTCAAACGGGTGTTCCTGGGGGAGGACAAGCGGGAGTACCTCCGGGCTGTCACCTCCCAGAAATGCGTTCGGGCCGGCGGCAAGCACAACGACCTCGAGAACGTCGGTTACACCGCCCGCCACCACACATTTTTCGAGATGCTGGGAAATTTTTCCTTCGGCGACTACTTCAAGGAGCGCGCCATCGAGTTTGCCTGGGACTTGCTCACCAACGGCTACCGGCTGCCGGCGGACAAGCTCTGGGCCTCGATCTACCTCGACGACGACGAAGCCTACGAGCTGTGGCGGAAGGTGGTCGGTCTGCCCGACCAGCGCATCGTGCGCTTCGGGGAAAAGGACAATTTCTGGTCCATGGGCGACACCGGCCCCTGCGGGCCGTGCTCGGAGATCATCATCGACCGCGGGGAGCCCTACGGCTGCGGCCGGCCGGAGTGCACCGTCGGCTGCGAGTGCGACCGGTACCTCGAGATCTGGAACCTCGTTTTCATGCAGTTCAACCGCGATGCCGGCGGCGCCATGACGCGGCTGCCCAAGCCGAGCATCGACACCGGAATGGGGCTCGAGCGCATCGTCTCCGTCGTGCAGAACGCCGACACCAATTTCGACACCGACCTCATCCGGCCGATCATCGGCAAGACCGAGGAGATGACCGGGATCCGCTTCGGGGCGGGCCAGGCCTCGGACGTGGCCATGAAGGTGATCGCCGACCACAGCCGAGCCGCGGTCTTCCTGATCGGCGACGGTATCCTGCCGTCGAACGAAGGCCGGGGTTATGTGCTGCGGCGCATCATGCGCCGCGCCATCCGCTACGGCCGCAACATCGGCCTGACGCGCCCGTTCCTGCACGACACCGCCCGCGTCGTGTTCGACATCATGAGACCGGCCTACCCGGAGCTGGGCGAGGCCGCGGCGTTCATCACCAACGTTATCCGCAACGAGGAGGAACGCTTTCTCCACACGCTGGACACCGGGCTGAAGCTGCTGAACGAAACCCTCGGCGATCTCAAGGCCCGCGGGCAGACCGTCGTGCCGGGGGCCGTGATCTTCAAGCTCTACGACACGTTCGGCTTTCCGGCGGACATCGTCCGGGACGTGGTCCGCGACGAGCGCATGACCCTCGACATGGAGGGCTTCGACCGCGAGATGGATGGCCAGCGCGCCAAATCGCGGACCGTGACGACCTTCACCCGCATCAGCGATGCCTACCGCAGCCTGTCGGCCGCCGGGTTCAGGCCGGACTTCGTGGGCTACGACCTGCTGACGGCCGAGTCGCAGGTCGTCCTGCTGGTGATGAACGATCAGGAGGCCGCCGCCGCTGCGGCCGGCAGCGAGGTGGATGTCGTCACCGGACGCACCCCCTTCTACGCGGAGTCGGGCGGCCAGGCCGGCGACATCGGCCGCATCATCGGCCCGCAGGGCGAGATGGACGTGACCGCCACGCTGAAAGACCCGACCGGCATCATCATTCACAAGGGCCGGGTCCGTTCCGGCCGTCTTTCCAAGGGCGACACGGTGACCCTCGTGGTCGATGCGGCGGCGCGGGAGGCGACCGCGCTCAACCACACCGCCACCCACATCCTGCATGCGGCGCTGCGCAGCGTGCTGGGCGATCACGTCAAACAGGCCGGCTCGCTGGTGGCCCCCGACCGGCTGCGCTTCGACTTCACCCACTTCTCCCAGGTGGACCCCGAGACCCTCGAGCGGATCGAGGCCTTGGTCAACCGTCGCATTCGTGCCAACGTGCCCACCCGCATCGAAGAGATGTCGGCGGAAGCGGCCTTCAAAACCGGTGCCATGGCGCTCTTCGAGGAAAAATACGGGGACCGGGTCCGCGTGATTTCGCTCGAGGAGTTCAGCAAAGAGCTTTGCGGCGGAACCCACACCGCGCGGACGGGCAACATCGGGCTTTTCAAAATCGTCGCCGAATCCAGTGTCGCCGCCGGGGTCAGACGGATCGAGGCCGTGACGGGTTCGTCCGCCTTGGAGACGGTGCAGGCCGCGGTCCGCACGGTCCAGGAGGCCGCACAGCTGCTGAAGGAAAAGCCGGAGGCTCTGACCCGGCGCATCGCCAGGGTGCTCTCGGAGACGAAGGGCCTCGAGCGCGAAATCGAGCAACTCAAGGGGCGGCTGTCCGCCGCCTCGGTGGCGGATGCCGGCGGCGACGTGCAGACCATCGGCGGGGTCAGCGTGCTCGTGAAGAAGGTTGAGGCGGATTCCCCTGCAGCTCTGCGCGAGTTGCTTGACCGCTTCAAGGACAAGCTCCGATCCGGAGTGATGGTCCTGGGCAGCGTCAGCGACGGCAAGGTGATGCTGATCGCGGGGGTCACCAAGGACTTGACCAAACGCTTCCACGCCGGCAACCTGATCAAGCAGGTGTCGGCCGTCGTGGGCGGCAGCGGCGGCGGCCGGCCGGACATGGCCCAGGCCGGCGGCTCGCAGCCGGAGAACCTGGACGCGGCGCTCGCCAAGGCACTGGAGGTGATCCGGGGGGCATAACAGCGCGTCCTGAGGGTAAAACGCTAATTTGTAGCCTACGATACTGGCAGCAAGA
>Ga0075347_1000036_pt1 | contig 14367 bp, 11 predicted proteins | sample RushSE_CattailNL_5_FD_120084 | JGI IMG/M metagenome (GOLD analysis project Ga0075347, IMG submission 120084) | Natural and restored wetland microbial communities from the San Francisco Bay, California, USA, that impact long-term carbon... | ecosystem: Environmental > Terrestrial > Soil >...
ATCCGCCTGGGGGCTGAGGTGAAACCCGGCGACATCCTGGTCGGCAAGATTACGCCCAAGGGCGAAAGCCAGCTCTCGCCCGAAGAAAAGCTGCTGCGGGCTATCTTCGGCGAGAAGGCCGGCGACGTCAAGGACACCTCGTTGCGGGTTCCGCCGGGGATCCAGGGGATCGTCATCGACGCCAAGGTGTTCTCGCGGCGGGGAGTTGAAAAGGACGACCGGACCCGGTTGATCGAGGACGAGGAGATCTCCTCGCTGGAAAAGGACCGGGACGACGAGATGTCGGTGATCGAGGACATTGTGCGCTCCCAGATCATCGACCTGCTCGACGGCAAGAAGGCCCAGGCGCCGATCAAAAAGGGCAAGAAGGTGCTGGTCAATGCCGGCGTCAAGCTCGATGCCAAGAGCTTGGCGGATTTGCCCGTGGCGGCGCTGGAAGGCATCGTGCTCAAGGACCCGCAGACGACCCAGCAGGTGCACGAGGTCCTCGAGCGCTACCGCGACCAGCGCGAACTCTGCCGGCTGGCCTTCGAACAGCAGGTGAGCCGGTACGAGCGTGGGGACGAGCTGCCGCCCGGGGTTATCAAGATGGTCAAGGTCTACGTGGCCATGAAACGCAAGCTGTCGGTCGGCGACAAGATGGCCGGCCGGCACGGCAACAAGGGCGTCGTTTCCCGGATTCTGCCCGTCGAGGACTTGCCGTACTTCGAGGACGGACAACCGGTGGACATGGTGCTCAACCCCCTGGGGGTTCCCTCCCGCATGAACGTCGGCCAGATCCTAGAGATCCACCTGGGGCTCGCGGCCAAGGGGCTGGGCGACCAGATCAACCGGTTCATCGACGAACAGAAGCTCAGCAAGCTGCGGGAGAAGCTGCGCAAGATCTTCTCCGGTGTGCCCGAGAAGAAGATGATCGGGGCGCTGGACGACGAGGACCTGCAGCACTTCGCGCGGTTCTACAAAAACGGCGTCCACGTGGCGACCCCGGTGTTCGACGGCGCCAAGGAGGAGGAGATCAAGCAGCTGCTCGAGGAGGCCGGGCGCGAGCGCTCCGGGCAGGTGGTCCTCTATGACGGACGAACGGGCGAGCCCTTCGATGAAAAAATAACCGTCGGCACCATGTACGTGATGAAGCTGCACCACCTGGTGGACGACAAGATCCATGCCCGCTCCATCGGGCCTTACTCGCTGGTCACCCAGCAGCCCCTGGGCGGCAAGGCCCAGTTCGGCGGCCAACGCCTGGGCGAGATGGAGGTTTGGGCCATGGAGGCCTACGGCGCGGCCTTTGCCCTGCAGGAGTTTCTGACGGTCAAGTCCGACGACATGGCGGGCCGCACCCGGATGTACGAGAAAATCGTCAAGGGCCAGAACGTGCTCGAGCCCGGCATCCCGGAATCCTTCAGGGTCATGACCAAGGAACTGCAGTCGCTGGGCCTGGACGTGGGCCTGCTCATGGATGCCGATGACCCCCGCAGCGCGGAGTAGCCGAACGGGCGGACGCCGCAGGGAAGAGAACCACCCAACCATAATCCCACAGGAGTGAGATGATGGACACGTTGTACGATTTTTTTGCAAAGCCCACTGATCCGAGACGATACCGCGCGATCCGGATTGCGCTGGCCTCCCCGGAGCAGATTCGCAAATGGTCCCACGGCGAGATCAAGAAGCCGGAGACCATCAACTACCGGACGTTTAAGCCCGAGCGCGACGGGCTGTTTTGCGCCAAGATTTTCGGCCCCACCAAGGACTACGAGTGCAACTGCGGCAAGTACAAGCGCATGAAGCACCGCGGCGTTATCTGCGAGAAGTGCGGGGTCGAGGTGATCCAGTCCAAGGTGCGGCGCGAGCGCATGGCGCACATCGAACTCGCCACTCCCGTCTCCCACATCTGGTTTCTGAAGAGCCTGCCGAGCAAGATCGGCAACCTGCTGGATCTGACGCTCAAGAACATGGAGAAGGTCCTCTATTTCGACAGCTACATCGTGCTCGATCCGAAGGACACCCCGCTTGTGCGCGGCCAGCTGCTCTCCGATGAAAAATACATGGAAGCCGTCGAAACTTACGGCGCCAAGTTCACGGCCGGCATCGGCGCCGAAGCGGTCCAGTCGATGCTTCAGGAGATCGATCTCGAAAAACTTTACCACGAGCTGCGCTCCGACCTCCGCGAGACCGGCTCGATTGCCAAGCGCCAGAAATTGGCCAAGCGCCTGAAGATCGTGGAGGCGTTCCGGCGCTCCGGCATCGACCCCACCTGGATGGTCATGGACGTCATTCCGGTCTTGCCGCCCGATCTGAGGCCCCTGGTGCCGCTTGAAGGCGGGCGCTTCGCGACTTCCGACCTGAACGACCTCTACCGCCGGGTGATCAACCGCAACAACCGTTTGCGGCGGCTGATCGAACTCAAGGCTCCGGACATCATCGTGCGCAACGAGAAGCGCATGCTGCAGGAGTCGGTGGACGTGCTGTTCGACAACGGTCGACACGGCCGCGTCATCACCGGCACCAACAAACGGCCCCTCAAATCCTTGAGCGACACCCTCAAGGGCAAGCAGGGGCGGTTCCGCCAGAACCTGCTGGGCAAGCGCGTCGATTACTCGGGGCGTACCGTCATCACCGTCGGGCCGGACCTGCGACTGCACCAGTGCGGTCTGCCGAAGCAGATGGCGCTCGAACTCTTCAAGCCGTTTGTTTACTACCGGCTGGAGCAGAAGGGGATGGTCTCCACCGTGAAGAGCGCCAAAAAAATGGTGGAGCGGGAAGTCCCCGAGGTCTGGGACACCCTGGACGAAGTGGTGAAAGAATATCCGGTCATGCTCAACCGCGCACCCACCCTGCACCGGTTGGGCATCCAGGCCTTCGAGCCGATCCTGATCGAGGGCAAGGCGATCCAGCTGCACCCGCTGGTCTGCACCGCCTTCAACGCCGATTTCGACGGGGACCAGATGGCCGTGCACGTGCCGCTTTCCGTGGAGGCCCAGATCGAGGCGCGGGTGCTGATGCTCTCCTCGAACAACATCCTGTCACCGGCCAACGGCAGCCCCATCATCGTTCCGAGCCAGGACATTGTGCTCGGGACCTATTACATGACCCGCGGGATCAGCGGCCGCCGGGGGGAGGGCAAGGTCTTCGCCAACCCGGGAGAGGTGCGCTCGGCCTACGATGCCGGCGAGGTGGAACTGCACAGCAAGATCAAGGTGCGCCTGCAGGGCAAGCGCTACGACACCACCGTCGGGCGCGTGCTGCTCTGGGATATCATACCGAAGGTGGATATCCTTGAACTGCGGCACCTCATGGTGGCGACTCAGGAGGAGGCCGAAGCGGCGCGCGACCGCCTGTCCCGGGGTGTGTCTTTCAAGAAGCTGGTGCGCGAGATCTCCGTCAGCCCCGACCGGGACAACCAGGGCCACATCGGCAAACTCACCTACAACGAGTTCAAGAGCGTGTTCAACTGCGCCGAGGCCGAGGTCGACCGGATCTATGCGCTGAGCGTCGGGGATGTCAGCCCGATCCTTCACGCCGACAAGGCCTACCACCTCTTCGAGGTCGAAAATAAATGGCCGGTGGTGCCGTTTGACATCGTCAACTTCGTGATGGACAAGAAGGTGCTGCGGCAACTGGTGGACTACGTGTACCGCAACCTCGGCCCCAAGGCCACGGTCATCCTCTCGGACCGGTTGAAGGACATCGGTTACCGGTACTCCACCCGCGGCGGCCTTTCCATCTGCATCGACGACATGATCATTCCGGACGCCAAGCAGTCGATTCTGAAGAAGGCCGGAGAGCAGGTCACCGAGATCGGCCGGCAGTACACCGAAGGCTTGATCACCCAGGGAGAGAAGTACAACAAGGTCGTCGACATCTGGGCCAAGGCCACGGACGATGTCGCCAACGAAATGATGGAGGTGATGAAGCTCGAGCCGGTGCGCGGGCGGGACGGCAAGCCCGCCCTGGACGCCAAGGGCAAGCCCGTGATCGAGGAGAGCTTTAACCCCATTTACATGATGGCGGATTCCGGCGCGCGCGGCAGCAAGGACCAGATGCGCCAGCTGGCCGGTATGCGGGGCCTGATGGCCAAGCCCTCCGGCGAGATCATCGAGACCCCCATCAGCGCTAATTTCCGCGAAGGCCTCTCGGTGTTGCAGTACTTCATTTCCACCCACGGAGCCCGCAAGGGCCTCGCCGATACCGCTCTCAAGACCGCCAACTCCGGTTACCTGACCCGCCGGCTGGTGGATGTGTCTCAGGATTGCATCATCACCGAGGAGGACTGCGGGACCCTCTCCGGCGTGGAGCTGGAACCCCTGGTCGAGGGCGGCGAGATCATCCAGGTGCTGGGCGAGCGCATACTGGGCCGAACGGCCCTGGACGATATCCTCGACCCGTTTACCGACGAGGTCATCGCCCATGCCGGTCAGGCCATCGACGAACACATCGTCGAGAAGGTCGAGCAGGCCGGCCTGACGTCGGCCAAAATCCGGTCGGTGCTCACCTGCCGGACCAAGAAGGGCGTCTGCTCCAAGTGCTACGGCCGGGATCTGGCCCACGGCCGGCCGGTGGAGATCGGTCAGGCCGTCGGTATCCTGGCGGCGCAGTCGATCGGCGAGCCGGGCACCCAGCTCACCATGCGCACCTTCCACATCGGCGGCACCGCCAGCCGTCGTGTGGAGCAGGCCGACATCCGTGCGCGCGTGGAGGGCACCGTCAAGTTTGTCGATCTCCACGTCGCCAAGAGCTCCGAGGGCGCCATGGTGGCCATGAACCGGCGCGGCGGCAAGCTCATCCTCATGAGCGACAGCGGCCGAGAATTGGAGAGTTTCCCGGTGATCTACGGCGCCCACCTCGCCATCAAGAACGGCCAGAAAGTCAAGCCGGGCGACCAGTTGGCCACCTGGGACCCCTTCACCACCCCGATCATCACCGAGGTGGACGGCACGGTCAAGTTCGGAGACATCGTTCCCGGCCGCACCATGCAGGAGAAGGTCGATCCGGTGACGGGAAAATCCAGCCAGATGATCATCGAGTCCAAGAGCGCCGAGGAGCGGCCGCGCATCTCCATCAAGGACAAGGAAGGCAAAACCGCCAAGCTGCCCGGCGTCTCCGGGTTTGCCCGCTACATCCTGCCGATCAACGCCATTTTGCTGGTGGAAGAGGGGGACACGGTCAAAGCCGGCGACCTCGTGGCCAAGCTGCCGCGGGCGACCACCAAGACCAAGGACATCACCGGCGGTCTGCCGCGCGTGGCCGAACTCTTCGAGGTGCGCAAGCCCAAGGAAGTCGCCGTGCTGAGCGAGATCGACGGCTACGTCGCAGTCTCCAAGAGCACCAAGAAGGGCAAGCAGAAGGTGACCATCACCCCGGTGGATGTCGGGGACAAGAAGGAGTATCTGATTCCCAGGGGCAAGCACATCAACGTCTACGAGGGCGACTACGTGCGCGCCGGCGAGGCCCTGATCGGGGGCTCCGCCATCCCTCAGGACATCCTCAAGATCAAGGGCGAGGTGTCCCTCGCCAAATATCTGGTGGATGAAGTCCAGGAAGTCTACCGCCTGCAGGGGGTGCGGATCCACGACAAGCACATCGAAGTCGTCGTGCGTCAGATGATGCGCCGGGTGAAGGTGATGGATGTGGGCGACACGGACTTCGTTCTCGAAGAGCAAGTGGACCGGCTGAAATTCGAGGAAACCAACCAGGCCGTGGTCGCCAAGGGTGGAAAGCCCGCAGTCGGAGAGCCGTTGATCTTGGGGATCACCAAGGCCTCGCTCAGCACCGACAGCTGGGTTTCGGCGGCCTCCTTCCAGGAGACCACCAAGGTGCTGACGGACGCCAGCATTCAGGGGGCCGTTGACCGGTTGAACGGCCTCAAGGAAAACGTGATCATGGGCCGGCTCATCCCGGCGGGGACCGGCATGGTGCGGTTCGACGATATGGATGTGGAGGTAGTCCAATAGTTTTCGGGCGACCGCCCGAAAACTATCTAAAAGAAAACGCTTGACATTGTAGATAATATTATATACATATCGCCATTTTGCAAAATCGCCATTTGGCGACGGTGAGGAGACCATGCCGACCATCAACCAGCTCGTTCGCAGCGCGCGCAAGCGCGTTCAGAAAAAGAAGAAAACCCCGGCGTTGAAGGGGGCGCCGCAAAAGCGCGGCGTGTGCACTCGCGTGTACACCACCACCCCCAAGAAGCCGAACTCCGCCCTGCGCAAAGTCGCCCGCGTGCGACTGACCACGGGAATCGAGGTGACCGCCTACATCCCCGGGGTGGGCCACAACCTCCAGGAGCATTCGGTCGTGCTGGTGCGCGGCGGGCGCGTGAAGGATCTTCCCGGCGTGCGCTACCACATCGTGCGCGGCACGCTGGACACCCTGGGCGTCGAAGACCGCAAGCAGAGCCGCTCCAAGTACGGCGCCAAAAAGCCCAAGTGACCCCTGCGGTTTTTTCCGCATGATGTTTCGCTGATTTTTAAAACGGAGTCGATATGCCACGGAGAAGAGAAGTCGCCGAACGGGCCGTCCGCCCGGATTCGAAGTTCGGGAGCAAGTTGGTGACCAAGTTCATCAACTGCCTGATGCACGACGGCAAGCGCAGCACGGCTGAAGGCATTGTCTATGAGTCTTTTGCGCTCATGGCCGAAAAGGTGAAGGATCCGCCCGTCAAGCTCTTCGAGCAGGCGGTGGAGAACGTGCGACCGATGATCGAGGTGCGTTCCCGGCGGGTCGGCGGGTCGACCTATCAGGTGCCGACCGAAATCCGGTCTTCGCGCCGCACGGCGCTCGGGATCCGGTGGTTGATCAGCTACGCACGCCAGCGGCCCGAAAAGGGCATGGCCAAGAAGCTGGCCGCCGAGTTCCTGGACGCGGCCAACAATCGCGGCGCCGCCGTGAAGAAACGGGAAGACACTCACAAGATGGCTGAGGCGAACAAGGCATTTGCCCATTTTCGCTGGTAATGCTTACATCCTGAAGATTACTGGTCTCACCGTGGAGGGCATAACCGGTTTCTATGCCCTTCGCATTTTAAGGGGAGGGACGAACACATGGCCAAGCAGAAGTTTGAGCGGAAGAAGCCGCACGTGAACGTAGGTACGATCGGTCACATTGACCATGGCAAGACGACGCTGACGGCGGCGATCACCAAGCAGTTGAGTCTGAAGGGGATGGCGAGTTTTGTGCCGTTTGATCAGATCGACAAGGCGCCGGAGGAGAAAGAGCGTGGGATCACGATAGCCACCGCGCACGTGGAGTACGAGACGGACAATCGTCACTATGCGCACGTGGACTGTCCGGGTCATGCGGACTACATCAAGAACATGATCACGGGGGCGGCGCAGATGGACGGGGCGATACTGGTGGTGGGAGCCGACGACGGTCCGATGCCGCAGACCCGGGAGCACATATTGCTGGCGCGCCAGGTGGGGGTTCCATACGTGGTGGTGTTTTTGAACAAGTGCGACATGGTGGACGATCCGGAGCTGATCGAGCTGGTGGAGCTGGAGCTGCGGGAGCTTTTGTCCAAGTACGAGTTTCCGGGCGACGACATTCCGATCATTCGGGGCAGCGCGTTGAAGGCGCTGGAGGCGGACGATCCGAAGAGCGAAGCGGCCAAGTGCATTTTTGAGTTGATGGCGGCGGTGGACGGGTATGTGCCGGAGCCGAAGCGTGAGATTGAGAAGCCGTTTTTGATGCCGATCGAGGATGTGTTCAGCATTTCGGGTCGGGGGACGGTGGTGACGGGCCGCGTGGAGCGTGGCGTGGTGCACGTGGGCGATGATGTAGAGATCGTGGGGATTCGTCCGACGCTGAAGACGGTGTGCACGGGGGTGGAGATGTTCCGCAAGCTGCTCGACGAGGGTCGGGCGGGGGACAACGTGGGGGTGCTGTTGCGTGGCACGAAGCGCGACGAGGTGGAGCGGGGGCAGGTGGTGGCCAAGCCGGGCTCGATCACGCCGCACACGAAGTTCAAGGCGGAGGTGTACATATTGAGCAAGGAAGAGGGCGGGCGTCACACGCCGTTTTTCAACGGGTATCGTCCGCAGTTTTATTTTCGGACGACGGATGTGACGGGGATATTGAACCTGCCGGAAGGCGTTGAGATGGTGATGCCGGGAGACAACGTGGCGATCACCGCGGAGCTGATCACGCCGATAGCGATGGAGAAGGAGCTGCGGTTTGCGATACGGGAAGGCGGCCGCACGGTGGGTGCCGGTGTCGTCGCCGAAGTCATCCAATAAAGGATAAAGGAGAAGACCCGTGAGAGTGCTCATCACGCTTGCCTGCGCCGAATGCAAGCGTCGTAACTACACGACGACCAAAAACAAGCGAACGACGCCGGACAAGTTGGAGTTTTCCAAATACTGCCGGTTTTGCCGCAAGCACACGGCCCACAAAGAAACGAAGTGAACTCCGGGATCCGTCATGCCGGAGCGAACGGTCCGGCCCTGTGGGCGCAACCCAGCGGGACGGTTTCATGCAGGCCAGTAGCTCTAACGGTAGAGCATCGGACTCCAAATCCGGGTGTTGGGGGTTCGAATCCCTCCTGGCCTGCCACTTTTTCTGATGAAGAAGCTCGGACGGACGAAGGAGACAGCCGCAGAGGTCGGCTTCGCCGGCTGCGGGCTTTTCTCTGTTTGGGAGACGCATGGGACGCATTTTACGGAAAAAGCCGACAAGCCTGAAAAAGCGTAAAAGACAGGATGAGGACACCGGCACGTCGGAGGCCAATGCCCCGGCGGTCGGCGCAGCAGCCGGGTCGGTCGCGGTTGACGGCGAGGCGGCCGAAACCAAACCCAAACCGGTGCTGTTGCCTAAAAAGCAACCGTCGCCGTCCGGTCCTGCAACGCTCAGCCCGCCGGCCGACAACGTTTTCACGCGTGCGGTTCAGTTCCTGAGAGAAGTCAAAATCGAGCTGAAAAAGGTCACGTGGCCGTCGCGCAAGCAGACGATGGGATCCACCTTGGTGGTCATCGTGCTGGTCATCATTATCTCCCTTTTTCTGGGGATTGTGGACATGGGCCTGTCCACCGTGATTCGGTCCGTGTTCAGGTAGCGGGAGGAAAGACACCCGTGGCGCTCAGATGGTATGTCGTTCATGTTTACTCGGGCTTCGAGAACAAGGTCAAAGCGGCCTTGCAGGAGCGTATCGCCGGCTCCCCGCAGTCCGAGAAGTTCGGCGAGGTGATTGTGCCGACCGAGGAAGTCGTGGAACTCGTCAAGGGCAAGCGCAAGACCTCCTCGCGCAAGTTTTACCCCGGCTACATCCTGGTCCGGATGGAGCTCGATGACGAGACCTGGCATATCGTGAACAACACCTCCAAGGTCACCGGGTTTCTGGGCGGCCGGCAAAAACCGGCCCCGCTTTCGGATGCCGAGGCCGAGCAGATCATCAAACGCATGGAGGCGGGCAAGCGTCAGCCCCAGCCGAAGTACTTCTTCGAGACGGGAGATGACATCCGGGTCATCGACGGGCCCTTCACCAACTTCAATGGGACGGTGGAGGAGGTCAACCAGGAAAAAGGCAAGATCAAGGTTCTGGTCAGCATTTTCGGACGGGCAACCCCTGTGGAGCTTGATTTCGTCCAGGTTCAAAAGATGTAACATCGCCGGGCGATGGAAGGGCCGCACACCGGCGCGCGGAGGCGCCCGGCGTGGCACGACCCTCAGCGGCGGCGCTATTAAGAGCTCAGGAGAAGAAGAGACCCATGGCAAAAAAAGTGATGGCACTCGTCAAACTGCAAGTGGAGGCCGCAAAGGCCAACCCCTCGCCTCCGATCGGGCCGGCCCTGGGCCAGCACGGCGTCAACATCATGGATTTCTGCAAGGCGTTCAACGCCAGGACCGCCAACGACGCAGGCATGATCATTCCCGTGGTGATCACCGTCTACCAGGACCGGTCCTTCACATTCATTACCAAGACGCCGCCTGCGGCCATCCTGCTCAAAAAGGCGGCCAAGGTCGCCAAGGGCGCCAAGGACCCCAAACGTGAAAAGGTCGGCAGCGTCACGCGCCAGCAGTTGGAGGAGATCGCCAAGCAGAAGATGGTGGACCTGAACGCATACGATCTGGAGGCGGCCTGCCGCATTGTGGAAGGCACGGCCCGGAGCATGGGAATAGAGATCGGTTAGGCGGCACGCAACCGTCCCGCCCGGGTGTTCTCACGGGTGGGCCGGGCAGCCGATTCGAATCACAAGGAGAGCGGAACGAAGATGCCAAAGCGCGGTAAGAAGTATACCGAAGCCAAGAAGAAGATCGCCGGTCCTGCCGGCGTGGGAGTTCCCGAGGCCGTGAAAATGGCGGTGGAATCTTCTTTTGCCAAGTTTGATGAGACCGTTGACGTGGCGGTCCGGTTGGGGGTGGACCCCCGTCACGCCGATCAGATGGTCCGGGGTAGCGTCGTGCTCCCGAACGGCATCGGCAAGTCGGTGAGAGTGCTGGTCTTCGCCAAGGGCGAAAAAGAGAAGGAAGCCCAGGACGCCGGTGCGGACTTTGTCGGTGGGGACGACCTCGTCGAGAAGATCAAGGGGGGGTGGTTCGATTTCGACAAGGTCGTGGCCACCCCGGACATGATGGGCGCCGTCGGCAAGATCGGCAAGATCCTCGGCCCGCGTGGGCTGATGCCCAACGCCAAGAGCGGCACGGTCAGCTTCGACGTGACCCGGGCCGTGAAGGAGCTCAAGGCCGGCAAGATCGAGTTCCGAGTGGAGAAGGCCGGCATCGTCCATGCCCCCATGGGCCGGGTGTCCTTCGGCGTGGACAAGCTGGTGCAGAACGTCTCGGCGTTTTTGGACACCATTTTGCGTCTGAAGCCCTCGAGCAGCAAGGGGACCTATCTGAGGGGTATCGCGATTTCCACCACGATGGGTCCGGGCGTCAGGATCGACACGAGCCTGGTCAAGGAAACGGCGAAGTAACGCCGACGGCTTTGTAACTAGTCCATTTATCTGTCAAAGACCGTAGGTACGCTTGGGCGGTTAATCGGCACGCGGCGCGTGCCGGCCTACCGAGACAGAGGAACTCTGCGGGCAACCCTCTCCGGATGCCCGACAGCCCCTTTGATCGGCCTTAGCCATGACCTTCGGTTTTTCAGAAATCCGAAGGAGGTGAGAATCCAACGTGAAGATTGAAGAAAAAAAACAGATTGTCGAGGATCTGCACGAGCGCTTCGCGAAATCCAGCCTGGTCATCCTGACCGATTTCAAGGGACTGGACGTCGCCGCTGTCAGCGACCTGCGACGCAAGCTCACGCAGGCCGGCGTCGAATACAAGGTTGCCAAGAACACCCTGATGGCGAGGGCTTCCGAAGACACGCCGATCGCGGTGTTGAGGGATCTGTTCAAGGGCCCCGGCGCGGTGGCGATCAGCTACCATGACCCGGTGACGCCCGCCAAGATCCTGACGAAGTTCGCCGACGACAGCAAGAAGCTGGAAATCCGGGCCGCCGTGTTGGACGGCAAGCTGATCGACCTCAACGCTGTCAAAGCGCTGGCGGCTCTGCCGTCGCGGGAGGTGTTGCTCGGCCAGTTGCTGTCGGTCATGGTGGCCGTGCCCACCTCGGTCGTGCGTGTTCTGGCGGAGGTGCCGCGCAGCCTGCTGAACGTGCTCAACGCCGTAAAGGACAAAAAGGAGGCGGCGGAAAGCCCGGCCGCAGCGTGAGACGATTTCGGGCGGCCTGCCGTTCCGGATTCGCGAGACAGACACAGACATTACACCCCATCGATTTCAAGCATATTGGAGGATTACTAAAATGGCTAGTGTGACCAAAGAGGATGTGATCGAGTTTATTTCCACCATGTCGGTGTTGGAGCTGTCCCAGCTCGTCAAGGAGTTGGAGGAGAAGTTCGGCGTGTCGGCGGCGGCACCGGTGGCCATGATGGCAGCCGGGCCCGCGGCGGGCGCGGCGGCGGCCCCGGCCGAGGAAAAAACCGAGTTTGACGTTGTCCTGACCGCTCACGGCGAAAAGAAGATCAACGTGATCAAGGAAGTGCGCGCGATCACCGGCCTGGGCCTCAAGGAGGCGAAGGACTTGGTCGAGAGTCCCCCGAAGCCGGTCAAGGAAGGAATCGCGAAGGCCGATGCCGAGAAGATCAAGGCGCAGTTGGAGGCGGCCGGCGCTACGGTGGAGATCAAGTAACGAGTCGACCGATACCGTGGCCTGCTGCCCGCTTTCCCAGGAGTTCAGCCCTCCCTGTTTTCTCACCGGCCGCAGCGGGCCACGGACGTCATCGCCCTGTCCAACATCAATCCGTCATCTGATTCAGGTGCCCTAACCTCAACCACATTGCGGAGATGCTATGTCCGAAAGACTCATGGCAACCAAGCGTATTCGCAAGAATTTCGCAAAGAATGAAAAGATCGTCGACATTCCCGACCTGATCGGGATGCAGCGCGACTCCTTTACGCGGTTCCTGCAGATGGACGTCCCGCACGAGAAGCGCGAGGAGGTGGGCCTGCAGGCCGTGTTCAAGTCCGTGTTCCCGATCAAGGACTTTACCGGCAGCGCCTCTCTGGAGTTCGTCTCCTACCGTTTCGGCGAGATCAAGCACACCATCGAGGAGTGCATTCACCGTGGGATGAGCTACGAGATCCCGGTGCGCATCACGGTGCGTCTGGTGGTCTACGACACGGACGCCGAATCCGGGGTCTCCAATATCCGCGACATCAAGGAGCAGGAGATCTACTTCGGCACCATCCCGCTGATGACGGCCAAGGGCACCTTCATCATCAACGGCACGGAGCGCGTGGTGGTGAGCCAGTTGCACCGCTCCTCCGGGGTGTTTTTCGACCACGACAAGGGCAAGACCCACTCCAGCGGCAAAATCATCTACAGCGCGCGCATCATCCCCGTGCGCGGGTCCTGGATCGACATGGAGGTCGACCCCAAGGACATTGTCTACATCCGTATCGACCGGCGCCGGAAGTTCCCAGTGACTACCCTGTTCAAGGCCTTCGGCTTCTCCTCCGAGGACCTGCTGGCCTACTTTTACAAAACCGAGCGCATCATTGCCCAGGGCAAGCGCTATTTCAAGGCCTTCGACGAAGATTTGCTGAAAGGCCAGCGCGCGAGCCGGGACATCAAGGACACCGAGACCGGGGAGGTCCTGGTCAAAAAGGGGCGCCAGTACAACGTGCGCATCCTAAAGCGGCTCAAGGCGCTCGGGACCGACATGGTCCCGATCAACGTCGAGGAGATCAACGGCCGCGCCTTCGCCTACGCGGTCAACCACCCGCAGACAGGCGAGCCGGTCGTGCGGGCCAACGACACGGTGGACGAAGACAGCCTCGGTCGGATGGCCGAGGCCGGTGTGGCCGAGTTCGACCTGCTGTTCATCGACGGTCTGTCCAGCAGCGACTCGATCCGCAAGACCCTCCTGCTCGACAAGGTGGACAGCAAGGAAGAGTCGCTGATCGACATCTACCGCCGGTTGCGGCCCGGCAACCCGGCCACCCCGGAAGTAGCTCAGGAGTTCATCGACAACCTCTTCTTCAAGAGCAACTACTACGATCTTTCCGGAGTGGGACGTCTGAAGATAAACCAGCGCCTGGGGGTGACCAGCGCGCCGGACCTCAGCATCCTGCGCAAGGAGGACATCCTGCTTACGGCCAAGTCGTTAATCGAGCTGCGCGACACCCAGGGGGTCGTCGACGACATCGATCACCTCGGCAACCGCCGGGTGCGGGCCGTGGGCGAGCTGCTTGAAAACCAGTACCGCATCGGTCTGGTGCGCATGGAGCGTGCCATCAAGGAGCGCATGAGCCTGCAGGAGGTCGACGCCCTGATGCCCCACGACCTGGTCAATCCCAAGCCGGTGTCGGCCGTGGTCAAGGAGTTCTTCGGGACGAGCCAGCTGTCGCAGTTCATGGACCAGACCAACCCTTTGTCCGAAACCACCCACAAGCGCCGCCTGAGCGCTCTGGGACCGGGCGGATTGACTCGGGAGCGCGCCGGCTTTGAAGTGCGCGACGTTCACCCCTCGCACTACGGTCGCATCTGCCCCATCGAGACTCCGGAAGGGCCCAATATCGGGCTGATCGTCTCTCTCAGCACCTACGCCCGTGTAAACGATTACGGCTTCATCGAAACCCCCTACCGGGTGGTGGAAGGCGGACGGGTTTCCGACGCGGTCAAGTTCCTGGACGCCTTCGAGGAGAAGGCCCTGCCGATCGCCCAGGCCAACGCCCCGCTGAACGAGAAGAACCAGTTTGTCAATCCGCTGGTCACCTCGCGCGTGGCAGGCGAGTTCATGATGGTCAACCAGGAAGAGATCGAGCTGATGGACATCTCTCCCAACCAGCTGGTGAGCGTCTCGGCCTCGCTGATCCCCTTCCTGGAGAACGACGACGCCAACCGTGCCCTGATGGGGTCCA
>Ga0075347_1000038_pt1 | contig 14325 bp, 15 predicted proteins | sample RushSE_CattailNL_5_FD_120084 | JGI IMG/M metagenome (GOLD analysis project Ga0075347, IMG submission 120084) | Natural and restored wetland microbial communities from the San Francisco Bay, California, USA, that impact long-term carbon... | ecosystem: Environmental > Terrestrial > Soil >...
GGCCGGGACGATCGCGTCCAGTTTCGTCAGCCCACGTACCGCGGTCGTGATCATCTGCATCAGCTTTTTCTTCTGCTCGGCCAGGTCTGCGGGGAACAGCGGCCGCAGCGCCGGGTCCAGCTCAAACAGCTTGCTGTAGAACAAATCCGCGGCGGTGTCCTGGATCGAGAGGACTTGCTTCCAGGTTCCCTGAACGATGGTGATTTGCTTGGGGGTCATCCTGGATGCACCTCCTGAGGTTGGATTCGAAGCGGGCTGGTCCAGCTTGCTGGCGGTGGTTGCCGCGAGCTGTTGATCCAGCAGGTCAAAGGCCGACGCATCGATCCGGCCCAGCAGCTTGATCTGCTTCTGGTTCATCGTGATGCTTTCCAGCAGTTCTTCCAGGACCTTGTTGGCCTGTTCGATCATTCGGCGGATTTCTTCGAAGATCGCGGCAAACGATTGGGCCTGGTCGTGGCGGGCGGTTTCGATCTTGCCCGTCAGGTAAATAAAGTGCATGGTTCGGGTGAACTGGCTTAGTTCCTTCAGCTCGCGGTCGATGCCGGCCAACTCGGTCTGGAGATGGTCGAGGGCGCGGGGGACGCCGCGGGCGCGGGCGAGGAACTGGGTGAAGAGCAGGTGGAGGTTTTCGCTCAGGCGGGTGTGTTCGCCGGCGTCGTGCTGGCCCTCGATGATCTCGCGGACAAAGCCCGCGGCCATCTCGACCTGGACCTTGGAGACCATGGCGTCAAACACGAGCTGGGCGATGGGGTCGATGAGCTGGCGGAGTTTTTCGTTGAGCTGGCCGACGGTCTGTGCGCCTGCACCGGCGTAGCTGCTCAGCCGCTCGGCGACCATCGCCAGCGCCCGGCCGGCCTCGCCGAGGCGTGCGGCCTGGACCTCGGCATTGACCGACTGCAGGCGGATGGACCGGCCCATCTTCTGGAAGTAGTCCGACTTGGGGATGACCTGGTCACGCAGGTGCGCGAAGGTGCCCGGGTCGGCGATGACCCCGCCGAGCTGGTCGTCCAGTTTGCTTGCGCTATCGAACAGAGCGAGCAGGCGCTTGCGCTGTGTGTCGGTTTCTTTGGCCTGGTTGCGGGGGTGAGCCGAGTGGGTCTCGCGGGTCTTGCCGAGCTTTTCGTTGCGGCTGGACAGCTCGGCGGCGAGGGCGGCGTGCATGAAGCGGTCGTAGCTCGCAAAGCCCAGCGACGCGAGGTCCTGCATCAGTGATGCTGCGCCGGCGTCCATGATGTCGCGGCTGCTGGCCCCGGCCTTCGCGGCGGCGTGCTCGGCATCCATGGCGCGGGCGTAGGCCTGTTCGACCTGTGGGAAGAGATCGCTGGAGGGCTTGAGGCGGATGGACAGGTGGCCGTCGGCCGTGGGCATGATCAGCGCGAGGACCCAGTAGTACCGGCCGTCACGTGCGAGGTTCTTGACGTAGGCGGCGACGGTCTTGCCCTGGTTGAGGTAGTCCCAGACCAGGCGGAAGGCGCAGCGGGGCATGTCGGGGTGGCGTATGAGGTTGTGCGGCTGGCCGAGCATCTCGGGCAGGTCGTAGCCGGCGATGCGGGTGAAGGTCGCGTTGCCGTAGCGGATGATGCCCTTGGCGTCGGTGGTGGAGAAGAACAGCTCCGCCAGCTCGAAAGCGCGGGGCTCGTTGATGGGTTTAATGGTTGCGGTTACGGCCACGGCCGATGTCTCCTCCTGCTGGGTCAGAGGTGTTATCGGCGGTCGCGGGGGTGTACTGAAGGGTGACGCGGGCAAACAGGAGTCGTGGGTCGGCTGATGCAGAGAAGGGTAAGGGTAGGAGTGCGGCGGCAGGGTGCGGGGGTCATGCCGCGCCGTTGTCTGCTTTGGGGTCGGCGCCCTTGCGTTTCTGGTCGGCCAGTTCCTTGCGGTTCACGTCGATATGTTTGGGGAAGTCGAAGGCCAGGCGGACCTTGTCGCCGTGGATTTCGACAACGCGGATCAGTCCCAAGGGGCTGTCCGGGTCGCCGATGACGACCTCTTCTCCCACGCGTCGGGTCAGGGCGAGCATGGCAATACCTCGAAACGGGCTGTGGCATCCCTCGCGTGGCCGGGGTCGGGGTGACCTGCCGGGGCGGGGCGCATCCTTGCTTGGCCAGACCGTGTTACGCGAGGGCCCGAGCCACGGGGCCCGGGGGTCTGCCGGTTAGATTCGTTTTCGGCCGGTCGGGTCGGGGACGGGTAGTCGCCCGGCGGATCGGACGCAGATCGCGGTTATAGGACCTGTTCGACCCCAGTGATCTCAGGGACTTTTTCCATGAGGTTCCGCTCGATGCCCATCTGCAGGGTCATGGTGCTGGACGGGCAGCCGACGCAGGCCCCCAGCAGGCGGATGAGCGCCACGCCGTCGGAGCGGATGCCGACAAGTTCGACGTCGCCGCCGTCGGATTGGATCATCGGCCGGATGCGGGCGATGATGGCCTCGACGCGTTCTTTGAGGTCGGATTGGGCCGAGTCGGCGGGGCTGTTCATGGTGTTTCACGTGGAACAAGTTGATGCAGATGTTCCATCATAGGCGGGTTTGGTGGGGGGAACAATGTTTGCTGGGTGCGGGAGCTGGCGGGTTGCCGGGGCGCGGGGGGGCGTCGCCCGTGAGAGGGCCCGGCAGCAGGGGAGGGGATTTTATGGGGGTGATCGGTCTTGCGAGGTTTGACTTGCTTGCTGGGGCTTGCTACTTTAACCGTTCGGTCCTAGCGGCAAAACGGCAGGGATCGAACAGCGTCGGCTCCGTTGCGATGGGGCGAGGATTGGAGGTTTACCCCCGAATCGTCGCCCCTTGTGTATCGGCGGCCTGCCCGAGGCATTCGGGTGGGCTTGGGTCGGCGGACAACCAGATGGAACTCCGGCCTTTGCCGGTGCCGCCACCCTAGCTCAGTGGTAGAGCACTCCCTTGGTAAGGGAGAGGTCGTGGGTTCAAATCCCATGGGTGGCTTGTTTGTCAGCGGCCGATGGATTCGCGAGAATACCGGGCCGAGTATCGAAGCGTATGTTACGAATGACACCGGTTCGGGCCGAACCGTAAAACCAGGCCCGGCCCCAACCCTTAGCACCGCAATAGCGGAGGTTTGCAAGCGATGGCAAAAGACACGTTTAAGCGGACAAAGCCCCACGTTAACGTCGGCACCATCGGCCACGTCGACCACGGCAAGACCACCCTCACCGCGGCGATTACCGCCGTCCAGGCCGCAAAGGGCTTTGGTAGCCCGATCTCCTACGACGACGTGGCGAAGGCGTCGGCCTCCGATGGCCGCCGCGACGCCACCAAGATCGTGACCATCTCGACCTCGCACGTCGAGTACGAGACCGAGAACCGGCACTACGCCCACGTCGACTGCCCGGGACACGCCGACTTCGTGAAGAACATGATCACCGGTGCCGCCCAGATGGACGGCGGCATCCTCGTGGTCGCAGGCGATACCGGCCCGATGCCCCAGACCCGCGAGCACGTGCTGCTGGCTAAGCAGGTCAACGTGCCCCGCCTGGTTGTGTTCCTCAACAAGTGCGACGTCGCCGACCCGGAACTGCTCGAGCTGGTTGAACTGGAAATCCAGGAACTGCTCGAGAAGTACGACTTCTCGTCGGACACCCCGATCATTAAGGGTGCCGCCTTCCCCGCGCTGCAGAACCCCAGCGACCCGGAAGCCAGCAAGTGCATCACCGAGCTGATGGAAGCCGTTGACACGTGGATCCCCGAGCCTCCGCGCGAGATCGACAAGCCCTTCCTGATGTCGATCGAAGACGTCTTCTCGATCAAGGGCCGCGGCACTGTCGCGACCGGCCGTATCGAGCGTGGTCTGGTCAAGGTCGGTGACTCGGTCGAGATCGTCGGCCTGGCCGACACCAAGACGACCACCGTCACCGGCGTCGAAATGTTCACCAAGACTCTGGACCAGGGCATCGCCGGCGACAACGTCGGGTGTCTGCTCCGCGGGATTGAAAAGACCGACGTGTCGCGTGGCCAGGTGCTCGCGGCTCCTAAGTCCATCACCCCGCACAGCGAGTTCGAAGCGGAGATCTACGTGCTGACCAAGGAAGAAGGCGGCCGCCACAGCCCGTTCTTCAACGGCTACCGCCCGCAGTTCTACTTCCGCACCACGGACGTGACCGGCAAGATCGAGCTTCAGGGTGGCGCAGAAATGTGTATGCCCGGCGACAACGTCAAGGTCAAGATCGACCTGGGCGAGAAGCCGATCGCGATGGAAGAGCAGCTGAGCTTCGCGGTCCGCGAAGGCGGCCGCACCGTCGGCGCCGGCATCGTCACCAAGATCCTCAAGTAAGCGGCTAACGCCGCCGCCCGAGGCCGACGGGTGAGGATTTACAAGTAAAACACTTCACGGGCGCTGCGAAAGCAGCGTCCGTGATTTTCCCTGAGGGGTTGGAACAATCCAGCCCCTGCTGAAGCGGCGACTGCCGCATGACAGAGACCCCGAACCCGGATTTGAACCATGGCCCGTAAATCCAAAGAAGCCGTTGAATACGTCTGGCTCCAGTGCACCGAGACCGGCGACCTGAACTACCGCACCCCGGTGAACGTCAAGGGCGGCCTGCCCGAGAAGATGAAGGCCGGACTCAAGAAGTACTCGCCGCGCCTGCGCAAGCACACGCTGCACAAGATCAAGCGCAAGTAAGCCCAAGGCCCCGACTTGTCCAATCGAATATCGAGCGCCGCCCCCGTGGGCGGCGTTTTTCATGCGCAAGAGGTCGTTGCCAGATCGTGGCGGTGTTACACTGCGGGGGTTTGGATCGTCGGCTATTTGTCTGGTCTGTTGTTCCCCTGCTCCTTGGAGAAACCCGATGCCTCATCGCCTGCTTCCGTTCTTTGCGTTGATCTTTACCGTTGCCGCGATCCTGCTGGCCTGCGCCGATCAGCAGCCGGTCAACGCCGACCACCACGGCGGTGCCGCGGAGGCGGGGGAGAAGATCAAGGTCGCCATCGTGACCGGCCAGAACAACCACCAGTGGACCCACGACTCGCCGGCCCTCAAGGCGATCCTTGATGCCGACGGCCGGTTCCACACCGAGATCCTCGTCTCCCCGCACGAGAAGGACGAGGACCGCGCGGCGAAGTGGGACGCCTTCCGCCCCGACTTCACGAAGTACGACGTGGTCCTGATCAACTACAACAGCATGGGCGGCGGTCGGGAAACCTGGCCCGCGCCGGTGAAGGACGCGTTCGAGTCGTACATCAAGGAGGGCGGCAAGGCGTACATCTTCCACGCCGGGAACAACTCGTTTACCGAGTGGGACGCTTACGCGCAGATGGTCGGCCTGCTGTGGCGAAACCCTAATCAGGGCAAGCGGCTTTACCTGGAAGAGAACGGCGAGGTCGTCATCCTCCCGGCCGGGGAAGACCGCGGCGCGGGCCACGGCCAGAAGTACGCCTATGCCGTGGACGTCCGCCAGCCCGAGCACCCGATCTTCAAGGGCCTGCCCCAGAAGTGGATGCACAACGTCGACGAGCTCTACCACGGCCAGCGCGGCCCGGCGGAGAACATGACCATCCTCGCGTCGGCCTACGACGACCCGGCCCAGCGCGGCAGCGGCAAGCACGAGCCGGTCATGTGGACCATCCCCTTCGGCGAGGGCCTGGTCCTCACCAACGTCATGGGCCACTGGATGGGCAACGACGGCCCGGCCCTGGAGTGCGCCGGCTTCCAGGCTGTCCTGATCCGCTCGATCGAGTTCCTGGCCACCGGCGAAGTGACCAGCGAGGTGCCCGCCGACTTCCCGACGGCCGACAAGGTCTCGACGCGCAAGCTCGATATCCAGCCGATCGCCAGCGTCCACCAGCACCTGCACTTTGCCCACACCGAGTGCTGCCCGCAGGCGGCCCCGGAGCACCTGGCGACGCGAGATTGAGCCGGCTTTTGGGCCGGGGTTGACTTTCCGACCCGGATCGGCTCTAATTCAGTCTTGAGACAGGCCCCCTTGCGAGGGGGCCTTATCAATAGGTCGGCGAGTATTCGCCGGCGGTTACGGGTGTAGCTCAGTTGGTAGAGCAGCGGATTCCAAATCCGCAGGTCGTGGGTTCGAGCCCCTCCGCCCGTGCTTGGTGGGTCGGGTTGGTTGGCGGTGTTTGCCGCGGCCGACCGACACGGATCTTTCCCGTAGATGGATATTGTTCACGATGGCGATGACGATCTATAAATCCGGCCAGGGCTACTGGACCCGCGTGATGACCGCGGTCGGCTCGCTGACCCTGGCGCTGGCGGGGGTCGGCTGGTTCGCGACCCGCATCCTCCCGGTGGTGGGCTGGGCCAAGGGCAACCTGCTCTACTGGCAGGCGGGCATCGGCGCGGGGGTGTTCCTGCTGGTGGGGTTCATCCTGTGGAAGCTGCTGAACCGGCCGCGGATCGCCGACTTCATGATCGCCACCGAAAACGAGATGAAGAAGGTGAACTGGCCGAGCAAGAAGTCGGTCATCGGCCTGACGTGGGTGGTGATCGCCGGGACGCTGATGATTGCGGCGATCCTGTTCGTCGTGAACACCGCGTTTACCTGGGTCTTCCAGAAGCTGGACATCCTGCACATTTGACCTGTTAACCCGGGGAGTGGCGGCGCGGCCGTAGAATCGCGCAGCCCCTGGCAACCGTATCGCAAACTCAACCGGCCCGCACAAGCGGGCGGAAGGCTGACTGATGGCTGAAGACAAGAGCACGACCCCGACCAAGATCACCGCCGACGCCGCCCAGGCGATCAAGGGCACGGGCGTGCCCGAGGAAGAGCCGCTGGTCACGCCGGGCATGGACTGGTTCGTCCTGCGCGTCGCGTCAAACAAGGAAGACTCGGTCCGCCGGACGCTGCTGCGCAAGGTGAAGATCGAGGGCTACGAGCACCTGGTCAACCGGATCCTGGTCCCGACTGAAAAAGAGAAGGTGATCAAGAACGGCAAGGCGAAGATCGTCGAGACCAAGCTGTACCCCGGCTACGTCTTCGTCGAGATGAAGCTCGAAGACGATGGACGCATCCCCCAGGATGTCTTCTTCCTTATCAAGGAAACCACTGGCGTGGGCGACTTCATCGGCACGGCGGGTCGGCCTAGCCCGATGACGCTGCCCGAGGTCGAGAAGATGATCATCGCGGCCAAGCCGCCGGAAGAGCAGCCCGAAGTCAAGATGGAGTTCAAGAAGGGCGACCACGTCAAGATCACCGACGGCCCATTCGAGAACATGGACGCCACGGTCGACGAGACCCTGCCGGACCAGGGCAAGGTCCGGGTCATCGTCACCATCTTCGGCCGCGCCACGCCGGTCGAGCTGGAGTACGTGCTGCTGACCAGGGCCGAAGACCAGTAAAGCCCCAAGAGAACATCCCCGTTTGCGAACGCGCCCGCCGGCCCCGGCGGGCGTTTTTCTTGCGCGTGAGATTGGCATGCACAAGCCTTGGATTAAAAGGCGTTTATACGAATAGGGTCAAGATAATCGGCGATTCTGCCGATAGGGGCCAAGGGTCGGCCGTGGGGTCGGCCGGGGACCAGCCATGAGCATCATCGGCACTGGCATCGCGGCGGGGGTGGCTAACACCGCTAACCAGGCCCAGCAAACGGGCCGGGCTGACAATGCGCGCTCGGCCTCCCAGTCTGAGCGCTCCGGCCAGACCGACAAGCTCACGCTCACCCAGCTCCACGGCACCGGTGCCGCCCGCGACACCGACGAGGACCTGCCCGATCAGCAGACGCCCGGCTACGACGACCTGTACCACCAGGGCGACGGTAAGCAGTCCGAGCAGGACGAGCAAGACGAAGAAAAGGACGATCTGACCGCTGACGATCAGATCCATCTGGCCGACGCCCCGGTGACTTCGCCCTCCGGCGTCCCTGTGCAGATCACCTACCGCATGACCCACGGCCTGGAAGCCCAGGCCCCGCTGTTCCGGCAGATCGATGTGAAGGGGTAGGCGAGCACTGCCCGGGGACGTAGCGATCTACGCTTACAGCCGCTTGGGCAGTTCTTGGTCGACTTTTGGGAAATAGCGACGGATCACCGAGCAGTCGAAGCGGGCCATGATCGACGCGGCGGGTTCGTTGTCGAGCAGGAACTCGAAGGCCGCCTCGACTACGCGACTGGGCGCGACTCGACCGCGTGACCACAGGTCGTAGTCCTGAAACGAGAGGGTGACGTCGTAGCGGTGGGCGCGGCCCTGATCGAAGACACGGACCTCATAGGACCAGTGCGTCGTGGATTCGGACTCGGTACCGACCTCGATCTCGGGCATTAACGTATTCTAAGGGGTTGGACAGAGCCCGCTGAAGCGGGCGTGCCGAACGCCTTGGGGTTTGATTGCTGCCGTGACCTTTATTCTCGAAACATTACGACTGGGCCTGGCCAACCTGCTGCTGCACAAGCTGCGGTCGGTGCTGACGGCGCTGGGGATCATCATCGGCGTGGGCGCGGTGGTGCTGCTCGCGGCGTACGGCGAGGGGTCCAAGCGGGCGGCGCTGGCGGACATCAAGGAGCTGGGGGCGAACAATATCATCCTGCGTTCGGTCAAGCCGCCCGAGGCCGTGGCCGTGCAGGAGGAAAGCCAAGGCGGGGGGCGGAGCGGCGGCGGGGGCTTTGGCGACGATGAAGAGCAGATCCGCATCACGGCCTACGGTCTGACGCGGCAGGACCACGCCCGGCTGTCCAGTTCATATGTCCGGCCGGTGGATGAGATGGTCCCGCTCAAGCGGGTCGGCTCGTTCGTGTACAAGAGCGGGACGACGGTGCAGGCGGCGCAGGTCTATGGCACCTCGCCTTCGCTGGGCGAGGCCGTGCCGATGACCATCGAGCGCGGGCGGTTCCTCACGCTGCAGGATGACCTGGAGCTCAAGGCCGTGGCCGTGCTCGGCGCGGATGTCGCGCAGCAGCTCTTCCAGCTCGAAGACCCGCTGGGTAACACCTTCGGCATCGACGGGCAGGAGTTCACCGTCGTCGGCCTGATCCAGCCGGTCGGCCTGACGGCGGGGCGGGATATCAACTTCGATGTCTACATCCCGCTGACTACGGCCTCGGCCCGGTTCGGCGACCTGACGGTCAAGCCCTCGGGTCGCGAGGCCGACCGCGTCGAGCTGTCCGAGCTGATCATCCGCGTGCCCGAGCCGACGCAGGTCCTGCCCGTCGCGGCGCAGGTGCGGCGGGTGGTGGAAGTCGGCCACGGCGACAAGGACGATGTCCAAGTCATCGTCCCGCTCGAGCTGATCCAGCAGGAAGAGCGCACGCGCCTGCTCTTTACCGTCTTCATGATCTTCATCGCGTCGCTGTCGCTGCTGGTCGGCGGCATCGGCATCATGAACATCATGCTCGCCAGCGTGACCGAACGCATCCGCGAGATCGGTATCCGCCGGGCCCTGGGTGCGACGCGGCGGCATATCGTCGCGCAGTTCCTCGTAGAGACAACGGTGCTCTCGGTGCTCGGCGGGCTGATCGGCGTCGGCAGCGGGCTGTTGCTCGCGGGGGTCGGGGCGATCCTCTCCCAGCACTACGACGCGATCAAGACGCCGGTGCCCACGCTGTGGTCGATCCTGTTGGGCTTTGGCGCGGCCGCGGTCGTCGGCATCGCCGCAGGCCTGTACCCCGCGTTCAAGGCCGCGTGGCAGGACCCGATCGTGGCCCTGCGGCACGACTGACGATACGTCATGCTGATCACACGCAGGCAATTCGTGGCGACCTCGGCTGGTGGGCTGTTGTTGCCCGGTCTACTTCAAGCCGCGCCCGACGCCTTGATCAACCGCGAGCTGACCGGAAAAACCATCTGCGGTTACCAGGGGTGGTTCAACGCCGAGGGCGATGGACGGGACCTGGGCTACCGGCACTACCAGACACATGAAGGTTTGTTTCGTCCCGGCCACTGCACGATCGACCTCTGGCCCGACGTCAGTGAATGCGATCCCGAAGAGCGCTATAACACCGCTTTTGTGCACCGCGACGGCCAGGCGGCCGAGGTTTTCAGTTCTGCTCACACCAAGACCATCAGCCGTCACTTCGAATGGATGTGGACCTACGGCATCGACGGCATTGCGATCCAGCGTTTTGGCAGTTCACTGCGCAACGATAAGATCCGCGCACACCACGACGAGGTTATCGCGCAGGCGCGCGAGGCCGCGACGCGCACCGGCCGACTGTGGATGACCATGTATGACCTCAGCGGCATGCGGCGGGGTGAGCCGCAGGTGCGCATTGTCGAGGACTGGCGGGACTTGGTTGAACGGCGGGGTGTGATGCAGGACCCGACCTACCTCCATCACCGGGGCAAGCCGGTCGTGGCGGTGTGGGGCGTCGGCTTCAACGACCAGCGGGACTACACGCTTGGGGATTGTGCCGAGTTAATCGAGCACCTTCGCCGCGATGATCGTGTAAGTCTGATGCTGGGGATCCCGTATCACTGGCGCGAGCAGGGCAGAGACGCAACGGACGACCCGGGCCTGCACGATCTGCTGCGGCAAGCGGATATCCTCAGCCCGTGGGCGGTGGGGCGATTCAGCACCCTCAAGCAGGCGGAGCAGCGTCAGGCATCCGTTATAGAGCCGGACCTGGCGTGGTGTCTTAACGAGGGCAAGCACTACCTGCCGGTCGCGTTCCCGGGGTTCAGCTGGCACAACCTGAACAAGTCGCGTGGCCGCCCGGGTAAGCTTGACCAGATCCCGAGGCAGGGCGGGCGGTTGCTCTGGGCACAGGCCGAGGCGGTCCGCCGGGGCGGGGCCGAGTCGCTCTACATCGCGATGTTTGATGAAGTGGACGAGGCGACCGCGATCTTCAAATGCACCAACGACCCTCCGGTCGGCGACAGCCCCTTTCTGACATATGAGGGACTGCCGAGCGATCACTACCTCTGGCTGACCGGCAAGATTACTGAGCGATTGCGCGAGGGCGGTGCGCCGCCGGTCGCTCCGATGCCCGAGCGGGCCTAGCCTTGATCCTCACATCGCGCACCCGCCGCCGCAGCACCCGCCCGGTCGGCCGCAGTCCATCGGGTCCGGGCCCGAGCGGGTGATGACCATCCCCGCGCTCAGCAGCTTCTCGACCGGCTCGTCGGCGTGCGTCGGGCCGGGCTGCTCACCCGCGGCCGCGCAGACCTCGCCCCAGGTCTTGAGCTGCGCGGACATGCCGTGCATCACTTCGACGGTGCGGTGGTTGGCCGGGCAGTAGTATTCGTAGGTGGGCATGGCGCTTACCCTTCCGGTTCGTTTTGTTGCGGGCTTGTCAGTCGTATTGTATCCACGATACTTTTGAGATAGGGCATATCGACATCCGCGTGTTCTTCAAAGGAGCCGTATGTCACAATAAACCGTTTGGAGCCATCCGGAGGCACGACATTCATTTGCACGATTCGTTGTGGGTGTTCGCCGATCACTTGTTTGTACTCAACCAGCACGCCCGCGTAGCCATCGATCGAACACTTCTCTGCACGAAGGAACTCGTAACCTTCTTGAGCATTCTCCGGGTGCAACTGAAAAAGCCCAGCATACGTTTCGGGCTCAGGTAGCTGCGGGTAGCTCTGGCCGAACTCGGGCTGGGAGTAAATCACCGAAAGACTTGCCGGGATGAGCTGGCCATCCCGTGTGGTGCCTTGGATCTTTAAGAACGCTTTATCCCGCAATCGTTCATTCAAATGCAACTGCCAGGTCGCGGGCACGTCGATCCTGAAATCGAACGGGTCAACGGTCACCCGGCGAACTCGGTCGCGTTCGGCGATGGCAAAACCGGGCAACAGCAAAACCACAGATAAATAAATTGCCACGCCCAATAAAGAGCGGGCGGGCAAGAAAGACTTTACAAGCGATATACATCTCATCGCTTGAGTCTACTCACTTTGATTCGTCTCGTGGGTCACCACTACTCCCGGCGAGCCCACATCCTCACGATTGTAGTCATCGGTCACCTTGCACTTCTTCGCCCCCAACTCGCCATCGACGGCGGTGACCCAGCTCTCGCCCTTGTCGTTGGCGTCGGCCGAGAGCGCGTCGGGCTTGAGCACGATCGAGCCGCCCTGGGGTTCGTCGCTGGGCCAGGGGGACTGGTCGTCGTAGTTCACTTCATCCTCGACTTCATCCGCGGCGTTGCGCAGGGTCAGGACTTCGTTGGTTTCGCTCGGGCCGTTGGCGAGGTTGTCCAGTGTGCCGTCGCCGATGCCCCAGCCGTCGAGCCGGATCACCTTGTAGTCGCCGCGCCCCCAGGCGGCGCGGAAGTCGCCGACCGTCTGCTCGCCGGGGATCAGAACCGCCGCCTCGCCCGGCTGGAGCACGGTGTCGGCGGGCAGGCCCGCGGTCTTGCCGTCCTCGTCCTGCAGGTACCAGCCGCTGACATCGACCGGCTCTTCTCCAGCGTTGTAAATTTCCAGCCACTCGGTCTGCACCGGCGGGGCGTCGGCGCCGAAGCCGCCCTCGGTGCTCGCGGGGTTGTACATGATCTCGCTGATGATGACCTGGGCGGAGCTGGACCAGGTGATGAGGCCGGACGTGAGCAGGGCGGTGATCAAGACGAATCGGTTCATGGGAGGTCCCTCGGTGGAAAACGGGTTGACTGGATTCGGTACCGCATTAATCTACCGCCAGTTCCAAACCCCGTCACGTCCATTCCAGCTCATCGGTGACAAGTATTGTCACCTTTTGTTCCCGTGGCTCAAGGGCGCGTTGGGATAGACCGCATCGCCCAGCGGCAGGGGCGAGGGCAAGGTGGTCTGATCGAACCGATCGGCATAGGCTTGGCCGTGTTGGGCCAGCCCTTCGCGGACGATGTCGAGGTAGTGGCGGGGGATGAACGCGCCCGGCGGCAGGACGCGGCGTTCGGGCCGTGCGACGTAGGTCCAAACGGTGAAGGGCTCGGGCCAGGGTAGGGGCCCGTCGGCTCGGGTCTGCGCGGTGACATCGACACGGTTATACCCCGCCTCGCGGAGGTCCAGCCTGGCAAGTTCATCCGGCTCGACAAGGATCAGTACGCCGTTGCAGAACGCGGCCGCCTCGGGCGCGACATTGAGCGCCACGCCGCGTGCCTCGCAGCCGGGCGGTGCATCGGTGGCGTGCAAGCGCGTGGTGTAGTCCCATTGCCGGGCGTAGCCGGTCAGCTCGGCGGTGGGGAACGGCGCCGGGTCGGTCGGCCGCTGGAGCGTGCGGTTGGCGCTGGCGGGGTTGATCAGCGATCCGTAGCCGAAGACGACGTGGCGGAGTTGGGTGTCGGGCATGCGCTCGATGGTAGCAGTGGTTCAACGCCGCGGCGCGCTGCGGCCGGCCTGGACCGTGGCGTCGAGCAGCGCCTTCAGCTCGGCGACGATCTCGGGGTGCTTGCTGTAGAGATTGGTCGTCTCGCCGGGGTCGTCGGCGAGGTTGTAGAGCTGGCCGGGCGCGTCGGGGTCAAGCTCGGGCAGGACGTAGGGCTTCAAGCCCCAGTCGCCCTCGCGGTCGTAGTCGTTTCCGCCCGAGCCGGTATGGTCCAAGTACTTCCAGTTACCCACGCGGATCGAAAGCTTCTGCGCCCAGTGTGTCTGCTGCAGGAGGTAGGGGCGTACCGGCTCGTCGCCTTGCTTGTCCATCAGAACCGGCAGCATGTCGAAGCTGTCCTGGGCAGCGTCATTGGGCAGCGGCTGGCCGACGATCGCGGCGCAGGTGGCGAACAGGTCGGTCAGGCTCGTGACCTGCCCCGTCACCGTGCCCGGCTGAACCTTGCCCGGCCAAGCCATGATCAGCGGCGTGCGGTGGCCACCTTCCCACCCATCGCGCTTCACGCCGCGCCACGGCCGGGCCCCGTCGTGGTCGTGAGTCTGACGCATGTTGATCACCGTCGGCACCTCCGGCCCGTTGTCCGAGCAGAACACCACCAGCGTGTTGTCCGCCACACCCAGATCGTCCAGCGTCTTCATCAGCTCGCCGACGATCCAGTCCATCTGATAGATGAAGTCTCCGTGAGGGCCGGCTTGGGTTTTCCCGCGGAACTGCACGGCGGGGATCGACGGCAGATGCACCGCCTGCATCGAATGGAACAGGAAGAAGGGCTGGTCCGGGTTCTGCTGGATGTGCTCGCGCAGGAAGGCCTGGCTCTTTTCGAGGAAGACCATGTCAACCTCGGACGCGTCAAAGTCCGGTGCCGCTACGCCCGGCCGGAAGTCGTTGGTGTAGGGGTTGCTCGGGTAGCGAGACTTGTCAATGATTTCGACCGGCGGGACAGGGACGCGGTTGCCATCGATGTAGGCGTAGAGCCAGTCGGTGGTGGGGCAGCAGACGGTGCCGAAGAAACGGTCAAAGCCGTGGTCGATCGGCCCGCCGTCGATGTCGCGTGCGTAGTCGATGCGCTGGACCGCTTCGAGCCCGCCCTGATGGATCGGCTCGCCGGCCTGGTCGTAGAA
>Ga0075347_1000045_pt1 | contig 13471 bp, 6 predicted proteins | sample RushSE_CattailNL_5_FD_120084 | JGI IMG/M metagenome (GOLD analysis project Ga0075347, IMG submission 120084) | Natural and restored wetland microbial communities from the San Francisco Bay, California, USA, that impact long-term carbon... | ecosystem: Environmental > Terrestrial > Soil > Wetlands...
CGGCGAAAAGGATGTCGAAGGCCAGGGTGGATTTGCCCGAGCCAGATACCCCGGTCAGCACCACGAGTTCGTTGTGCGGCAGGGTCAGGCTGAGGTCCTGGAGGTTGTGCTCGCGGGCGCCCTTCAGCTCGATGACGCGCGCGGCCGGCCGTGCGCGGTAGCCCGCGGCGGGCTCCGCCACCCCGCTGCCGGAAGGCGGTGCCGCCTTGAGGCGGCCCCGGCCGTTGAGATAGGCCTTGAGGAAACGGCCCGTGTGGGAGCGATCCTCGGCGGTGATCAGCTCGGGAGGACCGGCTGCCACGACGCCGCCGCCGGCCTCGCCGCCTTCCGGCCCCAGGTCGATCACCCAGTCGGCGCTCTTGACCACGTCCATGTTGTGCTCGATCACGAGCACCGTGTGGCCGGTGTCGACCAGGCGCTGGAGGCAGACCAGCAACGTGTGGATGTCCTCGAAGTGCAGGCCGGTGGTCGGTTCATCGAAGATGAACAGTTTGCGTTTTCCGCTGCCGTCGTCGGACCGCAGGTAGCGGGAGAGTTTCAGCCGCTGGGCTTCGCCGCCGGAGAGCGTGCTGACGGGCTGGCCGAGCCGAATGTAGCCCAGGCCAACCTCGGACAGCGGCCGCAGGGCGGCGATCACGGCCTTGTTTTCCCCGAAAAACTCGATGGCCTGGTCCACCGTCAACTCGAGGATGTCGGTGACGGTCTTGCCCCGGTAGGCCACTTCCAGCACTTCCGGTCGGAACCGCCGGCCGTTGCAGTCCGGGCAGGGCAGATAGACGTCCGACAAGAACTGCATCTCCACTTTTTCGAAGCCTTCGCCCCGGCAGGTTTCGCAACGCCCGCCGGCGACGTTGAATGAAAAATGACTCGGGCCGAAGTTGCGCCGGCGAGCGTCTTCCGTTGCCGCCAGGAGCTTGCGGATCGGGTCGAAGGCCTTGGTGTAGGTGAGCGGGTTGGCCCGGGGCGTGCGGCCGACGGCGCGCTGGTCGACCAGCAGCACCTCGTCGATGTGCTCGATGCCCTCGATCGTACGGTACAGTCCGGGCCGGCCCTCGGGGTTGCCCAGCGCTCGCCGGGCGGCCTTGAAAAGGATTTCTTCCGCGAGGGTGGACTTGCCCGATCCGGACACGCCCGTGAGGCAGACCAGCAGCCCCAGCGGGATGCCGACGTCGATGCCTTTGAGGTTGTTTTCGGCCGCGCCCCGGATGGTGAGCCATCGGTCGTTCGGCGTTCGCCGCCGAACAGGTACCGGGATCCGGCGCGCCCCCCGCAGGTACTGGCCGGTCAGCGACCCGTTGATCTGCGCGGTGGGTCCGAAATACATCAGCCGGCCGCCCTCCGCGCCGGCCTCGGGTCCGAGGTCCAGGATGAAATCGCTCTCGCGGATGATCTCCGGGTCGTGCTCCACGACCACCACCGTGTTCGCAAGGTCCCGCAGCCCCTTGAGGATGCGAACGAGGCGGTGGTTGTCGCGGGGGTGCAGCCCGATGCTGGGCTCGTCGAGCACGTAAAGGGTGTTGACCAGGGAGGAGCCCAGGGCCGAGGTCAGGGCGACGCGCTGGACTTCGCCGCCCGACAGGGTGCGGGACTGCCGGTCCAGGGTGAGGTAGCCCAGGCCCACGTCGCGCAGGTACGTGAGCCGGCCACGGACTTCATCGCGGACCATGCACCCGGCTTCGTCGGTTTCGGACACCGGCAGCCGGTTGAAAAAATCGAGGGCCTGCGCGACGTTCAGGGCATAGACTTGGGCGATGGTGAGATCCCCCAGGCGATAGAGCAGGGAGTCCGGTTTGAAGCGGGTGCCGCTGCACGCGGGGCAGATGTCGTAGCTGCGGTAGCGCGACAGGAGCACGCGCACGTGCATCTTGTAGGTGCGGTTTTCGAGCCAGCGGAAGTAGCCCTCGATCCCGTAGTAGGAAGACGTCCCCGCAACGATGGACCGCTGCTGGGCGGCGGACAGGTTTTGAAAGGGTTTGTCCAGGGGGATTTTCTGCCGGCGGCAGAATTGCGCCAGGTCGTCGAACTCCATGCGGCCGTCCTTATTCCCCCCGAACGGCTTGATGGCCCCCTCCGCAAGCGATCGCGACCGGTCGGGGATGATCAGGCCCAGGTCGATCCCGATGGTGCGGCCGAACCCGCGGCAGGTGTCGCAGGCGCCGAGGGGGCTGTTGAACGAAAAGAGGCTTGGGAGCGGAGTGCTGTAGGCGATCCGGCAGGCAGCGCATTCCAACCGGCTGCTGAAGGCGTGGCGTCCGTCCGGCGGCATCCACACATCGAGCCGCCCGGCGCCGAAACGAAACGCGAGTTCGACCGAGTCGAGCACGCGTTTTCTTTCCTCCGGCCGAAAGCTCAGCCGGTCGGCGACGACATCAACTTCCTTTTCGCCGCGTTGCGGCCGCCACGCCTCGATCGGGACGACCCGGCCGTCCCGGTAAAGGCGGTCGAACCCGAGCGGCATGAGCGCGCCGCGCAGCTCCTCGTTTTCTCCGCCGTTCAGCGGGCAGGGGAACGTGATGACCACCGGGGAGCCTCCCGGCAGGTGCTGCAGCCGGTGCCAGACGTGCTCGGGCGTCTCGGGCTCGACCGGCCGCCCGCAGGAACGGCAGTGCAGCCGGCCGAGGCGCGCATACAGCAGCTTCACGTAGTCCGTGATCTCGGTCATGGTGCCCACGGTGGAGCGCGACGTGCGTACCGGGTCCTTGCTGTCGATGGCAATGGCGGGCGGGATGCCCTCGATCTTGTCGACCTGCGGCCGGTCCATGCGGTCCATGAACTGGCGGGCGTAGGGCGAGAAAGTCTCGATGTAGCGGCGCTGGCCCTCGGCATAGAGGGTGTCGAAGGCCAGCGATGATTTCCCCGAGCCGCTCACGCCCGTGACGACGGTGATCTGGTTCAAGGGAATTGCCAAGTCCAGGTTCTTGAGGTTGTGTTGGCGGGCGCCGGATATCAGGATTGCGTCGTGTTTCATTTCGGGGCTAAAGTAATCCCGTGGGAAGGGTTTTGCAAACCTTGAAAATAAGCTTGCGAAACACCCCTGGGATGCCTACTAGAACCAGCATACGAAAAACGTCCGACCCCAACTGTTTAACATCGGCCCCTTGGGAGGAATCGACGGGTCGGACCTGCAGCGGGACAGGCGCCATGAACAAATTTGTGCACTTTCTGAGGGCTTTGATTTTTGTCTCGGCCTGTTTTGCCTTGCTTCCGGTTGAAAGCCGGGCCGCCGACGAGAAACTCCTTCCGGCCGAAGTATTGTCCGGGACCGAGCACCTGTTGAGCCTGGTCGGCGCCGCCAACGAGGCAAAATTCCAACCGGAGCGCATTGCGGGTCTCATGGACTTCGTCACCCGGAACAAGAAGGATGGGGAGATTTTTTCGGCAGGCTCCGCCAACGGGTTCTCTTCCAGCTACAACGAGGTGGATGTGCACACTCGTTTGATCGATGTGCTGAGATATTCCTTCAACCCCGCGATTCCCTGGTTTGCCACCAGCCCGGCTTCGCTGCGAAGCACTTCCTGGCAGCAGACGGAAAAGCCCTGGGCGCAGTTTCCGCGGCTATGGGAGCTGTTCGGCGCGGGTGACGCACCGGTGGTGGTCCGGGGGGTAGAAACGGTTGAAAATACGCCGGATCTCTCGACCGGGGGCTACTACCGCTACGGTCTGCACCGGACGTTGATTCTTTTCACCAGCGGCCAGCGCCGGTCCGTGATTTCGATTTCCAGGCAGGCCGACGTGTCGAATGTCGGCCGCAAAGGCTACATCATCGGAAACGACGAGGACTGGACCTATTTTTATTCCGGGGAATCGGGTCTGAACGTCACGGGACTCGGGTGGGTCAAATCCTACATGTATGACTCGGCCGGGTTGTCCGTTTACACCGAAGCGGGACCGGACGCAGGGCGGGTGCGCATTGCCAACTTCAAATGGCTCCGGGCCGGCTGGTCCAACATCAACATGGTACAAAACGACCACATCTACCAAGGCCTGGTGCGGTTCGCGCGGGCGTTCAAGGAGATCATGGAATCCCCGCGTTTGCCCGCTGTGAAGACCTTGGAAGAGGATTGCCGGAAGATTGCGGGGCTTCCGGATGCCGCGATGCGGGACCAAATGAAATCCTACCGCCGACTGCTGGCCGCACGTGGGGAAAAGCTGAACGGCGGTGCGCGCAAGCATCTGCCGGAGGCCTTCTGGTCCGAGAGCTATTGGGAAGGGCTGAACCGGGAGGAGATGCAGTCCCTGCTGGTGCTGGAAACCCTCAAGGGGTACCTGGGCAAGTCCCCTGCCGAGGGGCGTAGTTCAGTCGTTGTGCCATCCTCTCAGCCCCCACAGCAGGGTGGCTAAGGAAAGCGCCGAGATGGCGGCCGACGTGACGCCCGTTCCCACGATGCCGAACGCCAGCCAGACCGGCCCCCCTAAAAGCGCCCCGCCCACGCGACCGAGCCCTGCCGCCGCGTAGTAGGTTGCAATCATGGTCGCACGCGACTGCGGGAGGAGTTCTGTTGTCAGCGACAGTATGGTCACAATGGTCATCTCGAAGATGCAGAAGTGCACAAACAGCATCGCCAGTGCGAGGAGAACGGTTGTGGCCGCGAACGGAAGCACCGCATAGGTCAGGACGCATAGCGCGACCCCGCCGACGGCGGCACGCTTCAGTCCGACCCGGTCGGCGAGTCCGGCCGTGAGAAACTCCCCGGCCAGTTCCGCCGCACCGATGACGCCGGTGCCCACTCCGACCGCCAGCAGGCTCAGCTGAAACGCCTCTTCCATCCAGACGCCGTAGACCACGAACAGGTTGTCCATGGCGAGGTTGAAAAGAAACGCATAGCAGGCCACCCCCAGCGCCGCCCGGTTCCCAAGGACCTCCCGCAAACTGCTCCTGAGATCGAGCCCGGCGTGCGACGGCGACGCCGGTCGCCGTTCGACCGGGGTCACCGCTTTCACCATCAAGAGCCCCGCTATACCGCAGATGCTGAGCGCGACGAAGGCCGCGCGCCATCCGGCACGGTCGATCAGAAACGCCATGGCGGGGATGCCGACCAGGGTGCTGGCGGCCCAGGCCGTTTCCAGGAAGCCGACGACCAGCCCCCTGCGTCGGTAGGGAACGCGGGAGCTGACATACGCTTGCAGGGCCGGGTCGAACAGGCTTTTGCCGAGGCCGCTTAAGAATTGGGCCGCGATGAGGATGCCGAAAAAGGGAAACAGCCCGCCGGCCATCATGCCTGCTGCGAGCATCGCCATGCCGATCAGCATCATTCCCCGGTAGCCGAAACGGTCGGCCAGCGGGCCGGTCACCAGCCCGAGCAGGTTGGTGGCCCAGTTCACCGCAATCAGGGCCGTGATGGAGGTGAGAGGGACGCCCAGTGTCCGGCTGAGGTCCGGCGCAAACGGGTAGATAAACCGGCGGGCCGTGTTGAGCGCGGTGCGGCAAACGATGCTGGCAGCGATCGTAGCGGCAAGGCGGCCGGCGGATTCATCAGAATTTTCTGGCTCTCGGGGCTCAGGCATGACGTTTCTCCGTTGCAAACGCGAAGCGTTCTGCGGAACGGCCCTACCATGAAACCATCGGCCGTTCAATTTCAAAACGGCCCTGCAGGGCCGTTTTGAAATTTCAGTTGACGCCGTGGCAGAGATGTTTAGAATACCTCAACAAAGACGGTGCCATTGACCATGACGAGTGGCACGATTTCAAAGCCGCCTACGACCTGAAGCACAAACAGTGATCCGCTCACCGGGTGTTGCCGATGCGCTATGATCCGATCGATCCGCAGCTTTTCATAGAAAACCGCAAAAAACTTGCACAGCAGCTCAAGCCCCACTCCATCGCCGTGTTCAACTCCAGCGATGTCATGCCTAAGAGCGCGGACGGCGTTCACCCTTTCAGCCAGCAGACCGACCTGATCTATCTTTCAGGGATCGACCAGGAGGAGAGCACGCTGGTTCTCTTTCCCGACGCAAGGGAGGAGAAGCACCGGGAGGTTTTGTTTCTGAGGGAGACCAGCGAGCCGATCGCCCTGTGGGAAGGGAAAAAATACAACAAGGATGAGGCGGCGGCAGCCTCAGGTGTGAAGACCGTTTACTGGAACGCGGAGTTCGATTCCGTGTTTCGGGCGCTGGTGTTTCAGGCCGAGCGGATTTACCTCAACTCGAACGAGCACCTGAGGGCGGAAGCGCTCGTTGAGACGCGGGACGCGCGTTTCGGCAAATGGTGCCGGGAGGCCTTCCCGCTGCATCGATACCAGCGCCTGGCGCCGATCATGCACCACCTGCGGGCGGTCAAATCGCCGATTGAGGTCGAACTCATCAGGCAGGCCGCCGGCATAACGGGTCGGGCATTCCGGCGATTGCTCGGATTCATCCGGCCGGGGGTCTGGGAATACGAGATCGAGGCCGAGATCTGGCACGAGTTCCTGCGCGCACGCTCCCGCGGCCCGGCCTTCCAGACCATCGTGGCTTCGGGCGCCGATTCCTGCACCCTGCACTACATCAAAAACGACAAGCAGTGCGGTGACGGGGACCTGGTGCTGATCGACTTCGGCGCGGAGTACGCCAACTACGCCGGCGACCTCACGCGCACGGTGCCGGTGAACGGGCGCTTCACTCCGCGTCAGAGGGCGGTTTACGAGGCCGTGCTGCGGGTGCAGAAGGCGGCCATCCAGATGCTGCGGCCGGGGAACACACTGGAGGCCTATACCGCCGAGGTCGGCAGATTGATGGAGGCGGAGCTGATCGGCCTGGGCCTGCTGGATGCGGAACAGGTCAAGGGCCAGTCGAAGGACCAGCCGCTTTACAAGAAATACTTCCCGCATGGGACCTCCCACCACCTCGGCCTGGATGTCCACGATTACGGCGACAAATTCCGGCCCTTCGAAGCGGGCATGGTGTTGACCTATGAGCCGGGCATTTACATCCGAGAGGAGGGGATCGGGGTGCGGATTGAAAACGACATCCTGGTCACAGACCGGGATCCGGTCGACCTCATGGCGGACATCCCGCGGGAGGCCGGTGAGATAGAAGAATTGATGAACTCGAAGAAATAGATCTCTAAACTCCAAAATACCCAAAAACATCCATACCCTCATGCCAAAACACTTGGTTCTCGTGGGCGCCGGGCATGCCCACATGACGGTCCTGAAACGCCTGCCCGACTTCACGGCGGCCGGACACCGCGTCACAGTGATCGGCCCCGGCCCCCTGCATTATTACTCCGGCATGGGCCCCGGGATGCTTTCCGGCATCTATCGGCCTGAGGAAATCCGCTTCAACGTCAAGCATATGGCGACTTCCGGCGGGGCGAGCTTCATCGAGGACGTGGTCGTCCGGGTGGACCCGGCGCGTAAAGAACTGCAACTGCAGGGCGGCGGGCGCGTCGCCTACGACGTCGCCTCCTTCAACACCGGCAGCGGCGTGCCGATCGACGACCGGGTTTCGGCTCACGAGGCCCTGGTTCCGGTCAAGCCTATTGAAAAACTGCTCGACGCGCGCTACCGGATCGTCGATGCGCTCAAGCAGCGGGAGCTCTCGATTGTCGTGGCCGGCGGCGGCCCGGCCGGCCTTGAGATTGCCGCCAACCTGCGGCGGCTGGTGAGGGATGCATCGGGGGCGGCGGAGATCACCCTGGTCGCAGGGGAACGTTTGCTGGCCGGATTTGACCCGGCGGTGCGGCGCAAGGCGCGGAATGGTCTTGAGCGCCTGGGAATTGTTCTGCTCGAGGGCCAGAAGGTCGAGAGCGCCGATGCGAGGTCCATCCGGACAACCTTGGTCAGCAACTGGCCGTGCGACGTTCTCTTCATGGCCGTGGGGGTTCAGCCTTCGCGGCTGTTCGTGGAGTCCGGTCTGCCGGTGGGGCCGGACGGGGGACTGCTGGTGAATCGATTTCTTCAGTCGGTGGCGTATCCGGAAATTTTCGGCGGCGGGGACTGCATCCGCTTCGAGCCGCGGCCGCTTGCCAAGGTGGGGGTCTACGCGGTGCGCCAGAACCCGGTGCTGCTGCAAAACCTGCAAGGAGCCTTGGGCGGCGGGGATTTGATGCCTTTCACCCCCCAGAAAGACTATCTGCTGGCCTTCAACATGGGCGACGGTACCGCTGTCGTGCGATGGAAGTCGCTCGTCTTCGACGGGCGCCTCGGCTTTTTTATCAAGGATTATCTGGACCGTTCCTTCATGCGCCGGTTTCAGACCTGAGCCGCTGAGGATCCCCCGTTTTCCGGGGTTCGGATGTGGATGTCGCGCTGAGGGAACGGTATCTCGATGCCCGCCTTTTTGAACTCTTCAAAGATTGCGAAATAAAGCGCGCTTTTGACGATTCGCTCCGCATACCGGCGCACATCGACCCACACCAGGAGTTTGAAATTAAGGGAGCTGTCCGCAAACTCGGTGAACAGGACTCTGGGTGACTGTTCTTTGGAGACCATAGGCTCGCGCCGCGCCACCTCCAGCAGAATCTCCTCCACCTGCCTGGGGTCGGACCCGTAAGAGACCCCCACGTCCAATCCCGCCCAGATCATGGGCGAGGACAGGGAGTAATTGATAATGGTCGTGGACATCAGGCTTGAGTTGGGGACCAGGTATTCGACGTTCTGGCGGCTGCGGATGCGGGTGGAAAGGGCATGGATGTCGATTACCTCACCCGGGGTGCCTTCCACTTCGATCCAGTCTCCCTTGCGAACCTTGCCGCCGAATATGATGGTGAAGCTGGAGATCAGGTTGGCGGCCATGTTCTGAAGGCCGAGGCCGATGCCGACGCCGATGGCGCCGGCAAACACGAGCAGGAAACCGAAATCCACCCCGACCGCGTCGAGTGCGATCAGGAAACCCACCCCGAAGAACACCAGGCGGATGATGGTGTTGACGGCATAGCCGGTGCCCGGTTCGACCCCGAAAGCCGGGAAGACTTTATAGTCCAGATAGGCCTGCAGCAGGCGTGAGGCGTAGATGAAGAAAAACAGGATCAGGAGGGTCTTGATTATGACCCAGACCGTTATTCCGGTCTTGCCGACATTGACCACCGGGAAGGACAGTACGCGCTGGATCGGCTCCAGAAGACCGATCATGTTCAGCAGCAAGACCGCCGCCGCGACGGCCGTGGCGTACATCAGGAAGGAGCGCACCGTGCCGATCAAGAACTGGGCGGAGTCCTCGCCCGCCGGAAGGCGCTCGGCCCAGCGATTCAGCCAGATGCGCAGCATGTGGTAGACAAAACTGAGCAGGATCAGGGCGCCGACCGTCGACCAGATTTTCACCAGGAGCAATCGGCCTACCTCGCGGAAACCGAAGCAGCAGAGCAGCGCCAGCACGAAGGAAACCCCGATCAGCGGGTAGTAGTAGCGGTTCAGTATGCGAACGTAGTCCTGGTAGCGGCGGTAGGGCAGGGGCGGTAAAAAGGAAAGAAGCGCCCGCTTGTTGAGCATCAGCAGCAGGAAGACGCAGACCACCGACACGGAGATGGCGAACTGCAGGAAGGCAAGCACGTCTTTGGGGAAGCGAAACGCCTCGGCTGCCCAATACAGCACAATGCAGGTCAGAATATAAAGCAGCACCAGCCGGACGAGTTGAAACACCCGGTTTCCGTAGGTCTGGGTGGTTTTGAACAGGTCGCGGGTCAGCAACTCCCGCAGCAGGGCGATCGCAAGTGCTGCCAGCGACCACAGCTGGAGAAGGTCGCCGATGAGCGCGAACCAGACGGCCTTGTAAGTGATCATGGCGCCGATGGCCGAGTAAACCGCGAGCAGCAGCAGCGGGATGGCCGCCGCCACGACCACCCGTAAGGCGGCCATGAAAAAGGGGTAAAGCGGATCGGGGATGCGGTTGCGAACCGGCTGAAGGATAGATTCGATCCGGTGCATGACACGGTTGCGGCCGAAGAGGCTGTAAAAGACGGCCGCCAGGAAGATGAATATCACCAGAGACCCGGCAATGCCGAGGACGCGGCTCTGTGCCGCCACCAGCTGCATGAACTCGGGGATTCTCATCGGCAGGGACAGCAGCCATTTGGACAGGTAGTCGATGGTTTTGAGATTCCAACCGAAAGGCGTCCAGCGCGCAAGAATAAACACCTGCTGCTGGAGGTCCTCCTTGACCTGACCGGCCTCCTTGATGAGGGCCTCGCCCATTTTCTCCGGGACGGCGATCGTGGGGCTTTCCGGCTCGGCGCTCGATTTGGGGGCGTCGGCCGCCATGGCGAAGCCGCTCAGAATCAGAACGCCGAAGACGAGCAGGCACCTTATCAAATTGTTTTTCATTCTCAATCCATTCCCCTCTATGCGCATGGATGCGCCTTGTCCGGGCAGGTCGAGTCATAGTATAGATTCGTAAAAACCGCAAACCGGTGTCCACACCGTGCGCTGGCCGGAAATGGTCTGTATGGACGGTTCTTTCGTGGAGACGGGTTATGGCGCATATCGCCATCCTATCGCGGGGCGAGACCCCTCTTGGCTTCTTTTGTCGAAGGGGGATGAGGCGTTGAGAGGCGACTTGACCGGAAGGCGCACCTGCGGTGCGGAAGCGGCTTTCAGCCGCGAAAGCAATGCACACTAGAGTTTACAAGATTGCAGGCCTGGCACTTGCACTGAGCATTTTTATCCTGCCGGTCATCACGGGCGGTATCGTGCATGCCAGGAACACACGAGCTCCGAGGACGGCGACGATGATCGACATTCCCTCAACGGAAGCCAGGCTGAGAGACCACCTCAAGGCGCTTACGGTCGACATCGGCGAGCGCAGCGTCCGGGTTCCGGGAAACCTCAAAAAGACGGCGGACTATATTCGGGATTGCTACGAGGGGATCGGGATCGAGGCACGCATGGAGCCCTATGACTATCTCGGTTTTGAGGTCGCCAATGTCGTCGCTGAGGTCCGATTCGGCCCAAACCCCGCCCGGTGGATCCTGGTCGGCGCTCACTACGACTCGGTCGCCGGTACCGTCGGCGCGGACGACAACGCCAGCGCCGTAGCTGTGCAGCTCGAGACCGCCCGGCAGGTAATGGCTCTGAAAGGACGCAAAGATCTCGCCTTGGCAGTCCTGTTTGTGTCCTTTGCCCTCGAAGAGCCGCCGGCTTACGGCACGCGGTTCATGGGAAGCCGGGTCTACGCGGAGCAGGCCCGGCGTCGGAACGAACGTATCGACGCCATGCTGTGCCTGGAAATGGTAGGCCACACCTGCCGCGAGCCGGGGTGCCAGTCCTACCCCTTCCCGCTGATGTTCTTCGGGTATCCCAAGGAAGGCAAATTCATCGGCATCGTGGGCAACTTTGATTCGCGCGGCCTGACCCGGAGCCTATACGACAGCTTCCAGAAAAACTCGGATCTGCCCGCCATCAAACTGACCGTACCTTTTAACGGTTGGATCATGCCGGCCGTGCGCCTGAGCGACCACGCCTCCTTCTGGGACGAGGGTTTCAAGGCCGTAATGATCACTGACTCGGCCTTCTACCGCAACCCCCACTACCACCTGCCGTCTGACAGAATGGACACTCTCGACTTCCGCTTCATGGCCGAGTTGGTGGAAAGCCTTGCGACATTTTTCGAGCAACAGCCATGAACCGTCTACGCGAGGCTTGCTATTGAATCAGGGCACATCAGAGATGGAGATGATCACTTTCCGTTGGATATTCGCCAAAGACACAATCTATCCAGGTTTCTGCCTGCCAAGATCAAATCCACACTTTTTTGGAGTACACCCTGGTTGAGATTATCTGAACAACACCATCAAATTTCCGAAAGTTCCCGGCAATTCTATCAATCGCCGCTTTACATAATTCAGCTGAAGTTTGGTTTCGTATGGCTAACCTATAATCTCAGGAATTTGCTTTAATTGTTGTATCTCATCAGAATAACTAAAGGTTACTTCCGGGATTGTTGACATAATCAATAATTTTGAAAGTTGTGCATAGGATAGGGGAGTTCGTGTTACGGCATGGTTCCTTTCAATTGCCGGAATGTCGATTGTGGTCTGTGGGACGCAGTATGTCCAGTTTCTTCATACGGGAGTAAAGCGTTCCGGGATTGATCCCCAGTCGGATTGCTGCACCATTCGGACCTTTGATTTTCCAGTTGGTTGCCTGGCAGATCCGCAGAATATGCTCACGCTCAACCTCTCGCAGCGTTTCGTTTGCCCTTATTTCAGAGGTGGAGTCGGACCGGCCATGAAGCTTGCTGGCCTTAATCGGGGAAGTGGTACCTAACCGGATTGCCTCCAGGTTCAAAACAGTTCCGGGAGAAAGAATTATTGCGCGCTCAAGGACATTTTCGAGTTCCCGGACATTGCCTGGCCAGTCATAACCGATCAACCGGTCGATCGCTGCGGGAGAGACACTCTCGATTTTCCGGCCGAGTTGATGGGCTTTACGCGTGGCAAGGTAAGCCGTGAGCAGAGGAATGTCTTCGCGGCGTTCTCTTAGCGGTGGCAGGTGAATGGGAAAGATGGCGAGGCGATGATAGAGGTCATTTCTAAACTGGCCATTCTGTACCAATTGTTCTAAATTGTGGTTGCTTGCGGCAATTACCCGGACATTGACTTTTTGGGGCTGCTCGCCGCCGACACGCTCAAACTCGCCAGATTGGAGCACGCGCAGCATTTTTGCCTGGACCTCAAGCGGCAGTTCACCCACTTCGTCGAGAAAGAGAGTACCACCGTCGGCCTTTTCGAAACGGCCCACGCGTCGAGCGATGGCACCGGTAAATGCGCCTTTCTCGTGACCGAACAATTCACTTTCGACCAGGGTATTCGACAGGGCAGCGCAATTCATGGCTACGAACAGCTTGTTTCTGCGGTCGCTGCGCTGGTGAATGGTGCGAGCAACCAGTTCTTTTCCTGTGCCGGTTTCGCCGCTGATTAGAACGGTAGCCGGCGTAGCCGCTACCAACTCCATCTGTTCGAGTATCCGGGCCAAGGGAGCGCTTCTGCCGACTATGTCTTTGTGCCAGCTCCCACGGTCAACTTCCTCACGGAGATAGATGTTTTCCGCCTGCAGTTGTGTTTTCAACCGTTGCAGCTCAGCCAGTGATTTCCGAAGCTCTTCTTCTGTTTGCTTCAGATCCGTGATGTCCTTGTTGTCGGCAAGCCAATTGACATGCTGGTTGTTGACTTCTCCGAGGGAAAAGGCTCGAACATCCAGCCAACGCCATCCGCCATAGCCGTCTGACAAACGATAAATCATCTTGAACGGCTCCCCCGAGGCCACGGAGTGTGACACTTTCTGCTGAAAGCCCGTGACATCATCCGGATGAATCATGAGCATCAGCTCTTCTATTGTCTTCGGAATACTGCCAGGCCGCAGACCGATTTTCTCTTCGGGTCGTCTGTCACCAAAAAACGCCATTTCCATCCCGTTTTCAGTTATGTGGATCTCCGCTAAAAGTGAAAAGGCGTTCGCAGCAAGCCGCCATAGTTTGTCTTTCTCGGAATTCTGTTCAAAGCGGGAGGCTTCATACTTGTGCATCGAGTGGTGTAAAATTTCCTCAGTTTCGTGTTCAG